>Ga0179593_1300797_pt1 | contig 12343 bp, 10 predicted proteins | sample CZODoug2_1_08_16_FD_185931 | JGI IMG/M metagenome (GOLD analysis project Ga0179593, IMG submission 185931) | Vadose zone soil fungal communities from Angelo Coast Range Reserve, California, USA - CZODoug2_1_08_16fungal (PacBio error correction) | ecosystem: Environmental > Terrestrial > Soil >...
AGACTTCTTAGCTTACGGTAAAGTCCGATGAGTAAAGAGAGGAGAAAGGGGAGGGAGAGGCCAACTCCTTTCGGTTTTTCACTTTGGTTAGACCCTTGGCTTGGACGGGTTCTGGGCTTGAAGAGGGAGGAAATGAAACCTATCGTCTAAGGGCGAAGCGCTCTGGTGTTATTCCAAACGAAATTAAGTGAGAATTGGAAAGAACCGGGGGAAAATCAAGCTTGCTTGGGACTTACAAAAAAATGAAGGTGGCAGGGTGAGCATAAGAAAAAAATTGCACTAGGAGGGGAAGAATGGTAACAACCGAAATGTGCCTCACTTCTCTCACGCGACAGTTGGGGGGGCGAGCCGGGGGGGGGAAAGAGGGTAAGATGATTTTTGAATAAAACTTTGCCCGTAGTAAATGTCTTTTCAGTAGGGGAGGAGAGGGCAGTCATCCCTCGAGGAACTTCCTTCCGAGCGTCAGGGCTTCATTGGGTCTTCTTAGTCCAGTCAAAGGCTTCCGTTTTGGGTTTTTCAAAAACTTTGAAGACTTTACCTGCAACAGCAGGGTTGTGCTCTGTAACAACGACCCCTCTACAGGGGTCGCTTATCAGTGCTGTAGCTCTTGGTTCTGGCGCTTTCTCAGGCTTTGACATTCCCCTTGCACGATAAAGAAAAGGAGGATGAGCTGTAGAGGCGAGACCTCACGCTTTGATGTCGGGTTGCAGAGAGGGACAGGTGCACCGGATCCTACAGCGAACGGAAAGCTCAGCGCTTTTTGGGAGAATAATCGTACTCGCATGGATGGAACGAAAACTCGTCCCTGGAGCGCAAATTACATGGGCGATCTAAGGGGAAAAAGGGGAAAAAACCGTGGCCGTCGAGGTGTGTCAGAAAGTCAGCCGTCGAGTTGAAATTAACTGGAAAATGAGAAGATAGGTACCGAAGCTGGAAGTGAGATCGGCCAGAAAAATCATGAATGGTGAAAGCCGCCAAAATGAGGAAATAACGGAAGGAGGCCTAACGAAGGAGTTCCATATTATCTTGGAGAGAGCATCTAGCGACTAAAGAGTCACGAACCGTGCGGAAAAACGCGGAGCGGCGTGTCGAGCATCCCGGCATTGGAAGGAACCGCTTGGGTTGGGGATCCTCGCGGAAGTTCAAATCAAATTCGGGTGGATTAGAGTTAGAGACAGCTCGGGGAAAATGAAATTTTGCAAATGGTGTGAAATAATCTATGAACTAGAGTGAGGCACGAGTCAAACGCATCAGGAAGTTAGTAGTTTTTGTCTCGAAAGAAGGGTTTGTGGGTAAACGAGTAAGAAATTTGGCGGGATTGTATTTGATTTAGAATTCCCACATACAAATCTTATGCTCAGGAAGAAGAAGGGGGGGTGGAACGACGAAGTAACCGGCGTGGTGCCGGGGTTGTCATCGGCTAGGGAGGTGTTGGGCGGTGATGAAGAACAAATAAAACGAACTCTGCGCTGAGCAAAGTGGCCGGGAGGAAAGTGACGAACAGGAGGATTGCAGGGGAGAGGGGCACATTTACAGGACACTCCGTAGCGTCTGCAGGTGGTAGTTCAGTCTGTAGAACCGTGTGCACCGGTTAAGAGAGGGTGTGTGAGGTTGAAGGACTGCGGGTCGCTCCAAGGGGAATCGAAGCGGAGGGGAGGGACGGGAAGGGGGGGGGTGGGCGCGGGAAGAAATGAGCGAAAGGGATCGGCAATAAAACAAATTAAGGGGAAACAGACTATCGACATTTCAGGTTCTGATGTCACAAAGAAATGAAAAACTATGGCAAGAATTCTGGTGTGGTGGGGGGGGGGGTGTGTGTGGGTTTGGGGGGTATTTTGGGTATCAAAAGATAGAAACTTAAGTCGGTGCAGAAAAGCTCGGGCTCCAGAGGAAAGAGGGGAGTGTAAAACGCGATCGCTAATCTCGCGAAGGCTCTGAGGAAGTAGAAAGGATAAAAAAGAAGAGACTTGTCCCGAAGGGATTGGGAGCCGGGTGGGCGGCGCGAATATAGTGCGGGATGGAAGTGACGCAGGGCGAACAGCATCTCAGCTATCACCTCTTTATTTTGTCACGAAGCAGAATGGGGGCGAAGCTGACGGAGGGGGGAGAAGAACTCAAGACGCCGATGAAGGGCAAGTGCAACGAAGGAAATAACAGGATCACACGCATAAAATGGAGAAGGGCGGAACACCTTTGATTGTCCCAAGGGGCAAAGGTTGTGCCAGGGCCGGACGGGCAGGTCACTACTTAATCCAGTTCGGAGGGAGGCGAGTAAGCGCTATAAGTCATCAGAATGGTCTGCATTGAGAACTGTAGGCTTCCTATTGTGGTCACGACCTCAAACGCTCTCGATGAAGTCCTGGATGCACGGAAAGTACAGCACCGTTCGTGAAGTCCAAGGGAGGAACAGTCAGTGCCTGTCCCCTCCTGCTACATTCGGAGGGGTATATCAAGAAGTCTTCGAGGGGGAGCACGGGCAGAAAGATGTGTGAAGGATCTTTGGTAGGGGGGGGGGGTGGGGGTCATGATTTAGGTTCATTTGCTGAGTAAAAAAGCAGGTGGGAAATGTGAGGTACACAGGCACCGTTGACGTAGAGAAGTTCTTCGTACTCAATCACATACTTCGGGGGGGACTCCGGGGTCACATAATGCGCAGGTGACCGTTGGATGTAATAGTCTTGGAACTTCGCGAAGCTAAGGTGCACGTTAAAGGATTGGTTCTTGGGGGTAAATACAGGTCAGTGGATACGGAGGAGGCACGCCAGGTGGGAAGAACGGTCTTCGGGAGACAAAAGCCAACGTAATTGAGAAAAAATGGAGTCAGAGCGAAAAAGAGACGGGGGGCCACGGGAAAAAATGAGATTTTACTCACGGGAAGTCAACCTTCTGGGGCGGAGAGGACGTGGAAGTATTGCAAGGTATCGATGCTTGGGTACTGACAAAAAGAGGAAGCGGGAAATTGGCGAGCAAGGGGAGGAGAGGAACGACCGTCTGAGAAGGGTCAGTGGTGACCGCCCACGGCAGTTATGGGAAGAGACGTAACCTTCGGACTCAAATCTTCGACGCGGGCCTGTTAACAGGCCGCAGCAAAGAGAAGCCGGAAGCGGAACCTTCCTGGCTTCAATTGTTGAAGACCTCACGGGGAGGGAAGGCTTCGGGCTCGTATGAGCGCCAAAATCGAATGACTCAGGTGGAGGGCGACAAGTCGCCAGGCCCGGGAAGAGGGAGGGAAGACAGAGAAAACAGAAGGCAAAGGGTGCGAAAGCGAGCCTGAGGTGTCGAGACCAAAAAAGATCAGCGGCAGGGGTCAGGGGGGCGAGGAAACTCCAGGAGCCGGTGCCACTTCTGGAGGGAAAAAAAGCAGAGAGCGAACGAGTCGTGTTCCTTAAGTGAGGAGAAGAAGAAGAGGGGGAATCGATCGGGGGCATTCCTGAAGAGGCAACGAAGTCAGGAAACAAAGAGGCGTTAGTTGGGACGGCTCACTCCCTGAAAAAGTCGGTGTGCGAATTAGGAGAGGGGCACAGGGGGGGGGACCATGGTTCGACTGGGAAATTCGTTGGCCCCGATCTTCTTGGTCTATAAGGGAGCCTACCAAGGGAAAGGTAGGGGGTGGATTAAGTCAAGGGGGACCAGAAAAAAAAATGTCGTAACCAAAGGTCAACGTAGAACGGGGAGAATTCGCGTCGGAAAGACCGTTTCGTGTTAGACAAGGCGGCTGGCACCAGAAAAAGGGAAAGAGCGGCGTGGTCTTGGTCTTGGGAGAAAAGAAGACGGCACGATGACGAGCGCACCTGTAAGGAAGGAGGAAGATCGCTTTATCCGGGAGAGACCCCTTATAAGTCTCAAAAACACAACTGCAGTCAAGAATAGAAACCCAAGGGGGGCAGAATCGGATAAGAGAAGGAGGAGCGTAGATGCCGCGGCGTTAGAACTACAACGCAAGAACTTCGCGGTAATCAAGCTACTACTCGGTGTCCAAGGCGAAAACCTAAATAGGACCCTAGGATCTCCGACTGCTGTCGAAGGCGAAAGTGTCCGGGAAGGGGGTTATCGAGACCGACCTTCTTAAGTTACTTATAGTGCTTAACCCTTCATGACCGAAGGAAACATCTATGGCGGAACGAAGTGAAATGAGAACAGGGCGCAGGGGAAACACGGGGCTCTATCTCGAGTTCACCTTAACTCAACCCTCTAAAGAACTCAAAGGAGGGGTGGGGGGGGGTGCAAACTGAACTAGAAATCGGTGACACTGTCGGAGAAACTAACCTCAAGGCAAGAGGGGGGCAACAACATTCCTCGGATAGTGCGTGAGTGCATTCGTACTCTGCGCTGACGAAAAAAGGTAAAAAGTAGCATGGCGGGCGCGAACCGCGGCGAGGCACAACGGATCTACCGTAAGGACCTAGGCTAAAGCTCTTAGTCGAAACCCAGGAACATCCTTGATGGGACCGTTCATTAAAAGGGGGGGGGTTTCCTTCCGAAAAATGTAAAAAAACGAAGTAGATGGGGTGGGAACGTGCTAGGGACAGCCGGGCAAGCACTTGGGAGTCAAAAAGTAGGTAAATCGAGACCAAAAAGGGAAAGACGAGGAAGTTGGATATCCGAGAAGCGATGATGGCCGGAAGCCGACACGGACACCACACGGCACAATCAAGAGCGGCCGCGAAGGAGCTTACTTCAACGGACTGGGAAACACAAACGGGAACGCAACGCGCGGTTCCTAATGTCAAAATCTAACGCGGAGACTCTGGGGGGGGGGGTATCAAGAAGGACTTAGTCCGTAGCTCCGGAGGGGGAACCAATGGATGCTACCGTGAAAAGGATCCGGGGGCACTTGACCGGCGAGGGTTGGTAGCCTAAGGGTACAACTGTCTTCTGGGGGGGGGAGAAACTCCTTCCTGACAATCCAAAAGAGGGAGAGGGTCGCCTCGAAAGTTTTACGGGACGAACAAGAGAACGAGCACGTGAAGGGGAGATGAGGCGGACGGGCTGGTTCGGTGTGTTGGTCTGCCGCCGAGACCATCACAAAGGACCCCCCGCGTCCCGGAGGGGGGAAATAAGCGTGTTTGCTCGTAAAACTCCTCAAGCAGCCTACTTAACGTTTTCATGAATAAAATCCATATAGGACTCAATGAAATCCCTCAGAGGACAAAAGGCTAATGTCCTAAAGCGTTAGTATGTCGCCGTTAGAAAAACTAAGAGGGCGGGCTACGTTCACCGTTAAAAGTTCATGCAATCGGTCCCGCAAATCTTTTCCTTTTCTCTGGTCTTAGAAAAGAAACCGTCGGCGAGGGAGGATGGAAACCAGCGTCCGCGCCGAGGTAAACAGATCGGGGGGGGGAGAGTTATATCTCTCGGAAGCGGGAAGAGTGCGAAGAGGGCCGGATAATAACGGGCATAACATTAAGCAAAACTAAATGGGAGCTAGACAATGGAGGGTGCAATCCCACTTTTGCGAGTTGCCTTAGGAAAGAAATTAGTGGGGGAGTTCGGGTATCAAAATCCGCAGCAGAGGCAACCAACTTACGGAAGCAAATCGAACATACAAACTCGCTAGTATGAGCATATTCACTTGCAGAGGGGATGATAGGGGCCCGCCGCCGAACAAACTCGGTAGGTTAACCGCGCCGGGCGAGTGCTGTTCACAAGGCGACTGAATCAGAGGAGGAGCGAGACCTTATAGTAGAGTGGCACTCAGGCGCTATGCAACGCTAGTTAGGACGGCTACCTTAACTCCCAGATGACGGATAGACGTGATTCGGTTTTTTGTGTTAAAGAAAAAGAATAAGCAGACGGAACATTCGGGTTTCCAAATGGGAAAGGTTTTATTTGGGGCCCGATGGGAACGGCATCTTATTCGCAGAGAAGAAGGGAACCCCCAGTTCGGATTCAGCTAACGACGTGGGAGCGAACTGCCCAAGGAACACAGAGCCACAACGCGCGCAGGGTGACGCGCAACAGGGGTGGATACCGCAAAGAGCGGGAAAAAAGGAAAGAAAGCGCACGCACAAGTGGAGGCCTGGGGGTCCCCTCGCCCTGCATTTCCTGGGACAGGCGTCAAAACAAGTAACTTTCTACCACTTGGAATAGTTATGCAAAAGTCAGAAGGATTTTGAAATCACCTGAAACAAAGCCGGGTAGATCTTTGTGAGAGCCTCAGCGCAAGTTTGTGGGGGAGGTCTTAAAAAAAAGGGGGAACCCCTACTGGCCTGCAAGGGTGGGGGGAGAGCTGAGGGTTGCTACATAAAGTTTGGGTGGACATGTTTCTAAGACGCACGTAAAAGCGCCTCCAAAAGGAAACCTTCATTATCAAGAACGCGCAAAAACGCGTAAAAGCCCTGATGAAGATAGAGGTATCAGAGGCAAAATAGGAATCCGATCCGCGTCAAAAAAGAAAATCTACCTAAAGAAGAATGAACTTGAAAGAAGACGCGAACATGCTCCTGTACATTAAGAAAGGGGGAAGACACTCAAGCGTTATCATGGGCACTTGGGGGCTTGTCCGCGATAGAGGGGAAAGAGCTTCCCCTAACAGAAGGATTGGGGGACACCTTGTGGGGCAGATCGTAAAGTGGGGGCGGCATTTGCAAATGAGGTTGGAAGGGGCACGATTCAGCTAACAGCGGTAAAAAAAGATCTACTCAGGGTTGTACAACTATGACTTCCCATCAAGAAGGCAAAAGCGCATTTGAATGTCGGAGATAAAAGATTCCGAGACTCCGAAGAAAAATCCTGGGCTTAATGTTTCCATAATGTCGGGCAAAGCAAAAGAGCTGAGACTGAAGCGCTTTGGGGGGGGGAGGCGTTAGGTTATCCTCGGACAGCGGGAAAAAAGGTGTTCTGGTACCTCCACGACGAAGATAGTCGACTTTGGTTATATGGTAAAATCTAAATAGTGCGGCACAAAGAGCAAAATTTCAATATCTTGACCTTCCTGGGGGTAACTACGAGAAACTTTTGGAAGAGTGAGGGGATTGTTTCTGTCGGAAAAAAAATTAAACGTTGGTGGGGTCCAACGCCCCAACAATGGAGCTAATTTTAATGACAAAAAAATCCTAAATTCTGCCGGGACTCCTGAATGTCACATGTTCGATTGTCGGTAGCAACTCGCAGCCCAAAAGGAAAAGCAGGGGTGGGTACGGGAGAAAAGGGCACCAGGGTAAAAAGGAAGAGGGCTGTTGAGTACTCAAGTTGCCATACATTTAAACTGGCAAAGTAGGCACCCCATCATAAAGGGGGAAAGGGGGTGGGGACTCGGCCCTGTCAAAAAAAGGGGCATTTTAGAACTAGACACAGCAAAACAGTGAAGGGAAACGTCAAAAAAAGGGAATATTCGTCGCGAAATAAAAACCGAGATGACGATAATAAAACGGATAGGGGCGTCCGTGTTAGCGCAGTAAAGCGTAGAAACATTCCCCAGGCCTTTAATGAGCGTCGACGATTGCTCCATGGCCGGAGAAGCTAGGAACACCTCAATTTGGGCGAGCCTGGGAGACAACACTGTGAAACACAGATACCCCAAACCCGATTCGGAAGGTAAAGGGGGGCAGGGCGCGGGGGGGCGGTACAAAGTAACGGACAATTTTTGGGAGGAAAGAAAGGACTATTCAACTGTTGCACACAAAACGCTAGTCTCTCTATTGATTAGCTTCCTTCATTCTCGTTTGGAAGCCGCCAGGTCTCTCACTGGGGTCCGTGGAGTGCAGTACCTGCGACCGCGCATTCCAGCAGTGTGGAGGATATCAGGATTGATTACAGAAACGAAGGGGCAGACACCTGAGGTAAATAGCCCGTTCGGGGTCGCAACACACTGCTCACTACTCAAAGAAATTGGGGGAAGAGATTTTCCTACAAGAGTGGAAAGAAAGAAGTGAGAGAGTAGAAGCCCATACTTAGGATAAGACGGCTGTTGGGGGGGGGCGGGTCGAGGGTACGTTATGGGGCCCACGCAAGAAAACGACAACTACATTTAGCGGGACTCCAAGGGAGGGTAAGTAAAAGAAACCCGAACTAATTTAAAGGATCAAAAAAGCCGTCGGGAGACATCGATTTCATGCACTGCGTTAGATCCCAAAAGGAGGAGGGAAATATGAAAGCGGAATCAAGAAGGTACTCTGTACAAGAAGACTTAAGTAGGAGCGGGCGGGATGGATCGGACTTTAAGTTGGTGGGGCATTGCCTCAGGGAGAAAAGCACTGAGTGGGGTTAATTATTTAGTTGGAAGAGGTAGAGGGTATAGCTCTACCTCATCCGAGGTTCAGAAATCGGAAACTCGGGTTTTCTCTATCCGTAGAAATTCTGTGGTTTTCCAAAGTTTCACCCCCCCAAGGGGCCTGGGGTTTCAGCCTTGACCTAATCTGGCGGCATCTCGGTATTGGGAATGGTGGGGTTTGTCTCCCCTCCGTCCTGATTCCTCCTATTTGACTGTACACGAAAGGTCGGGGGGGGTTGTCCAATTAGCCCTCCGGATGTCTCTCACTCGGTAGAATGCAGGGGACTAGGTGCCGAAGACTTGGAGAGGATATTTCGCCTGGGGGAGAGGTTCCCTCCTGGATTTGCCCACAGGTTCCCAGCTATAGGGGTGGGTGGAAACATCTGTCGGATTCCAAGGGGGTGCACCTCTCTGGTAATGAAAGCGAGTCATCCCAGGGGGGGGTGGTCAGGGCTCCATCTCCTGGCAGTGGAACGTCTGTAAGGATGCGAGGGGCCTTTACGATTCAAGTTTGAGAGGAACGGCGGGAAGGGCGGAATTGGAGGTGTGTGGCTTATATCGGGTGCTACCCGGACGAAAACCTTCAGCACTTGGGACGATTAAAAACGGCATGTCAGTTTCCTACCGCAAAAAAGGTTGTCGCAGCGTGGTAATCACGTAAAGGTTAAAGGAACCATATGGTGGCTCTCATGCTGTAAGAAACATTGGGAGGGTGTTTAACTCTCCTGATTTCTCTGGGGAATAAAATACAGTACCTAATCAGTCGAAGGTATGAAAGACTCTCTCTTGTACCGTACTAGTTAATGGTCGGAAAAGGGGAAGCGGAGTGAAATAATCGTTCTTTTACAGGTGAAATAAAAAGGCAATTGTTAAAAGGGGTGATAGTCACGTGACCCGTTTCCTGCCCATACGTTGCTGCGGGGGTAATAAAAAAACCCGAGAAAAGGGTAACTCCGGGAGGTTTTTTCCGAGCGGACAGTTCAAGCGTGACCCTAAGATGGGTTCCCAAGTCTACGACTAGTTCAAGTTGAAAAGGGGAGAGGATCGTCGGAACACATCGACTGGTCCAAAGGGGCGGGACAGCATCAGTTTGCTTGCCGTGGACTAGTCCCCAAGGGCGTAACGTGGTGGGAGGGGGGCAAAAACAACTCGACGGAAAAAAATCCTTTCCGCTGGCCGACCACCAAAAAACCCGATCGGGAGGGTAGCCGGAGGAAGCAGGGAATTGGCATGGAGGGCGCAGGTTCAAAGCAATAAACCGCTTGCAAGAATAGGACAATCGAAAAAAGGGTAAAAATCTTTATGAGGGAACTAAAAAAGGAAGAAAGGACCTTGGAACACCGAATCGCTCAGCAGGTTGGGGCATAATCAGGAGAGCAGGACGTTCAAGGAGACAAAAAGAAGCGGGGTCGAAAGAGGAGGAGGGGATGCCATGAGATCTCCGAGAAAAATAACGCCGCGTGAAGAAGATTTGTTGTATGCACGCCGCTGGGTAGCAACTACAAGCTAAATGGTCCTCAACTGTCCGTGAGAAGCGGCAAAAAAAAGACAAACTCTGAAAGTTGGAGAGCAAATGGGGTAGGGTCAGGCAACAATGGGTTTCCCAGATAAATATGGGCGTTAATGGAGCAGCTCGCGGCTGTCGGGAAAAAAAGCACCTGGAACACAAAGAACGCGCGTGTATCAATCGTTCTCAGGGTTGGAAGCGGGGAAGCCGGTCTTTTGAAAATGCAAAGTCAAAGTATGAGTGGGAGTGAATCCGGGGCCCGAAGTTACAAGGGAGGGAAATTTTGTGGTGCAGGGTGGGAAAATCTTGATCGGTATTCGCGCTAAGGATGGAGCGGGTTTGGAATCACCGCTTGGGGTTTTTTTCTGCCCGGAGTAGAAACCTGTAGCTTGGGAACGTTGGGTGGGATTAACTCAAACCAGACCCTCCTCAAAAGAGTAGCAACCAGGCCCGTTCTTCTCGGAAAGTCCCAAGGCCCACGCGGCTTGGGGGGGGTTGTAAAAAAGGAAATTTTTGTTTGCCTTTTAGTAGAGACTCCGGGGGCTAAACTCATTCAGGGAGCAAATTGATTATTTTGAAAAGAAATGAAACTATGTAATCCTTTCTCGGGGGTTAACAATTAGCAGAACAGCGTCGTTAGTAAGGAGTACTATTTGGGGATGGTGCGTTTATCACTTGGGAACCGGCCTTTACGTCGGGGTGTGGATCAAAAGTTCGCAAAAAAAGACGTAAGGGAAGAGAACGAAGGGAGAAGGGGAAAGCGGCGCGGCCGAAAGCGCGGGGGAAAAACAAATTAAATGGGGGGAAACAGACGCACCAGTCCGAAAGGGGGGGAGGAGAGGGAAAAGAATGAAAGGAGGGATGGAACCCGAGGGGAGGACAGGGGAAGAGCAACCGGGGGGCAGTTCAATAATCGCTGAGAAGAACTAGCTGGTACCACCGCGTCTGGGGTACGGAAGGAGATTAAATTCGGGGGACGAGGTAACAAAACTCGAAAAATGTCTCGCCCTGGGGGGGAGGGCGTTCCGCCTAGGGCGAGGTAAGGTCCGAGTTAGTTGGAATTCTCGGCAAAAACTCTCTAGGAAAAGAGCCGAGGTTGCGAGGGGGGGGGGCTGACTCCTGGGAAAGGAACAGAATAAAAGACTACATGAGAGCTAGACTCCCCTGATCTCACCATAAAACGTCGAGTCAAAAAAAGGGGGGGATGTGTACCCATGCGTGCCCTAGATCCGGTCCTCTTAATCCCCGAAATAAGGGGGAAGAGCTAAAGACCCTAAAAGGCTCCCCCAAATCGACCGAACTGCCAAGGGTGTTCCTCCGGAAAGCGAAGAAGGGGGAACACGTGAGGCCAGATCAGGAGGTGCCGGCGTTCAGGCACGCCTTTGCCGGCCCCTCACACTTCTGCGGGGGTAATCATCTCCTGATTTAGGAAGGGGCGGCAATTGGAGACTAAATGGTAAGGGACTTACACCTTGGTCTTTCGGATGTCTTTTCAAGGGCGGAAGTGAGCTTTTGGAACGGGACCCAACAGTCGAAGCTTGAGATTCGAACCAGGAGCCGGTGCCCTCCTTAGCGGGTGAAAGTGGGAGGGAGAACAGAGTATGGCACAGCTCATTGCAAGGGTCGGATTCGGATGAATGGGGGGGGGAGGAGGTTTCGTCGTATTCGGAGAAGATCTGGTTGGAAGGGGAAGGCGCAAAGATAGCCCCAAGAAGAAGGGAATTAATGATAATAAACGAAGGAAACATCCATCGTGGGCACCTCACCGGGGGAATCCATTGGGTCGCGAAAACGTCAAGGGGGGACTGCGGGAGTCGACTTATCTCTATTTCTACTGAGGGGAGGTGAGGCGTGCTTCGAGACTCTAGGGAGCCCGTCTGGTGAACCAATTCTTGAAGAGTCTAATATAGACAGGAGTTCCAGACTGAGAACTCTGGTGGCTGCGCGCTGGGGAAGGACAAGTATAAAAGATCAATCGAGAGGTCACCTTCAGCGTCGCCGGGATAAATTAAAGGAAGGCACTACTTGGTACGGTTATGATTTCTGTAAAGATAGTACCGGGGGGGGGGGGATGCAAAAAAACTGGGGAGAAGGAAACCTTAAAATGAAGGGTAAAGACTTCGTTCGGTTATTTCATACTACAGAAAAGTTATTCGTTTAGAAGCGAACAGATGAGCCTGGGTGGAAAAATCCAAAAATCTAAGTTCTATATCAGTAAGGCAAGAACCGAGTGCAAGGGGCGGTGCCAGGGAGGGCGTCGGGGGACGAGCCGAGGCAAACGGTGCCCGAGAAAAGGGCGGTTGTGAACGAAGGGGAAAACTGGGGCAGTTAGAGGGGTTCGTTGATGTCGTCGGCTCTACCGGGAACAATGGACCGTCGTGTCAGCCAGAGGGGGAGGAAAAGAAAGGGTGGGGGAGCAAAAAGCTCTCTTGGGGGGGCCGTTCCAGGGTCGAGAGCAAATGCGGAACTTTCGGAGGGAAACGTCGGGAGGATTTCACTTGTAGAAAGATTGGGGGCGAATTTTCCCGCCCTTCTTAGTGTGAGGAGCGTGATTCAGGGCAGAGGGACGAACACCAGCATGAAAGAAACCTAGGGAAAAGAGGGGATTATAAGAAGGGTGGAAA
>Ga0179593_1307203_pt1 | contig 12343 bp, 22 predicted proteins | sample CZODoug2_1_08_16_FD_185931 | JGI IMG/M metagenome (GOLD analysis project Ga0179593, IMG submission 185931) | Vadose zone soil fungal communities from Angelo Coast Range Reserve, California, USA - CZODoug2_1_08_16fungal (PacBio error correction) | ecosystem: Environmental > Terrestrial > Soil >...
AAGAAAAAGGGGAACAAAGGGTAAATCCTTTGTAAAGGGCAACGCAAGATGTCCCAGAAGGGCTGTAACAGTGGCACTGGGGGAAAAGGGGCTGGGGACTTCAAAGGAAATGGTTTTGGGGAAGATTGACCGGAGCTGTTGGGGGGGGACCTCTCAGCACTGAAGTTTTAAAGAGGAAAAAAGAATCTAGAACAGGAAAACCATACAAAAAAATGCCCGGACGGTCAGTTTTTTGGAAAGAAAGCAGTCCTTGGGGGAATGGGGAGCACCCTGGGATATTTCAGGTACGAAAAAGAACTGGTTTGGGGTTAAAAAGGGGGGAAACTTTGGGGGGTGACGAACTCAAAACTTGTCGCACATTATGTGGAACCCGATTTCGCGGAAGGGGGGGGGTGCAAAACGCCAAGGCGCCGAAGGGGGGGTGGTTTCCAAACTTGGAGAACAGGGATGGGGAGGGCTTGTTTGGACCAAATACCTCGAAAGGGGGTCATATTTGGAACGGGGTCCCAAAAAAAAACCGGACAGAACCATCGGGGGTGAATTTGACGTGGTAAGATTCCAGCACCAGGAGAAAGGTTAAATGAGGGGTTTACAGGTCGGCTATCACGGGGGCGTTCGGGTTGCGAGGAAACCACAACTGGGGGGGGGGACGCCCTCAAAAGAAACGAATATTGATTTAAAAAAAAGACGTACCGGAGAGGGGGGGACCACTGGGTAGGCGGCCCAGAAAAAAGGAGGAACGATACGGGAGAAGTTTATATATGGTTGACAGAGGAATTCGATGGCAACAGGAAAGAGAACTGGGGACGGAAGGCGGATCACAGAAACAAAAAAAGTCCCTGGGGAAAACTTACCGCAGTGGGTCCAGGATAGTGACCCACGCAATTGGGGGGTTCGGGTAACCTGGCCGGCTGGGCTGAGGGGGGGACAGCAAAGAGGAAAAAAAACCATTAGGGGGGCAACTTGGATTAAGTTCTTCACTAAAAAAGAAAAAATGGGGGGACCGAGGCATGTGCCGGGGCCCAGGCACTACCCCAGCGTCAAAAAAAGGGAAAGCTACCCCTAGACCAAGAAATGGGTGCGGCATAAAGTAAATTTTCCGCGTCTTATTTGAACCATTTCATGACAGAAATGGGGGCGGATACATGGGGATTGAACGGGGTGGCTCAACATCAAACAGTGTGGTTTGGATTTTTTGCCAAGTAGGTTTTTCCCGCATGTGGAGCATTGTGCTATAGATCCGCCCATAAGCAAGCATTGCTGGGGTGGGATGGGGGGGCGTTTCACGGGGAGGGTGGGGGACCCACAAGGGAACTTCAAAAAGAGGGAAAAATGGGGTACCTAAAAAAAAAATATTAGGAGGTTTTCTATTTACTGGGCCTTGTAAGCGAGATCGACAGGGACGAAACAGCCGCGAAACCACTATGGCCGAACGCACACTGGGTACAAAAAAAAGTAAACGAGATGGGCCAAACCCTCGGGAAAGCCCTTCTACCATGGCACCACCACAGTAAAAAAGGGGGTATCGGATGGAGGGGGGAGTTTCATAAAAATAAGTTAAGAAACTGGAGACCTTTTATGGTTTGTAAAAAAAAGGTCACGGGCAAAGCCAAAGAGTTAGACCCGAAGCAAGGGGGGTGAAAAGTGATTGGGTCAAGACGGGGACAGCACGGGGAGTGGTTCAGCTCAAACTGTGAAAAGACAAACATTACATTCAAAAAATTAGGTGGGCGCGGGCGGCAGCGGTTCATTATATACGCGGGGAAGGGGGGCTCTACGAGAAAAAGACGAAATAGGAAGGTGGAGAACAAACTCAGACGAAAGAAGGTAAGAGGTTGTACCTCCAAAAAACCAAACGGGGACCGCGCAGCTAAAAAACTAAGAAAAAGGGAAGTGGGGGGGGGGTGGCGATGGTTGAAAGTACGGGGGGGGGGAGCAGGGCGGGAAAAGGAAAAGGGGTAACCAATCAAAAAAGTTGGTTGGTTTCAAGCCAAATTTGGTCCGGAACGTCCAACCTTGTGGAGAAAAAAACAAAAAAATCCACACGGGGAGAACTAAGGGTCGGTGAGGGTAAGGCGGCAATGAAGTTGGGGAAAGGGGGAGCATCACAAGGAGGGGGAAAGTGGTCGGGAAATGGTAAAAAGAAACAATTTCCGGCCCAAACAAAAAGATAACCCGGGAGGAAAAGAGTTGTGGGAATGACGTACTTCACAAAATGGGGCCAATTTCGCGAAAAAGAAACGAAGGGGGAGGCGGGTTTGGCAAAAACAAGGGTACGAGGGGGAAAGTGGGGGGTAGAAAAAATCTTACTCACTCACGACTTTTTTTTGCCTACGGCAAGGGGGGGACGCTGAAAAAACCAGGCGCGCCCGCCGGGAAAAACGGGAGGAAAAAAAGGAAGAACCGGTTAAAGGGGGGGAAAAAGGGCCGGACCCTGCCAAGAACGGAAAAAAGGTTTGAAAAGGATACCTAACTCAAATGAAGGACACAACAGAAACAAGGGAAATTGGATTAACAGATGAAAAAAAATAATCGATGCGGAGGTATCAATCTTTGGGACCGGGAGTAGTGAAGGGAAAGGCCTGCACGCGCAAGCAAGTTGGTGAAAAAAAATGACGGATAGGTTCGGAAAAAGAGACGTCCCTGAAGCGAAAGGGGGGGGGGAGAGGCAACACGCCGTATGAACAAACCGAGCCGCTGGGGGGAGGGGGGGGAGGAAAAAAAAAAGACGGGTCCAAAATGGACCTTCTCGTATCTGGGAAACCGGGCAGTCGTAGGTTCTTTCTAAGAAAGGGTCAAGTTGTGAAGTAAGGGGGAGGTACGTAACAGGAAAGGACAAAACGAGTTGCCCTCCCAAACGCGTGCCTGAACCTTTCAGGAAGCCTCTTAAATGGTCCCGGACGGCGTGCATCCTTGAAAAGTTGGAAGTGGAAAAGACCGAAAAAAAACGAAAAGAAACGTAAGAGTATGCCCCCGAAGACTTATCACCAAACCAGGAAACGTGGAAGGGGGGAAAGGGGGGGAAACCACCTGTTGAAAAAACACCAAACTGTTGGTGAGAAGGCGAGAAGGTCACGCGGATGGTAAGAGTTTTCCACCAAAACGCCAGACAAATCCCATTATTGGAGTTTGGAGAAGGTTTCTCTGCCGGGTGGAGAGTTAAAAAAGGGGGAAAGGAGAAAGGCAAAAAGATGGAAAAAAAAGGATGGCTCCCTTGGTAGGTAGAAAACTTTGGGGGGGAAGGGAGGTCAGGTATCGAATAAGAAAAAAAAAAAAAGGAAGACCAAGAACGGGAAGTCAGTGACAGGAGGACGACCACGGCGCCAACACTAATTTGACCAGACAGTTGAGGGAGAAAAACACAACAACCGAGGGAAAAGGGCATGGGAAAAGGGAGGAAAAAGGATCGGAGGGTATGGGGGGGCAGAACGATTGACAATGATCAAGCCATGGTTAAAAGGAGGGAGGAAAATCACCGTCCAGAAGAGAAAAACCACCCGGAAGCAAAAGCATCGGGGAAGAGGAATCGCCCACAAAGAAAAAGCCTCAAAAAAGGCCAAAAATCGGCGAGGCGAAAGAATAGGGACGGAAGGGTGGGCGTGAAAGGGGGAGAACGAGCTGGGATTGTAAAGAAAACCCAAAAAAAAAAAAAAAAATAAAATGACAAAGAAGGGGCTAATAAAAACAAGCCCCCCGCAATATAGTTAAAAAAGGGTGGGGTGCCACACCAAAAAGCAAAAGTCGAGGGGAGGGGTCCTTCAACACCCGCACAGCCAAACAAAAATCGCTCTGACGAAGCTATGAAAATGATCCCAGGGAAGAAAAAACATTCCGCCCCAAGCCGGCACACGCACAATTCAAATTAACAAGGTTTTGGTGAGCAAAGAAGGAAAGAAAAATGTAATTACCGCCAAAAAGGGGGGGTCTTAGTTGCCAAAAAAAGTTGGGGGAGTACCGAAAGAAAACGACATTCCTTCTCCAGAAAAGGGGGGGAACTTAATAAACGGGGGTCCGTGGGGATCAGGTCAAAAGAGGGGTTGAGCTGGGGGGGAGTTCAAGGAGGGGGGGGGAACGGGGCGGGTGAAAAAAGGGGGTATTTCAGGGGAAGGGCAGTCAAACTTCAGGAACCAGGCTCCTGGCTCGTCAAAGTGTTTCCCCAACCTACCGGCAGAAGAGGGGTACCGGAAAAAAAAAAACCAAAAAAGGAAGTCCCTGGCGGAAAAAAGAACCGGAAAGCAAGGCGGGGGGGAAAAAAAAAAGGCAACGCCTAAGTGGGAGAGGGGAAATAACGCAAAAAAAATCTGACAGAAGGGGGGCTGTCTTGAGGAATAAGGGAACTAAAACACGGGGATCCAAAAACAATATGGGCCATAACCCCAGGAGAAAGAGAGCGATAATTGGGGGAACCAAAGCAATCCATGACTATTTCACAGGCCTTACACTTGACAGGAAGAGAAGAAGTCGGCAAAACGGAAAGGAAGGGGAAAAAGTGGGTGGGCAGCAAAGGGACTGGGACACGGAAAATCGCAAAACACGGGAAACAATCAAAAAAAACTTCCCCCCGGTGGACTAAAAGGAAAGGGGGTCCTGTCCAATAAACGTCAAAATACAATGGAAAGGGTGAAGGGGAAAAGGGGTGGGACCCCCGTTTCAAAAAATCTGAACTTCTCTCTCTTGTGGTTCAAAAAACCCCCTGAATAAGGTAGAAAAAAGGGTAAAAAACACACAAAACCAAGAAGCCTAGAACCAGGGAAAGAAAAAAACGCACAGGAAAAAGAGGTCAACGCCAATAAAAACATAAAAAATCAAGTTCCACTCAGGCCGGGGGAAAAGAAAAAACGGGAAGGGGGTAGAAAGAAATGAAGAAAATTGATAAAAAATTGAAAAAAAGAAAAGGAAAAAAAAAACCGGTAATTTCCAAAATGGGTGTTCCAAAAATCGGAGATGGGGTAGCAGTAACCTTCAGGGGAGAAGTCCTCAAGCGCTGGCCAGAAAAAGCAAGAAATTCAGTGGGGGGGGGATAGCACTTAAAACATCTGGTTTACGCCAAAGGGGCGGGGGGGGCAAGCGGGGCCGGTGGTGGTAACCTGGTTTAACACGGCTTAATCTCTATAAAAAAAAAAACAAAAGAGAGGGAGAAAAGTCAGATGGGGAAAAAAAAAGGATAGTTGACAAAAAAAGTCAACGCACGAATGAAAATTGCGTAAAAAAAGGGGGCGGAGGGCTGAAACTGAAAAAAAATCAAAAGGGGGGAAAAAGTGGACGAGCGAGTTGGTATCTTCTAAAGGAAGGGGTACGGACAAAAATCTACAAAAGAAAGAAATCAGGAGAAAAAAAAACCAGGCAGGGAGGGTGGTGTTCTAAAAAAAAAAAAAAAAAAAAAAAGAAAGTTGTGAATGGAAATTTATAGGAGACTTGCAGTGGGCAAAGGGGGGGTTTCTTTTAATCCCGAGTAAGAAGTTTGCGAGAAATTTCTGACGTGATGGGTGTGACAACGAAAGGAGAGTTTGGGTGGGGGGGGCGCGCCAGGGGGCAACCTGGGGGGGGGAGGGCGACCCTGAAGTGTCACCAGAACTATGAAAAGGGTTGACTGTTCCAAACGAACCGAACATAAAAAGGAAAATGGTATGTGCGAGTGGGAAGTAAAAAGCAGGAGGCAAAACCGGGGAGAAGTGGTAGTTTTCAAGGGGAGGCGGATAAGGGAGATGTCGTCAATTAACCACCACCTTTGTTGAAAAGCAAAAAAACCGAAAAAGGGATGAGAGGAAGGAAGGGGGGAAAGAAATTTAGAGGAAGGGAAAAAACAAAAAATGGATCACTCGAGAATTGGGCATCAATGTGAGTCCGTGAGCACAAATCTGAAAGGTAACCGGGGGGAAGGCAAGAGAATAAGGAAGGGGTCTTGCCGGGGACGAAGAAAATAAAGTAAAAAGGGGAGGCAGCCCGAAAAGGGAGTCGGGGCAAGTCCTAGGGGGGTTTGGACCTGCCGGGCTTCTTATGTTGGAACAAGTGGGGCAAAAGAAGGGGAGTCTTGGGTGACGTCACTAAAAGAAAAGTTTTTAAACAGGCAACGCCGTTCCACCTAAAAAAAGGAGAAGGCACCAAAAAAAAAAGGGGGGACGAAAGGGGAAAAGATTGGAGGGACATAAAAAAAAGGGGAAAAAGAAGGGATGGGGGGAGAAAGTAATTCCCAGTGGAAACGAAGAAAAACTCGAGGGGTGATTACCGCAGTTTGAAAAGAAAAAATAATTGTGGGGGGGTGAAAAAAGGGGAAGTGTGGGGGTGGACCAGGGGCGAAGGGGTGCGAATGGGGAGAAATTGGAGTAGAGAAACGACAGAGACGCAATTGGGTGGGGTGTGCGACTTATTGCCGTGGTTGAAAACCAACCTTTGACTTAGGCGCGGAATGGGGGGAAGAAGGAGGCGAACTTGGGAATAGAAGGCGGGATTGAGAGAAAAAAGCGAAAGGAAACGGGCAATCCCCATTCCCGCCACAAATGAGGGGTGTCCCTACTGGGGAAAAAGAGGGGGACAGCGAGCTGAAGGGAGTTGAAACAGGGCCAAAAGGGGGTTATCTGCGGAAGGGGTTAAACCTTTACTCCGGGCGCGGTGGGGGGGAAACTTAACTGAAAAACAGATTGAAAGACAGAGCAGAAACAAAGTTATTTGGGACAAGTACAAGGGGGGGAAAGGAGGGAGGTGTGGTCAGCAGGGAGGTTGAAGACCCAGGAAAGTAAAGGTTATTGGAGCTGACTGGAAACAAAACTTGAGGAGATGAACATAGAGCAGGGCGGGGCACTGCGATAAAACAAAGCAAAAAAGGGGGGGAACAACATCACCAGAAAGGGAGCACGTGCAAGAGTGTGGGTACAAAAACAACTCGAAACAAGAAAGAGAAAAAAGCGAAAAGAAAAAAATGGGATTTGGGTGCTAGGGGAAAGGAAGGGATGAGAGGGAAAAGGGGTGGAATCAAAAACAGTTGGTGTGGGTCAAAAAGATTTCCGCTTCAAAAGGTGGCTCCATACGAAGTTGAAATAACTTGGACGGGAAGGAAAAGGGAAAGGAAAGGGGAAAAGTTACGATGATAGGACGGATGGGGGAATTTCGGGAAGTTGGCCGGGGAAAAGACAAGGCAAGAGAGAAAAAGTGGATGACGAGGTGTTACTTTCACAATGGTAAAATGTTGTTTAGAAAACAAAGAAAGGAGGGGGGAAGAGGGGTTCAAGATCGAAGAAGTAAGGGGGGGGGGGAAAGGAGGGGGGACATTTCACCGAAATCGGCAGGGGGAAGGGTTAATACCCGCGCCACGCTGGGCACCTTTCGCCCGCACAAAAACCTTACCCAACGGTGAAAGGAGGAAGAGGAAGAAGGAAAGTTTCAAAAAGAACTGAAGGAAGGAGAAAGCACTGAGGAAGGATCCGAACAACAAACAAAAAGGAAAAAAAGCATCGGAATGACCGCTTCCCAGTACAGGATGGGAAAAAGGGGTGGGGACCGGCTGCCCGGGAGCCTGAGTTTAAAAAGGTGAAAGGGGAAATTCAAAAGGCCAAGGTCTTACCAAGGTAAGGGGGGAGCGAAAACTAAATATCGAAAACTTAAAAAAAAAAGCTTTTATGGTAAATCATTACCCGCCTTGTGAAAACCCAATGTTCCGTCAGAGGGGGATCAGGAAAAAAGGAAAAAAGAATCAAGGGGGGTACGAAAAAAAGTGTTGCCAGTGAAATAACTTACTAAAAAGATGCCAAAACCCCGAATCGAATGAAAAGGAAAAAAAAAAAAAAAGGGGTGCCCAGGCAAAGGGGCACTCTAAAAAAGGACCCCAATTACGTGCCGAGGGAAAAAGAATTCAAAGGGTTAAAAGTAAAAAAGACGACCAGTGTATTACACAAAAACAAAGAGAACCCGACTGTGCAGGAAAAAAAAAGGGGCCAGGGAAAAAAAACCAACTGTTTGGGGGGGAAGGGGGCTGGGGTAAAAAGAGAAGGGAAAAAAAGACAAAGTTACTTACACGCCACCACAAATCCCAGGAGGGGGTAGGGTGGGGAAAAGGCTGGTGGCGCGTACAAAAGGGTGGGTGAGAAAAAAAAGACGGAACGGAGGAGGCCCCTTAGTTGGGACGGTGGTAAAAGGTACTAAAGGGGTCGAAAAAAGATAGAAAATAAAAAAAAAAAAAGCCGAAAGGAAAAGATTGAACGAAGGGGGGGCCGGGGACCCTGCGAAAAAAAAAGTACTCAATGTTGTCAGAAAAAGCATTGATGAAGAAACACATGACAAAGACAAAGATTCGACCAAAAACGGGGAAAGTAAAATTACGGGCCTGAACGCTGGGGAAATGGAAACGATTTTGAAAACCAAATACCGGCTCCATTTGGTGATGAATGGAGTGGCCTCTCCCCCACGTAAAGAAAAGATGAAAAAAAAAAGGGGGGGCACTGCGAAAGCAAAGCGAAAAACACGCCATCCTCGGTTCATTGGGAAAAGGAACCGAAAGGGGGAGGCAGGCAGAAAAAGGGGGGGAGAAAGTGGTGGCGGTAATGTGTGAGGAGCAATAACGAGTCAAAGCAATCACGCCTCGAAAACAAAAAAATACTAAGCGGGGACCCAACACTCCTATTCAAAAGGAGGACAAGGGGGGGGGGGCAGCAAAAAACCAAGCCATCTGATAGTGGGATAACGAAAAGCAGGTTCCAGCTGGTGGGTAATAAAATCCAGAAGAAAAACAAAAGCAAGAGTCGGAAAAAAACATCCGCAAGCAACGGCAGAAAAAAAACAATGTCAAAAAAAGGGGTATTGGGGGATTTCCAATGGTAATCCGGGGGGTATGGGAGGAAAAAAACCCATGGGGAATGAATAGGAGAAACAATTCCTTCACCAAAAAAAAAAAGATGAACAGGGAACTGGCGTGGAGGGAAAGCCTTTGGCATAGTGTGGGGGAAAAGAGACTGGTGAAGTACGGGACTTGATCAGTCACACACAAAAGCATTATTGAGTGTGAAACGAAGGAAGAAACAAGGAGGCCGGTCCGACAAACGGAAAATGGCAAAGTGATAGAAGTCAGGGAAAAGGGGTAAAAAATGGGCACTCCGGGGGGAGCACAGAGAAAGCAAATGAGTCCGCACCCCCTACACGGACTAGGTGGCAAGTCACGCAATACGGGCATTCTGGGAAATGCCAAAGGAACGCGTGCCCTGCTAAGAACACTCCAGAAAAACATGTGGGGCCTGACAAAACTGACCCGGATCCGCGTATGTGAACGATGCAGGTAAGATCAAAACTACTGGAGGAAAACGGCAGGGATTGGGCCGGGAATGGGGATGGGAGTAAAGGGGGGTCCGCGCAGGGGACCAGGTCGAAAGAAACAAGGAACCTCCAATTAAAAAAAAACCTGGGACGCAAAGGTGTAATACTAGGGTCCGTCAACAATATGAGGCCACAATTCTACAAAAATGGGACTGGGGGGGGAAATGGGAAGGGGCCACCCCGGGGCAAAGATCAACGGATAAAAATAAAAGGAAAGGAAAAACAAAGGGATGGGGCAACAAGAAAAAAGATTTATAAAGTCGACACACGTAAAACAAAAAAAACAAACGCCACCTGCGCGGACAAAAAAAGAAAAAAATCGTGGTGCCAATCAAGAGAAGAAAAGCACGGGGGGAAGAAAAAAGGAAAGCACCGGCGGACAAAGAAGTGAGTGTTGGGTAGATAAAAAAAGTTGAAGAAGCAAGGAAAACTAGAACATGATCACGAAAAAAAAAGGACACGAATTTCCAATTGGGGGGTTGCGGGGGTGGTGTAAAAAAATTCTTGTGGGCTTTTTCGCGTCCGCGAACGCAAGAAGGACTCCAAAGGGCCCCGAAATCTCAAATGGGGGAAGTGGGTGAAAGGAGACAAAAAAACAAAAAAGATCCAAAAATGTTTGACCGAAAATTATTTTGTTGCAACAAAATGGAAGGGGGCGTTGAGGACCAGGGGGGGAATTTTGAATTCCAGGGTGCAAACCAACCACAAACAGGAGGGAAGAGAAAAGAAAGGGGGAAAGAAGGGAAAAATGTCGCCTTTGGCAAAGAAAAACGAAAAGAAACACTGCAGTAAAAAAAACAAAAGGGCTTGTACATTTGGGGGGTTACCACAGCAAGTAGAGGGGACGGACGAGCATTGGGGGAACACGGGAAGGAAAAAAGTTGAAGAGACAAACAGATCTCAGAAGGAGAAGAAAAGAAAAAAAGCAACCCTTGCGTGCACTTTTTTTCGAATCGGCATTGAATGGGAAAGGGGGGAAAGGGGGGGGATACAACCTAATGGGGGGGGGCGGGGGGAAGCCGGCGTGGAAGATGCTGCGTGACCAGGGGGATGCAAATGAAGGGGGACAAAGAAGAAAAGTTTTTTGGGGAGCAGAACCGGCTGACGTAATTTTTGTCGGACCGGGATTGGAAAGGGATGGGGGGACCCACTACCTGAAAACGGGGAGAAAATGGGTGGAAGGGGGGGGAACCGCCCCGACCATCAAAAGGCCTTTTGAATGTGGGAAAAAAAGGGGGGAGGGAATTCCAAAAAGGGGTGCGAACTGGGGGGAGGGTAGTTGGAACTTCTATGCCGTGACGCTTTGCAAAAAAAAAAGGGTTACGCATCCAGACAAGAAAAAATGAATGAATTCTGCCGAAAAGGTGGAAAAAAAAGTAGTAAGACGGCTTGAGGGACATTGGGATGCGAATCCTTCTGTTTTGGGGCCATATGTGAGAGAAGGGGAAGGTCCGTAGGCCTGCAGAAAAAGAAGAATGGATGCGAAAAAAAAAAATTTCGGGAACGTCGTCCTGGGGATCGTACCGCAAATTGGGAGGTCCAGGAAAATCAGATGCCTCATGGGGGGAGGGGGAAATGCCAGGGGTCTGACCGTAGTTTGGCCATGTCATAGAAAAAACCTCTAATTGTTAGCAAAAAAAGTCCTCCCAATAGGAATGGGGGGGGAAAGCCCACTCCAAACGGGAAAACGACACCGAAAACCTAGTACAAAAGGGATTTGTTCAAATTGAGAGCAGTGGACAAAAGGGAGTATTCAAACCCCAGGTGGGGGGGGGGAAATCACAAAAAAACTGGCGGATGAAAAGGTTAATACCGCCGGGGTGGGGGACGAAAAAACTGACAAATGTGGGGAAAAGGAAAAGTGGGGGGTTGCAAGTCGGGGGGGGGGCCAGGGGCCCGGCCAATTGGCTATAGAAAAACAGAGTCAAACGCAAATGACTGGTGGAGGGGGGGGGGTGGGGGACGGAAACGACGAAAAAAAAGGTGGCGTTGTTTGGGGAGAAAAAAAGGGGGGAAATTGAGACGGAGAATGGGGCCGCCCAAAGACTGACAAGGGCACTGGGGGGGCTAAAAAAGAACTACATACGGACCAACAGCAAAAAATGAAAATATGCACGCCGCCAAGGGGAAAAGAAGGGATGAACAATGAAATCTTTTTCAAGAGATGGTCGCTGCTCATTGAAAAAAAAAAAGAAGGTTAGTCCATGCGGGGAGGGGGAAAGGCATCAAAAGGACATACCTTGCTCCTTGAAGGTTTGGGACAAATCGACGGGAAACCACAAGCAAAAAAACATAAATGGGAAATAATGTTTGGTAGACCGACAGGATGAGGGGTGGAACAACAGGCGGGGGAGAAACCAAGGGGGAAAGTGACATTGGCGTGGGTCTCAGGGGAGGAAAAAAAGAGGGGGAAAAACGCGGAAAGTGGGAGGGGGTCTATCTACAAATAATATTAGTGGCGAAAAAAACAAAAACTCACGGGCGAACTCCCGGTGAACAAAAAATGGGGGAAAAAGAGAAAAAATGGAAACCCCAGCAGCGGGATCTAACTAAAAGGGGGAAGGGTTTGGAAAGGGGGTGAACGGGGGGGTAAACAGCAACAGCGGAACCAGGGGGAAAACATTGGGGTTTGACAAAAAAAAAGTTTTCCCGGCCCGGAAAGGTGGCCTCAAGGGAAAGGGAAGTGGAAAGAACATTGGTAGGGACCTGCAAGGGGAAAAGGGGAAGGATGACCATCATTGGGAATCTAGTTGGCCTTACGGAAGAAGCAACGCGAAAAAACGGGGGGACAGGAAGGGGGGCAAAGTCCGGGAGGCCAGGGGGACAAATGTCAGGAGGGAAAAAAAAGCTACTGAGTGGTTCAATCGAAGGTACTTGGGGGGGTTGAGGTACGAAAAAATCCCAGCCGGTTGGGGGCTCTCGCTGGTTGCACTGCCAAAAAGGACGGAAGAAGGCAGAGCGTCCTTAAACTATCCTGGGGAAAGGAAAAAACTGAAGGGAGAGCGCCGAAAATTTCAAAGCGAGGGAAGAGGTAACAATAACT
>Ga0179593_1336044_pt1 | contig 12343 bp, 15 predicted proteins | sample CZODoug2_1_08_16_FD_185931 | JGI IMG/M metagenome (GOLD analysis project Ga0179593, IMG submission 185931) | Vadose zone soil fungal communities from Angelo Coast Range Reserve, California, USA - CZODoug2_1_08_16fungal (PacBio error correction) | ecosystem: Environmental > Terrestrial > Soil >...
GACGTCCTGGAATGTGCCTGTGCGCAGTGGGAGTTTTCTGTCGCAGAAAGAGATGAACAAGGGGGGAGATCGAATCGCCGTGGGCGGAGGAGGGGGGTCATATGGACTAGATGGCCAGACACAAAAAATCTTTTTAAATGGAGGACGACATCAAAAGTTAGGGAGGCTAGTACGGAAGGTTTCAAGAAAAGAAGGCGATAGTACGCGAAGTTACTACCACGGACGAAAAGACCAATAATCCCGCCACGGGGTTGTAAACAGGTCTGAAACGAAACGATACAATTGCGAGAAGGGGGGAGGCGAAAAAAATAGAGAGCTGCAGGGCTGGATTTTTTTGAGATGGATCCTAACCGGTGTTGGGGGTGGAGGTCGGGATCAACAGGGACTAAGAACATAAACCTAGTCCTTGGGGAAGTGGATGGATGGAGAGGAAAACTTGTATTCATTGGGAGAAATTCGAACCCCAGCGCGGGTCTAGTAAAATTGATGAAACCACTGGCCAAGGTTCAAGATAAGTTCAAAAAAATACTTGCGCAGTAGGATTGGAAAAACAAAAGGGAAAAATCGTCAAATCAATTCCACTCCCGCAAAACACCAACGAAACCTGCTAGATAGACCTAGGAATAACTGAAAAGAAGACGCCCAAAATGCCCCAGCAAGGCTTGAAAGGAAGCGCGCACGTGGGGCTCGTGGAAGCCAATAACACGGAAAAAGGTCCCCGATGCTCGAGGGGGCATAGGGGAGGGGGGGGGGAAGCGAGGATGAACCCTAATTCAAACAAGGGATCCCAAAAAATGGGGGGGCTAGAGATAAGGAAAAAAGGGTTAACTCCTTGGATGGAGTCTGACGACTAAGGGGGGGGAACGCCAACTCCAGCAAAAAAAGAACAGGAAATAACATGGCAGGGCGAAAAAGGAGAAGTGCAAGAAAGGTTGCAGAGCGGGTGGGAGAGTGGCAGAAAACGAAAAGTGGAAAGAAGATCCGGAGAAGCCCCGAAATCTAGTTTTGCGCCTCAGGCGCTACGGCCGTTCAAGAACTGCCCACACAGCTTCAGTGGACCGTGCAGGTTCCAAGTACTCGGAATGGGAAAGAGGCCGGGGGGGGAGGGAGTACTCAGCATAGAGGTGAGTAGGAAGAGTCACAGGGTACGCTCCAATTCGTCACGCACTGTTCCAGGGGGGCTGTGGGCGGGCGGCGAAAGGAAGAAAAAGGGCGGGTCGCGCGAAACGTGGCGTAGACCGGTGGAAAAAAAAAAATGAAATTAAAGTACAAACATGCGAAGCCAAGCTGACCTGATAAGGCTAGGGGAGGGCGGGAATGTGGGAAGACACGGGAGCAATGACGGAATGAAGGATCAGAAACCCTTGGCGCGTGCCCGCAAGGAACCTAACGAATAGAAAGCCCTCATACGACTCTCTTGCCCTGCTCGGAGGGGGCGGGCAGGACGCCGCCGAACTAGGGTGAAAGGGGGCGACGCGTTTGAAAGGGAGGAGCGAAAGACTGGAGCGGGTGAAAGATCGAAAAAACGCATGGCTATGGCCGAGTTGATTGGGGGGGGAGAAGGGGCGGTGGCGCAATTTTAAGTCGGAGCAAGCACAAAATGAACAGCAGCGGAATGCCATGCGCGTGGGGCGGTAGTAGAAAAATCGCAGCTGGGTGGGGTCTACGCTGGCGGGGAAGAAGTGGAAGTTGGGCGCATAAAGGAGGTGACGATAGGCTTTTTTTTCTAAAAACTTCGAGTACTTGAGATGGTATATACGAAAACGCGGGCAGAATCTTGGTCGGGGGCGAAAGAAGGGGGGAATGAGAAACCGGTGCACGGGATGATTGTCACTTTGGACTAAACCCAATCAGAGGATGCATGGTTACTGAAACCAGAGGAGAAGGGCGAAGGGCGCGGTAAAGGAACTTAGGGGATGTCAGACGCGAAGAGGCGACGAAGCTGGGACGCTGCCACGTACTCGCAGCTAACGTTCTGGTGTGGCAAGGGGAAATCTATCCGAACAGGTAAAGGCGAGCTTGTCAGGCCGAACCGAAGGGGCTCGACGACGAGTACTGGATAGAGAGAGAATCTCCTAGAAGTTAAACCTAAAGGATCGGCCTACTGTTGCCGAAACCATTCCATCTAAAATGCATTTGTAGATGCTGATCGGAGAGGGATGGCCATCTCGAGAAAAAAAAAAAAAGTAGAGGATGAAAAAATATGGAGAAAGCGCTAAAAAAAAAGAACAAAAAATAGAGGCATAAGGGGAGGGCACTAAAGTAGCCTTGGGTCGAAAAGGGGAAAATATCACGCTCTGGTCATGCGAAAAAGACCCGAGATGGTCGAGGAGAAAAAGAAGCGTGAGACTGAAGGCCGGCTCCGTCGGTGCTAGGAAGGGAAAATTTCCAACAAAGAGAATCCTCTAGGCGCACAGCTTTTGCGAGGAAATTAAAAAAAAACGTAAAAAGGAAAGGCGTAAGGAATCCCACCACCAGACCGACGGAGAAAGAGGGGGAATCGAACAGCACCCATCAGACTATTCTTTTGAAGTCCCTTTCAGACGAAAGGCAATCAACCAGACACCGAAGAAGCGACCTGAAAAAAAAGATCTTAAGCAAAACCGCACCGAGCGGATATCGCCACGATCTCGAATAAACCACATCGCTCCTTACCCAAAGTTTAAGGAGAAAAAGAAAAAAATGGCCACCTAGGAGGGAAAAAGTCTGAGATTGAAGAGAAAGCCAGACGTCATTTAGTGAAGAGAGGGAAGCCTGAATAACAAAAAGAACTAGCGACCTAAATCGCAGCAGCCACGCAGCCCGCTTCTCAAAAGACGAAGGAGTAGAAAACGAAAGTTTGGACCACGAAAAACTCGTAAATGGAGGGAGGGGGGTCTTCAGGACCTGCGCCTGCAGAATGTTTCATAGTCTCCTTTAGGGTTCGGCGGTGCAAGCTGAATTCGGGGGTAAGATCGAAAGCAGAAGTCAATTGGACGAGGTTCTCTGCAATACAAAAGCACTACTGCCAGTGAAGACCGGCTTTCTTCTCATTTTGGGGAAGCATGATCCGACGGTAACGCCGAGTGGGCGAGCAAAAGCAATGATAGGCTTCATCCGACAAAAACAATCCGGAAGGGTTACGGTCCTCGAGAGGACCGAGCAAACGAACTCGTTCCTATGAGAACTAGAAAAGCACTCTATACTTGAGGCCCTGCAAGCGGGAAGGTCGGGGGTGAAGGAGGGGAAGAAAAAGGAGTTCTGCCCGGAGACAACCTGCTTTGCTTCAAAGAACTCTGTCGGTGATCGTCTTAACCTGGGTGGGGAGAGCAATCGAAAGGAGGAAAAAAAAAACTGGAGGGTAGACGCGAAAAGCTTTCAAACTGTGGGCAGCGTTGCGTGAGCGGGAGAAAAAGGATAAAGGGGGTAATTGCTGCAGCGGGGAAGGGAAAGGGAGGAGAGAGGACAAAGCCCATAGGACTACTTCGGCTTTAAAAGCCTGCTAGGGGGAAAAACTCCGTGGGAAGGGTCTGAGCTTCAAACATTAACTGCTCGGTTATTGCAGGGTTCGCTTGATGGGGAAGGGGGGGAAAAAGGAAAAGGGGTTGTGGTCAAGCCTCTTTGGGACATTGAAACCAGGGGAAAAAAAGGGGGGACCGAGTAACAAGGACTATACAACTATGGGGCATTAAAAACTTCAAAAAACTGACAGGAGAGACATGCACCAATGAAGGGGGGGGAGGGCCTTGCTCGAACCGACACTACAAAAAAAAGGCGGAAACTAAAAAAAGCAGCTAAGGGGGGGACTCCCCCTTTCATTGTATTTGGAGAACTGTGTTTACAACGTGCTTATGGTTCGGGGGCAAGGAGTCGCATGGAGGACGGATGGCAGGAATACTCATACTCGGGAGGGGGGGAGGTCCCTGAAAGAGTCTTCCTGCATGCTCCATGCTGCAAAGGCCTAAGCAAGACCAACGGGGATGAAAAAATCTGGCACGCACGGGACAAGTAGAAGAAAACAACCCGGATGGAAGATCAACTTCCTGAGTGGTCCCCACCCTGCGCTGGTCCTTTATGTAGAGAGTGAATGATACAGGCGAAAGCGAGTTGAATGGGGAGGTTGGGCCCAGCGGGGGCGCAGGTCAGGATGAAAGACTCCCTGTGATGGGCTTAACTTCATCGGAAGAATAAAGCAAATGGGACAGCAGAATCCCATAAAAGGTTTGAACAGTTCAGCAAAGGCAAGGGAGGCGAAAAAAGCAGACTGCTATTCGCTCGGTTGGGGATGGAAAAAAGTCCGCAAAGAAAAAGGAACCGCGTTAAAAGGGAATTGGAGGCTTAAGGGAGGAAGGGGCCATTCGACCAAAAAATGGTCTAGGCAGTGACGACCGCCGAGGTGCCCACTGTTCGGGGCTCGTTAGACTGAAGCGGGGAAAAAGGTAGGAGAAAAAAGATACACGAACTAGATACGAGCCAGGTGAAAGGAACATCCCACCCTTGAAAATAACGGGCTTCGAAAAAAGGATGGTAAAACAGAAAGGAGGCCAACCTCTGAGGGCAGGGAGGGGGGAATTCGTTGGAATCAAAGAAGCGCTACTCAGACAGCTATGGGGCGCAAATTGCCAACAAAGGGAAAGAGGAAGAGAAGGGGGGTGAACCGCAAGAAAAGGTTAAGGGGGGAGGAGGAGAGAGGAGAGGGGACGAGGAGAACTCCCAGCGTGGTACAAACGAGACGAAAAGGCTGAAAAAGAACTAGGGGGGGCAGGAAGCAAGCAAAGGGGCCGCCAGGAATGAAAAACAAGCGCAGTAAATGCCTGTTGAAACACGCATAAAAAAAAAAGGGATAGCATAGGTGCGTCGGGCGGCTCGTCGAATTGCGTTATCAGGATTGGCGGGGGCGGAACGGAAAACCGGAAGGGGCGTAGACCTGATCGCACGAATCAAGGATAATAGGCTATCTTTGAAAAAGTGATCAGTGGTGAAACGAACGGATTGGAGCCCCCTAATGGAGCAAGCCGGTAGAGAGTAAAAGGACTGCGGAAGTGAGGGAAAAAGGCGTTCAATCCCCAAAAGATTGGGTTACGAGTGGGGGGGGGGGAACGACGCGTTGGTGAGGGAGAGGCAGGCGGGCTCGGTCGGGCTAAGCGAATGGTGGCGAATTTGTCTGGTCTTCGCTCAAAAGCCGGAAAGGACAAATTCAATGGAACGAATGGTGGAAAATGGGTGAGAAATGGAAGCGTGGCGCATAAACGGGGGGGACGGCAGGGGAGAGGTTCGGCCTTCGGAGGGCGGGCGAGTTATATGGGGCGGAGCAAAGGGGAAAATGTCACAGAAGGGGAAGCGGCCGGGGAAGGGGTTATGTGAGAGGAAAAGGGAAGAATCGAAGCTGATGATGCCAGACGAGAGGCGTGAGCGAGGAACGGAGGGAGGAATGCTTAAGCGACGAGGAAAACTTGATCAGATCTACTGGAAAGAATTGCTTGTGGCCGAGGTACAGAAACGTAAGGCAAAGGCGAGAGGTGCGTCGGACGGGGAAGCCGCTGAAAAGAGCGGACGTGAGATGGGAAGCGCCGAGGCAACGGGCCATATCATAGTAGGCGAGCGACGGAAAAAAGCAAACAGAAAGATATGCGGAAATCCCACACAAAGCATGTAGGTTAGGAACTAGGCCCGAAGAAGCAGAAGATCGCTCGCCATAAAAAAAAAGAGTCGTGAGCAAAATCGTCCCGACTGCACGTCCAGGAAGAAATTGAACTACCACTAAGGAAAGTAAAAAGAGCCTACCGAATCCAAATCCGGAGGAAAGCACCGAGATCCCCAATACTGGGGGACAGCGAAGCGAATGACCCAAAGCGAGACGTCGGACCGAGTTATCCTAAGGACCACCGGAAACGAAAAAGAGCCTTCCAAAAAAAAATGATCTGAAGGAAAGCGCAAACAACCGTCATACTCGCCGAGCGAGAAGGCGAACCAAGGACGCTAACCGTAACCACGTGGATTCGCCCACCTTTCAACTTTCAGAGAGAAACCATATAAGTTTCACATTCCGCAAGCGCATGGAAAGAAAGGACGAAGCGACTACGAAGATCGGGCCAAAAAACGCGCGCCAACGCCAAGCTCTTCCAATTGCACCTAAAAATCCGAACGATCACGCCAAGGAAGGGGAAACCATGGAGGGGAAGACGCTACCGGGCGGGAGGGTTGCGCATAAAAAAGTTGTTAGCTGGCAGCGGTTCTACAATAGAAAGAAAGGGAGATTGCGCCTGTTCTCACAGAAAGAAGCCCTCAACGTAACGCGCGGGATCTAAATCAGGCGGGATGAGTCCGCAGTGGGAGACGCAGCAAAGTGATCATTACGCGAGGGACCGGACCAGAAAAGCCAATCATGGAATCACGCATCAGAAACAAGGAGAAGGCGGGAATATGAGAGCAAGCGGACCGAAAGAAAGAACGAGGACGGCAAAGGGAAATGGAAGGAGAAGGTAGTGTGGAGGAAATTAGAAGTCAGTGAGTCGGAGCAAACAGGGAGATGCAGATTAATCCGGCTAGAGCTGCAAAAGGAAAAAAGGGTGGTTACGAGCCACCGCGTTAACACTTTATTGAGAGAAAACCTGTCGAGGGACATGACCGGACTGTCCGGGGGGGGACTCTAATAGCTCAGCAGAGAAAGAAAAGGAGGAACAGGGTGGGAGAGAGCCATTGCTTGGGGGCGAAATCGGGGGTTGAAAAGAAGGGGGGCGCAAAGAAGGAAAAACTAAACTGATCGAGGGGGCTCGGGTCGTTTGCCGGACGAGAACGGGAGAGGAAAGAGAAAAAGAGGCTGTGTTCATTTTCGGTAGAGGGGGAGGGACAGGGCTCGGGGAAAGGTTGGTTGGTCGTTGGAAGGTACCCTGTTTAACCACGCCAGAGGGTGGATTCCTGCCCACTGGGGGAAAAGGAGGCGTACCAAAAGGAAACTACTGGGGGTCGCCTTGCTCACACCAAAAGTTCAGACGACCCCAAGGGGGGGGGAAAAAGCTTCTTGGGGCTGGGAACAACAGCAAAAAGTAACCGACGCTACCACAAGAGGTAAGAAGCAACAGAGAGAGTTGTTTCAAAAGGAGCCAGGGGGGTGAGAGGGGGGCGGAGGAGGAATACAACCCTCGCTTCGCCGTGACATAGCGATGCCGAGGAACCCAAGGAGGGGGGGGAAAAACTACTCCGTGAGTAGAAAGGAGAGGGGGAATGGGACAAGCTAAAGTAAGGCTGCCAGGGCCTCCCAACTCAGGGGGAAGAGATATCAGATCAAATAAAAATACAGAAAGAAAAGGGTTAAACAAGAAAAGAGTAAGAGACAAGAAACACACGAGTGGAGTAAAAGAAGAGTTCAGTCCCTTTGAGGACTGCTCTGGGGGAAAGGAGACCATTGCTCTAAAAAACGGGGGGGGGAGAGGAAAGGAGAAATGCGGGAAAATGGAGATTGCGCAAGAATCTTTACTCCATCAAGTGGAGAGTGGAGTACGAATTTTCGGGGAAAAAGAAGCTCTAGTATCTCTACAAAGGAGCGGAATCCCAATAATAGGCGCACGGGGAAATCTCAAACTAAATTCTCCAGATAAACTGATATGGTCTAGGGAAAAGAAGGGGGGGTTTGTTATTCGGAGGAAAGGAAAGAAAGGGACCCACAAAGGCACAGCGCATGGGGGGGGAGGGGGGGGGCGGTCGGGGGGAAGGGGGTCAATCGACGCGCAGGAAAAAGGGTAAATGTCTTGTACGCGGCGTTCCTTGGGAAGAGTACAGGGTGAAAAAAAGGAGGAGGAAGCGGGAACATTTCAAAGGCTGAGGCGAAAAAGCACTACCTTAGAAGAAAGATCAGAACTTAAGACAGCACAAAGGAAACAGAACTTAGTGAGAACGTCAGAGGGAAGGCCAAGCTAAATAAAGACACCTGGAGGGGGGACTGACATTAGAGGGGGGATCAAGTGTATTTGGGGAAAAGAAAAAGGAGCCCCAAGAAATAAAGAAAGAAACACAGGTTAAGGGGGGGCTGAGAAGACAAGGGGGAAAAAGAAAGTGACAAAAAACGTAAGGGGATGGCCTTGGGTGGGTAGTCCAAAATGTTGGAAAAAAGAGGGGGAGATTGCGAAAATAAAATCGGTTTTAAGAGAGGAAAGAAGGGACAGGCAGGGAAAAAAAACAGCAGAAATTTACTCCTGAATCAGACTGACTCAATCAAAAGAAAGGAACGAGCCAAGGTCATGTTCCAAGGCACTCGAGGGGGAAAGGGTCTACTCAGTGGGGAGGGGGGAGAATACGGACATAGATTGATGTCTTCAGAAGGGGGAAAAAACTCGAGAGGGAGAAGCTTTCGCGAGGGGGGGGGCTTTGAAGGGGTTCGGAAAGAGGGAAAAGGAAGAAAGGCCTTCGAAAAGGAGTTAAACTTCGAGGGAAGAAACACTAAAACATTCTAAGAAAAAGGAAGGTATCAGGAGGAGTTTTAACTTTCTTGATAAACTGGAAAGTGGCCGGGAGAATGTTCCGAGGCGAAACAAAGAAGGAGGAGTGCAACCTGGCTAACGAGAAGAGATCCTTAAAAGGGGGGCCAAGTAGACTGGGCAGCACACGCCAGACAGTGTGAAAGTGGGGAGTGGGAAAAAAGAAGCAGGGTAGGAGGGCTGAGAAATTGAATTCAGGACTTCAGAAAAGAAGTCTGGGCATCTCAAGGGGGAGGGGGTTGGCGATTTTGACGGTCGGAGGAAAAGAACTTCACCATTCGACTAGGGAAAGTTAGCAAAAGAAGACTGCATATTGGCTTAGGGAATCTAAGGGAAAGTGTGGGGCGCACCAGACGTTGGGTAAAGGAGAGAGGAGATCAAGTTTACGTCAGAATAGGCTGGATGATAAAAAAAAGCGTTCGGTGAGCGCTGTTCTGAGGAGTCGTGTGGGGGAGGGAAAGAGGCAGGGAAGGTGAAGGGGAAGGGAGGATGGTGAGTGGACTGTGAAGGACGTCAAAAGAAAGAGAGGAATTGGTACGGGGGGGAAAAAAGGAAAGATTTGAGGTCTTGAAGGGGGAGAGGAAATTCGCCTTGAGGGCTGTCAGAAGGAAAAAGGGAGAGGGGAAATGTGGGGCCGCACCCAAAATCTAAAGGGAAAAAGGTCGGGGGGGATTGGGTCCAAGGGAAAATTCAGAGAACTAAAAAGGAAGAATCAATCCTGACTAGAAGCGTAACGAACTCTGAAGGGGAGCTTAGGGGGATCTGAAGTTGAAGGGAGAGGCTAAGCGTGCATAACTTAACATGAGAGGAGAGTGGTAAAAAGAGATAGCTCAAAAAAAAAAGAAGGGGGGAAAGAGAGAGATGGAATACAGATCCTCTCAAATAGAAAAAAAAAAATAAAAGACGCATGTGTCTGCGTAGGCCTCAAGCCCGGGAAGGGAGAAGGAAAAATTCAGCATAGAGAGGGCGAACGATCCAGGAAAAGTTCGCGAGAAAACGAAAACGTAATGAGAGGAGACACTGTCCGGTATCGGGGGGGTAAAACTCGGCAACAGGGCACTAAGAAGATGGGTGGGGAAGAGAATGGGGGGGCTGACCCGCTTTGAAAGGAAATCAAAAAGGGGGAAAGACACCTACTACGAATCTACACACCGAATCTACAGACAGAGGGTGAAACTTCAACATCGGAGGGGAAGGAGTGTCAGCCCTTCGTAAACCTAACAGGGATGAAGGAGAACAAGAAAACAGGGAAAAGGACGACGCCCCCCAAACCCCTTAATCTGAAGAAAGACAAGAGAGAAAACCGCGGCGACCTCTAAAAGAGACTCGAAGGAGGAAAAAAAGAGCGCCGCGACGTACCAAAAGAGGGGGAGAGAAAAGTAATGCTCATCAGAATGATAAAAACCAAGAGGCTCGATGGGGGAGGAGACGGAAATCCAAGCGATGGAAAGTCCGCGTGAGGGAAAGGGGAAGGGCAATAATTCTTCACCGGGAGAAAGGAGTCCAACTCCAAAAGAAATAGGAAAGCGACCTACGCTTCTCACAAACGCCTACTGACGAGTGACCGGAGAAAAGACAATTCCCCCGCCCTCTAAAAATAGTTTCTTGGGGAGATCGCCAAAAGCAGGCAAAGAGTCGAAAGGGCGGCATGCTAGAAGGGAGGGGAAAAAGAGGGGACCTAGTCTGGGTAATCTGCCCGAGAAGAAGATAAAAAAAGTGGGGTGAGGGAAACAGGAAAAGGCCACACGCTCGCCTATTATAACGGAATGGACTTAGAAGGGGGGGGGCAGTTGTCAGTCCGACGGGATAAGCAAGCGGGAGCTCTCAAACCAGCAAGGGGAGGAATTGAAGGATAAAAACGCCAAACCACGAAAGAAAAGATCCAGAAGGGAGGAAGAATTGATCAGACTGCTTAAAGAGGAGGGGGAAGGGGACGGAAGACAAGATATGACTACTCCCAGCCCTTAGGGCAAGACTAAGAAGACGAAAAATGCAGGGCACGGCCGCCTTTCGGGGGGGGAGTAGAGGGGGAGAAGAAGGATGGAGGGGGAAGAATAAACCTAGATGCTGGGCTGCAAGCCAGGATCTTATGGGGAGGAGCGGTGGACCAAAGTGTGACGGTGGGAGAAGACAACGCAACAGCTCGAAAAAGGAGGGGAAAAAAAGGGAGACACGCTGGAGTTACAAGAAATGTGTTTGCAATGCGTGTCAGGGGGGAAAATGGGCCGCAGCAAAGGAGTGAACCCGGGGGGAAGGTGTGTTTGGGGGGGGGGGGGGGTGGTGCTTGAGCGTCCAGGAGGGGGGGGGGGAGATAATTAAAAATTGTCCTCGATCGCTCTAAAGAATCGCAAGAGAAAGGGGGAACTACTGAGGAGTGGGCCTAAACGAAAAAAGGAGAGGAAGATCGACACGATTAAAGGGTGATGCGCTCAGGTCAGGAAGGGAAAACGAGAGGGGTAGATCTAGAAAGTCTGATGATCGGGTGGGGGGAAAAGGAATAAAAGCGTTTCCTGTGACAATGGGGGGGGGGACCCAAAGTGGGACAGTTTGAACCTGAGTGGGGGGGAAAGGGGGGCACTGCGTCGAGGGGAGGACTAGACACGCGAGGATTTGTCGCATTGCTTTCAAATTTAAGAAAATTCCAGCGAAAAGGAAGAAAAGAAAAAACCGCTGGGGTCGTTGGGGTACACAGCGCAACAGGGGGGGAAAGAAAAAAAAAAAACCGAGGTGCGAAAAGCTAAGAAAAAAGCCGCGATATGATGGGGGTCGCCGGCAACTTATCACTGAAAAAGGGTTCGGGGATGGGGGGGGGGATCAAAAAAAAAGGAGGCTAGGATTGGGGGATTCGCGCCAGTTGTATAAGTCGGGGGGCGAAGAAAGAGAGGAAGGTGATTAAGGCCCAAGTAAAGCCACTACTACACCTTTATGGGGAAGAGACTGAAAAAGAGTAGGGAAGGGGGGGGCCAATCTCCGGCAAATAGGAAGTGAGAAGCCGAACAACTGCCAAAATATAGAGGCATGGAAAAAATAAGGAAAGTCAATGGAACCAAAGAACGTTGAAACAGAAAAAAAGGTGAGATCAGCTCACAACAAGATTAAAAGAGAAGAAGAAAATAAGTCATGTCATTGTCCCGTGCGCGGCAGTCAGGAGGTATAGGAAGGGCAAAAGACAATTTGGGTTCATAAGAGCTGAAGTTTTCTCTGGAGATGAGAGGGGACGGGAAGAGGGGGGGGGAAAATGTCAGAATGGGGGAAGATGACTAAGAAAGGGGGGGGAGATCCGGAGGACTGTACAGTTCAAATCCGAGAGGACGAAGGACGCACGGTAGAGAATAAAAAACCCGCAGGTTGGGACATTCACGACCGAAAAACAATTTCTAAAAGGAAGAGACACAATCAAGGAAAGGATTTAGGGTGACGGGAAATACTCTTGGGTTGGTGGTAGTAGGGTTAGGAAATAAAAGGGAAAAAGAAAAAAAACAAAGGTCAATGCTCAGTCGATGAGGAGAAGGTGATAATCTAAAAAAAAGAAAGGTCGTGTCTATAAAAAGGGAGTAATACACCGCAAGTTACACTGTTCAATCTCATGTGGCAACAAAAGGAAGGGAGAAGCGGGAAAAAAAACAACGCTTCAAAAAAAAAAGGAGGAACCATAAAAAACAAAAAACAATCCCCACCAAAAAAAAAACACCCAAAACACCCACTAGGGAATAAAGAGAAGGGTAAAGTGAACTCAAATAGCGAAGAGAAAGCCCAATGGGAACCATAAAGGAGCGGAGAGGGGCAAAGTGGGGCTCACGTTCAGAAAAAAACCCAATTATGAAAAGAGGATCAAAACTGATGAGAGGTGGGGGGCTAGAGGAAGGGGGAAAAACTCGATAGAAAAAAAC
>Ga0179593_1452344_pt1 | contig 12343 bp, 12 predicted proteins | sample CZODoug2_1_08_16_FD_185931 | JGI IMG/M metagenome (GOLD analysis project Ga0179593, IMG submission 185931) | Vadose zone soil fungal communities from Angelo Coast Range Reserve, California, USA - CZODoug2_1_08_16fungal (PacBio error correction) | ecosystem: Environmental > Terrestrial > Soil >...
GTCAGATTAAACTCATGACCGTCCAGCCAGCGCAGGTTGCTTCTGGGAATTCGCAGGCAAAATGGACTGGTCTTGTCTTGATGAGGTAAGGGAAAGGGATGCGAACAAGGGAGGACACGCGCGCAGGAGCCGAAAGAGCCTGACGTAAAGGAGGTTACGCGACAAAACGGGCGGGCCGCTGCACCTTTCTCGTTCGGGTCGATAGCCGAAATAACAAAAAATATCCAGGGGGGAGCACGGGGAGAGAAGATAAGAACCTAAAACCCACAAAGGCGAGGGGAAACCCAATGACCATGAGCTGGCGTATGAGTCTTTCAGTAGAGAGGATAAAGCGGAGAAACTCATAGTCTTGTGGTTAGCCAGAGGAGGGAGCTGGGGAAGGAGGCACATCGTCGGTAAAAGAAAAGCTCTTTCCGGCGACGCAGGAACATCTCCACACCGGAAGGTAAAGGAGGGCTTCAGTGCAAACTAAAAGAGGGAAAAAAGACAAAAGGGTGCAACCACACATCTAGGGCTTGAAAGAAACAGCAGGTGGTATCCTGAGGTGACCAGGGGCGGAAGAAAAATCTACCAACGGGCGAATAAGGGTTAAACATACCTTTCCCAAAGATGAGTTCAAAGGAGGAGCAGCCATTTGTTAAATCTCATACCTAACCTGCAGCCGAAGGAAATCAAATAAGAAGGGGCTCAGGGTCCGGCCTAAATCCGCTACTACGTCCTTATTCACTCAGCTGCGAAATTTCAGGAGCACCGGCTCGCTGGGAAGCTACGGAGGACCTGGGAGTGAAAAAACAAAAAATATTAAACCCGCTTGACAACAGCGGGGTCATGGCCCGGAACCCGGGTTCATACTGGGGGAAAAATACAAGCTGAGAAAAAAGCGACAACGAGCACGCTTGGCACTGTCCGACCAGCATCGGGCTAACTTGACAGAAAAAACTCTAGACAACGGGGCACGTGAAGGAGCAGAGACTGGAGTTGGCGCTTCCCTGACAGAGGCAAGGGACACCCACTTGGTAGTTACCACGGAAGATGGGCTCAAAAACCGATGGAACTGAGTGGTTCTCAACGTTGTATGACAGCTTGGGCGAACACGCAAAAGGACAGCAAAAGAGGGCGACGACACGAGCTGATGAGGGGCAAAAAGGCAGTGGAACGGGACAGGAACAGGGGGTGGCGGACGTCCTGTGGCGACAAAAAAAAGAAGGGTGGCAAGAGGCGAACAAGGGGGGCACCAGGGTGGCGATCGTCAGGATGTAACCGCCCAAGATGGGGCGAACGGGGACGAGGTTGACTGAGGCGAGATAAAGACAACAAACCAGTGAGGGCCACAGAGGTGTCTCCACCTTGAGCGCGCAGGGAGATGCAGATCCACTCGCTACCGGAGAGGAATTGGCATTCCCGTGCTTACAAAACGACAGCCCGTGTGCAAATGTGAAGAGGGGGCAGTACGTCGAAAAGTGTCAACAACCATGACGGGAGCTGGAAAAACGGGACGCCGTTCGTACTCGTCGCGAGGCGGAACAAGCGGGGGGGGCTGGGATAGGGGTGGAACGTATTTTCTACCTGCAGCGCGGGAGGGCGAAAAAGCTTGTCATCATATCAAAGATCGATTCTTCGCGGCTCGCCTCCCTCTTTAAAGTACACATCCGATCTCCCCGATCCTCCGGAAGGGGGGGGGGGAATCGTCAAGGAACCAAGACGGGTCAACCTCATAGAACCATAACTTTCTATCTAACGGGCCGAAAATCTGTCAGACGGACGGTATTGTAGGCTCTGACCCACCCAGGTCACTATGAGAAGGGACTCTAAGAAGAGAATTCGGTTCGTGCGTCCATTCGACTACAGGGAAAGTTCTTGAAGCGAGTAAGCTTCTGAGGAGAATGGCAAAATACTAGGAGCCCGGATCAGAAAAGCATAACCCTCTCATCCAAAGCCGAGCCCAACAGCATGAAAAAAAAAGAAAGGGGTTTTTTACTCGTTAATTCCTTCTCAAGAAGCACGGCGTCAAGGGGAGAAACAAGCTTTATCGAGGAAGCTCTGTGAATAACAGCGGCTGGGGGTACTGGGGGGATCATCAGGACCGAGCGCCCCTAATGATCACATACTACTGCTCACGGAGTAACGAGCTGTCTCGAACCGGAAAGGGACCAAGAAGCGACTCTAGGGAAGGGTCAACCGACCGGGCCAGAGTTCTGACTCAGATCTAAAGCAGCCGGGGTGAGCGCTGGCCCGAAACGACACCGGCGGAGAGGAAAGCGATGGTCCTGCTCGCACTCTAGGGACGTGTTCGAAGGCTACAGGGGTTCGGGGGGGGGATTATCCGGCAGCGGGTAAGGCGGCAGGCGTATCCTCCAGTCCATAAGGGCGAGGGATTCTTGGAAAGTTCGACCGGGGGGATAGGAGGTAAAGCAAAAGAGTTAACGGATGGTCAAGATGTTCTCACGGGCGCGATGGTGGGAGCGTGGACAGGTTTAACTGGAAAAGGCCTGGAGGGTGGTGCTAAAAGAGCGTCAGGGAAACACTATCCTCGGGGGGCTTAACGCGGCAGAAAGGGGCGGAATTGCACATTGTGAGGAGAAAAAGGTATGGAAAGATAATACACGGGCTCAGGGCAAGGAGAAGATGCTCCTCACGAGAGGAAAGGAGACTTTAGGGAAGATGATAGAGAGACGACGGGGAAATAGTCCAATACCTGGGGTGGTTCGGCGCCAAATCCTCCTGGGGTGGTGTGGCCTGACAGAACCGCAAATATCAAAAGCCAGCCTGAGAAGACCGATAGGGGGCCCTGTTGGAAGTTGTACTGACAACTCTGGGATACTGACCGCTTCGGCAGAAAGACATAGTCTGGTCGCCCCGTTCTTCACTGGTAAAAAGACAATCCTGCTTCAGTGCGGCCACACTCCGCTGGAACGGCGTCAACCGGGGAAGAGACATCCTTGGATCAGATAGCCAAAAAGGGAGGAAAGAAAAGAGAGATAGCAAAATGCTGAACATGCCATGTTGACGCCGTGGAAAATCTCTTTTCGGGGGCGATCACGCGGAGCCAAGGGGGTCTAAAAATGGGAAAAACGCCGGAGAAAAGAAGACGGCATCAGACGAAGCTAACATGAGCGATGGTTCAAGCTCTGAACAAAACTGACAGGAACATAAGGCGGAGCGGGGAGGGGCTGGAGACACAGTTAAGGCAGGAGGCACAAAAAGGGAGGAATGGGTGGCGACCAACCCACATGGAAAGGGAGCGAGGTCGAGTGCCGAAAAAAGGCCTTGAACAAGGGGCCAGAGGAAGAGAGATGGTCCTCGCGGGAGGGCCTGAGGACGCTGTTGGGGCTTGTTCAACACTTGACCAGAGAAAAACGGTGAGAAGAAAAAAACCTTTCAAAAGGGCCCCCCTATGGAGAAGGGGGGTCCACGGGGTGTACGACACCTCCCAACTCAGTCCCCTTAAAAACTTTCCAAAAAAGGACAGAAACTACCCAGAAAAAAAAAAACATTTAAGCTTGTACAAACGCTGAAAAAGATGCTGGGGAAAGGGAACGAAGACGTAAAAAACATCTGAATTCCCTATTATGGTATTAAGTAAGGGGGCCAGAGGGGGACGAAACATCTAAAGGCGTAAACAGAAGACACCGGGTCCCTCCAAACGTCGCCAGATTGCACTGACATCTGTGAGTAGTCAGAAATATCAGGGGAGTGCGTAGAACTCGTCGCGAGTCGGGTAACACCGTTCTGAAAGTCATCCGTATGAACTTGGGGCTATACTATCGTGGGACCTTTCTCGGGGAATAGATCATGGAACGGCCAAAATCAGTCACCGTCAGAAAGCTCAGAAGGAGGAAGCCGAAAATAGGCTCGGCCAGGTCAGGGTGGGGAGACCCCGGCTAGAGTGAAGTTATCACATGACCACAAGAAGGGCGACAAGATGAGAACTCCTAGAAAGGGCGGTAACAGTATCGACGGGAAAAACCGGGGGGAGTAGCATTAAACCACACACAAAAGTGTCAAAAGTCGGGGGCAAGTGTGTGGATAGGGAGCTGCTAAAACGTAATGGGGAGTTAGGAGGGCGAATAGGGGCTAGAAAATTGGGAATGGGGACGGCCTTACCCTTTATACTTTGAAAAAAGTGCCCAAAACAAGAAGAAAATCGGTCATGGGAGGGTCGGCGCTCACGTGACGTCTATGTAAAAAGAAATTACAGGCAAGGGTCGATAGCATTTCGAAACGGACGTACGCTCGGAACGATTGTGTCAATCCAGATGGACCAAGCAGCGGGCAAGGAGAGGACAAGTCTACCGGGTCGCGAACAGGATGGGCATGCCTCCAGCAGACGGCGGCGAGAATAGTCATCAGCGCTTGGATGTGCCATCCATTACGGCCCGAGGGAAAGAAGGAATCCCGAAACTTGAACATGTCCTAAAGATGACAGACCCCTCAGGTGAGTCCAAATAATGACTAGTGGTCAGTACTCTCAGCGGTAAAGAGGAAAAGGAAAGGAGTCAACCGACACCTAACTTAGGGGGGGTGTGACATTCGACGGTAAACAGTAGGAGGGGACAGAACACACTGTGTTCAAAGGGAATGTGTTTCCCGGGGATGACCTTAAGATGACAGTAAGCTAGGGGGGAATCTAGTTCGCAGGGGAGCAACGATCTCCAGTGGTTGATACACAGGGTGAAAAGGGGTGAGTTTCTTATGTCTTTCAGAACACATCTAGGCGGGAAACGGGGAGATAAACGGGGCAAAAGGGAGTACTGGTTGACTCGGTGACGTTACCAAGGGGTCAAACTTGTTCGCCTTCATTGCAACAAAGACTGGGCTGTTCAAGCCACATGACGGCAAAAATCTCGAGTAGGGAACTGGTCTGAGTTATTAAACGATCGGGCGTCAAGAAATCCAAGCGGTGGTCGGAGTTACTTGCGGGGAAACGGAAAAAGGGGGTCCAGAGTGGGGCGAAAAAGGGGAGGACCATTCGGAATCGGGAGGAAAAATCGTCCGCAGTACTGCACGCCCTGGTGGTTCCTTTGAGGAAACTTACTACTTAAAAAAACGAAAATATCCTTAGAAGAGACAGAAGGTATCTTAGCTACTTCATATGCCTGGCGCTGGCTCAAAAGGGTAGTCACAAGAGGAGGGGGGTTGGGAGGAAGCAGTTCCCTTCAGCAGCCTTCAGCGTTGAAAAGGAAAAAAGGAGTCCGAGGGCCGATGACGTGCAAATAATGGAAGGGCCCTGAACTTTAGTACCCTAAGGGGCTTATGTTGGGTCTCTTAGAAAGGAGAGCATGTCAAGACCAGACCTGCAGGCATCAGGTACAGGACGCAATCTAGGCTATGGAAACGGGAAGGATGAGAAACCCTCTTCCCTAAAAAGCAAGGATTCGGCAAAGGGGTTTAGCTGGACCAAGGCTCCCGGTAAAAAAACGGTGAAAAGGAGGGGGGGACCTCCTGGCAGGCAAAGACGGCAGCTAGGTCAGATGGTGCATTGCAGCAAATGGTCCTCTAAGGAGATAAAAGAGTAAACCACATGCCACTGTCACCACGTTACAGGGGTTGTTGGACAGGGGGTCAAGGTAACTCATAAAGGGCAAGAAGCTAAAAGAGGGCCGGACCCAGTTCGAGGGGCGGGAAAAAACGGGCATGAACAAGCAATCTTACTGGGCCCAGCGACGGGGTAAGAAAGGAAACGGCGTAAGGGCGGGAACACCAAGAAAAATGGAGATGATAATCTCAGGCCGGACCGGACACGAGGAACGGGGGAAAACAGACTTAAGGAGGGGCACGCGGGGGGATGGAGGAGGGAGAAGGGAGCAGAGTTCACACGCAAAAAAAACCCAACGGAGCCGGAATTATGTGGGAAGGGAAAGGCTATCGCAAACAACTAGGGCAGGGGGGGGAAATCAGCGCTCAGACAGCAGTAAATGCAGTTCCGAAAGCACGAGGGGCAGGCGATTGGTTAAGGACCCGGCGCGGGAAAGCATCCCTTGGGCCGGGATCTAACGAAAACAGCCAAATCGGGAAGAGAAGGGGGGAGGGCACTCAAAAAGGCGGACGGGACGTGCAGATTGGGTAAGGAGAAGGACAGATCTCGAGCATACAAACAAGGAGGAGAAAGAGAAATAGATCAGGAAAGCCTGAACCAAAAGACGCCACTTCCCTCAAACCGTGGTTTGCTGCCTGACAAAATAAAGGGGGTCCAGCGTGAGTCTGAAGCGCAAAAGGATGCCGGGGGAAAACCCAACCGCGGCCGCAGACAAAGGCCGATGGGGAAGGCCGGAACGGAAAGTTAACTGAGCCCAGGGGGGGATGGCAAGAGGAAAAAAGGGGCGTTAGATGCGCTCAAACGAAATAAGGGGGAGGGGGGCGGTTGGAGCACGGGGGCGGCGCCTCTCAGAAAAAAGACGACTACCATCCACCCGAGGAATTGGAAAAAAAAATAAGATTCAAAAGGGAGGGGCAAGTAATCGGGGAGAAGGATAGCGAACTGGGAAACTCGGTCTGGTGTTCGCGGACACCTTAGCGCTTTTTCCTGCTTGGGAGTCGGGGCAAGTGCAAAAGAACGGTAGACAGGAGGAGGGAAACCACATCAGGGACCTACCGTAAACGCAGGTCCCCTGAAAGGGGTACTTAGAGGAAATGAAGAGAGACCGAAGAACAGTGAAAAAAGGTCCCGGGGTTTAAATCAGCCAGGTGAAAAGTGTTTTGTATAGGGGCATCTTGAAGATTCAAACAAAGGGCTTAAACCATCGAACCATAAGAGGGAAGAACGGGAATCGGGAGGCCACAGCGTGGCTTCAGGAAGAACGAGGGAACCCCGGGGGAAAAAGGGGAGGGTCAGCGAACATAAAGAAGACGCACCGCGCATTTAAAACGTCCGAGTTCGCCGCTATCCGAACGATGTTACGGAAGGGCAAGTTCCTGTAGTACCGTCGCCGGCGTGACGCTGGGTGGGAAAAGTTGACTTCCTGTGGTGGAGGGGTCAACTCGCAACATATAGTCCAAAAAATTTCCCCGGATGAAGAACCGGATTGTGCCAGCAGGATTTCCCGGGTGGGGGTAACGGACGCGTAGCATTAGCCGCCAGGGAGAGACAAAGAAGAGGAGGCATGACGTAGTCCTAGGCATGCGCAATGAATCAGCCGGCAGATAAAGATCTAGCGAGGGGGGGGAGCAAGGATAACCGAATGTTTGACGGCGTCCGACCAAAAACAAAACAAGGTAGAGGACACTCGAAGAGGGTCGGCCAACGCCTGGGGAAGAGGAGGAGAACGGTGGTAGGGGACAGAGGTTGGTAACCAGATCCTACACCAACCCCGGGGATATCGAACAATCAGGGAGGGGTAACAAAGGCCTTTTTAAGAGAACAGGAAAACGCCGAGAGGACAGGGATTTTACTTGGGGCATAACTCCCATCTTGGTGGGGGTCCAAAATTAATCTAACATTTGCACCACGGTGTCGAGGCTTGAACCAAGTGGAAACTTTAACCCAAAGCCAAGAGGGAAAAACGTTTATAGCCTCAGAGGGAAATGAGGGGAGAGTGAAGACTCCCGACTATGGGAGAAGAACATCGGTGTGCATAAATTTTACGAGCCTCTGCGTCAGATCTCCACTCTATACGTTCCCGTCTTCAGCCGGGGTATACAAATGGAGTACAAGTTTGACAGGGGGTGATGAACCGACAGAACAGGTCGAGAATGGGAACACCTCAGGTAGCGTGAACCGGGGGGCCGACAGGAAAAAGACTCACGTAAAGACGCGAGGAAATTGACCAAGGGGTTCTTAAGTCCGGAGGGGGGGGGCAGTTAGAGAAAAGGCTTAAGTTAAGGGGGGAATTAAGATTGAGTGATCTTCCTACGGGGAGCGACTGTTAGGGCAAGTCCTCAAGATTAGGGGGGTATTATCGGGAGCGAGAACCGTAATCGCTTCCACCCCTCTTCATCTAACTTTCGTAAGGGGAATCGAGAAAGGGGAAATATCTTCTGTTCCCTCAGGATTAGGCACTATATGATAATGAACCGCAAAGTCTGGGGTGTTGACCTCTCGTGAATACGCGGAGAGGGGGGAATTTGCTGGCCTGCCAGCTGAATTTCAAAAGCAGGGATCTTCCTACAACGAACGAGGGTTAGTATAAATGAGTGCATGGAGACCGTCTGCGACCTTAATAGGTCCTGAAGTCGCCCTATACGCGAAATAAACTTCCCGAGATTCAGCAGACGGCTATCAACACACCTCCTTTCCCAATAATGGGCCAGAAGGGGTGGGGGTTGGGGTCCGCTAAGATCGAAAGCGGAGGGGAGGACAATCTCCTGACCACTCACTCCATGGACGAAAAGTATCAGCTTCGAAGAAAAGGCTGTTGGTAGAGTGGAATCCCAGTTACACAGATGGCCGGAACCCAGGACAAATAAACGCTTATCTAGGTGTCAGAAGGAGGGATGCGAAACGGAAGCCGAACTGGCCAAGCAAAGCTCATGGATGTTACCCAAAGAAGGGCCAGAGGGGGGACGAGGGGACAACCAGCATGCTAGCGTCAGGACGATGAAAGGTCCCCTGGGGACAAAAAAAATCCGGCGCACACAAGGCAGGACGCTCAACCCACTCGGTAGCACGAGTCAGGAAAAATGTAGGTACTGCGGGCTACCGGGAGGCTTTAGGCCAATTTCGCGTCCTCTGGACCTGAAACAGGCAACTGTCCTGAAATCCTCAAGGAAAAGATGAAGGGCAGTGCACTGATGTACGGGATAACGCGTCAGGGCGGTCCAGCATCTGGGACCAAAATTGGAGGGGGAACATATTTAGTATAACCTTGGGGAGAATTGGGGTCGGGAGGAAAAAAAAGAACATCCCCGTCGAAGGGTCGGGGTGAGCGAAACAAGAGAAGAGTTCCAACATTAAAGGGAAAGGGGGCCATGAACCGGACCAGAAGGAGGAAAACCCGTTCTAAAGGGGTAACAATTAGAAGAGGTCTTACTCATTCAACTCGCATCTTCTGAAAAACTGGAGGGCTCGCATCAGGAAGAGGAGGATAAAGTCGAAGGAAAAGGAAGGGCCGATTCACCTGGTTCTGTGTCTTAAAAAAGTCCACCAAGACTCCTGGGGGGCGAGCCAGGTTAAGATCTCAACGGCTCGCAGTAGAATACGATCGGGGCCGGGGCTCCGGTGCAGAGCGAGACACAGGAGAATTAACAGGTGAAGTCTAGGGGGGGGAAGGATGGCTGATGAGGGTCTCCTGAACGTGCTTCCCATTGTCAAGAACCCTCTGGCAGCAGTGATGCGCAGAAAAGAAAAAGGCCAGGGGTTATGCAGGAAAAGGAACGCAGGGAGGGCAAAGTGGACTTCAAAAAAACAACGAGGATTAGGAAAGATGGTATCGCCCCAATCGAGAGGCGGAACAGTGGAGGAAGGGGGACAAAATCATTGGAGTATCACCGATACCAAGGGGGGGGAGGATGGACAAGGGGAAAAGACTTTAATCATGATGCCGAAGAGAAAATTTATGCGAATTTTGGGAAGGGCAGTGAACAAAAAAAAGCGAGATCAGCACGAGGAAGGAGGAACCATTTTAGCGTGTCTTTCTGGCCATGCGAGAACGCACAAGTCGGGAATGGTGGGGGGCGAAAAAACGCAAATATACCTGAGAAAGGTCTCTCATCTCTAATAATAAGGGAAAAGAAGGTGTGCCGAGGAAAAAAAAGGGTCTCTCCGAGAGGCGATTCCGAAGGAATTTAGTATCTTTCTCACGGGACCAGAGAGCCAAGGGTAATCTTGCAGAGGGGACCCGGCCGAGGTGGGGGTTAGAATTCGGAGAAAACGCCACAGGCGGTCCGTGCCAGGGCCAAGGTGTCCCATCCGACCAAAGGGCGCCAAAGGTAGAACAAATCACTCAAATATGCTGGAAGCCCAGTAGAAGGGAGACCGTAACAGGCAGAAAAGGGGAAAGAGTTTGAAGGTTATATGGAGTTAGCGGGATTTTTGGGGTTTTTTGTGGGTGTGGGGGTGGTTAGGATTAAGGAAGGCGGTCAGGAACGAGCTATCATCCACTCACCGTCGCCGCAGGAACGCAGAAAGCAGTACCTCTCCCGGACACATCTCTTTTATTCGGCTCTATGCAAGGGTGGGGATCGGGAAAGCGTGGCCATCTGGGCAAAATAGAGGAAAACGTATGGTATTCGGAAGTTGTTCAAGGAGCAACTCCGGTCGGTTAATCACGGAGACTGGGGCAGTCCTTCTTCCGGGTCTCCTAGCAAATAGAGGGATACCCCCTCAGGAGAGCGACGCGGTAGAAGGTGGCTGGGAGAGCACATCGGCGTTAACTGCTGTTATAAGGAAAAACACAAAAGGAGAAAACTTCAAGCAGCTTCCAGGATCTTGTAAGGATAAATTACTCCTCATGCTGTGAGCCGTAACAGCCAGGCCCAAAAAAAAAGGGACTTGAGAGGGCACCCGGGGGGGGACTCGTACGGAAGGAAATAGGGACTTTGGGATCGAGGCTAGCGAAGGCTTAGCTTCAAGAACGGACCAGGGGGGTAAAGGGGGGTAGTTCCCTGAAAGTAAGAAAAGCAGGAGCAGAAACGCTTCGAGACCTAACCGTGACCCGGCGGGGAAGGTGAAGAATGAACCAAGTAGAAGAGGTCTCCTCAGGGAAAGCAGAAATGCGTCGAGGTTGTAATCAGGGAGGTAAGCCGACTGGTCCCTGAAGGGCCGCCTTAAGGGGGGTACTCGCGCCGGGATTGGAAAAAAAAAAGCGGATCCTAGGGGAGGGCAGAAAATCCCATCGGGTATTCCGTATTCCCTAGAAAAAGACCTCGCCTAAAAGGTCGAATCGAGCCCGGAAAAATGTCCCGAAGCATGGCGCGAGCGCGACAGAAGGGACACTTTCAAAAAAGGGAGGAAACCCCAGGGTTGGGGGTTATCCTCTAAGGGGGGTTCCACCGCAGCGGAAAAAGGTTTAGGAAGTTCACGAAAATGAAAGAAGAAAAAAGTAAGAGAGTAGCTCTGGAGAATCGCGATACGCGAAGGACAAGGTTCTGAAAAATACACAGGCAATGAGGGGGACGGAAAAAAACGACTTGTCATCTCCCATGCGGAAGGACCAGCCCTGGCAACAAAATAAGGGGCGGGGGCAAAGGGGGACTGTACGGGTGAAATCGGGGCAAAAGGGTGGCCACCGTTTCAGCCTGCCTTGGGGGGCACAAAAAATGACTTAAGGAAAAAAAAAAAAACTGGGAGGAAGCACTTTTGGTCGGATGACAAAACAGAAGGGGGGGGGGGGGACCAAGAAAGGATCTTCGCGCCGGCAGGGTGCGGTCGGGGTCGTCGGTGGAAAAATCGTCCAATAAAAAATTTAGAGAAGGACAGGAAAGGGCGGAACTCTTACTGCAGCAGAAGTCAGGGGTTTAATGAGGCGAGACGCAACTTCCGAGCAGCTCGGGAACCTCCTTGGAACTTAGGGGATCCGAAGAATCTAATTACGGTCAGGGAAGAAAAGAGATCCTAATGGGGGCAGGTAGGCACACTACTTCTGCTCTCTTCCATTCGAAGGTCATACCTTTCTTCAAGGTACCCCTAAACAACCTCGTCCCAAGACTTCATAAGAAAAAAAAAAAAACGTGCACCATAAGGTTAAGGTCGGACGCGGGGTTAAGAAACCGGTCGTGGTCCGCTTGCATACCACGGAACAGAAGTTCAATTGAAACAGCGCAGAAGACTGCTTATAATTCAGAAAGCTGCGGTCAGGACGTGGTCATTAGTGAGGGGACCGATGGGGGGTACCTTACTATTCTTGGGGAGTGTGAACGCTGCTTGTGTTGTTGGGGGAGGAGGGGGGTGTTGGGGGGGGTGGGGGGTGCTGGGGAATTGGCCCAGTAAAAAGGACAATGTCCGCGGTAAAAAAAGGAGTGTTCCAAAGTAAGGACGCGCTCTGCTGCAAAGATTGCTACGCCTGGTCTCGCTTCTCTGATACCCGGATCCCAACCCGAACGAGTACATACGGGTACACACCGGATCTTGTCCCTTGTTCTTAAAAAGTGAGAGAAATTTGAATGACGCCATATACGACAGTAACAGTCTTGGCCCTGGGGGATATTTGTTGTGCCGCGAGTCATCAACGTTAAGTTGTTCGTGGGGGACTTTAGCAGGAAGGGGCAGCAGTAAGTCTAAGTACCAGCTAACCCCCCTAGAGGCGCTGATTTAAAGAGGCCAGAGTACGGAAGGAAGCACTGAATCCTGAACATCATCAGACCGGGTCGGCCCTTCCCAGAGGGGGAGGTCTTCGGAGGAGGCTGGCAAGGTAACAAAGGGGACCAACCCGGGAATGGAGGGTCTAAGCCTCCAAAGGCATCCTGAGAA
>Ga0179593_1511335_pt1 | contig 12343 bp, 13 predicted proteins | sample CZODoug2_1_08_16_FD_185931 | JGI IMG/M metagenome (GOLD analysis project Ga0179593, IMG submission 185931) | Vadose zone soil fungal communities from Angelo Coast Range Reserve, California, USA - CZODoug2_1_08_16fungal (PacBio error correction) | ecosystem: Environmental > Terrestrial > Soil >...
AAAAAAAAAAAAACACAAGCAGGCTCAGAGGGGGAAGGAAACATCGAGCACTCGACTGCAGCCCCAATTGTGGGAACCAAGAGATTGAGAGGGAGAAGACAGCACGGGGAAGCCGCACTGGGAAAAGAGGGGACGACATCATCCGGATGCGCCTCGCAGAAAGAATCAAAAGACAGGGAAACAAGAGGGAAAAGACCACTCAGCACGCCTCGCTGGGGGAGAAACTTCGGCAAAAACCCTGTCAAAAAAAAACGCAGCAAGATAGCACGGAGGATAGCGCGGCTAACTTAATGCTCCGAGGGGGGAAACGAGGAACAAAAAAAACAGGTCGCAAGGAGGAAAGCCGCTTACCATCACACATATCGAATAGGAAAAGGGCGAGATGGCGGAAGCGCGTGTTCATGGCGACTGGAATCTATGAAAAATTAGGGAGCTGTGAGAAGTGCAAACATGAAAAGCAAAACTGCCTAACAGGGAGGGCGAAAATGTAAAAAAGAACCGCCAGCTACTGGCTTGAGCGGCGGAAATCGGGGCACGGAGGAACAAGAAAGGACCTGAAGAAAAAGGGGGGAAAATGAGGCGGGGGTGCGGAAGGAAGGTGGCTGCAAAAAGGGGGAAGTAGCGAGGAGAAACTTGGTGTGGGAGTCACCTCCTCAGGGGGCCGCCGCTGATCAAAAAAACGCAGCCATAAGAGGAAGAATGTAGAAACGAAATGAAGCCGCGCAAGGGGCGAGATAACAAGAGAGTCACCCGCAACGCGACGGAAAACTGGAGAAATTTAACCTCATTCAAAAATATCCGGAGGCCAGTCCGTAGGGAAAGAACGATGAGGTATTCAGGCCACACATAGTTGCAAGGCACTCGCACAGAAGCATCTGCAAAAGCGCAAGAGGTCGGGGTCAGAAACTCTGGAAAAAACGGTTCTTAGATTGGCGATAGCTCAGCCAACCCCGCGAAATGAGGTGGCTCGGACCCCTAGAGAACAGAACTCGATGAAGCAACATTTCTCTTCAGGGGACGGGCCGGCTGACTACACTAGAACATGTTAAAAGGTAACGAGAACCTGTGGGGGGTGAGGGGTTTAAACCAACCTGGCAAGGTAGGCTCGGGAAACACCATTCTAGCGAGGGCGTGAGAAGCCTCTGAGTGGGGTCAAATCACTAAAAGGTGCAGTGGCTGATAAGGCCACTGCGGCCGAAAGCGAGATTCAGCGCTTCTTAAGGAAGTCGACCGGACGGTGACATGTATTAAACTATCAAAACCGGGGAGCAGTTCCGACTCCGCCGCCGGGTCCTTCTCTCGCCGAAAGTAACGAGGGAGCCGCTTTATCCAAAAACCAACAAGGAAGGAAGATCGATCGCAAAGGTTCACTCGAACCTACGCCGAGAAAAAAAATTAGTCCCCTGGTATGAATCGAGAAGAAAACCCATTAGAGTCGGAAAGGATTCCAATTCCAGGCGAGGGGAAGGGAAGGGAATGCCTTGATGCCCACCCGCGGAAAAGCGCGCCCGCGCCCGGAGTTTCCTGAGCGAGCGCTGTGCGAGTGAGATCAGGCGGGGCCGTCGGAGGGACTATGCTGCTGACAGGAAAAGCAGTAAACACCTTAGACCGTCTACTTCAAGAAGGGAGGGGCAAGCACGCCAAAAAGGCTGCCCGGGACGAGCCGATGAACTGTGAAGGTGTATGGGGGGAAATGACGCAGCAACCGAAGACCGGAATGCCTCTCTACAGCCAGAGGAGAACCGTCGAGGGAAAAGACGCCTGGGAGGGCAAAATGCAAAAAGGGTGACGAAGATACCCTTTACACCGATCCGCGAAAAGGAAATTTCGGAGGCCGCAGCGCCTCCCATACAAAAAACCGCCTACCCACCTCGAAGGGAGGAAAACAGAGAAGGAAAAGCTCAATGAGGGAGACGGTGGGAAACGGTAGAGAAATCAAAAAAAAAGGAGAAAGGGGAAAGAAGAGTGATAAGATCCAGACGGGAGGGTAAGAAGGAGGGGTCATTGCCCGGGATCACTCAATCGCCGATCCTCTCGCCTGAGTGGCCTCAAGGAGGAGAGGTCGACCATGTTTCGGGGTATCGTTGGAGTGGCGAATCCGACATTCACTCGGGGGTCAGGGGCGTGGGGACGCCCTACGTATCAATCAAAACACGTTGTCATCGCTGGACGCAAAGGATCGTCACGTTCGGTAATCCTTGCTACGGCCAGGCACGACTTCGGCCGCCGCGACACGAGCACCGAGAGGGACTAGCGGGCGTGCATACGCGAGCCAGTCAGCAGAGAGGTAAAAAAAATGAGTTTGGTAGGCAAATCCAAGGGGAGAGCGACGGTTTAACGAGAGACGTTTCTTTAAACGAGATCTCTCGAAAGAAGAGCCGACCGGCCGGAAGGAAGAGAGACTGGAAGCACCTCGTCTAGAAATAAAAGGAAACTACTCCGGACAGTGTACACTACTCACGAGAAACTCCGCGTAGCCGTGTGGGGCAATCAAAAAGCGCAAAAATCATGGGGCGTCCCAATAGGGACCAGGCAATGGCTGACGTAGAGAAAACAAAGGGCGCGTGCGCCGACGTGACGGACGCTAGGGTCGCGGGACCGGCTGCTGTGGGGAGGTTGGGGCCCGGAAGAGCGATGAGTGGGTCGCCGCGAAGTGACCCCGGGCGTCGTACTCATAAAGAATAGCAGGTAAGGGGAAGAAGATACGACGTCGACGGAGGATGCTGATTTATCCGCGCGAGTGCAAGGAAAAGCTGAGGTGCGGCAGGGAAGGCGCCGCACGGGGCGCGACAAGGTGACGATCGGCGGAGTTGGCAACACTGAGCAAAAGGTAAGAGAATAAGCAAGAGTGGCGCACATCGGGAACAAAGGCCTCGACCGTCGGGGTGTCGAGGGTAACGGATCTAGAGGGGGGCGGGGGTTGCTCCCTGACCATCTCTCCAGGAGTGGGACACTCAAAGCTGATGAGCCACCAGAGGAAGATGCTGAGCAGTTGCCAAAGCGGGAAACAGGGAATAGGGAGGCGGGTCCCCGGGTCCAAGATCGGGAAAAATGGAAAGGACTCGTAGAGGGAAAGGGGGAGGGTACTAGGTCGCGTAAATACACTTTGGTACTAGGATTCGCGTGCATACCTCGAAAAATACTGAAAAAAAAGATCAAGGGAATGTTGGGCAGCGGCACTAAGAAAGAAGGGTGGACTTCGACCAGACTCTATAGAGGATACATGAAAAGATGAACGCTGAAATAAGCAGAATAGGCCGAATGAAGATTTCGGGCCCGGCATGGGAAGAACAGAGGGAACCCGCTCAGGGTGCGGAGCCACCAGCGTCCCAGCGGCGTCGGTTTTGATAAACCGGCGTTGATCGACGGTTGAAGAGGCAGACAAAAAAAAGAGCCATAAATAAAAATAAACACGCACAACCTTTGGTATAAAAGGAGAAAAAAACAACCATCGCACGTGTGTCTACCGGCAGGAGAAAAAAAGGTCGGTGTCTGGATAGACTGGTGAGACGGGAAACAGAGAGGAAGCAAGCGGGCCCCGAGCATTACGAGGAAGACCGCGGCTATTCCTATTCAGGTCGCTGAGCGGCTCGGAGTCAAGAAAGGTAGACCAAAAGCGCGAGAAAAAAGCGGGAGGGGGTAAGGCTCGTCGAAGAGGCGATTCCTTAAAAAGGGAAAACGACGCTTAGTAAACTATTGGTCCAAAGCGAGAGCCTGGGGGGGCCGGGGCGAAACCCAGATGAAAGGGACAGGGATGACATAGGCCCAAAAGGGCTCTCTTTTATGACGAGAATTTCCCAGGCGGTGAGGGAAGAAATTGCTTCATTGCGATACACCGAAGATGCCTAGTTATTGGAGTGACGCACGCTTTTATTGGGAGCCGTGAGCTACTACGTTGTATGTGTCCCAGGCTTATTCACAATAGTAAGGGGCTCCGTGTCGAGAAGTAAATGAGGGTCACGGATTTGCTAAATAGGCAAGGAAAAAGGCAGAACCCTCCCAAAAGGTCGGCTCGTGAGTGAAATATGGTGATTCAGAGGAAGAGGAAGTATTAGAAGTATGGTGTAGGAGTCAGCGACGGGGGGCTGGGGGATCACTACCACGGCCCTCTATGGGACGAGGAAACCAAAGGGTAGGAAACATCAGAGGGAGAGGCAGGAATCGGTCGAAAAGCGGAATAAATCTGGGGACAGCATGGCAACTACCTCAATGAAAGACTAGGAAACTCATGAACTATCCGAAGCAGTGACTCGAAGAAGAAACGAGAACGGGGGAACATCTTCTTGGGACTTATAAAAAGACCCCCGATGAAAAGAGACATTCTCTTGTGCGCACTACAGGACCTCCCTCAACGCCTCAAGAGTATCGTCCGACGAAGGACAAAACAGGGTAGGACTGTGAAGTCTGAGGACCCGGAGAGGTCCTGCGTGCAAGGTGGTCAGAAGGAAAAAAAAGAGCGAGGGGAAAGCTCCTTCGCCTGAGGCTTAGGTTTCTGTGAGAAAGCAAAAAAGGCCTATGCCCGACGGGGCGAAGAGGACTCTGAATGAATGCGCTTTATGGAGGTCAGAAATCGGGCGAGTGGGGTGGGAGCTGGTGATCGGAGCTGAGGGAGATAGGAGCACACAACAACGGTTAGGGAAAAGAGATAGATTCATACGCTACACCAGTTGACGCAAAATAAAAAAAGAAACTAGAAATCAACAGGGAGCGCGGGATCTCCAAGAGAGGCTGCCAACGAAAGAACCAAAATGCTGCGCATAACGAAAAAAAGCCAAGAGTAAGGAAGCGGCCGACTCGATGCCGGCAGACGATAGAATCCTTCCGGGTAGGAAGCAAAGACGCAAACTTGTCAGTTCTTTCGAAGAGACGCCGCGATGAGTTAGTCTATTGAGGGATGGCCCAGCCGCACCATCCGGGGGAAGAGAAGACACGAGTCTCTCTACAGGAAAGGTCCGCAGCTGTACGCTCTCGTAATCGGAGGGTATCCTGCGGAGAGAGTGCGGTCGTTAGGTGGGGTGCAAGGTAGGAACCAGAGAAACGCCGCTGGGAATAAAACTATCAACAAGTCATGCAATCAGTCGTCAGACACGTGGTTTCCTAAAGCCAAAGTCGGGAGGGGAAGACGGGGTTGGACCAGGCCAGGCCCACCCCACCGGAAGGAAAAACGACTGTCTTGCAAATCCACTATGCTTGAGAAAAGAAATTGCAAGAAAAGGGGGATGAAGAAAAAAAAAATAGAGGGGGGGGAGAACAGGAGAGACAAGAGAAAAAGACGAGGTCCGAAGCTCAAGCTACTATTTCGCAACAACGTAAGAACCTCAGGGAGGACTCAGACCCTGGCGAGCAATAGAAGAATGCAGAAGCAAATTCGCACCGTCAAGAGGCACTGCGATCACGCTCGGAAGGAGAGGTGGCGGGAGAAAGAACAGAGGCACATTTCATAGATCAATGCCGCGCAGCAGGAAACTGGACGGGGGGATGAACAAGAATGGGGGGGCAAGGAGAAGAGTTCCTATAGCCAAAAAGGTAACCCCTTGCGGGACGTACCCCGGGTGCAGTACAATCTCGAAAAACGGAGCCTCCACACGTAGCCAACGCACGTGGGAAGATAGGTAGACCGAAAGCCTTCTGGGAAGCCGCGCAGAAGCGAGGTACGACATAGAAAGCAGAATCCCGGTGAACGGGTGGTCTAAACCTACTGCCGCAAAGGGCAAATCAGGAACGGGGCAAGCCACTGGATTAATAAAAGCTCAAAAGACTGAGAAGCTCGAGGTGAACGCTGAAAGGTGGGACGGCGGCGAAAGGGGGAACTGAAAACTCTATCTGAATATTGGGTAAGATCTGCGGACAGGTCGAGAAAAAAATTTAAAAGAATGCAAGACTGTACACATCTTATGGGGAAGAATAAAGTTCTCAGTCAGAGAACGCCAATATCGTCAGAGGACACTCGCCAGGTGGAACAACGGCGAAGGCTCGCGCTGGCTGAACGAGATACGGGCCGCAGGGAAAGGTTGCCGTAGAAAAACCACCAGTGGACGGTAAAGGAGTTGGCAAGGGCTGAGGAATGACGAGAGTTGATATTGAGGAGAATTAATCAGTTAGGGCTTTGGGAAAGTCCAGCGTTCCGGCCGGGGGAGCACAACATCCGCGCAGCCTCAAATGCGCATAGGTGACTGATAAGCGGGGGAATTAATCAGAACAGGACAGCGAAGATAGTCCCCGACTTCACTGAAGGAAAAAAAGGAATTGGGGAGAGAAAGATGGGGGAAAACGGGTTTATCCTTATTCCAATTAAGGACGGGGGACGATAGATTACTTCTGACTCCGGCTTACGGGAAGGATAACTACGCGCGCGAATCAAAAAACCGAGGAAACTGTCGCCTCAATCATCCAGCTTGGCTTCACCGGGGAAAGCCTCAAATGCGCAACCCAGAATCCTCGGGGGGAGGACCACGGGAGCAAGAACCAGGTCGAAATTCTAAAAAGGCTAAAAAGAGGAGGGTGCGCAAAGATCAGGTTAATCGAAAGGAGAAGAGGTGTTATTACCGAACCTCTAGCGGTCCGCACAGTAGGGGAGGGGGACACAGACTCTGAGGATCCAAAAAAAAAAGACTAAAATTGAGAGGGGGAGGCAAGGTCAGGCCACTAGCAGAGAAAGGGGGAGGAAAGAAACCGTCTACCGTCTGGAGCCCAGATAATATCCCTGCTGGATGGGGGGGGTTCGGGGGGGTTGGGGGGTTGGGGTGGTTAGGGGGGGGGGGAAGGACCTCCGCCGCCGGTCAGGATCTCGCGAGCAAGAAAGCGCCCCGGAAACACGCCCCAAAAAGGAAAGAGTCGCCCGGTCACAAGAATAGGAAAGCCAGCGGCGGCGCGCTCAACTGGGGGGGGATCTCCGTAAAAAGTTAGCGGCGGCGGTATGGCTCAGACAATGCCCGAAGACAATGGCGATGATAGGGGTTGGCTACGCGGACCAAAGAAAAAGGGCATCCATCAGTAGGCGAAAATCCGAAGATGTGCTGACGAAAGAGTCGATCAAAGATGCAAGGAAAGACGGAGAGACGAGAGTCCGAGCGCGCTCAAGACACCAAACACCTTCTACCAACACAAAAAAAAAAAAAAAAAAAGAACCAAAAACAAAAAAAAAAAAAACAAAAAAACCCAACAAACCAAAAAAAGGGATTGGCGGACAAAAATCTGACCGCACTCAATCCAGGGAGAAATGCTGGCGAGCATGACGGGAGGGGGAAAAAAAAAGAAATGAAAAGAGGCACGAAGATCGGGAAGTATTCGGGAACGAAAAAAGAACTAACGCTGAAACTGGAAGGGGAGGGGGAGAAGGACTGCGCTCCTGAGGAAAAGAAGAACACGTGCTCGTTGGTGTGGCCGTAGGAGAACTACAAAACCAGAGCCGCGCCACCGGGTTCCTGATGCAGAGGTTCGAAGTTTGGACTGAAGATGGGTTCTACCTAGTCAAATGGCGGCGAATTCTCCGGATAGGAATATATGGACTAATTTAATTAGGTGGGAGAGGGAGGTGAAACATGAGGAGTGGTGGGGGGGCAGAGGGGCTGGCGGTTATCCGAGGGCGGGGCGGGGGAGGGGGGAGCCACAGAGGGGAATCACCCCTACAACGCGGACCACAGACTACCCACTCAGTCGAAAGCGGAGGGGGCCGATAGGAGAAAGCAAAGTCAAAATGAGGCTCCGGTGGCACGTTCAGACTCGCAAAGAAAAACAACAACGAGGGAGACAAGAGATACGGACGTTTCTGCACCGAAAAACTCGAAAGATAAGCTGGGAAAACAAGAGGAAAAGGCTTCCTTTGAACAAGTGGGTCGGGAATGTGCATAAGGGAAAAGAGGGGGGAGGAAGAACGATCAGAAAAAACGCGGTGGTCGCGGCGGCGGGGGGGTCGGAAAGCCAGAAAGGGGAAAGCAACCAAAAAAATGGTGTAACGCGTGCCGATGACTCAAGGATAGAGACAGGGGCAGTCAGAGTATAATTAGGCCGTCCGACGATAAAAAAGAGACTGCGAGATGTTCGAGTAGAGTGTCGATGAAGAAAAACTCTCACTAGGGAGCGTGAAGGGCTATGGGGGGGGAGGTAGTGAATCAATTCTGTTAGAAGCTAAGGTGGTCCTCCGGGTAAACTCGGAACGGCAGACGCTCAACTTTAAGGCCGAAGGAGAAAATTCTGCTTGCATAAGAAGGGAAACTCGAAAAAACCGTGAAACTAAAAAGAAGATCGGAAAATCGTCGGGTTGCCGCGTTGTGGCATCAAGCAGCATCTAGGGACGGAAAGGGCGCCATACATGAAAAGGGGAATTCGAACGCGATGGGGGGAGGACGGAGCCTCAAAAAGGGAAGGCAGGCTCCTCGCCTTTCTCGTTCAGGACGTGACCGGCCCAAGAAGAGGACTGGGGAGAAGGACCAGGAAGAAAAATTACGAGGTGCCTGTCGCGGGACGGATCCAGGAATGCGTGTAGTCTGCCAATGCACAAAAAAAGAATCTCGTGTACGGAAGAAGCAGACGGAACGAAGTCTAAGAGCAATCGCCTTGAGACACGTGGCCAAGAAAGCAAACGCTCATAGAGGTCGTTCGCCGAAACGCCAAAGGGGTGAAAATCGGCGAAAGGTGCACGAAGGCCTAGGAACTTCAAAAAAGAACGCAAAAGGCACGCCTCAATAACCCGGCCAGTGGACAAACATCCCAAAGCTCCAGGTCAAACGCAAGGACAAGAGAAAGACGGAAGGGGGGGGAAAAAAAAAGATACAGGAGAAAGTGCGGGGGTTGCAACTCGGAAAAGAACAAGGGAAGGTTCAGCACCTAACCCGCGGCGTAGAGCCTCCAAGGAGCTTGGGAGTGGCGAAAAAAGGGCGCATTACTGGGCAAAAACGGGCGTACAGATGAATCAGACGAAGAAAAAGGGAGGAGCCTTTCGAAGATCCGTTGAAATTGCTAGAAAGTAGGAAAGGGAAAGGAGTGGAAAAGGAAGAGAAAAGCTTTGCGACGGAGGATTTCGAGGCCATCACGAGAGACGGATAACATGAAGATTCGGCTGCGCGATGTTGGAGCACCCCGGTAAAAGAAGAAAGAATTGGAAAGGTAACAAACTCGATAAAAGAAACGCTAAAAAGATCCAACGCGCGAAATGAAACACCAGAGAGAATAGAAAGGGGCGCCTAGTGAACCTTGCTAAAGCGGGGACACTCTTCCAGGACAGGGGACGCAATCCAGATCAAAAGGAGATTTTTTGCTAACACCCCGGGGAGGGGAGCTGAGCACGTGAAATCGAGGGCGTGAAGGGCAGGGAAAAATTTAAGATTTTTACACAGATATGTGTTGAGCAGTCTCCATGAAGCAGCGCAAAAGAAAGAAGGAAAAAAGACCAAAAATTGAGAAGGACGGGGGAAGCGGGGAAACGCCTCGCATACAAAGCAGGAAGGCAGTTCAACCTACGCGCTCGGAAGGGAGTTCGCAGCCGCGAGTCCGCGTGCTTGCGGCTGGAGCGTAAGAAAGTTAACTAAGGCGGGGGGGGATAACAAATGCATCAGAAAGAGATAATGTTAGAGACCGACTCGTCGGGTTTGACAAAAAAGGAAGAAAACACGACGGCCTTGAGTTACCTATTGGTACAAGGCGTCAGAGTCGGGGAATTGAAAAGGGTGGGGGGGCTGGCAGAAAAATTCGCAGAATTTGAGAAGGGGCGGAACAGTCCCGAAGGGGGACGGCGCTGAAGATAAGAGCTATTGCCACATGGATGGGGGACCCAAGTCAGGGGAGGATGAGAGGGACAAAGCTAAAGATAGCACAGGGTGCCGATGTGGTCGGGAAGACCAAGAAAAGACCGGGGCGCTGATTGCTGACGCGGTCACGCTCTCGGCCGGTGAGACCATCGGGAAAAAGAGACCGTAAATTGTCATCGCGGGGGTAGTATGAAAGCGCCCAGGGTCCGAAAGAACCGATGTTTAGGGACAAGGTGGGAGCCTAGTCGAGTGAACCGGGCCCGCCGCAGGCGCGGCGTGAGGGGGATCTGTGCTTGAAAAAAATCGCGGACGTATTATCGAATCACGTGGGGGAAGTGGGGGAAAGAGACATTCGAATCACGGAATTTGCGTGGGTCTCAACCGGAACCTCATGGAGCGGAGAAGAAGCCATTGTAAGGAGGAAATCTCTGAAGCGATGAATTAGACCGGAAGAGGTTTTGTAGCAGCGGCCGCTGGGGAACAGGAAAGGACAGTGGAAGCTGCAGCTACTGAAGCCTCATGCACGCTTTCAAAACCCCGACATACTAAAGAAGACGACGGGCTCATCGGATTTGGAAGATAAGAAAGCCTTAAGAAACAAAAAACCAAGGTGATCACCCCGCCATGAACAGAAATCATCAAGCAACGCATCCAGCATCCGGAATCAGGAAAAAAACCGGCTACGGTTACGCCTGCTTCTAGAGAAAAGGGGAAGAAGGAAGGCTCTGAAAAGGTCAGGAATAGGTCTGTAAAGATAGAATCGGGCTGTGTGTGAGTGTGAAATGTCGCGCAGGTCAGCAGGACGATTCAAAAAGGAGGGAAGCTCGGAAAAGGAAGAATTCGAAAAGGGGCTGGAGGTAGGACGGCTGTCGAGTTGTGACCGGTGGGGGGAAAAGGGCGCCTGTGTGTAAGCGCTGGAAAAGAGAGTACGCAAAAAGCAGAGAAGGATTAAAAGAGAATGAATCAGCGATTGCTCAACACAGTAGAAAGGTCAAAAAACGAACCACTCTAAGAAGAGACCTAAAAAAAGGAAGAAATATATAGAGAAGAGGGGGACACTAAGGCCCTCCTGGGATTGAGAAGAGAGCGAAAAAAACAAAAAACAGGAATCGAGGTCGCTCGATACCGATCCAAAAAAAACCGGTAAGTACAAAAAGAAGAATGCGGCAGGCAGCCAAAAAGGTCTTGTGAAGGCGGCGGGCGATAGGAGAGGAGGAGGGCGGGGAGGTATGTCTGGAGGTGACGCACCAAGCCATGGCTAAGGAAACTCGGGAGAAAATAAAGATAAATACAAAAAGAAACTTTAGAGCTCCGTACGAGTCTGGGAAAAAGGGAGGCTTAGGAGAGGACTTGGCTGAGGCGAAGACGTCTGACTTCAGGTAAGGTAAGGGGGGACCGGACGGACAAGCGGCCGACGGCAGAAAGATCCGGCAATTCCTGCAGCAGGAGGTCCGCATGACCCATAGGTCCTATGAGGAGAGTACTTTGGTGGAACACTAACAATCCGGAGCAAGGACTTACACCATCACATTCTTTACGGAAAGGGAAAGCAGGGCTAATAAACAGATGGTGGAAGAAGCCGCTAAGCCACGGCGGGCCGAGCCGCTTGATAACACTATGAACACCGGGACGAACGAAGGTGTGGAGTATCCGCCCGGTAGAAACTCGAAGGGAGTCGAGATGCAACGGCACCAACAAAGCGAAAGTGAAACGGGATAAAGAAATCATCGCCTGAGCTGAGTTACAACAAAGATCGGCCAAACCGTTCATGAAAAAGGGGAAAGGCGAAGGACGGGAGTAGTGCTCCACCAAGAGGGGCAAGGCAGAAGAGTATCCTATAACAGAGAGGAAAAAAAAGGGACTGTCAGCACCCTACTACCTCTTGCGAAGCTGAAAGAAAAAACAGTCCAAACTAGATCATGAACAATAGTCGACCTAAAGACGTGAAGCAACAGAAACGAAATACCCAATGACTAGTAGAAGAAATAGAAGACGACAGCGCCGCGTCGTGTAGTCCTTGGGTCGTACCACGCAATGGAGGAAAAACCCAGGAAAAAAGAAAAAAGGAGAGTCGCAGAGAATCGCAGAGCAGGTGAACAGCAAGACAGTGTCAAAGAGGGGCAGAGAGGGAAAAACGATTCACCAGGCTCGAATCGAGGACGATTTATGCGCCGGGCAAACGCGGTGACTGCAGAAAAGAAGTCTATCAAAAGGGAGAATGCTAAAGCAGGAAAGCTGACGCAAAGGGCAGCTAAAAAAAAGACGGGGTGTTAGCAAAAGAAGAAGAGAAAATGGGGACGTCGGATCGCCACTGCGGTGCAGGAGGGACCAAGGAAGCCGGGTAGGTAATAAAAGGGAAGGGACTGAGTTTCTTCATAGCTCGGGGGTAGGGTAGCGCGTGAATAGAGGTGAAGTAAAAATCGGAAGGTGACGCCGGAGATCAACACGGAGCGCGCCGAATCTTCACAGAGGGAAAGGGGGCTAGCGAAAGGAAGGAATAAGGGACAGCGACAAAAACAACCGCCTCAACGTGCAGAAGAGGACCGTAGAGAATGGACCCAGATTCTTCGGCATAGCCCCTGCATGGTCGGGTACGG
>Ga0179593_1599637_pt1 | contig 12343 bp, 10 predicted proteins | sample CZODoug2_1_08_16_FD_185931 | JGI IMG/M metagenome (GOLD analysis project Ga0179593, IMG submission 185931) | Vadose zone soil fungal communities from Angelo Coast Range Reserve, California, USA - CZODoug2_1_08_16fungal (PacBio error correction) | ecosystem: Environmental > Terrestrial > Soil >...
CTAAGGTCCGCTTCGTGCGGGTGGAAATCATTGGAACACGTCTGGGGACCGAATCGACGGCAATTTGGGCCGGAATTGTCGCTAGGGCGGGGAAAATTTTCAGAACGAGAGGAGGCCCTAGATGGGGGAGGGAAGTCCGCTGCGGGGCAAACGATTCTCTGGATGTCTTCTCTTGGAAAGCTTCAAACCGGAACATTTTCTACCTATGGGCTACGTCTCGGGAAAGGGGGTGTTCAAAAAAACTGTCTCAAGGGACATTCAGGGCAAACAGGCGCGGGTAAAAGCCTGTTCGTAGCCATCGAAAAACATTCAGGCTTTGTGAGGGTGGAATTGGGGAAAAGGATGCGCGCCGACACAAACGTCCTGTAGAAGGGAGGAAAGTGGTGATGGAGAAAAGGGTGGGGGGTGGGAATTCTGGGCAGATTGACTGTGGGACATAGAAGCTGGGGTCTTATGTTGTCGTCAGGGGGGAATCGAAGAGCAGAGAAGGAGAATCTCTGGGGAGTGGGGGGAGGATCAGAAGCTTCTCATCCTAGAAATCTGGGAAATGATGGCTCAGACGGGAGATGCGTATGTAAACTAAAAGGTCACTGGACATCGAAGAAAAGAGAAGGTATTGATGAGGAAAAAAGTGAGTAGAGCACATGTCTTGGGTCGAAGAACTGATACTACGAAACCAGAAACCGAAAAATAGCCTGACGAGGGGGCATGTTGGCTGGAGGGGAATTATTTCTTTATAAGGAGCCTTGCTTAATTAGAAGTAGAGACGAAGGGACTTCCTCGGTTGGGAAAAAAAAAACGCAGCTTCTCAAAGGAGAAACATGTCCTAGGGGAAAGGAAACAAATTGACGATGCACCAAAAGAAGTTTCTCGAGAGCTGCGCGGTAAACAAAAAGTGAAGCTGCTACTAAAGGGAGGGGACATAAGGATCACAACATCAAACTGAGTCAGCTAAAAGGGGATAGTAGATTGCAAATCCAGAAATAAACAGATAAAGGCACAAGCATAGGCAGATTTGCATTTCAACCACCCAAAGATCCAGGGAGGCGTCGCCGAGCTGTCCTTTGATTGAGGACACGGATTTGCAGAAAAAGAAGAGTTACGCGCGATTGCTGGAAAAGGGGTCCTTTGCGAACTGGAAATCGCCTTCAAAATCTGGGATCCAGAACTCCCTACCGCTATCAACGAAGGAGTGGGGGGAAACGCGTTCGTGCAGTGCGGTGGCCAAAGTTGCTGGGGGGAGGAGAAGGGAGCAATCAATCCCTCATAAGAACGTATGTGAAAAAAAAGATCAAAAACAACCAACCAAAGAAGAGATGGCCTACATCCTTCTAACTTTCCGGATCGAATGGGGGGGGAAAAAACTGAAGGGGTTGGAAAGAAATTAACACAAGACAAAAGAGGAAAAAAAGAAAGAACCTTGGGATGCGTAGGGGGAGAGAGCTCCTCATAGGGAAACCCCTCCAAGAACAGGGGGAGAAGGGACGCAACTGAAAAAAGCTCCATTTTAAGAAAATACGCGGAAACCGCCCAATCGTGTCATATCTGAACAGCGCGCGACGCACATGAAAAGGTGGAAAAATCAAAGACGCCACGCTGGGGGGGTCATTGAAGTAACCTTTCAACTGAGTAGGATCAGCTCGGACTATGAATCGGGCGGCTCTGGAAGTCGCCGGTCCTGAACTTTAAGGAATACCTGGATAGCCGCCGTTTAGGGAGAAAAGAAGCGCAAAGAGAGAGATCACTGGAAAAAAAATTATAAGACGGTTGGAAAATCGAATCAGCTGTTGAAAGGTCTTTCAGGGAAAAAAAAAGACCACGCATAGGCGCGGGGGTAAGAAGTTGGGGGGGCAAAAAACCGCAGCGCGTTGAGGAGACACTCTCCGCAAGGGGGGGAAAGTTCGTTATACCCCTTAAACCGTGGGGAAGGGACCAGATCGGCCTATGAACCTTTGTGGGGGAGTCGTAGTTGCCTCAGAGAATACCCGGTCGACCATCTAATGGGGCCAAGGAGCGGATTGGGTGGAAAGAGCGGAGAGCGAGACCATGGCAGAGGGGGAGAAAGAATGGAAAGAGTACCATAGCGCCCGCAATTTATCGCCGGATGAGGCTGGGGAGATACCGGACATCCAGATCTAGGGAGAAAGGGTAACTAAAATCACAGAAAAAGGACTAACCACAACACTCTTGTTCAGAGTCCCTAAATGAAGGTGAAAAAGAAAAGCCCTTACAGAAGAGACTAAAAACAGAATGATGGGCGGGAAAAGAAGAGGGGAGCTCTCCACATCCTAAAAAGCAATATTTCATCATTCATCTACCACAGGCTGAGAAGAGCATAAGTCCGAGCAAGGAGTAAACTTGAGCATATGAACAAAACCTGGCCCATACCCTAATAAGGAAGGGTCAAGGGAGTACAATGAGAGAGAGGTTAAGAGGAGAGAAAATTCAAAATCAAACGACCGTCTCCTAAGAGTAAGAGATCGAGAACGAGATCAAAAGCGAGCGGGGAAAAAAAGGGAGACCAAGGAAATCAAGAAGGTCCGAGGTGGGGCCATGACCGGACACAAGCGGCATCTCCAAGAAGGTCTGAGACGAAAAACGCCTTCATGTTGAAATGGAAAAATGCAGCTAAAATCGGGAGAACAAAGGCAAAAATGAAAACATGCGGGCGACTCCCACAATACAAAATACTGCAAAGAAATGATTTCAAGAAACTTGGGATGTCGGATATCAGTCATGCGGAAGAAACCCGAGAAGACTTTCCTTCAAAAGAGAATCCGAGAAGATGGAAGAATGAGTACCCATCAAGGGGTCATATCTGTCTGCGGGAACAAATCTTAATGGGGGAGGCAGATGGAACCGGAGTCAGGTGGGTGCCCAACCAGCGCAAAGAAACTCAAAGGAAGTAAGCCTAGTAGGAAAGGGCCTACCACACCTGGCCTGGGCAGTAAAACCTTTCTTGTATTTCTGATGTCGGCTTAGAGAAAGGCCAAAATTCAGCTATTGATCTAGGGGGGGGGAAAGACTTGAGCGACTTTACGCTCTTAGCTAAACATTTAGGGTCTTGAGAGCAATGAGAGCCGACTGCGCAAGATCTCGATTGCTCGGCTCCGCCCTCTTTGTCCTATCCATTAAAGGCTACTTGGAAGCGGGGGATTGGACTTTCTTTCAATTGGTGTGACCCTACTTCTCAATCGGGCGTCGAGTTAAGGGTCAGGTCCCGTTTCTCCAAAGAGGGCGTCACACACCGTTGGGAATTGGGGCTGAGGGGATCGTGGGTTGGAAGGTACTATAACATGCTCAAAGCTCTAGTTGCGAAAGATGTTCAGACCGCAGCAAGATATTCTTCGGAGGGTGCCGTCCGCTGCAGGGAAAACGCTGAGTAGCTGCTGAGCACATAGGGCAAGCCTACGAAAGAGGGGGAAATCAAAAGGTCGATCAAACTTTGACTGCAGTGGGGTTGCGCGGGGGAAAAAGAACTCTCGGGCGCTCCCGCGCCTTAAGACCAAAAATTCGTGCAAAACGAAAAAACAATACTTTCTGGCCGACAAGGGGGAAAGCTCACGGCAATGGAGGGGCTCTCAACACAAAGAGGAACCGAGTCGTCCTCGCCCAGGGAAAGGTCAGAAATGCGCCCTGGAACGACCAGAATCGGGGGGTTGAAACACTTTCGGTACATAAGGCCGCTGTCACAATTCGGGAGTAAACCTCGCCACCGGCGCCGACCAAGGGAAATAACGTATGATATCGGAAAGACCCGATCAGGCAAAATTTGGGCATACGCACGACAAGGCGAGCTGACAAACAAACAGGGTATAAAGAAATATCTTGACAGTATAACGAAAGAGCTAAATCGCGCCAGCCTAGACCCCATGTGAGAGAAACGCGAAAACAAGCAAAGGCATTCAAATACGGGGTTTCACTAAAAAAAACCGAGAGGACAGGGCAAAGACAAGCCGGAGGGACCGGCAAATGTAAAGAGGAAAAGCGCTAAAACGCGAACAATTGAGAATGGCAATCCTGATCCCCCGACGATGTAAAATGGGGTTCGAACACCGCGAGGAGGAAACGAGCCCTACCTTGCGTAGAGAAAGCTACGCCGTCCCGTAAGCCCATAGGCAAATAGCTGAAAGGTGAGTCCGAGCTCGAACAGATCCTAAGAGAGAAGCCCTAAAAAATATTTGGTAAGGGGGGAAGACGAACAAACAAAAGAGGTACTTGACAGCTGAGGGTCAGTGGTGGTGAAGAGTGTAGGCTACTCCGGTAAAGAGAGGCCAACCAGCACCACTTCCACCTGAAACAAGCGATGGTGGGGGAATTTTTAAGCTATGGGAGTTGAGGCAACAGTGATTACAGATGAAAGGGGACGAGAAGGAGCTGATATACCCCATGTTATTCCCAAATCATGAACGGGCCGGCTGTAGGGGGCCCCAAGTCACCGATCTTTGGCTTGCCCGCTATGTAGCGCGAGGGGGCGATCCGTCATCAAAAACTTGCAGCAGGTTTTCAGCTCAAGGAGTGCGGGGAGTAATTTGCCCTGGACTGGACAACTCGAATCGGATAGGGGGATGAGTTCAGGTGTCGCATTTTGGGATAAGGGGGTCGAGGATCTAAAGCAGGAGATATCGCGGTTGGTCAGGGGAGGGACCTGGGAAGTCTCTTGTCCCTTCAGAAAAAGTATAAAAATCAGGTCTACAGACGGTGAGAGGGTGGGGGGACAGAACCGCGCAAGTTAGCCTGCAAAGGCCGGAGGATCTACAAGGGGGTGAGTATCCATACGGCCACTGATTGCGTGGAGGGATTTGGAGAGGGAGACGACCACTCATTCTGGATATTGGGGCGATGGCTCGTCAGGCTCACCGGTGTGGAAGGGAAAAGAGTGTTTGGCATCTGGGAGGCAGTGGTAGGGGGTGCTGCAAATTTCTGAAATAGACACGTAGCTGCTGGTGGCGGCAGCAAGCCGTCCAAGGAATCGACAGCGGGGGAGGGTAAGCTGGGAAGAGATAGAGAAGAGGAAGACCGAGGGGATCATGCCACAGTGATCGCGGCCGGGGGAAGCTCGCTAAGCGACTCAAGGAGGAAAGAAGACCTCACACAATTGTGAAGCGAAGGGTCAGTCATTTAGAAAATTTTCAGGAGGAACGTTGCGGATACTGGAAGCTTCGAAACGAGGAGCCTGAGAGCTGAAGAAAGAGAAGAGGCTGTCTCATGTTACTTCCCGAACAGAGGGGGGAAAAAAATGAGGAGGAATTAAAAGAGAGAAAAGGATAGTTAGAGATATGAAGAAATTGGCCGCGGCTTAGAAAATTACCCCCAGGATTCCCCGTCGAATCATATCTTCCCAAGGGAGAAAATTAGATCTGATTCCTTAAATTCCCGGGGAAAACGATTGAAGGCAGCCCTGGCGAGGTCAGTTCCAACATCCAAGATCATTTCATCGGAGCAGAGAGGGTCTTGGGGAGGGAAAAGGCTTGGGTGGACGCGTAGCGATGTAGAGATTTCGCGGTCAAGGGGGATCGTCGAGAGGATGAGGGAAGCATTCAGAGGGGACGGACGTATTAAGTCGAGGAGGGAGAGGGGACGCTTTTCGTGCTGGTCGGTGGCCAGGGACTCAGAAGGGCAGGAGGAATCGAATCAGCTAGCCGGAGAGGATCTCAACAACAAAAAAAGAACAGATATGCGGCTAAAAGACGTCGAAAGTGAAGGGACTATTGCGTCTAAAAAAAAAAGGTGGAACCGGAAAATACGCTGAATACAAGAGACTTATATCGGTCCGTTCTGATTGGAAGAAAAGGAAAAGGTTCCCAAAAGGCAGGGAAAAGCTCCTCCATCGCGATCCGAAACGGGCCAAAATTCAAGAAAAGAAGAAAAAAAGGAGACAGCGCGCGGACGCTACAAAGATGGGGGTGAAAGACAACTTCGCAAAGATTCAGGGGAAGGTCTAATCTTGGTCAATCATATAAGGAAAGGAATCCATCCCTCAGGACTCGAGGATGATCTTGAAGTGGGAAGAAAGGGGGGGGGGGCGAAGACCTGGAAAAAAAGCAGTCTCGGGGGGACAAGAAGAGAAAAGGAATGCTCTGAGAAAGTTAGAAAAAGGAAGGGATCAACTTTTTGAAAGGCTGTCGGCAGCCATATCCACGAAGAGGAGCGGTAAAAATTACCAAGCGCAGAGGCGCGGGTCAGCTGTGGAAAAAAAGAAACGGGAGGGATCCAGCATCCAAAAATAATTTAAATGAAGACCGGAACTGAGAGAACTGGGGATTGGAGCCGGAGAAGAGAGGTCTCCATACGAAATTTTCCAACAAAACTGTTTGGCGAAAGAAGACAAAAGCGTCTTTATCAGGAGAAGGTACCAGAGCGCTGAAGCAATGAAAGCGCATCGGCTCGAAAAGGAGGAAATAAAAGGGGGGGGCACAAGAAGGCGCACGTATTGAAGAATAGCACATAAAGACCAAGAAAACGCGCTGCCACACAATAGGGGTTTGACAATATGAAGACAGGGGAAGGGGGAGCAAGGAAAAAACTTATGAAAAGCAAAAAGGGGAATGTGTCGTCTAAAGCGCTAACGAAACTCACGAAGATAAAAAATTGGAACGAACCACGGCTTCGCGCCGCCTAGTCAGCCGGAGCAAGGAGGAACTGTGCCGAGGAAGTTCTACAAAGGCAAAACCTTCGAAGAATGGAGGTCTAAAGGAAGCGGTTCCATATAGACGTAAAAAGCAGCATGACCACCACCAGTCCGTCTGATAGAAACGCGAGAAAGGGCGGAGAAACAAAAAGAAGATCATACGTCTCGAAAGAGGTTGGTCCCTAGTAAACCCACTCGAGCATCGATCGGACCGAGAAAGAAGTGCTTGCGCCTGACAAAGAGGGGGGATGGTTAACAGTTATGAGAAAAAAACGAGAAGGCCTAAAACATGAGGTGAACGGGGACTGAAAACCTACAAAATCTGATTTTCAAGCCCTTGAAGTAAATCGAAACCGCAGGCTGCGCAACAAACTATTTAAAAAAAAAACCCTGGGTCCCGAATCGACTGTCTAGAGCTTCCTCCTCAGAGGGGAACCATCGTCGCCACCGATAAGATGGGGAGAGGGACACCTCTTCGGGGGGCGTTTGCGGCATCTGATTGTATTCTGTGGTGCTGGGTCAACTCTTCACCGTCAAAGGAAACCCGCTAGGTCGAGTCCATCGGAGGGGGAGATTTCAAGTACCAACCTCCAAAGGAGGAAATGCATTTGTATGAAAGGCGAGCTCGGACTCGGCAACCGGTGTAAGAAGATCGTAGGAATTGAGGGTTCAGAGGAAGGGACTACGCATGTCAGTGGCTATCGCAATTAAAAAGGAAAAAAAACAAACTCCATCGGGGGGAGGGGGCTCGGCGTGCCTAAAAAAAGGCATCAATTCTGGCGACTTGGAACGTCGCGGCAAGTGGACTTCGGGTCGGAAGGAAAGAGCCTCCTTCAGGAAAAAGAAGGGTCCCCTTTCTCTCTTTCTGCAACACCCGTTGAATGACGGGTGGAGAGCGGGACATCTGTTGGTCCAAAAGGGGAGATCGGTCTTCGGCGGAAATATGTTCATAATACCAATGGCCCAAAGAGAGTGCAGTGCGGGACTCAGGGGCAAGAGGGGGCAGACCAGGTCTAGCGCTTATAGCGAAAGGAAACATTGCTATAGGAAGGGACCAGATTCCAATTGTCGATAAAAGTAGGTGTAATCTGCAAAAGAGAAGGGGAGAAGGGGGGGGAGAACAGCAACGCTCGGAGAAAAATCTTAATAAACAAAGAAAAATAAATTTTCCAACGCGCAGCAATGTCGGGAGCCAAGTAAATTGGAAGGGAGAGACCGATGTAAAGACGACTCTCTCTTCAAAAGGGGAAGGTCGATGAGAGAGAAAGACGAAACATTTGCCGATCGAACGAGCCCGCCGCTAACGTGCGCAGGGACACACTTTCTCCCCAGGAAACTTAATGGCGCGGCAGCGAAATCTCTTGAAAAAAAAAAACGGCGACACGCGCCGACCACGAAGACAATTGATATAGGCAGTCTCGTCCATAGCAGGGGTCAGGGGGAACATCAGAACTACGACATGTCTATAAGGGGAAGGAAAAAACGCGGGATCAAAAGGAAAATACTTGATGCCATTGTAGGAACCTTCCTAAGCAGACCCGAGCGCCATGGGGAGGAAAACACATTAAAAAGCAAAAAACATAAAAGCATTCACCTTTGGTGCAAAAAAAGAAGGTTACCAGAAAGAGAGCCCGAGAGCGACGTAGGCGACAAAATTGGGGGCAAGAATTCCAGAATCGAAGATGACTACAGAATTGATGGGGCACCCGAAATGTGCGGAGCCCCCGACAAGTGAAGTTGTGTCAGCTCGGAAGAAGTCATCCCTACTGAAAAAAGAAAGGAAAAAGCGATCGTAGAAGAACCGAGAACCATAGAGAAAAAGTGAATTTTGCAGTCCGAGCTCGGAAAAAGAAACCCAGAAGGGGGGAAAGGCCCGGCCATAGTGAAAACGAAAAATATGATGACCTTGAAAACTTAAGGGGGGGGACCCTAAAGTGGAACGAAAACACAAGATATGCAAAGCCACCAAAAAGAGCTTTGGTCCACTGGTAAAACCGGGCGATGTTTAATTGCGAAAGGGAGGCCAGATATACAGTAAGATTTCAAGACAGGGCGCGTGAAAAAAAAGCCGAGGATTTCCGCCATTTCAATTGCCGAAGGGGGAGCGAAAAAAAAAAAAACCGGTATTTGTGGTCCCCCAAGTCACGCTAAGGATGGGGGGCCTGCGAGTCGAAAGACTCCGACGTCCCAGAAGCATCTCAAGTCAGAAGGGGGGGATAGGACTGGGGGCCGCTTCGAGGAATTTGGGAAAAAGTAAACTTCTACTCGATAGTCGAAGCTTGGGACCGGGCGCAGTTTGTCGCTAAAAAAAGCGCGCGTTTCAATCAGGATCATTCCCGAAAAGTCCCGAGCCTGCTGTTGCCCTCTTTCTTGGAAAAACGCCTGGACCTCTTCCCGATCTTGGAAGAGGGGAATACATGATCTAGGAAAATGAAGTTGGTCCAAACGCGCGCCAGTAGACTGAAAAGCTCCGACTGTGGGGGTTAATTATCCACCCGGCTGCGGTTGATGGATGTTCCGCAAAAAACCGACAAGGATCCTGGATATTGAATGTTCGGGACAGGCTCGTCTTTCCTGCATGGGGGAGATAATATTGAACCCGATTGTTTGTAAGGTCGGTGTATGTTCTTAGTAGAAAGCTACAAACGTCGCAGAAAAAAAGCAGTGTTCTGTATGGCATTAAAATTCGCAGGGAGAAGTGATGCGGGCGCTCTGGTAAACTTAAGGGATGGCTTTAAGCCGGCATCGCAGCCCAACTATTGCGGGGGATCGACAAGTTGAGCGACAGGTCAGCACAAGAAAGGGGGGGGGGAAAAAGCGCCGTATTATCTGAACTACAAAAAAAAATGTTCAGAAGCCTGAAAAAATTTCATTTTCGCAACGGATGTGTCAGGAGCGAACGTGCGGGGAGGGATACGGGAAAAAAAGGAAGGAAACCTCAACTGCATGTTAAAAAGCCAGGACCGTCGCGTGTGCGAGAGGTTAACCCGTCAACAATCAGGAGAAAGGGAAATTTAATCACGATTATCAGAAGAATCCTGGGGGGGAGAGCAGTGCGCGGGGTAGAAAAGAAAACTTGAAAAATCTAAGGATACGCAAGGAAGGAGAAAATTCAGCGTCTGATAGATCTAAAGGGAATGGATTCTAGGAAAAGGGTCAAGCATACAGATGAACGGATACGAGAAAGCAGTGGGTCCTTGGAAACCACCATAGAGGACCAGGGAAGAGGAAAGCCCTGCTCGGAAAAAAAAGGGTAAGGATACAAGCTTGGGGAGAAAAAGAAAAAAAAGGATCGTACTGGGGGAAGGGGAACTAGTGACCTGCTTTTCGTCCTGGTTAAACGCTGAGAACTGCGGCTCTCCAATCAAGAAAAAGAATCGACTGGATGACCGCTTCGTGCAATTGGAAGGGGGAAAGGCCAGGTCATCATCCTTCAGAAGACAATCTGAACCTGCACAGGGAAATCTTCTCACAAGTAAATGAGATGCGGCTTAAACCCCGTGAGTGCCTCGTGTCTTCTTACAAGGGAAAAAAACTTGCCAAACTAATTAACAGCCAGAAAAAGCAGACAAAGATCGGTCTTGCTGATTGGAGGGCACTCAAGGAGTTCACAGCTCGCCAAGAAAAGCCGGCACGCCAAAAAATCGAGGCCAAATCGTAAATCGGCACGGCCATCATCAATCCAAAAGAGTTAAAGAGGAAAACCTTTTATTTTGGGTTGAAAGGGAAAAAAAGCCACGTGCTTTCGTTAGGCCTCATCTTTCTGGGCCGGTAGGTCAGACAACGAATAGAAAAGAAGGAATCGGAGAGCCCGTTCTTAGTGGACTACGTAGGAAGTGAGAGCCTCCGCAAAGGTTAGCTTATAAAAACTCTCGACTATTACCTGGGGAGGAGGTCCTTACCGATCAATCTTGGGGTAAGGAAGAAGAGCAACGGGACATCGGTCCCTTGGTAAAGGTAAAGCGCGTTTTCGCGATGGACCCTTGCCTCAAGGAGGAGGGATCAATCCTGCAACATCCGTGCAAATAAAGAAAGAACGATCCCATGGGGGGGAGGAATAGTTCGACGGGACGATATCGTGTCACAAGCGAGGCCACAGGAAACGATAAACTGTTGGGCTAACAAAAAAAAATGGGGAAACCATTTGAGTAGCAGGACGAAGAGTACCAAGATCAGGTGCAAGATATGACAAAAAAAAAGCAACGTCGACTTCCACCTGAACACCGAGAAGGGGGAACCAGGGATGTAACTCTGAAAATCGGCAGCACATAAGACAAAGATCCGCAACGGGGGAAAAGAATCGGGTTCATCCGCAGGACATTCGAGAAAGGGGACAGTCGCAACTCATCTGCTTGGGGTCGGGAAAAGAGCTGTCTCGCCAGAAAAAGTCCTAAAATCATCATCCTGCAGTATGGCTAAGGAATGCGGAAGGGCGCTGGCCTTAGCAATTGAGGGGGCTCGAGGAGGAAAAAACAATTGCCCCGACTCAAGGAACAAATAACGTATAACCTTATCGCTGTTCAAAAAAAATGACCCCCTCAGAAAAAAACGTCTCTCCGAAAGGGAAAATGCTAAGAGGCGACAAAACGGAAAAAAGCAAAGAGCCGGAAGGATCTTCGAATTCCTCGTTCCAAATAGAGAAACATCGGCCACATGTCTGGCAAACCTTAAAAAAAGGCACTAAAATAACGTAAGGGGAAGGAAAGAAGAAATAGCGCAAAAACATTCAAACAGACACGGTTGACTTGGGGGAAAAAAAAAAAAAGAATCCCGTTCGAAGGGAGAGGAACGAATGGCGGATAATCCGAATCGCACGGCGCCTCTTCCGAGGAAAAATAGAACACGTCTAGAAGATATAACGATTTCCACAGGATTACAGGAGGACAAAAGCTCTCTCGGGAACACTCTCGGGAGGGGAATGTCCCATCAGGGACCCTGTCGTTCGTTCCAAAAGAAATCGGAACCAGAAAAGACGCTGTAGTCATCCTATTCTGCTGTGGGGGGGGGGAAAACTCTTACCACCAACAGGAGGGCTTCGTCAAAATTTGGAGGGAGAGGAGCGGCTTCAAATAAAAAACAACACAAGGGGGGGGAGATTGAAGCGTTCTTCTACGATCGGGGCGAGAAGGAGCTACGCAGGTTAGTGGCTGGCCTAGAGGAAAGCTATCACCATCAACAAGGCGCAGCGCGTTGCCTCGGGAGACCGCAAGAGGGGGGGTGTAAAAAAGTTCTGTTCTCCTTGGCTTAAAGAAAAAAGCTCTGGACTTCTTTCAGTGGGGTCAGGTAAACGTCGCCTCTCGGCTTCGAAGAAGTCAGGGGGGAATTCTCAAAAAACCCGAAAGGGTTTCAGTAGGCAACCCAGGAAAAAAGGAGGGTCTGTGGGGCGCGTTCCAGCTGGGTGTCCGATAAGCAAGGCTTTCAAAATGTCGAAAATGTTCCCCAATGGGAAAAAAAGATTCTTCCTCGGAAAGGCAAATCTTGCCTCTGGGAGGAGAAAGAGAGCTGTCCTTATCAGCTGATCGCAGAAAAACAGAATGATCGGGGGAGAAAGGGGGGGCCATATTCATTGTCGGACTTATTGGAGGGGGGTGAAAAGTTGGCTGGGGCCGGTTTTAGCGCAAACAAATGGCCAGCGGCTGAAAAAAAATGCAGGAGTGTTTTCCACCAGGAAAGAAGTCCCCCAGCGAATTGAAGCGGCTGCAGCAGGGGGCG
>Ga0179593_1315742_pt1 | contig 12342 bp, 8 predicted proteins | sample CZODoug2_1_08_16_FD_185931 | JGI IMG/M metagenome (GOLD analysis project Ga0179593, IMG submission 185931) | Vadose zone soil fungal communities from Angelo Coast Range Reserve, California, USA - CZODoug2_1_08_16fungal (PacBio error correction) | ecosystem: Environmental > Terrestrial > Soil >...
AGGCCTGTCACCTCACTTCACCACCCAGAGGCCCGTTTTCAAAATGAAAATCCAGGGGAAGAGTAGCCAGGGGAAGAACCTCACCACGTCCAATGTAGAGAAGGGGCAAGCATATAAGACAATAAAGGGGAGTGGATTCATCGTGGGATTTCAGAGTTTATTAGAGCTGATCAAGACGTGGATCCACCCCCGGGCCGCCTTGAAAAAAGTGACATTGAAAGAGGGAGTCCTTTGCAGAGGAAGTAGGTCATGGGGGAAATTAATAATCAGGTGCCTGTCTCAAATAAAAGGCCTATTAAGGGGGACTAACATTCTCCTTGTCATCATGCCCTGAGGCAACTGCACTGAGACTACTAGAAAAGAAGGGGGAATCAAAAAGGGGTGTCAAAGCAGGACAAAACCAAACCAATGAAGGGGGACCGATCAAGCTCATGAGTGACAAGGTCCCTATCAACCTATAAAGAAGGAAACCGTCGGTCCCGGTTTCATCAAAATGTGAAGAGGAGGGGAAACAAATTGGAGCCGTCTAAATTGAAGGCGCGAAAAGGAAAGGAGGACGAGAGGTCAAAGGCTATCTGCTGGAAAGGGAGGAGAAAGGGGAATCAAAACTGCTATGTTTTCAAAGTTCCTCGGAAAGAAGTCAGAGGAGGCTTGTGAAGTCTATCCATTGAGAAGAACAATGTACAAACAGAAGTTAGACCGAGCAGTGAGGCAAGAAGAAACAGAATTCAAGGAGAAAAAGCGCTATTCTTAGAGTATGGTTTAGGGGGGAAGTAGACAAAAGAGGGGACCCTTTGATCTGGTATAGTGGGGGGGGAAGGGGACGGGAACATCCCATTATCCCGATCTGGGACGATAAAGGGAACTAGCTTTCGGTTCAAATTATAAAAACCAGGAAGGAGATAGGGGGGTTGCCAGGATCAAGCGGGACTCGGAACGCTCGGGTAATCCTAACACATTTGGGGAGGAGTATTTCCAAAAGAGGAAAAACGGTTAGAACCCAGTAGACAGGGGGGGGACCGGTTTAAGGGCGGCTGTAGCTATTAGGTTGGGGAAGGGGGGACAAGTGAAACGTCTCTGCCCCGATTACGCCGAAACAAGGGTAGACAACTAGAGGAAAGGAAATGAACATGTGGGAAGAAAGCCCAAACAGACAACTCTACACTTTTTAAATGGCAGCCGGAAGGATGGGGGTAGAGGAAAAAAGCCAACGCAACCCAAGCTCCGCCAATTGAGTGTCCATAAGACGTAAGTCGGCGTCCACTGTCATACAAGAGGCAAGGTCAGGTGAGAAAGGGACCGGTTTGTCCCTCGTTATAGTCTGTGTGCCCCACATTCGAGCATCGGGGACCCCGGAGGCGGATCAGCGCAATTCAGGTCAAGGAGACGGTGGATAGAAAACTAAGGACCAGGAGTGTGGAAGATGTTCGCCATCCGAAGTAGCAAAAAAAGGATCGGAACCTAACCGCATCTTGGACCAATGCCGCTTAAGGGATGGCCAAAACTTGCACAGTGAGGGCGCGGCGATTGACGGCAACAAAGGCTTAACAGGATGCCATCCAAAGTCCTGAGTCACACGGAAATAATCATCAGAAGGGGATCCAGTCCTGAGGGAGATCCAGGGAGAATGACTAGCTTCAGCAAAAATCGAGCAGTCGGGGTTGAAGCGCCACCTTTCTTCCGTGGACAGCTGGGAAGACATAAAAGGAAGAAAAACCGGACATAAGAGATCTCCGTGGGAAGAGAGCGCTTGCAAACTATTTGTGAAAAGAGGACTGAAGGGCTATGTTTTCAAAGGCGGAACCGGGGGGGGAAAGCACAGTCTTCTGTGATTATTATAATGGCAGTAGTCATGCAGATCCTTCCTTAGGGAGAAGGTGTCGACTCATCTGAATCTGAGAGGACGGCGAGAGTCGCCCGATGTAACCGAACTTCTCCCGGAGGCCACGCCGCCACGCAGAATGTAGAATCCTGAGACAGACGAAATCAACAACACAAAGGAGAGGAAAGAAAAGAGAGTATTACATGCACGCAGTGGGAGTGGATCAGATCGCCAGATTGTGTAAAGAAAGCGCTCGACCGTACTGATCCAGATTTCGGCAGTCCGCAAGAAGAGCTATACTCCTCACCGTTTACGTAAATGCGCCTCGCTTTGTTCGACGCGATCCATAACCAGAAGAAAGGCTTCAAAACCATTCGCATTTCACAGAGCGGTTCCGAAACGATAAAAAAAAAAAAAACAATCGAGGGAAAACCAGTCGATTCACAGTAGCTTGCCAATCGAACTCAAAAGGCGATAGATGTAATGATCGGTTTCCTGAGATGTTTCGGCGCATTGCGGATCTCCGCATCGGGGTGACACCACACGGAGGCGGCAGGGCTCCGGGGCGACGATATGGACTTTGACGAAAAACCTGAGAAGAATGGTTCGCGATCAAAAAGGAGAAAGCATTAGTTGAAGGGGGGGGGGAATGGAAGTGCTGGGTGGGGGGAAATGGTCGTTTAGCGGTGAAGCTGGCGCAATCGCAGCTCTACTAGGAGCAGCCGTCAAGGGGCCGGAGCTGTTATCGGAAAAAGATTTCGAGTCTAGTTTTTGGGGCTTAAGACCAACCGAGTGTTAAACAAGAGCCGATGCCAACGCCTGAAGGAAAAGTGTCAAAAAGCCGCTCCTGACAGGGTTCTTATCCGCACGAAGAAAGGGGGAATCATACCTCTCGGAACTGGGGGCCCGAAACAGATAGGAAAGATAATGGGACCACGGGGAACATTGCTAAAGGAATGATTACTAATGACACTAGTGAAGTCCGTCTGGGAAAAGAAAGGGAAAAACGGCATGAAAACTAAGCAGAAAACAGTTTCGGCTTAGGGCAACGGCTGCCAGGCCCTGTATTATGGAGAGGCCGCGCCAACCTGGGAAGACCCCGTCGGTCTCAGAGGAAGGGGGCGCAAAAAAAAGAAAGGTTCTCGGGCGGCATACTGGCCGCGGAGCACTGAGACCAGCCAGGGTTGGAAATCACCATCAATAGAACAGCAGCATATAAGGGCACGGCCTACCTGGTCGAAGGGACACGCGGAACTGGCGGAATAATCGCAAAACAGGGGTGAGGGGACCCGAACGGAAGGATCTGCGTAACCAAATGCGGGGCAAACCCCTAGGATGCTTCAACTTTATCACAAGGCGCGAGAGGCAGGGAACGGGGATCAGGGGGAAGAGGAGTCGCCTATGTACGAGCCAGGGGCGGCGAAACGAGCGTAGCCGGCCCATAGACCACGACGCATTAACGAGCAAACAAGAAATGATGTTGGCTTGAAAAATCACGGGACGAGGGACGGTTGTACTATTCCTATTGGGGAAAGGGAAGAATGGCTCGACTACTTGAGACATAAAGGGTAGAGAAAGAAAGTCTTTTTAGCTCCTCCCCTCCTGCGCTAAGAAGCAGAGAATGAAATCTGTGGCAAACAAGAAAAATCCAGAAAATGCATTAATTTGTCACTTAAATTTGAAGAAAGCAGAAGTTCCGACATGACGAAACGTAATTTAACCTGGGGGGTCAAGAGGCGTGATAGGGAAAATGTTTCACACGAATGAGTAAGGGAAAAGGCCGGAAAGTGTGGTGTCGTGTTGGTCAAGAGTGAAAAAGAGGGACAAATAGGATCCTCATTGCGCAATAGGCCTTCGATTTCTATACCAGGATAGACGGGCACGAGAATCTCAGTATTTAAAAAGAAAAACGCAGAGAAATGCCAGCGCCTAGGAGTACATCTTATGTCACAGGGGGAAAGAAGCTTAAACAAAGGTCTACCGGCCTTGATATCTACTAAAATCAAACCGCCAACGAAATAAATCACGAGGGAGAAGTGGAGGACGTTCACAATGACTACACTTATGGAGGAGTACGAAAGGCCTTATGTTCACTAAAAACTTCGAGCTGGTGTTTGAAATTTCGGGGCCGGGGGGGGTCATCGAAAAAAAAAAAAGGAGGAGAAAGGAAAAAGCAGACAAAGACCTTTACAGAACAGTAAAAAAAAGGAGGAAGTAACCGGGGGCTATGAAACCTCCATTCCTCGGCTTCATACCTCCACGGAAGGGATGGGTGAAAAGGCAGAGAAAAGCCAGAGCTTTGGCGGGAAGCGAAGACGGATGGGTTTTAGTGATATCGGATCCAGGAGGGGACCGGCAAAGGCCTGCCTCGGGTGACCGGTGACATTACGGCTTCTATTCGGGAAGGCAGTCGAGGAAAGGGTGCGTGAGTCAAAAGAAGAAAAAACTGGAGGAAGGCAAAGGGGAAGCGATAGTTGGTACCCAATTCCTGCTCATCACGGAGTGCGAAAAGGAGGATTCCCGACGGTTTTCAGACAGGGTTGCAAAGGAAGACCAACCGCAAAAACACTTCAATTTTCCCAGAGAAGCCTCTGATAGCAAGGGAAAGGAAAGGAAACCTGGAAAAGTCGAGAAAGTTTCGCCTTCCTGCGAAGCAACCTCAAATGACGAAGAAAAGGGGAAGGATCTAAAAAAAAAAAGGGTAAAACGGAGCGGAGAAAGGAGACTCTTAGGAACTTGGGGAGTGCACGGGGATGCTCCTACAACGGAGGAAAGGGTGCGGTATCACAATCCGAAAGAAGGTTCGAGACAAGGAGCCATGCTCATTTCACAAGATTCAAGACAAAGGAGCCGAGAGAAGGACCTCACACTTCTGCCGGAGGTCTTATTCTGATGGTGGCGGGAGGAGTCTCACTAAAAGAAAAAACCACACCAGGAGAGTAAAAAGGTTTAGTTCAAACGGGAGCTCTTATCTAAAGGTGATAACAGATTTTACGTATGCCTTGAGGGCTTAAGGCAGGATACCGGGAAGGCAAAAAAGAGGGGTTTCTCAAAAGAGGAGCAAGCACAGAGACGGCCGGGCTCGTACAGGAACGGGGTGGAGGAATAAGCAAAGAGGGGAAGGTCGTTCGACAGTTAAAGACTGGAAAGTCCCCGTGAGAGAGGTAGCTCGGGATGGGGGGGGGGTCTTAACGGAGGAAAAGGCGACCGGCGGCCAGGATTCCAACTAAGGAAGAAGAGGACCGAGAGTGAAGGGGGGGTATTTAAGGTGGGCCTTCCCTAGCATCCCGGACCCATGGGGGCAGAAATGCCCTGTAAAAGGGGGGAGCCTCGGCAGTGGGGAAAGGGGAACCAACCCATGAGGCTACCCCAATTGTAGTGAAATGAAGGAAAAAGAAGGGCAGGGGGAAAAAAGATTAAAATGTCCATTTCATTTTCTAAGAAAATGGGGAACAGACCCTCAGGGGAAGAGAGAGGGGGTCAAAAGGAAAGGGATATCAATCGATCCCGAGAGGTGTCTACAATCAAACTGGAAGAAGAGGGAAATCCTGGTTGACATATAATCCGCGACTGGTCCTTTCGGGGGGGGAGAGGATAACGTGGGGACGGAAGACTGAGGAGCAAAAGACTCGGGCCTCGACCAAAATATTGAGACAGACAAAGCCGAGAGAGCTAGAGGGGGGAAGGACTTGTCTTCGGGGATTGGGGGAAAGAGGAACACAACGGGGCTAAACGGACGGCCCAACTTACCGTCGCGGAATGATACAAAAAAAAACTATCATGCGAAACTATTACTTGTATCGAATCCTTAGGCGGGGGAGAGTCGTCGAGAGGAGAAAGACGCGACCAGCGCCGTCCTGGGAAAGGGGGAAAACGATGGATTAGGGGGGCTGTGACCAGGCAAGACTAAAGACAGATCGAAAGAAAAAGATAAATACCGATCTCGTCCGTTATTCTAGCAAATTGGTGCAAGAGAGGGGGAACATCGCTTGCTAGAGGAAAGGGTGTTCATCAGGGGAAAAAGAGTTCCCGAAACGACTGAGAAGCTTCGGGGGTATGGAGGGGCTGAGAAAAAGCTAGGAAGCATGATCCGTAACCGGGTTTAGTCTCTCGTATTAGGACTACTTCCGCAAATGAGGGTCAAAAAGGCCTAGGAAAAAAAGGAAGAAAGAAGTCAGGGAAACGTCGCGCATTCCTCATTGAGGACAGGAAAAGATACATAGATCAGAAAAACAAAAGGAGGAGGAAAAAGGGAAAGACAGGGAAACTGTATTACAAGGCAGCATGGCTTCTACTATCTACGAAGGCCGGGGATTATGAACCAAGAGAGGACTCGAGTCAGGAGAGAAAGATTTCCAGCAGGCAAAGTACAATCCGCCTGATCAGAAACCGGACGGAAGAAAGCTGCCTCGCTTGGGGAGAAGCAAGGGCCTAATCACAAAGTACTTCTCAGCGCTCGGAACACGATCAATAAAAAAAAAAAGAGGGGGGGAGAAAGAAAGGAGAGGCAAAACGAGCTTGCCACTCTGCGAACGATGAAAAAGAAGAACGAGGAGTTGATGATCGGTTTAGGGACGTCGAATCTGGTCTATCTGTTGCCAATCTAGTGAGACTCCATCCATCTGACACACGGCGCGGCTGCCGGAAGGAGCATACAGCAAGTCTCGACTTTTAATAGACAGGAAAGGGGGAGCAGAGACAAAGAGAAGCTAAAGGGGTTAAAAGGGGGGACAATCGGGGCCTTTGTACCTCATAAGAAGGGTAGAAAAGGTGGCACGATGGCGAACTGGGAAGAGGCCCAAGACCAAGGAGCGTTCGTCCGATGCCATTGGTTGGGCTCCGTGGGGGGGGCCAGTGGTGGTCTTAAAATGCAAAAACACCCTTAAGGAGGAAAAGGCGGACAGAGGCCAACGACGCAGTAAAGCTTGAAGATGAACGAGAACTAGGAAAGCAGGGATTTTAGAATCCGCAGGTTTGGGCGATCAATCACTAGGATGGGGCAACATACCAAGAGACTTCAAAAGAGGATGGAGAAAACTTCAGTGAGAGAAATGGACTTTGAGACCCATAGACATGAAGAAGGACACGGGAGTGTTGAAGAGGAAGGGGGGAAAGAGGGTGGGGGGGGGCGGAGCCGCATGGGTTGAAAAGGCGAAGATGGTCAGGCCTAGCTCTTCCAAATGGAAACGGGCAACGCAAAGAAAAGGTGTCTCATGGGGGGGGGGGACGGAGCGCAAATGTTCCACCACCATGAGACGAGGCCAGCTCGTCAAAATCGGCTATTAGTTTATAGGAGGACATCTGGCCCGCGGGCAGGAACCGAGGACCTCCTGCACCATCAATATCGACAATCTAAATTGAAAAACATCCGGAGGGGGGGGCCATAAAAACCTGGTCGCAACACAAAGTCACGCTGGAAAGAAACGGAAAAAAACATTGGCTTAGGACTATCCCTGCCGTTGACTCGTCTCAAGATTTCGATCCAAACAAAAGAGCCTCAGAGAGGGGGAAGCGGCCCCGGGCCTCGATTGTATCGTTCAAACTGAAAAAAGGAGATAAAGGAGGGAACGACATGTACGAGCCGGGGGGTCCGGGTACTAGGTGTTGCCGTAGTCACTCAAAAGAAATCCTCGCGCCTGCAGGAGAGAGAAGCCAAAAGCATGGGCGGCGCAACTCTTCTAGCGTTGGGGGGCAGGACTAAATAGGTAGGGAAGAATGGCTCGACTACATTTCGCAAGCGGACTGAATTTGGGCGACCGGGCCCCCGATACTTTGGGAGGGGAGCTAACCGAAACGCTCCTAGAGAGGAGAGGGAAGAGGGAGGTTGGACCCGCCACATAGCCGTGCCAAAGGCTTCAGTTGCCGGGGGAGAATTTGAGGTGAGGAAGGAAGAAGGGGAAGAAAAGTGATCACACACCACGGGCTTTGCATTTTTGATCTGAAAAGTTTAGAGGGTGCAATCAGGAGGAGAGAGGGACCCGGAAAATGGGGTTCGGGTTTTGTGTCTGCCAGGGCCAAAAAATCTTGAAAAATTCTTCGGCATCAAAAGGTGTCTCAAATTGGGATGCGACCAAGGTCTAACGTAAGAGAGGGACGGAAGAAAAAAGGGAAGCTTGAATAAGGCTACACCAAAAGTGCGAGTCAGAGGAAACGACAAGAGGACATAGGGAAATGTCACGTAGGTAAACAAGAATTGTTGATACCGTCATTCAGCCTCTCCCAATACCGACATAGGAGGTCAAGCCACGACAGAAAGAACCTAGGGGAGGAAGAGGAGGGGAAAAAGGGGGCTAAACCTAAAGGGTATTCTCTACTGGCCGGGGAACATTCCTGTAGGGGTGGGAAGGCCACTTGCGGAGCGGGGTGGTGGGGGGGGGGGGGGGGGGGAGGGGGAACGGAGTTAGATCTAGAAACAACAAAACAGGAGGAAGAAAGGGAGGGGAAAATCCGTGGGGAGCCTTCAAAGACCTAACCCTTTTCAATATGAAAAAGAAATGCCTGTTTGTACCGGAGACAAAAGTCACGAATCAAGTGAAACACCTATACTCCATCATAGACGGTCTGGATGATCTTATGAACGGGTTCGGTGTAGGGATCTGACTGGAAAAGAAGGCAAGGGCTCAGGAAAACGTTACATTCGTGAGGGGAGGGTCGTTTGCATCATTCTATGCAGGGGTGATCAAAAGGAAAATAATGCTCCTGGTTGCAGAAGAGATTCTGGTCACTAAAACGCGATCGCAACCTCTTGACTTCAAAAGAGGGGAAGAGCGGTGGAGACAGGTGGGCAAGGGACTGACAACACAAGCCCACTCCGGGTAACGCGCAGCATAACTATTTGGACATAAAACTATCACAAATCGAAAGGTAAAAAGTAGAATACCTCAGCAACTGCCGCGCACAAAAATTGAGAGCACTTAAGAGAAACGCCAGGAGAAAGTTGGAAGGAAAAAAGCGGAGGGGGGATAATATCGAGTTGTCTATTCAATTGGAGCGCCTCAAAATCGTGGGTGAGTCGCACTACAGTCAGATGCGACAAAGTTATCGAGCAAAGCGGCCATGAAAAATTTCACCATAGGGAAAAAAAATCCGGGACTGCAGGAAACAGAATGAAATGGCTCGAGAGCGCGGAAGGCTCTGGGAATTGGCGGGAAGAAGGCGCACCCTCTCGTTCCATACCAAAGGAGTTAGAGAGAAGATTAAATCAAATCCCGCTCTTGTTGGTTGTGACGACAGTTGAGGGACGGAGGCGAGGTACGGCATTAGCAATGGGGGTTGCCTCTCCAATGGGTAGAAAAACTCAACGACCGGGGAGCGGTAGCCCCAGTGGCTATTTGAAGCCCATGGTGCGGGGGGGTGGGTCAGCAAACAGCCGGAACAGGAGAAGAGAGGGGGAAAAAAAGTGCACTTGTGCTGTTAATGGTTGGATTAAAAAGAATCTTCTCAGGACGCGGAAATTTACCTACGGAAGTATCAAGGGTTGGAAGAACTAACAGTCCAAGTTTCATTGAACAGGTTGGGCGAGGCAAAGCTCCATCAACCCGACACAATGGGTATTGATCCTGGTGAAAGGGAAAATGGGCGAACGGCTTCCAGACGTCGCCCGCAAAACAGCTGTCTCCTCCAATGGAGTACGTAGAGCTGGCTTCAAGGGGATAAAAGAGTTCCAGTTATTACTGACAAGGGGGGGAAGAATCGTGAATTGTATGGGCAAGAAGAGTTATAGCATCGCATCAAAAGATCCGTAACGCATCTCAATGGAAAAGAGAGGGAGACGGGGCAGAAATACCGTCGAAAGGCAGTTAGGGTCAAGAAACGATCTGGGACTCCCATACCGGAGTAAAAAAACTCGGATCAAAACAACCCCTCGTAGCCGATAAAAACAATGACGGGCGGCCAAAAAAACAAAACGACCTGCTGGTCCGGCATAAAGTGGCGCTTAATTGCGAACGTCACCTATAAAGGATAAGCCAATGAACAGGCAACGACATGCTGACCCACAAGAGGAATTCTCGCAGGAAGGGGATCTTTGTCGATAGTTCAGGGCCGCAAAGTGGCGATATAGTAACTAATTCTGAACGCAAGAAAAAAGGAGTTTTGCCTCGTGAATGTGCGGAGACGAAAAACTTTTGCCCGCAAGGAACACTAAGAAAAAAACGGGATCATAAAATACGAAAGATGAAACTGGGTTAGCGGCTAGGGAAAGACTAGTGTGAGACGGTATCATGTTGTCGGGAACGTAAAAAGGGGAATTTCCATGCTACGAGGGGCATCTTCGGATTAGTATAAGGATAGAACAAGCAGGCAGCAGGAATCCGACGTGCGGAGTACGGGTCTACTTCTGGGCACGACGACGGAAGGCGAATCGGTAGACGGCGAGCGGGAGAAGATGTACCGAAAACCAGCATGAGCCGATCGTCGCAGAGCGAATGTCAATGGGGACAAAGGGACATCCTCAAAACGAATGAAAAAGAGATAAGAAGGTCTCGTGGTCCATGTCGTGAAGAATGGAGGCGACAGAGGGTATGGGACGGATGTGTATTAATCGTCTGACTCGAAACAAAGTCAGGGTCGCGGCCGTCGCAACAATCCTAACCTCACCGGAATCATTGCGGGACTCGAGTTTGAGCCAGTAATCAAAAAGCCGAAAGATGCGCAGCGTTGACGGGCGCGGTTCCGAACACAATCGCGATCCAGGTCTATGGAACACTAAAAAAAGGCTCAAAAAGGCGAGCAGCTTAGGTGAAACGTCGATTTCGAGTCGTCTGAAGTCTATTCCAAGGCAGCAAAGAGGGCGATGCAAAGACGGCGGAAAAAAGTTCTGACTGGAGAAGAATCACAGAAAAACTGAAAACCGATCACGGAAAGTTCGCAAGTCCCGGATCAAGGCGAGCAAAGGAATAGTGGGTCCTGGGAAGGAGGACGGGGGCCTGGGTCGCCGATATCCGGGGTAGCCGGTGGGCTATCTCATCTGCGACTCACAAACACTGAATGACCAAATAGAGCGAAATGGGGGGAATCGGACTAAGAGCGGGGTCGGCATAGGTTCCGGTTGCTTAATCAGGTCTGTAAACGATCGCCGGGGGGGAAAAGGACCTAGTTGCGGGAACACGGCGCCTCCTTCGGGAAATTTGGAAGCTGGATCCGCCCGATGCGTTGGAAGGTGACTAGAAAAGCCGGATGGGAACAACCACTCGTGATCAAGCGGGCCAACGTGAGATATGGACTGGGGAGGACGAGACCCTATTAAGCCCTGGCAGCTTTTTGAAATGCAGGTAAAAAGCAATTTGCGGAAAAAGGGTTTTAGGTCGCGTGATGCGAGCCGTTTCGAAACTCATTTACGGGAAAAGGTCGATACCCATTGCTTTGGGGGGAGAGGTTCCCCACCCTGTTTCCCTGAAACGACCGCTCGCGAAAGGGCAAAAGGACTACTCCAACTCGGGCTATGAGTTTCTTCGGCATTGCCGCTGCCGAGCAACAACCGGGACGTGTTTGAATCCATCCGAAAAAGACTTGCGAGGACGAAAAAAGGTAGTCGACTACCTTCCTCCTGAGAGGCAAGAAAAATAATCGAAAAAACTTTGGGCCTTAAGAACCTGGGACTATCTTGTCAGGGCTACAGATGGGGCCGTTTCAACCCCAAGGTGCAGGCATGGGGGCGGTATCATCATATAAACCGGCCAGACGGGGGAGACTCACTATCTGTATCACAGGAGGAGTCTAACTCAACATGTACGAAGGAAAATGCTGAGGCATCAGAGCGGGGTGTATCGTTCCCGCATCTCAACGAAGAGCTTACTCTATCTCGATCCACATTAAATGGGGGCGGCAGGCCGCGCTCGCAGTTTGGAAATCCTCTGAATTGGAGGCATTCATTGACATGGAAGGGGGGCTCGAGGGGGGGAATGCCCCCGAGGGGGAACGCTCCCAGGAAGAAGCTCAAGATCTAAAACTCTCGGTGGGTCCGACACATAGCCGTTCAGTCGTACAGTCTGCAGTGGGCCGGGGGGCAGGTTGTACAGCGCCGTCATATTAAAATTTGATGAGAACTTTTAGTAGGGCCTGTTCCACAGATTAGAAGGGAACCCTTGAAATTGTGGGGTTCTGTTGTGGGTATTTTTCCACCAGGGCGGGAAAACCCTTATGCTTAGGGGGGATATCATCATGGTGCCGAATAATGAAGCCGGGGGGGAGTAACCAGTAAGGAGGACGGCTAACGTCTCATTAATTGGCAGCCGGACAGACACTGCATATACTGCCCGCTACAAGACACGACGACAGCGGGATGGGAACTTAAACTTGCTTCCCGGGCAAGTGATACCTTAATGGGCAACTATCAGAAAACAAAAAAAAAAAAAAAAACACAAAAAAAAAAACCGATCGCTCCCCAAAAAAAACACCGATAACTATCTGGGATGTATCTTCTTTCACAAACAAGGGAAATTGTAGGAACGCCACTAACTCGTGCAAGGGAGGTTTCACAGAGAAACGTGCGGGAATGGTTTTAATAACGTTCGGATTGA
>Ga0179593_1324588_pt1 | contig 12342 bp, 26 predicted proteins | sample CZODoug2_1_08_16_FD_185931 | JGI IMG/M metagenome (GOLD analysis project Ga0179593, IMG submission 185931) | Vadose zone soil fungal communities from Angelo Coast Range Reserve, California, USA - CZODoug2_1_08_16fungal (PacBio error correction) | ecosystem: Environmental > Terrestrial > Soil >...
GGAAAGGGCTAACAAAAGGGTTGGACACAACGGGGTGGGGGGGAGGGGAGGTGAAGTGGTATAGGGCGTGTTTAATTTCACGTGTAGTGGAAGTGACACAGGTGGGGTAGTAACTGGGGGGGGGCAGCTCATTAGAAGAGGGGAGAAGAAAGTCACATTAGGCCATACACAAGTGGGGGGAGATCTGGGTTAGCATCGTCTAGATTCCCTATCCAATGCCGTAGGTTATTAAGGGGTCATCCAATCTTTATGATAATGTTCTAACAATGGAAGAGGTTTATGTGAAATGGGGCAAATGAAGGGGGTAACGATGATGGGGAAAATCTCGGGTGGTGAAGAGCAAAAAGGGGGGGAAGAGGATAAACACTTTGTGGTTTGTGGAATGGAATGGAGTGCACAGGGGGAAAAAAGACAACGATACAAGTGAACGGGGGGAAGAGTTACAGGATCAAACATGCAGGATAGTAACAGGGAGGGGGATGAAAAGAAGAATAGACGCATTGCATCCGGAAAAAAGTGGTATAGGGGTGTGAAATATAAAAGAAGAGTAAGGTCTGACTGGAGAAAAAGGGGACCGAATCAAGCATATTTGGGAGTAGTGGTCGATGGCATAGTGTAGGGAATATAAGGGAGGAAAATGCAGGGCTAGGGTCCTCATCCTGTGAGATAGCATATAGGGAATAATTTTGCCGCAGTGGGGATCTCGGGGGGGGTGGGTAATGGGTACTCAGGCTCAGGGCGGGGTCTCGACAGATGACTTTCACATGGCCCGTGTGTTGGTTCATATACTTGGGAATGGGACCACATTGAGGGGGGGGCTAGGGGTCATGGCAAAAAGGGAGATAGGCCGGTGGGCTAGGTGAGATGGGGGGGGGGCACGAAGGGCGGGTGCGAAAAAGACGAAATCAATTGGAAGGTGTGACTTCAGTCAGGGGAAAAGGCATTGAGAGACAAGTGGCTGCCGGCGGGCGAAGAAAATTGGTGGAGCTGTGTGCCGGAGGGAAACAGAAAGAACAATTATGCATAAACATCAATAGATTATTGGTTGGAGGGAGTGACAAAAAGGGGTGATTTATGTCCGTGTGGGGTGTCCGGGAAGCAAAACGCGGGGAAAAATTCTGTGGGAGGGGGGGGTGCGGTGGGGGGGAAGCAGCATTGTGATAGGACTTGTTAGCGGGGGGCAGGGACGGTTGGGGGCCATACGGGAGGTAGGTGTTTCCGGATAGATGGGAAAGAGTACACCTAGTGTAGAGTTACAGTTAGGGTGGGGAGGGGTGGTTGCTGGAAGGGGGTGAACAGACAATAAGGGTTAGTAGGTGGTTCTAAATGTTGTTAAGGGTGTCGGCACAAGGAAAAGAAAACTGTATATTTTTGGGGGGATAAAAAATGCACCTATATTCAAGACATTCAGGAAAAAAAAGGGGAGTGGGGATACAGGGTTAAATGTGAAAGGGCAAAAAAGGAATTGTTCTAACAATTTAAGGCGTGAGGGGAAGAATCCTAAATAGGATAAACGAGATAAGGTGATGGTATTTATGGGGAGGGAAGGGGGACAGGGGGTGGAGAACACATAAGACACCACTTCCTATAGCGGCGAAGAGGGAGCACAAAAGAGTTATCTCAAGGGGAGGAAAATGGTGGTGGGAAATCCTCATAACAGAGGGATTGGGGGAAGAAGGTGTAAGGTTGTGGTGGGTTTTTAACTGACGAGGGAGAATACGAAAGCATCTATGAAAAGCTAAATCAGATTAAAATAAGAGTGAAGGAGGGTTGGGGGGGGGGGGGGGAGGAAAAAAGCATTTTTAAGGTGAGTAACTTGTGACTCCATCTGATAAAAGGGGGTAGAGGGGGGGAGGAATGTGTTTTAAAATTGGATTAAATCAGATTATCCATATGGTATGATAAGAAATTAAAAGAGTGGGTGGTGGCCTGCGGTAACAATGAGAGCTGTAATATCTCTAACAACAGGAGGAAAGGAGGGAAGAAAAAGGGTAGCAGCAGGACAAAAAGAGGGGGCTTAAATGGGAAAAAAGCCTAGAAAGAAATAACGACCTGGAAGAGAATCAACTACGGAGACTTTGTGAAAAAAGGCGGAAAAATATCATTTAAAAGGACGCACATGGGGGGGACTGGGGGGTCTATAGATAGGAAAGGGAAAAGTAATGGGCTCTAATGCAAAATCACTGGTTGAAAAGGGTAATGGTAAGAGATAGGACACTTTACACAAGAATAATGTTCCTTAACCAAGAAGGAAAAATGAAAGTGGCTGGCCAACTCATGAGGCAGTGAATGGGAATGAAAAAGAAAAGAAGTCTTAACAGAAAATGTAGGAACGGGGGTGATACTAAGGGTTTTAGAAAATGAGGGCATAACAAGGCACTGAATGGGGGAGGGGGCACCAAAGGAACAGGAATGGTATAAGACTACATGTTAGGGAACTTTGAAGAAACACAGCAGAAAGTCGAACTTTTACCCTCTATGAGAGTGAGGGATGACATGACCCAGTAGGGGGGACAACGGTAGAAAAAAATCAACAGGTGGAGGTGAATCAGCTTGTATATAGCCTAGGCAGAGGGTTTTGTCACATAAATAAAATACCAAATACTGGGAGAGAATAAGAACCAACAATAGGAGGTGAAGAAAAACTGCTAAATGGGGGATCAGACCCGAGAACATACCGCAAAAACCACAGATGAAAAGTGTCACTTATCACCCTACATAAGGTAAGAGCGCTATGGGTAGAGTAGCCAACAGCGCGAAAAGAACTACATAGAAGGGGAAAACCCAAGAAACTGGCACCATTATAACAATCATCAGCCATCTGCTAGTTCTCACGAGAAAGAAAAGGGAAAAAAAAGAGGCTAATGGTATAAAGAGATGCTGGGGGGGATGAATAGACCTGTAGTGAAACAATGACGAAAGGCACAAGCATAGGTATAGCAAAAGAGGGGGCAGAAGAACCGAACAAGGCAATAGGGAGGCAGTGGGGGCAACGTTGGGTCGGACGTTCCAAAACACCGGGTGCAATAAGGGACATCTTGCGATCGGCAAAGAACAACTGTGAGCGTAGGGAATGGGACAAGGACACCGGCAGGAGAGCAAGATACACCGGTGTAGTTCACCCAAAGACAGAGAATGTGGAAAAAGGGATGACCTTCTGGTCAATGTAGGGAAAACAGATGGAACAGCAAAACAGTGACGCCACCCTGTCAAAGGTCGAAAATACCGTCAACTAAAGTGAAAATAAGAAGGTAAAAAACCACCCAGCCCATGACAATGCGCTATAAACGATACACCGGGAGGGGAGCTACAGCAAATCTGGGGAGGAAATGGTGATGGGAACCGGGTAGTGTAAATGATACCACCCGGACGGCCTAAATCACACACACGATTGATGCAAAAATGTTTATTACAGGGGGGCAACAAGAGAGTTTCTTATAAGAAGTTGGGCTCGAAGGAAAAGGTTATTTCCATGCAGAGGGGAGATAGGGATAGGGTGGTTAGAAGCAACAAAGTTGGGTAGTAACTTGGGTTCATACTTCAAGGAAAGATAATATTGATACATGAGAGTGTCACCTGACCAAAAAAGGAGACTTGTAGGTTGCGGACTGAACAAAATAAGGACAGTGCAGCAAAAAAAAAAATGTGAACTATTTATGCCAACAATCTAGTGGGAGGGATCGAGTAATAAACGACTGATGGATATGAAAACACTGTCGAGGAAAAGTCAAAATAATATAAATTTTCTAATAGGATAGGGGGCGGGACCCGAAGAAGAAAGGTTGTGTGGGAGAGTAGGCAATGGGGAAAGAAATGTCAAATATGGGATGCATTATGAGGTACGGTAAACGCAGAAGATCCTTTAACAGAAAAGGGGGGAAGCAAGAGATTATGCAAAAGTGCGGTCGTCATGTTAAGCAAAAAATAAAAGGGAAAAAGGTATACCACATGTAATATGGGGAACTCTCTAAAAAAAAGACAACAAGTAGTGGCGCAGTGCACCAGGTGTGCAATAAAGGGTATGATGTTGATGTGTAGACAATTTTGAAATCACTTAGGGGGAGGTAGAAGGGAAAATAAAGTGGAGGGAACTGGGGTACAAGGTCAAAATTCACGTAGACATGGAATGAATGAGACATTGGGAAACAAGGAATCCTCAAATGACGCTAGCAGTACTACTAAACGAACTGGGGTCGGGACGGTCTCATCAAATCTTAAAGAGTGGATCGACACCGAAGTAGTGATGTGAAAAGGGGACAGGGAAACTTTAACTCAGTGGGTACTTGAGGAGGGGGTAGCCCAGGGGAAAGGTGGGGTTGGGGGGGGGTGAGGAGTGGGCGTGCTCAGCATAGACACTAGAAATATGGGTGAAGAGTGAAGGAATCAAGTAGGAACTCATGTACATTTGGTGAAAGTGGGGAACTAAGGAGGAAGATATATGTCTGGGACCCTGAATTGCTGGCAGTTGAATCCGAGGGGGTTTAAATTGAAAGATACAAGACAAACTAGGGGGGGTAAAAAAGCGGGAGTAGAAGGGGGGGAGCGATCATAGGGGGTAGTGGTTAGGAAGATTGGGTTCTACGGTACCTCAATGGCAACCATGGTCCTCAAAGAGGACGAAGGGGGTATGGAAAGCTGGAGGAGGGGTGAGGGATAATTATGAGGCTGTAAAGTCTGATTTAAAGGGGACGTGGTATGGGTTCATGTCGCTCGTGTAAGGGTTCCTGAACTGGTTGTCATGGGAGGTTGCAATATGTATGGGGGGGGGGCTCAAGGGTGACTTGCTCAAAATAGGGCTCAATTGGGGGGAGAAAGCGAATGGTCCACGGTCGGTAAGACAAGATCCGGATGGAAGAGAAGCGGCGAAAGGTGGAATTGCAATTGATGGCGCTTTTTGAGTGGGGGGGCTGGTGGAAAAGGGGGTATAAGCAGTGAAACAAATCAGCAAAGCAGCAGAAACAAGGCGGGGGTGAAGGGGAAATTAGAGCTAACGCATAGTGCTGCGGGGGGTGGTTGGTGAAGGCAACCTTACTTTACAAAAGCTGGTCAGTATGAGGGGAAAGTTGCTGGACAGAGTTGTCGGGTTATATGTTGGATCGGGTCAGACTTGAGGGGGGTGTTTACATCTTGCCGGGGAGGGGGGAACGCCAGCAAGTAGGAAGAGATAGGAAAGGGGATAGATGGTTCGGTATGTCCGGGTGGAACGAGAAGTAGGTGATCTGGGGGAATAATGGGGGGGGTGGAAAATGGGATAATGACAACTGGTGAGGTTTATTTGGTAAACCAAGGGAAAGGAAAGGGTTGCTCAAGCAAGAAAGAATGAAGCATGGGGAACCTTTAATCAAGCATAGTGATTTGGCATGTGCAACAGTCAGAAGGAAGGGATGGACAGGGGGAAGGTAAGGGTAACAAATATTGACGGTAGAAAGAGCTAGAGGGGATCAGGGGGAAAGGTGTGCTGAAGCCCCAGACACCCCACTGCCCAATGTGGTGCCTGGGGAAGAAAGAGAAAAAAAGTTTCAAGTTACTAGTGTAACCAACTGTAACATCAAGCACTCTTGGTTTCATTGAATATGAGTGGAGATCAGCGGGTACAGTAATTGTCTGGGGTAGGATCTACAAGAGGCTCACAATGAGATCCGTGAAATGTGTAACGGAAAGTGTTCCAAGAGGTTTGGGTTGTTACAGTTTATCAACTGGGGGGAACCAAGTGCCAAAGCAGTAAAGGAAGGGTTCAAAGTGAGGGGAAAGGGGAGACATTGTTCACAAGATGGAGAGATTCATTCAAGAAACAGAGGGGGAAAAAAAAGAAGAGTAGGTTTCCAAGTGTCATTAACAGCATCAGGTTGAAAGAGAGCACGGCAAGCCAATAGCGATGCGGCAGAGGAAATGATACCAGGACAGGCAGCATAAGCCACCAACCACTGGAAGTTAGAGGGTAAAATAAAGGAGATGCAAAGAAGCACGAGGGAGGAATCTCGAACAACATTAATGCCAATCCACCGTCAAAGGGAAAAAAACTGAAGAAATCTTGGAAGGGAGGGGAAAAGTAAATTTAGGCAACTGGACTAACGGACTGGGCTTAAAGCTCGCCTTCACAATCTTTTAAATAAGGGGAAGGAGGAGAATACATATATGCTTTATCAATCAAAAATTAATACAGGGAAAATGCACTTCAAAAAAATGCCAAAAGAGGAAAGGCAGGCAACACACTCCTTCAGACCATGGTGGATAAATTGTCTGAAAAAGTAAGTGGGGAGAGGGTAGAGTGGAGATGGGGAGGCAAGAGTTCAAGCGCAAACAGTAGGGTTGTATACAGCATACAATGATAAGCTGTACTGCAAAACCAGGGCGGTTACCTAGTCCCATAGTAGGAAATTGGCCACTGTGCATGCACAGACCATACGGTTTCACTTTATAAAGAAGATAAGAAATGGAAGGGAAAAATTGGAAAGAAACGAAGGGCATGTTAAACCAACAGTACCCGATAGAAAGGAGTCAGTGGCCAAATCAAGTCCAATTTGAAGACGCAACGATCAAGCTATGCTGCGTGGGAAAAAGGATAACACACGTCACAAAACACGACACATATCGGGTAAGTTCAAATGAGCAACAAGCAGAATGGAGAGAGGAGGGGGAGAACAGCAACCTTTAGCTATACAACGCCAAGCTGCGGGGTGGCCGGGGGGAACAAAGCAGGTTACAACAGAAAATAATACAAGACAACCATAAAAAGATCTCCACCTACACCAAAGTTGCAAGAACACAAGAGGCTTTTTGCAATACTGGGGGCCAAAACACAGGGGGGCACACCACCTTTCAATAGCAGGAAACAGAAATGCAATGGAGGTTTGGGCATGTAGGAAGGGGGCTGCTATCCCACCGTGGAGGTGCGCGAGCTAAGCAAGAGTTCAAAGTCTGATCAAAGAAAAACATAGGCCAAAGGAGGAGAAGGGACAGTCAACGCGTTCCGATGATTCAATTTACTGACGTACAAGACCAGTACCTCTAGCCAGAGGCCTGAAGTTCGGACTGTCGCATTTTGATAACAAGTGGGCTGTTAGCTTAAATTCCTGGGGCCGTCATACAGGGTCGGAAAGTAGCGGAAGAACAAGGTGTGTGGCCAAGATAAACAAAAAAAAAAAAGAACCCAATTAGGGGAAATGGAGACTGCAATAAATAGTTATAAAGCTGGCCAGTCTTTGAATATCTAAACACATTGGACGCCTCAGGGGATGCAGCAAAAAACAGGCTCAAAAGCGAAAGCAAGGGATGCAAGCACAAAACAAACCGGTCGTATAAACCCGGTCTGGGTGACATCCGTAAGGCACGTCCCACAAGAACTGGGGACAGAATGGCCTGACGAATTGTGGGCGGGGGTGACCCAGAAAAGGAGTGGGAGAAAGGGCAGTACAGGAGGACTAGTACCCCTAGGGGGAGCGGGTTTAACCTGGTGGGCCCGGCAACTAGGAAAAGCGTGACTGGGATAACTACAACAAAAGACGATGCTTGAGGGCAGCGCGCTGGCTCCACCACCTTAAATGTTGTGCACGGCAGGAACTGGATGGAGGCTATTATAATCTAGAGACATAGTATTTTAAGAGAAGTCACCAAAGTAGCGGTCCATGCAGAGAAATGCTCTGCAGAGTGAATATTGGGGGCGCTACAAGAGTGCACTTTGTGAGTACAGTTGACTCGTATCGACGGTAACGATTGTGCGAGGGTGAATCACGGGAAGTGTGAAAGATACTGGATAGCCATCTTAGTTAAGGGGGGTACAGCGGAAGGGTCAGTGAAGAACTGGGATGAGTACAGCAAACCAAAAGAATCGTACAGACAGAGAAGATGTGGGGGGTAATAAAGTATGGTTGGGTGGGGAACAAAAATTGTACAAGACAATTGAAGACCTGAGTGAGCTTCGGGAAATGGTCGGATGCGTAGACTAGAAAAATTACAGTGGACGGAACAACAAGTGCAACCAGGGGAAATGGGGAGGAAGACCCTTAGGAAGAATTGGATGATGTAAGGCGGGAAAGCATTAGCAGCTATTGATGAAGGAATAGCCAAGGAACAAGATGTTAATAGATCCGTCCAATGTAGCGCTTCATGAGAAAAAAAGAGGAGGGAACGATATTCACTGGTTGACTCATGTAAACCTTCGCGGGGCGCCTAAGCGCACATCTATCTTAAAAAATGCACCAGCACGAGTATCGACACAGACATGGGACCAGAGATCTTATAGGATACCATTCAGCGCAAAGTGCAAAAAGGTCTCAATAAAATATCCAATAACCTCTCCACCATACACGTGGATAGGAAGGGGTAGAAAAGGGGAGGAGGCACATACGGGTCACACAAGTACTAAGAAAATGTTTAGGAGCCGCGTAGGCGTTGCTTTCACAATGTTGATGGGATAGTCAGATCGGGAGTGCACATAGTCAACGGGATGAGGTAACTGCACAATATCAAGCCCATAATACAGAACACTAAGAAGTCAAGGCTAAACAGCCTTAGGTAAGTTTCGGGTGTCAGAGTGTAGCATAAACGTCCGGATGGGTGATAAATGGTACAGGGTGCTGGTAGTTATGATCAAAATCGTTTTTGTACTCAACCTACATACCTTGGGCCCAGGCGAACATTTCGCGATGAAGCAGAGCGGGATTCCACAGAGCGAAAAATACAAGTGAGTGAACGCGTCCAAAAACCGGTGCCTCCCTACACAATTCTATGGCTCGTTAGGCCAATATCGTCGGGAACCCTGAAACAGAGGTGGTACTTGCACAACAATTGTGTGAGCGAGGAAAAACAAAGAAAGGTTTGGGGATAAGGGGGGGGGGGTTAGGGAGGGGAAAGGGGGGTGCACACCTACAACTCAAATGAGGGGGGGGCAAGTGACAGAGATTTGCCGAGGAACCATGAAAACTAAACAGTTAGGGGAGAAAAAAGAAAAAATAATAGAAAGGGGAAATGAAGGAAGTAGAATTGCGAAAGAGACAATAGGAGCAGAAAGATTGAAAAGGTATGAAAAGGCCTGCAGAAAGAAAAGGGGGGTGATTGAATGCGTCCGGGGGTCATCTTAGTACCAAACATGGCCAAGTCAGCAACATAGGATCCGGCCACATGCATTCGCAGCTAGTCAAGAACACTATCCGTAGGATCCAAAGCATTTCCCGGGGACGATTCTAACCTGTTCTTCCTAAGGCGGCAGAAGAGGGGCATCAGTTTGCCTGTGGTTAACGGTCGGGTCGGGGGCACGTTTACATCCGGGGTCGTCCCAAGGTCCGTGCATGGTGCTGTGTTCCAAGATCTCTAATAGGGAGTTCCCATAGTTGGGTGGCGAATACACATTACTTGCCGCAAGACAAGATTGAACCTTGCATCGATATTAGTGTTCAATCGGAGTACAAAGTCCAAAAGACCAAAGGTAGGGGGGCAAAACCGCATTCTAATCGAGGCGTGGCTTGTTTTGAGGTGCGAACATCTTACGTAGTCAAGATCTGGGGATGATTTTAGTGGCCGAGGCACCGGGGGGGGAAGCATATGAAAAAGGACGAAAAACGAGATGTCCTGTCAAAGGGGGAGACGCAACGTGGGGGTGGACAAATCTATGAGCACGGGCCGCAGGGTGGATATCTCGGGTACGGTGGTGTGGTGGCAGGGGGGAACACCATGGAAAATTCTCGGGGTCAAACTGATTGCAGTAGATAAGTAGGGGATGACAGCATGGGTTGGAGTTGGGAAATGTTATGTATCCGCCGGTGAACGAAAAAAAAGGAAGGCGGCAAAAGCTACGGTCTTTGCTTCCTGGGAATGCAAGGAATGAGGGCGACGTGCCGAACGACGTCCGCGAAAAGGGGGGGTGTCGGGTGAAAGCGGGAAAGGGAAATCATCTGGCACGAGGCCGGTTACGGGTGATGAGAATTAATCCGGCATCGAAGAGACTTTTCAAGTGATAACAGAGGTTCGGTAGCAGTATGGGAGTCAAACTTTAGTGGGAAGAATCGGTGGACTCGGCGCAGGGGGGGACAATACGAGAGGCAAAAGAGTTCACCCTTTTGAGTGTAGTCCAGGGGATAACACGGGTACCGTAGTGACGACAGCAGGGGGGGACGAGGAACAAAAGAGGGGTCACCAAAAATTGCGTCCAATCGAAACAACAGGTGCCGAGATAAGGAAGGTGCATGGTAAACAAATCAAAAGAATCTAGGTAGAATCGCGGAGAACGGTGTAAGAAGCGTGGCTTAGAGTTGTTTTCGACAAAGACACCCCCTTGCCAGGGGTGCACGCGGAAGAGGCACACCTGAACATCTAGGGGGTGCAAAAAGCTACAGGTATATGCAATGCGGGGATACGGGCCCAGAAATCACTAGTAACCGCCTGGATCTCACTTGGTGTCTATCAGCATGCCATCTGAGCGAATGCGGGATGAAACTACTGTGCGTGCGGGGGCAGTGAGTGGTGTGGGTCTGTTTGAGTATGTGACACCCGCCAGCTGATGATCATTCTCCGGAACCTACATGGCAGTACAAACATTTGGCGATCAAAATTGAGGGGAAGGCGGGTCTGAGGTGGAAAATAATCTGTAAGGGCGCCGTAATGCCGGAGGGGTAAGTGATCCGGGGCCATTTTCTGTTGGTAACCCCTTCCGACGGGACCAGGCTGGGATTTGCGCTGTGTATGTTCTGGGAAAAGAAGTCTAGACTTGCTGCAGTGGTATTGAAAGTCTCCAGGAAGGTAAAGTCGCCCGAAAGAATCGGCGGCCGCCAAGTGCAGACAGAGAGAAGGACACTGAACATGGTGCCACAAGGCCACATAGCGCCTGTTGAAAAAAGCTATTAGTGTAGAGCGACCACGCATTTCCTTCCGGACGGGGACGACTTACCGCCGACGTTGTTCGACCGGGGACGCCTAAGCTGAAGCAAACAACAACGACATCCCAGAGGTTTGGGGATCACGCGGCGTTTCAGGAGGTGTCTTCTGGTAAACAATCCTCTATGGTTTACAAAGCAATCCGTCATACACGGCTACGAAGAGCATCGCTAGCGAGGGAGAGAGTTTCTCGGGGCGGGATCATGTCGTGCAGCTTGAAAGCAGGTGAACCGAAGCGGGCCCGCCTCCGCCAGGGCTCTCATTGCGGGAGAACCGAGGAGCTTGGGGATCTTTGGTAACGGCGTTGAGTTAAAAAAAAAAAAAAGGAGTGGAAAAAGGGAGGGAAGGGCACGAGAAATCTCTGCATGCTTGGATACTGTAATACACCGAGGGGAAGATGGGGGGCTTTGGGTACGAGTTCCTCTAGCGCTTTGGGGGCCGGCAGCGTTTTGAGAGAGGATGGCGTCAAGGGATGAAAAGAGTCTGACGGGCAAGGTCTGGGTAAAAATGCAGCTCAGGTAGGAAGGAGGGTTGTGGAGGACGGAAGTCGCGCTCCAAAAGATCGACGATCAACCGATTGGAGGGGGGAAAAGGTTGAGCCGACAATAGACCGACAACACCAAAAAAAGTAATGTAGAAAGATATATATATAATCTATTTCTAAAAAAACCTACGCGCAACGCTCGAACAAACGGGCACTGCATGAGGTGGGAATTCCCGACTAATGTCCTCTGAGAGAGGGGGGAAAGGGAGGAAAAGGATACAGCTCACCCAATTCCCAGGTCTGAAGGTATTTTTCAAAAAATACCGGTTGACGGAAAGACGCACCGGGGTGGAAATGCCATGCTAGCCAAACTGGGTGAAGAGAAAAAAAATAGAGGAGGAAAAGAGGAAAAAACATATTCCATAGTAGCCTTGTAAGGAGTTGGGAAGAACGTAGCGGGGATTATATTCTTGGGATGGGAAAGGAACAACTGGGGGCAGACAGAAGTTGTTGGTAACCCAGGGGAGCAAAAAGGGCGACGCAGACATTCTTTAGCCTACATGCGGCAAAGGAGTCAGAGTGCTGCCATGCGAAACCCTTCAGACAAAAAAGAAATGAGCACGCCCAGACCGCGGCTGCCTGAACCCGCGGGGTGGACCCGGGGGAGATGGACTACAGCGGAAGGAGAGTCTCTCCTTGAGTCTTGAGAATCCTGTCCTTTCCGGTTCTCCAGTCGTGATAAGGAAGGCATCTATCCCCCACTCTGGCTGAGTCGGATTGACTTAACAGCGAGGAAAGGTGTGTAAACAAGCACCATAAAACTAACCCGTGACGTTTGAGAGGAGGGGGTGAAGAAGAAAGACATTTATAAAACTGAATCCCATCCTTTCACAGTGGGAGGGAGAGAGGAAAAAAGAAAAAGAGTAACGAAGGAAGGGGAGGGACTTTTTGCGGGGAAAGGACCATGATTGCACGGAGAAGAGTTGAGG
>Ga0179593_1343478_pt1 | contig 12342 bp, 12 predicted proteins | sample CZODoug2_1_08_16_FD_185931 | JGI IMG/M metagenome (GOLD analysis project Ga0179593, IMG submission 185931) | Vadose zone soil fungal communities from Angelo Coast Range Reserve, California, USA - CZODoug2_1_08_16fungal (PacBio error correction) | ecosystem: Environmental > Terrestrial > Soil >...
AACAGACAAGGTTGTGTCCCTTGGAGATTGTAAGGGAAGCGGGTTGAGTGGGGGGGGACCACAGGTTGGAAGGATTTCACACCAGGAAAAGGGCGGGGGGGGAATAAGGGAGATCGCATCCTGGCGTCCGCTGTCTGAATTGGACCACGATTTTCGACTGAATGGACGCCTGGGGGATGCAAAAGTGAGACGGGATTTATAAAAAAGGGCAGAAAAGGGTCACGAAGATGAGTGGTTGTAAGTCTGGAAACTCGGTCTGGAGGCTCTTGCACCGGGGAAGCGTCCCTGCAAACTTCCGGGAGATGCGTGGTTAAAAACGTGGTCTTGCACCAAATTATACAGGGGGGAAAGTTGGTAAAAGGCGCTAAGGACTATCTACTTTAGAAAGCCATAGGGGAAGAGCGGGCGTGTTGCGTCAAAATCATTAGGGTGAAGCTTGAGGCTCCCAGTGGAAGGGTCCCGACGCAGGAGAGATCAGAAAGAAAGAGGAGAGGAAGGGGGCTCAGCGACGTCTGTCGGCCTCTGACAAAAACCAGGAGAAGACTAGCCAGATCAGAGGCGCAAAAAAGGAGTAAACTACGGTGTCCAGCATTCCTCGCACATATCACCTATCAACGAGATCAGATCGGGACGCCGAATATGCTGCCGTACGGGTCCAAGATCTCTGGCAGAAGAGGGCAAAGGGATCGGCCCTCCGGTTACCTGCATACGGGACTGTTAGGGGATCCTCTTTCAAAAAAGAAAGAAAAAAAAAAAAAAATGGACAAAAAAGAGCTGCCGAGAACGGAAGGGGGAGCGTCTGTAGTCATTTAAAAACAATACAACCGAATTAGGGGGTCTGCAGAAAATGGTTTAAAAAGCATCAAGAGCAAACAATACGTCGGGAACCAGGGCCCAACAAGATACCGAAAAGACAGGCTCGAAGGCGCAGTATATAAAGCGGGTCGGGCCTGCTGACAGCCAGTTCGCGCCACTCGACCAGTCGGGCATTCACGACGCGAAGGACTGCCCGACTCGGGGGGATTAGGGAGAAACCAGAATAAACGTGCGGGCGGAGTCTAAGGGAGACATGGTGGTGGCCTGTGGAAAATACCTGCCCTATCGAAGAGTCCGAGAGAGCTGAGCAAAGGGAAGGTCTCTGAACCTGTCAGGAAAAATAGGCCCCGAGAAGGGCGGCGCTACTGGTGTTAAAAGAGCTTTTTGCAGGTACGCTAAAGGGACGAGGGAGGACCCTTCAGAACTTGTGGGAGGGGGGGCTCGGGGAAGAGGAGGGTCTCTTCCTGAAAATACCCACGTAAAAAGTCTCGGAAGAAGTTTGCGTCGGCGATCCACCCTCAAAAAAAAAAAAAAAAAAAAAAAAAAAAAAAAAAAGAGAAAACAAAAAAAAAAAAAAAAAAAAAAAAAAAAAAGGGGGTTTAAGGGGGAGAATACCACAGCAGAACCCGGTCAACCTTCTGGAAAAGCTCCCTATCTCCAAAAAGTGCAAAGAAAGAGAGCTCCTGGCCGCAAAAAGGAATGATGTGGGGAGCCGTCCCGGCGGGCACCCGTGTCACTCTGTCTCTGTGGACGAGGGACGACCCTGGCTGAAGACAAAAAAAGCGTTACTTAGCCGCTGCTAGACCGAGGAGAAATGAAAGACGAGCGGTTTACCAAAATGGGCGTCGGGTAGGTGAGAAAACAGTCGGAGAAAAAGAAAGCCGGGTAAAAGGAGAGAAAGAAACGAAAAATCAGAAGTCATAACGGGGTAAGGATTTCCTCGCGCAACGAAGAAAATACGACGGGAGGGGGCGCCGGGCTGTCGTGTTCGACGAAAGGTTCAAGAAAGAATCAGAAAGGCAGATCTGGGTCTTCTCAAAGGCAGGACTCGCATGTGTTCCCCGCTAGGAGAGGGCGCCATGTAGCGTGATGTCCGCAAAGCCAAAAAAGGGCGAACTGGGGCTTGGCGCGCTGGGCATCGAAGGAGGAAAAAAACAGTTACGCGGTGGGACCCGAGATCTATTACAAACCCTGTCCCTCTGGAGCGGTCAGATGGATGCACGAAGGCGATGCACGGGAGAGCCGATCCCGAGTGGCAGTGGTGCTGAAGACGAAGCAAAAAAAGGTCGAGGGAGAAGGGATAACGACAGAGAGAGAAAAGCCGTGCCTAGGGTTGACTTGTCTCCAAAGAAGTTGGAACGCGATATAGAAAGGATAACCAAGAGTCCAAGGTGGGGAGTAGAATAGATGAGGAAGAGACCTATTACCTGAGGTTGCGTAGGGGGAAACACAGGGTGGGGCGAGGTGAAAAGGCAAAAATTCGGAACCTGGGAGAACGTGGAGAGATCGCGCTAAGGCCTTTAAAAAGGAAACAGCAATCGGCCTAGAGACGTCACAAAAACCGTTTCTGCTACCGAGGGGGGAACGAAGACAGAGCTGGCTTACGCCCGAATCTAAGAGCCGAAATGTGGTCGTCGCTGTGTCGACCTAGTCAGGATCACGCGACTTGCTTTCAAAAAAAAGTAGACCGCCCGCGCAGGAGCTGAAAAATTAGGAGGCGCCGGTTGGGGGAAGAGAGTCTCGAGAGAAGGGGGGAAGGGGATTAAGGAGGAAGGAATATCCTGCTAGCGCTTTCCGCCGATTGTATCTAGGGAATTCTCCATGGCTGGAGGGTGCGGGAGGAAAAGAGGCCGACGGAATAGTCAACTGGCTCTGGGGGAGAAAAAAGGGGGTTAAAATGGCCTCGTCAATTCCGTACCCCACTCTAAAAAAAGGGCGCGCAAGGCAGGAAGAGGCGCAGATGGGACTAGCAGGTGGACTCAAAAAGAGGGGGGAGTGGAGCTCAAACCGTCCAACTGGAGGGAAGAACTTGGAGAAGGAGGGGAAAAACACGAGGGAAGGCAGCTTTGTGACTCGAAAAACTCTCCACACGAGGGAAGAAAAGAGATATATTTCGCCACGTCGGGAAGGGAACGGGGAGGAGGAGAAAAGTCGGGAAAGAAAGGGGAGGGCGAGAAAAGGACGGAGACCTATCTTCGAAGGAAAAACCATCGGGGGGGGGACACCTGCGACCCATCGCCAATCGCGCCGTCTTGGCGGGTCAGAGGCAGGGGGAGGGAATGAAATATCGACTCGTGGCGGGGACGGAAAAAAACCGAGAGTGGCACGGCGGAGAATTCCGGCTTCGAAACTTCTCCCTACAAAGACAAATTCGAATCACGACATACCGAAAAAATCTAGCGACAGCGGAAGAGAGAAGAAGGGATAGGTTGCGTCCGAAGGAAAATCAAAGAACAAGCGAACAACTCTTTAAACAGGAACGTAGGAGCCGGGCCGCGCGGCTAAGAGGATGAAAAGCTAAGCGTAGAGGGGAAGAGACAAACGGGGCGCAAGGAGCCAATGCGAAGAAAAAAATGAGGCGGGGAGAGATTTCGGGGCAGGGTGTGATCTGACCCGCGACGCAGCGTGGGACTAGGAATCCACCAACGTAGCAAAGAAACACGGGGTCGGTGCGGATCACTTCAGAGGGAGGAGGATATAAACGGGAGGCTAGAGCACTAGAGGCCGCTCTCACCGAGATCAAGGGGATCTGGCACAAAAACTCCAACAAGGTAATCTAAAACTATACTAACGAACGAAGGTGTCTCGGGGAGATTATGGGGAGAAAGCAACCACTTGCTCTTGCCTTGCGGAGATTCTAGTGGCGCGTAGGCAGGGGCCAGAGGAGACAGGCGCACGAGCCGAGGGGGGGGGAAAAAAAGAAAGGCGTGGTACCTAAGCAGAAAAAAATCTGGGTGCGGCGATGTCGGGAAAGGCAGAAAGGCCACAAACGAGCAGGGGGAAGAGGGAACTGCCTCATGGCCAGGCTATCTCAGTCCAGACAATCTGCCGCTCCAGCGGGAAAGCGAGGGTTGTCTGTCCGCTTTCCAAGGGCGCAGCCTCTAAGGAGAGGGCCATCAGGCAGTCGCCAAGAGAACTCAAAAAAAACGTCTAGAGGGAAAACAACAGGAGGAGGAATATCCTCGCGCAGGCACCTGCTCTTCTCTGGGGCCAGTCCAAAACCATATCTGGCGGATCGCGTGCGGGGAAACTCGAGGGGGCCACAACAAGAAAAGAGGAGATGCCAAAAAAGGGAGCGGCGTGGACCGGGGACGGAATAAAAGTGGGTCACCGCTGTCGTATTGGTATCGAAGGAGACTGGAACATCATAAGATGAGAGTGACGGACTCAACGATAAGCCCAAGCTTATGCAAAAAATCCCAAGGAGAGGGCGTCCCGCAAGGGGAGAGAGCAAAAAGCTGTTTGTGAAGGAAAAAGGAGGGTCGGCGGGCCGAAGAGGCACCAACGTTTTCAGGGTAGAGCAGGGCGGAGGCCCAAAGGGGGGAAGGGGTGTTTGCCTGCGAACGGGGCGCAAAAAGTTCGGACACGGTTTCACGGAGGGGAGGGGGTTGAGAAGAACGGGGAAGACTGGGCGGGGGCCTGGGGGTCTTACAAAACTATGTGGTCCTGGGTGGATAGGGGCAACAAAAAAGACGATACAGGGGGTGAAAGGGTGAAGGAGGAAGAGAGTAAGGGGGAATACCGGAAAGACGCAACCGGAGAAACCAAGGGGGGGAAAAAAGGGGAGAAAGCGTATCAATGCGTCTTCCTCAAACCTCTTCCGCAAACTAATATGTAACTAGCGGTGCTAGAGAACTATTGGGTCGGATAGAGGGGGAGAGGAGAACCAAAACGAAGCATTTAGGAATCAGATCGAGCTTGTGTGAATTGCAAAAAAATAGGGAAAAAACCAACCCCCCATGCAGGGAAAATTTTGGAGCGCAATACATCGATGTCGGACATTAAAAAAAAAAAACGGAATTTGCATGGAGAACAGGGGGGAAAGTTTTTGAACAGTGGGCGAAATGTCGCGCGCAGTCACCTTCCCAGCAAATCGAGTCGCCGAACGGGGAAAAAAAGGGAGTCGTATAGGGTGGAAGGGGAGCAAGCACGGACGAGGTAGGTGAGGAGGAAAGGGCTGCCGCCACGGATTGTACCTTTTAACATCGCGGGATTGGTGGTCGTTGGCAAAAACACCGCCTCGAATGCGGAAAACGGGACTCATGGGACGTAGAGAGATCTGGGAAACAGCCGGTTTCATTCGGAAAGTCATAAAGACGAAGCCGGCACGGAGGAGAGAGGGATCCGGGCGAGCAGTGAGCGGAGAAAGGTCCTGGGGGGAAGGTAGGCGCGGACCGTTCGGTGAGATCAAATTGAATGTGATCTTGGTTGGGATTTAATGGTGCGTCTGGGATCAGTTACCGCGGGAAAAGCAAGTGAACATCCTGAGATGGTTGCTAGTCGGACGATAGAAACGAGACTTGTCACCTGGACGCTCAAAAAAGTCGGCACTGCGGTTCGAAATGGACAAAGGACGCGGGATCGCCCAGAACTACCACGGCGAAAAAACCGAGGGATTGGACGCCTCGGGGGACGGAAATAAAGGATTGGGCTCAGAGAAGTGACGCTCGACATTCGAGCAACCGGGGAAAAGGTGGTGAAAAAAAAAAAACGGTAACAACTGCCAAGGGACAGCGGACGATCTCTAAGGGCGTCATTTTTTACAGAAGGGGATCGTCTTTTGCACCGCGAAAAAAATGAAGGCCGAACGAAAGGAAAAACCGGGGGGGCATCAAACGGGGGTTCAATAAAAGAGGGTATGCAAAGAAACAAAAAAGCTGGAAAGGTGAAAGTGTACCAGTCTTCCAGTCAGGAAACGCTAAGGGATTTCAAAAAGAGGATGAAAGGCTGGCGAAGAAAGTGACGCCCACAAAGGGACCTGGTGGCCTAAATACAACTCAGAAAGAGGAACGACCAAAAAGAGACCCTTGCCAAAAGGTGAAAAAAACCAAAAAACGTGGTGGATCTAAACAACAAACTTAGAAGGGGAGGTCAACTAGGCTACTAAAGGGACAAGCCTTGTTGGTACATTGGTCATGCCATAAAAACGGTTTATGTGGAGGGTTGTAGGATTTTTCCGATTTTCTAAAACACACTTCACCTGGAGGGACGCATCAATCCCAGCGGCGGAAAGAGAACACTTGGAGAGCCTGGACGAAAAAGGTTGAGAACACCAAGGCAAGGTCGGCTGTGGGCGATAGAGATTGAAAAACAGTGAAGGGGGGCCCTATGCGGGGGGGACATTTATGGTCTTACAAGTAAAAAGGGGGAGATCCCCGCGATCTAGGAGAAAGGGCAAACCGGGATCCATCAGAGATCGCCGGATGGAAGGTTCACGGTTCGTCCAAAAAGGCATTCAAGGGGTAGGCAAACCGGGGAGAAGATTCTAGCGCATGATCCGGGAAACCACTCCAAAGAAAGGGCCGGAGCTGTTGTGCATGCAGGGTGAGGCGAGGAAGCGACGGAGATAATTTCCCGACGAGAGGTAGGGGAACTCCGACGAAACGCGTCTCTGCAATTTCTCATCACGAGGCTTCCGCTGGGCACAAAAAAAACGGAGGTTCACCGCGAGGGACGGGGACTGAGGCAAAAAAAGGGAATGAGCCAAAAGAGAAAGGAATAAAAGGAATCGCCCGATTCAGCCGAAAGTGGTTTAAACTAATCCAGAAGTCGGCGCGCAGTCAACTCGACAACAAGGCCTAAGGGACTGCATGAAAAAACGCCAGAGAAGGCGTTACGAAAGACACCCTCTGGAAGATCGCGCGACGACCACTGTGCAGTTAAAAGAAGATGGGTGGGGTCGTCACGAAAACGCAGCGGGGAGGGACGAAAAATGTGGACCTAAAGGTTTACACAGCCTGAGGAAGCTTGCTAAATAAAGAGAGGCTGGACTCAAAAGAAAAATAGCAAAAAGCATGCTGCAGGGCGCCGTCGATGTAAGGGTGTTTGGTTTCCTGAAATCATGAGAAAAGGGGCCGCAACACGATCCCGGACATGTCAAAGCGCGCGAACGCTAAATTCAGAAAAGACCTACAAGGGCTGTTCATGACGGAGCGACGCCATGTTGTGGTGTTCTAATTTGTGTCTAAAGCATCGAGCACGAGACCGTCGAGCGGGGACGACAGCCGGGGGAGGGGCTGCGCAGCAGATAGCCAAGGGGGAAGGATGATGGAAATCGGGGGTACCTATGGAGGCTTTGTCATCTGTCCAGCCACATTGCTCGTTCTAAAACCCGTCTCAAAGGGGGGTAGAAGGTGCGTCGGAAAAAGGAAAAAAGGTAAGTGAAGAAAAAAATCAAGATAGACCAAAAAGCCCGAAGCCAAAACCGCGGTTGAGGAGGGGGGGGAAAAATCAAAAAAAAACCTAGCCCAAAGTTTAGAAAGGAAAGGCGTTGACCCGTTCCTCACACCCACCGCCCCGGAGAGGAAACCCCCCACCCACCCCCACCGTTGCTCAGACTCACTCAAACGGGAGTCAACAACCGCATTGAGTGGGGAGCCGCCCTGGCCGGCAAAAAACGCGGGTGAAAATCTTCACGGAACACTGTCTGGAGAACAAAAAGGAAGGATCTGGACGGTTGAGACTCTTCTTTCGAAAGGGCTCACCATCCTAGCTGGCGCATAATCTTGGGATAGCGTTCGGTGAACGTCCAAAAAAAAAGAAACTGCTGTGGGAACTCCTAACAAAGGGATGAGGAACAGAATTCGATTCTTGGCGGCGGGGAAAGCACGCTCCCTAGCGGTCGCAGGAGGGTTCGAAGAAGGGACACTAACGAACACTAAGCTGGAGTGGCCGTTCCCACGCGCAAAGGTGGGATGCGAGAGTATCGGACGCAAGGATCGGGTAAAGCGACCGGATCAGGAGGGGGGGCTTGCTGTGTAAAAGGTATCTCGGAAAGCGTAAAATGAAGAGCAGTGAGGGGGGGGACCCCTATCGACCTGGGAAAAAACAACGATTAAGCCTCGGGGGAAGCGGGAGGAAGAGAGAGGGGCACTGTCTCTGCAGATCACTCTCTTGGGGGCCGTGGAAGGGAAACACCCTTTTGCGAAAAGAGGTATCCAAAAAGAAATCTGACTGTGTTCTTTTCTATAGAGAAGATAATTACAGAAAATAGGAGATCCTTCTACGGGAAATTAAGTCAGGTTTTCGACTATCGCCGATACGAGATGGGGGACATGGGGAGGAAAGATCGTGGACGGATAGGAGGGCGCTTGCCTGCTAAAGAACCTGATATTTTCTTAGTAGGGAAGTGCTCGCCATCGCGATCAAAGAAAAACCAAAAGCAGGAACCGGCCGAAGCAAAAGGGGAAACGGGGTCGGGACCGGCGTTGGACGAGGGACCTAGGCTCGCTTTCGGAGTACAACATATCAGCTTGTCTTCGCTTTCTCGACCTTTAAAAAAAGTTGGGGGGAGAGGGAATCCCGCTACGAGGGAGGTGAGTCACGCCAAAATAAGAGGGGAGAAAGGTTGGACGGACGAAGGCGCTAGATGCAGGACTTCATATTCTTAGATGCAATCCTGCCTCACTGGCGCTGCCGCGCGAAAAGGGGGGGGGTTTGGCGCGTGATCAGTTGATAGAGGAATCGGCTTTGTTTCTTTCAAAAGAGGTCCGGACGGGGCGCCCTCAAACGTGGATGGTCCACAGCGTCGAGAGTAGAAGAGGCATCAAGGACGCTAGCAAGGGGGGACAGCTCTGAGCGAGGCTGGAAAAACGTCTGGGGGGAAACGGCAGGGGTCCTCCCCCTATGTCGGAAGCGATAGCTTTCGCCCTTCTTAAAAGACTCGCGGGAGGCACACCGACGTCGCGCAAAAGGATAAGTTGTCAGCGGGGTGGCTAGAAGCTAGAGAGAAACACAAAAAGGGAGGATATCATATGAGGTTGAGAAAACTGCCATTAGAAAAACGTGGAGAGGAGAACTCGGTCGTGGGGAAAAGTCACTGCTTCATTAACGGGGGGCGACCTATCTCGCGGACACTCCTATTGATGCCACCTGCTATGAAAAAGAGGGCAAAAAACAGGACGCACTCGGTCAAAGGTGATCCTGTAGGGGCGAAGATGGAAAAGCGGGATCCTGAAATCTGATAAGTAGTGTACTCGAGCCAAAAACACTCTCGCGGTAGCAACGGAGGGAGATGACGGCAAAAGATTAGCCAAAAATAAGACCAGGAAAGAACTCGGGCCAATTAGACTGCTGTCAATCAAAGACTGTCTAAAAAGCCTCAGTCCTTCCGGACCAAACCAAAGGGCCTTCACGTCGAAGAGTTCGGAACGAAGTTTTAGGGCCAACCGGCAGCTTCCAACTTCACGGGGGGGGGAAAAAGGGCGTCTGGAGAGGTCTATAGAATCAAAACTCTTTACCTGCGGGAACACCCAAAGCTACACGAATAAACTTGGGAGAATTAGAGGGGTGTAAACCAGGAGGGAAGGTCTCGCAAACAAAAGGGAGACCCGGGGGGAGTGGGGGGACGGTAATTAAACGGCCGCAAGTGGTCGGCCTCTCGAGCACGCGCATTAAGACCCGTTAACCGAATAGAAGGGAACGTATGCAAAACCAGGACGCGTCGAAGATATCTCACTGCCAAACTCCACAGAGTCAGCTATGTCTCGTGAAATACGAGGTCTCCCGCACCTTATGGGGGTCCTTAAAACGGCGGATGGAGCCGGATAAAAACCTGGGGTAGGAAGTCTGACTCACCGACGCTGCCGATGGAAGGAAGCTGGCTTCAAGGTAGAACAAGGAGCTGGTGAGGGAGAATTTGTAAAAATCCGAAATGCAAAAGTGGCATCCGGAGCGCAGTGCCGTGCGAAGCAGTGCAGAGACCAATCCTGCCGCTAACAACTCTTGGCATCGGGTGGGATCCGAGCGGGATCACACCGAGGGCATCAACTGTCGCTAGAGGGAACAAAGAAAAAAGAAGAAGGCACAACGAGAGGTCAGGAGAAAGGGCGGGACAAGAAAAAACGAGAATTTCAAGATCCTCAGGGGGCGAAAGGGCTGGAAAAGGGAAATGCAAGGAGACAGCCCCAATCGTCTTCGAGCGATCAGGGGTACTGCACTTCGACACACAATGGTTCTGAGAACAGTGGATCGTACCGAGGATTTTTAATCTAGAACTGATTCGGGGACGGGGACGATGGAGGGGGAGGGATCTTTCGGGGACTGAGCTTAAATAGGAAGGAAGGGGAGAAACCTACAACGGAGGTATCGACAATACCTCTGAAGGGAACAGGAGGCGAAGGGAAAGCCTCTTCTCCATCAATCATATTTTGTGGAGAAAGCAAGTGTTTCGTCGAGCATCAGTCATCGGTCCGCGTTTCGTTTCCGTACACCAGGGCTTAAACGCCACAGCAACTTGCGGCAGGAGAAAGCTCAGGATATTGTACGGGGCGAGCACGGTGTAGAGCGTGGGGGTCTGATAACTGTTCAGTTCTGGTCATCTGTGGTTCTTTCCAAGAGCCGGTGTGGAGTCCGGACCAAGAGAGGGGGAAAGGGGGTAGAGTTGTTCAAGTACTATCGAATAGTGAAGAGACACCTCATCCAGCACTTACTGGAGTCCTAAAAAAAACCAGCCTCAGACCAAGGAGGAAAGAGGGGTATCACTTGAGCGGAGAGAAAAGCTCATGACCGAGCAGCAAGGGCTATAGTGGGCAAAAAGGAAGGGAGACCAAAAAATGCTGCGCAGCTCGCTCTTATCTATTCGGGATCTTAGCGGTGGAAAACAGGGGGTCACAACCACCATGGCAGGAGGAGAAAAAAATGTAGAATCGGGGAGCAATCTCGATGGCGTAATTTCGAGGCGGGGAGGCAAGCGGGCCTGCCGACGGGATCGTTTATCTCCAACTTGCGAACATTTCTAGCGACTTCCACCATATCGACGGCGCAGAGAAAGCATGGAAAGCGGGTATAGGGGTTAAGGGGAGAAAGGGAAATCACGGAGCTGCAGGGATGTAGAGCATTTGGTTCCAATTAGGCATTGGTGGAAAAACCTTGAAAAACAGCTAGCGCGCTGTTTTTTCGGGGACGAGAAAAACAAAGACGGGGAACTCAACGGAAATCGTGGTAGAAAAAGGGGGCGAGATTGTATCAGCGCAGACGGTGTCTTTCTATCAATGATCAGGGAAGATACGGGAAATGCAGAATTTCAGGGGAACGAAGACGACCGCTCTAGAAAGTGAAGGGTAAAGGGTCGGAGAAACGGAAACCTTGGTCGGAGAATTAGGTAGGGGATATCGTTCAGGGGAAGGGGATGAAGGGGGGGAGAGGAGAGTTCAGGTGAGAAAGGAATCGTGAGGAAGCGCGGTGCACATTCTTGAGGGGTTGGCGACGAACGGGAACGTCTCGATAAAGGCGCTGAAGAGAAAGGGAGGGGAGGGTGCAGCCGGGACGGGAAACTGAAAAAATCGAAGGCGGGAGAAGGGGGGAGCACCCTCGAGGAAAAATTTAGCTGCCACCGGAGCATCGGAAGAGGTTTGGGGAAAGGATAAAGAGCTCATACGTCTTCGCCGGTGTAAATTCATCGACTTGGGTAACCAACAGGGGAAACCCCCCTAAGAGCGAAGGGAGAGGGGGGAGGCGGTTTGGGGGACATCGCTGGAAGGACATCGGCCGCTACGGAAAAAGGAGGGGCAAGGGACCGGAAAGTCGGGAACAGGAAAACCGTGGGGAATGGGGGCAAAGAGGCAAGATCCGCCGGAAGGGCTGGTAGAGGGGGGACAGGTCTCCAGGAGGATAGAAAAATTGAATGTAGAACTGGGGAGCGTCAGCTGGCAGCACTTTACCTGCTTACTTGTCAATGGGAATGTGGACCGTACGGCAAAAAATATCTCCTGACAACCCTTACCCACATAACCCTTTCCGAGAAGGGCAATAATAATTAGGGGGTGGTGAATAGAGAAAAAAAAAAACAACAACGGATGAGGGGGAAGACAGTTATGGCATTTTGGAGGGCGTTGGACCATGAGAGTCAAGGGGGATTTGGAGGGGAATGCGACCATGGTGTGGCCTTTCAAAAGGAAAATGACGGACAAGTAAAAGGGAAGGAGAGACAGACATGGCGAATCAGGGAGATGTGCTATAAGACTGGGAAGCTGGCGATTACAGCGTCAAAGTTATGGTGATACCGAGCGGGGTCATACCCTGGGCCGGGCCGAAGTCTGGTCGGGGAATCACTAGGGAGGGAGGCTGGGGGGGAAGAACGATATCAAGAGATTTACACACCGGGCCGCCACTCATATCTCACTTGTAGCTTGTTCACGTCTCACAAAAAAGGCGACGGGGACGGGTAGGCAAAAGTCGACCGTTATCAGCAAAAGAAGGTAGGAAGGGCGAAGGGGGAGTCCAAGCCTGAGTTTTTTGCCTCTATGGCGAGTCGTACGTGAAGGGCAAAGGTTCACCCGACCGAAGACGACAACTAAAAGGGGAGGA
>Ga0179593_1374927_pt1 | contig 12342 bp, 11 predicted proteins | sample CZODoug2_1_08_16_FD_185931 | JGI IMG/M metagenome (GOLD analysis project Ga0179593, IMG submission 185931) | Vadose zone soil fungal communities from Angelo Coast Range Reserve, California, USA - CZODoug2_1_08_16fungal (PacBio error correction) | ecosystem: Environmental > Terrestrial > Soil >...
TCAGAGGAGGGGTGGTCTTAATATGTCACAAGGAAAGGGAATACCTGGGTCGACTGAGCCGTCCTAAAATCTGTCTATCTAACCCGGACCGGGGGGAACCCTGGGCGGCCGTCTGAAAAAGGCGCCCCCAATATCGATGTGAAAAATCCATAACCAGAACGAACCTAAGCACACGTCGAAGGACCACACCACTGAATTCATCAACAAAAGGCCCACTCACTCCGGGAAAAAAAAACACCTACCCCTGAAAAAGAAAGACCGTCGCGAGAGGAAGGACATCCACCTTCCAAAAAATCTGCAACAGCCGTAAGGGCCCACCCAACGATACACACCAATCCCCAGGCCAAAAACCAAACATCAAAAACCGGGAAACCCAATCTAACCACCAAGGGGGGAAACCGAACTAACCGCCCGCCACGCGGGCCGTGCAGGCAAGCTTGTAAACTCAGAACTGGGCAAAAGGACGCCCAGCGCTCGACACCAAAAGGGGAAGCTTAGTTTGAGGCCCACTCCCGGGGGCCCCGGCCGGCGGACCAAAACGGGTAGGGGGTGTTAATTCAAGGCACTCGTCATGAACAAGCAGCGGGGAAAGCTCGAAAAAAGCGACTGACGCCCAGAGTCATTAAAAATATGAATAACAAGGTCAAAGACAGCTTCGTATCCACCGGTTGCCAAAAAGTCAGACCCGGGGACCTCGAATGAACCCCCGCCCTCCGGTAGGGGGAAAACCCTCAGCCGGTGAAATGGGAAGTCATTTCCAGGAATCGGTAAAAATTCGTGCGGAGGAGGTCACCGCACGACCGAACGGCCCAGGAGGTTGGAAGAGGGGACCAAACAGGGACCCTTTTGTTAATGAAGAAAAATCAGGAAGAAAGAAAAAATAAAAAGGGAAGGGGGAGGCCAGCCCGCGACGACCCCGGGAAGGGTAGCAGGCGTGACTATGGTGTTATTTGACGAGATAGTGGCCGCGGGAATTGAAAAAGGGGGGACTTCAAAATAGGCCCCTGAAAACGGAAAACCCCCAGCGAGCCCTGGGAACGGGAAATTGCCTAAGCAAGACTCCCTGGATGAAAAAAAGTGGAGTTCAACGGCAATCCACGGTTCCGGGCCCGCAGTCACAGAAAAACAAAAAAAGCGGGGAAACAAAGCTAAGGAAACGGATGAGCCGAGCATGAAAAACGGGACCAGAAGATATCCCTAAAAATTAGTCAAAATTCCAAACTAACTCAAAGAAGATCCCGCAACAACGGGAAAAGGAAAAAAAACGGGGCCGGGGGGTGGGAAAGCCAGAACAAGAAAGGGGAGAATCATTGTTCAGCCGATGAAACGCTGAACCCGGGCGCACGGTTTTTACCGAAAGGCCTAAAGGGGAAAAAAAACAGCACTGCCCAAGGAAACAAAAAAAGTGCCCAAAGCACAGCGAAAAAACGGGCCCCGCCGTCATAGAGGACCAGCAATTGACCCGAGGGTGAAAACGGAAAACAGGCGGGAGGGGGGAAAAAGGACACCACAAAAGATAAAAAAGGTGTTTACCCGAACTGCAAGGGAACCCGCGAACAGGGGGCCTTCCCCCCTACCTAGGGACCAAAGGTGACATCTCGGGTCGTCCGTGGAACGAAGTCACTGCGGACCGAAACCCAGTCAGGAACAAAGAGAATACCAACAACCAAATGGACTTAGCTAAACAAAATACCGGCCCATGGTGAGAGCCCTGGTTCCTTCCAGAGTTTCAACCAGCAAGGGGCACAAATTGGAAATAGGGGGGGGCAACTCTCGGGGAAACCAAAAAAAAAACCGAACAAAAAAGGAGGGAAATGGGCCAGGGTGGGCGCCGCCTCTCTTGGCCGGGAACTGCGGGGTTCAACACGTGCCAACAGTCATTTCACAGCGGGCTAAAAAAAATTGCGGGTGGGGTGACGATCACCAAAGTTCATCATCCCTGGGAGCCCAAGTTCAACTGTAAAGAGCAAAAACATCAACCCGATGTACTGGGTCCAACATCCTCTCAGGCGGAAGACCTCAGGTGCAGGGACAATCAGTGGACGGCACTGGGAAAAAACGGGGAGCCGGAACACGACACTAAAAACGAGGGAGTGTCCCCAGGGGGACCCCCAAGCCGCACCAGGGAAAATCAACGCCGGCCACCAGAACCTAAAAAGATGGTGAACAAACCGGAAAAAACTGTCAATCCAGGCAAGCAGGTACGCAAATAAACGCGGGGGGGGGGGGGCCCCAGACTTTCCAAATCTCAGGCCCCAGAACGTGACTCCTAAAACGAGTTTTACTCTGGCACTATCGCAGAAGAAAAGTAAAACCTAAGGTGATTACTACACGAAAGAAAATCCAGAACGGGGGGTCCGGTCGGATAAAAAAATCTCGCCGGGGGGATGCCGGAGGTTTCGTAAACAACTTGGAACGCGGCCAGGACAGGACAAGAAATCGCTGGTGGCCGCACTCCGGTTCAGGGGGCCGCGAAAAGGGGTCACGGACCCACAAAGGAAAAGTCGGAAAGGGTATTTTCTCCCGTCGCACCAGGGAACCGCTCGACAGGGCCAGACCACGGGGTGAACAGCGTCTTCAAGGCCTGTAACGGAAGAACACGGGGATCAAAGCGAAGGAAACAAAGAAAGAGGGTTGGCCGAAGCAGACCAAAGACCAGAAAAAAAACTAGCAGAGGATGTGACCTAACAGACAGTGGGGGAATCACCAACAAGCTGGGGCAATGCAGCGAACACAAGAACGGGAGCAGAGGCCGCTGTAAAAGCAAGCAACGTCGCAGCCGGGGAAGCCGCCATGCCTCAATCAAAAAAGGAAAGAACATAAAATTGCGAAAACCGCCGACTGGGGCAAAAAGACGATGGTGCGCAGCGGTTCAAAAACCGTCCTCATTCCCATGGACTGTCAGGGACCAAAAGGGGCAGAAGGGGTGAATGTGGGGCCAACAAACAGAAAAAAGAGGCAAAAAAACCTAATACGGCGGCTGGCACGAGATCGGCACTCGGGCCCGGCAGGAAAAATCTAGAAACGAATTGAAATTCCCAGGCCCGTGCTGAACATCCAAGGCAACGGGCGCCCGCAAGGAAGACTCAGGCGTGGCAGGTCGCAGGGACCATGGCTCCGGCGAGGGGTGATAAATCCAACGAAATAAACTGACTTGGGGCCCTGGAAGATGGACGGGCCGCCAGGGGGGAAGCAGCCGCCAGCCCAGTAAGTGGGGACCCAGCAAGATTCATTACCACCACAGCTTCTAAAAAAACCAACATCACCGAAGACCAATAACAGGCGCGTTCGGGGAAAAAAATCGAGCCAAAATGTCAGTGAAGGGGGAAAGACCAAAAATAACGGATGGGGAAAGAGGGGCAATAGAGCTGGAAGAGCAAGAGGGGGGGGGACAGACCGCTGGCTAGCCCTACCTGGGGCAGACGACAGTGCCATAAACCAGTAAGGTCCGCGCGTGTGAAAAGAATCTAAAAGAGTGAAAAAGGGCCGGGAGGACCAGGCAAGGGAGGTTCGTAAAAAAGCCGAAAATCGAACTGGCCCAAAAAAAAAAAAAACGAAAAGGGGAGCTTGGGGGGGGGCGGAGGCGAACCTGCTGGAGGAAACGATACGTTTCTGGGGAGAAACCCGCCAGGGACACTGCCGCCGGAAAGAATGGGGTCGTGCCCTGGTCCACCACCAACGGAAACAGGGGAAAGGCAACGAAAGTAACAAGAGGCACTGTTGTCCAAAAGTCTGCACAAGACCAGCCAAGGCATCCCGGGACCCCCGAAGTATATCCGGAACCAAGGGGGACCCCCCCAGAGAAATGCCGAAGTAAGAAGGGGGGGACCTAGAATGATGGGGGAAAGGCAACGGTTTGCCGACGGTACACTTCACCGTAGCAAGGTGAAAAAGGGGCATTTATCAACAAAACATGGGGGTGTTGGGAAAAGACGCCTTAGCAGGTTGGGAATAGGCATGCAAATCCGAAAAAACCGAGGCGCCCACGCGTGGACCACCAAATCCGCAAAGCAAAGGTGAAATGACCAGAAAGGGGGGGCAGCACGAGGCCAAACGAAATGCGGATTGGAGACCACGGTGCGGCGGTGGCCTTTAGAAAGGACGGCTGCTAATAAAAAACTGGAAAAAAACCAGGACCCAAAGTGCCCGTTCTTGTTAAGCCACTTCAGACTTCAAAAACACGGATGGAGGAGACAAAGAAAAAGATGAAAAGGAACGAGCGGAAAAAAAAGGTCAAGGCCAGGGGGCAAGGTGAGACCAAAAAGACTTGAAAACCATCCCTTAACACAACATCCACAGCCCGCAAGCGGAAAAATAGACGGGGGGCTGCAACCGTACTTATCACAAAGCGGGGGGATGGGTTAAAAACGCGGGCCAAACACAAACAGAAAGGAAAGGGCCTCGACAGCGGACGGACGAAACGAAAGAGGGAGCTTGGACAACGACGGGAGACAACACGTCGAAAAGTACAGACGGGGACGTTCCAATACCAGGAGGGGGTTAAAAAAGGGCGAAGGGAAAAAAAAAAAAATGACCAGGGTCCCCCGGGTCGAAGGGCAAAACAAACCTGGGAAGTGCAGACAGTAGGTAACCCGACCCTGACGGGAAAAAACAGGGCCACGTTAAACCCTCGGGCTGGAACCGCAGACAAGGAAAAAAGGGGCCATCGCCACGAAACGGAGGAGTTGGGACAAAAACCAAAAGAATTGAAGGAGCCAACGGGGTGACCCAAAAGCTTACAAGGTGTGAAGGTCGAGCGGGAAAACTCGTCCGTGCCTACGAACGGCCCCGAAAAAAACAGCCGTCCAGGGCACTAAACCTTAAAAAGTCTTGTTGGGAACCAAAATCAGCGGAACAATTACATGGGGAGGGACATGTATGAGGCCAGGATAAAGAGGGCGGTCCATTGAGCGGGACTGAGAACACCGCCCGGAACCGCCTGATGTGGGGACAGAAAAAAACGACTTCTCGGGATCCCAACCCAAGAAGGGTGGTCCTCTACGGAGTGCGCGAAAGGGGGACGGACAGGTGATGGAAACAAAAACTTCAGGGGGAGGGGCTGTGGGGCAAAAAAAAGCTTGCAAACAAAAAGGTCTGCAAAACAAAGCGACCCATGTATGTCGGGAGCAAAAACCTCGAAATTCGCCAAGAAACCAGAGCATGCGCGACCAAAAGAGCGGGACCCAGACTGCTGGCGCACCGAAGTTTGAAGGAGTGGACAGCAAGGAAAAAAATGAAAGAAGGGACAGCAAAGGAGAAGCATTTCAGAACAAAACGCCTCTAGATCGGAGCGCCGGTAAAAGGCCTGGGGTCCGGGGAAAAAATAACAAAGTAGAAAGGTCTTTGGCCGCCGTCCAAGTGGGGGAGGGGGGGTCCAAACGCCGTGCTCAATCAATTCTTGACAAATGCGGCCAGCCGGACAAAACGGACTTGGTGAGAAAGAGAGGGGGAGCCCGGGAGGAAAAGAACGGGTGGGGGATGGGGCAATTAACGGAATACGAAAGGAGGGGAGGTGTGGAAAAGCGAAATGGGACCAGCAGAGGGGGGAAAAGAAAACTAAAAAAAGAACAAAAAAAAACGCTGGGCCGAGTACACAAAAAAAAAAGGATTGAGGACGCCATGACAAAAAAAACGTGATTAAAGAGAAGACACCACGCAAGTTGATGGGGGGCCAAAAAAAACAGCCCGAAGAGGGGAAGGGGAAAAGAAAAAAAGCGAGGGGGGGGGGCGGGGGGAGACGGAGGAAAAAAAAAAACGCGGTCACCTTTTGTAAAAATCACTGGTCGAAATTGACCATAATAAACCAGCAGAAGAGAAAGCATGTCAACCATGGGCCCAAGCGGGGTAAAAAGAAGGACAAAACACCTCAAAACAATGGCATCCGCAATTGGAATCAAAAAGACCGGGGGCTTTCAGGTCGAAAAAGCTGAAAAACGGGGCTCGCGAGAGAAAGAGGCGAAGAGGAAGCCAGCCCTGAAACCCGCGACAAACTGCGGGACAATGTGAAAAACCAAAAGCTTGAGGACTTAAGCCTGCAAACATGACCGTTCTTGCTGAAAAAAAACCAAAAAAAAACGGGGGTTTAAACGAAGGGGAAAAAAAGGAAGGGGAGGGGACCCTGGGGGGCGGGTCAAAGAAAAAGAAACGAGTGGGAGGGCAAGGAGGGAAATAAACACGGTTTGGCCAGGCCCGAACAGCACGCCAACACATTGAGATCCCGAGAGGATGTGTGGGAGTGGGCACTAGAGAAAGTGGGGGGCAAAAACGGCCACAAAGAGAAAGGGGTAAGAAAGCACCACACCGCACCATACAAAAGAGGGCAACTTCAGGAACTCAAAAACAGGCATTAAAGGACAAGCAGAGGCGGCAGCACAACACGCAAAAAAGCCCACGGAGGAGGAAGGGTTGGGCGCCAAAGAAAGTTGCCAACGTGGTCGGGAAGCTGGAGTAAAAAATTCGAAAAGAAAAACAGAAAAAACCGCCGCGAGCACCGCCATTATGGGAGCGATGCCACACGGGGCACGAGCAGGTAACTCGAAGTGAAGGAACGGATTTTTTAAAACGCCTGTAAAAACCCTAGGGGGACCGAGCCCCAGGGGTGAAGGAAGCGAATAAGGAGGTAAACATGGTGTGGGGTCCTTTAACCCGCCGCGTGGGGATGGGTAACTCGGGGAAATGCTGGGAAGAGACTGGCAAGGCTTTGGGGGCGCCGCATATAGGAATAACCCATGAAAAAATGCCCAGATTCCGGTGGTTAAAAAAAAAACGCAGCCTCTGAACGCTGAAAGAAAAAATACCGGCATGAATGAGGGCTAAAAGTATTTCGCCTGAAAACAAAAAAAACCACGGGGCCCGGCAGGGAAAAAAATATTGGAAAAAGTGGCACAGGGTCCGGCGAAGTTACTGGTCAAACCAAAAGGCCCACAGGCTCAGAAGGTCCCCACCGGATTTAAGGGGGCAAACGGCAAAAAATCACAAATAGGGGGGGGGGTTAATGAAAGGCGGTGGAGGGACGCAAGGAACGACATGGAAGAAAGTAAGAAAAAAATACCTAGAATGATCGGGGAGGCGGGAACAGTCGGCGCAAAGGCAAATACGTTCAAACAAGCACGCCGGGGGAACGACTGGGCGGATCTTGACAAACGAATCGGAATAAAAAAAAAAAAAAGTAACACCAACATAGGGCGGATCCCCGCACAGGGCAGCAGCTGGAATACAAAAAAAAAAACAAGAGGTAGCCAGAAAATGGGGGAGGAGCCGGGAATTCCCACAAACCGGGAAACAAAAAAACAAAGTCAAACCTCCGCAACGGTCGGGCCCCGAAAAAAAAGCTAAAAAAATAATGTACCCACCGGAACGCGGGACAAAAACAGGGTAACCACGGCTGAGGCTTTAGAATGACGGGAGGGGGGTCCCAGAATCGAAGTCACGAGCTGGTGCAACCGACAGGACAAAAACTTACTCTCACCGAACAGGATCAAGAGAGACGGTACGAGCTGACACAAACGAGGACTGACGAGGAAAAAAATAACTCCGCACTTAAAAAACCACAAAACCCCAAATTGAGCCGCCCCCACAAAAAAAAAGGCAAGAGCGAAAAAAATGGGGGGGGGGGGTCTAGACAGACCCCGGGGGGGGGGAGAGGATGACAGTGAATCCGGGTGCATAGGGGACACGAGGCACAGGAAACACTCAAAGTGAGGGGAAAAAAACTTGGTGGGTCGAGACGGCAAGGGCAAGCGAGTCAGGTGGTGGGAATGGGCGGGGGTGAGGGGAGGTGACGTACAAAATACGCGGGGGGGACAGAAAAGGGGTAGAAGAATAAGGAGTGACCAAAAAAATCCGGGGGGGGGGGGCCGGAAAATGGTAGGTGTCAATAGAAAAAGGCCAGCTGGTGTGAGCCGTGGGGGGAGGAGAAGGGACGGAAAAGGGGAGGAAAGTTCTCAACCAGAAAGAGTAGGGGGCCCAAAATTACCTGCAAAGCAAACCAGGGCGAACAGGAAAGGGGTACTGCTCAGCAGATATATAGACGACGGAGAAAGAGACAGAGTACTTGACAAAATATGTACACCCACACGACGTAGAGGCATCGACTCAACGCAAACACAACAAAAAAGGGAATTAAAAGAGGAAAATAAAGAGGTGCATCGACTAATGGGGGGGGGGGCATCATCCTTTGTCACGTAACCACTGTCGGCTGGAGACGGGGAGAGAGATGAGCGTACGGAGCAGTTACCCACCCAGGCCGCCCATGGAAAAGGCCACCGGGACGGCACGGGCTCCCAAATACTGAAGAGGACGCAGTCACCCAAATAAACCCTTCCCAGGCTCCACAAACGGACAAACATAAAAAAAAAACAGGGGGAACCTAAACGAACTACCAAACAAACGGGACGGATGCAAAAAGGCGCCTTGAGAGGCATACACCAGTTGACCTGCAGAAGACCCCCGTTCACCCGAAGGAAAAGCAAAAAAAAAGGCACCAAAACAAACGAACTCAAGCCAACGAAGCCCCTGCCCAAATCTAAACCGAAACGTGGCAACGACCTCAAACAAAACGACGCCTGCCAAATGCAGGCAAGCTTGAAAAAACGGGCAAAGCAACCGCAAAGTGAACCAGAAAAAGGGGACGAAAGCCAGGACAAAAAGGGGGGGAGACAGTAGGAAAAAAACATTGGCGGGGCCGAAGTAAAACCCGGGGTTGGAAGGCGCGGAACGACCAAAACAATAGCAGCGGGACGGGCAAGACTAGAAAAGAAAAAGTAAGACGACGAGTCAGGTGACCGGAAACAAACCTTCAAACCCTCGCCCCTCAGTCCCGGGGCAAAAGCAGCGGACCCATGTAAGGGAACGGCACACAAAACTAAGGGAAAGGGCTGGCAACGAAGGGCCCGGTTTGGTGCAAATGGTGACCATCCTTGTTCCAACAGGGTCAGGGCCGGGGGGGAACAAAGTGCTTGGCGGCCGACCCGACACAACCCCAACTCGGACTTGTGGGAACGGGCTGACGGACACGTTAAAGGTGGTCCAGGTGAATCGAGACCCCATCGCGCCCTCACCGGGGTCACTGGGGGGCTTGTTAAACATCCTAAAAAAAAGAAACGGGTTGAGAAGGCTTCCTCGGGTTTGTGAATTTGGTGCTCGAGAAAAAAACCAGGAAGGGGGTCGTGGGTGGCCGCGCCAAGGCGGTACAACCCGCAGTAATCAGGAACAGGGGAACGTAAGCCCATCGAAAAACTTGACGGATCTCCGAAGAAAAAAATTGAAGAGGCTGGGGGGGGGGATGACATGAAACGGCCGGCAATGGGAAACTGGGCCAAGGCAAACGTGCACCATCACGTCCGAACGGAAGCCCACGGGAAGTTGATAGCTGAAAAAGAAAGATGAGAAAAGAGAAGGGGACAAGGAAATAAGTGGGCCGTCCAACATAAAAAGACCTGCCCCGGGGCACGAAGGGCAACAAAACCCCTGGCGGGGTGGGGGAAAACAGCCCGGAAAAGGACACAAGGGGGGGAAATCAATTTGGGCATATCGCGATGCTACTTGGGAAGAACACACACTGTCGCGTTCAAGAGGCACGATTACGGAAAAAGAAAAACGAGGTAACTGAAACTGACAAAGTCCCCAAGGCGACCAGCCACTTCCGCGCCCTGACCCCTGACGGGGGCAAAAAGCCGACGCCCACGCAATGGAACACAGGGAAGAAAAAAACTCATCGACCCCAAAAAGAGTGCAACTTCCCCACCCAATGGCCTTACGGTTTTCAAACACTTGCCCTGAAACGTAAAACCCGACGTCTCAAAATTAAAGGCAAAACCCAGCGTGGGGCACCAAAGCTCTCGTTAAAAAGTGAGGTTTCGGAAGGCCAAGAAAAAAGGCGAAAGGCAAAATCGGCAAAAAGCAAGGCGGGGGACTCAGGAAAGTGCTGACCCGGGGCCGGGATAAATCCACGTAGGAACGGACGCTCAAAGAAACAGAGGGAGGGAAAAAGCACGACGTGTCGCCACCTGATCGAAGCTGGGGGGAAGGGTGGGACCAGCGGCAAAAAAAAAAAACCAAAAATCGCCGCCGGCGGTTCAAACGCCGGTGCTTCTGCAAGCGGGACTGCGGGCACGTGGGGTGAGCGAAAGATAAAAGGTAAGACCATGGAAAAAAAAGTTCAAAAAAACAAAGCAAGCGAGGAAGTCAACATCCTCAAAAAAAAGTAAAACGGAGGGGGGGGGGCAGGTGGCCGAGGGAAGGACTGGCACAAAAAAACGCGTGAACGCCAAAAGCAACACCTGGGAAGCACGCCCCGTCGCCGGGACCACCAAAAAAACCCAGAAAGAAACCCGGGAAAGACCAGGAATGGCCACCAAAAGTCGCCGTGGGGGAACCACGCCAAGAAAAGGGGGACACTGGAGAGTGTAAGGCCAGAATAACGCGGGCCAGGTCCCTAAAAAGGAAAACGCGGTCAGGAGACGAACTAATGAGACCGCAGGAGGATCAGGAAAAACGTCAGACAAAACGGGGAACATCGAACCGGCCGTTTGTCGGATTCACAAAAAAAAAATCGCGCCCGGATGAATTTGGAAGGTGGGTGGGTCGCACAGAATTTAACAACCAGGAAAGGGGACATCCAGAACGAGCGGGGGTGAACCCAGGTAAGCGAGACACAGGGGGGGGAGAAAGCAAGTGAAAAGATGAAGCGGCAGGAAGTACGCACGTTCCGACAACACACTCTGAAATCATCCAAAAAAATCCCTCAACCTCCTACTGGGCACGGGTACCCTCATACAAAAGGCGGGGAATGAACATACCGAGGGAAAATGACAAAAAACCATCGTTTGGATGGCCACGACCTCAAAAAGCCGGGGGTAAAAAGAAAACTCGGCAAATGAGGGGGATGAACAAGTCGGAGGGATCACAACAACAGCAATTGGTGAAAAGGACCAAAACAAACCATCAAACGGTGAGGAAATGCGCGGGAAAAAAGACAAACAGGAAAAGGTGAAAGCAAACCGCGGTACCACCAAAGACGAATCGGAGAAACCAATATTTTAAAAAAAAGCCACAGCAGCCCTGGGCAACATAGCTATTCCTCGTTCAAAGTACACTCTCAATGGCCCAGTAACGGAAAAGTCGAACTAAAAAGGTCCCTGAAAAGGGAAGGGTTGAAATAACCAGGTCAACGGAACGAATCGAGACATAAGAAAAGGGCGGGGCTTGAAAATCGAGGAGGGGATGCTCAAACCCTCTGTTGAATCACACTGCGGGAAATAATGTGCGCACAAACAGGTAATGAAAAAGGCTGGAAGCAGCAAAATCACAACAACACCGAAAGCAGTGGGAACGCGAAGGGGACATCAAAACCAAGCAGCCATGCAGAACTCAGGTGCGAAAAGGGCAAAAAGACCGGGGGCTAATACAACCTGTGCCGTCCAAAGGGAAGCGGTCTAAACCCACACAAGTCAGGAAGATGCACGGAGATGCAATAGCATGGGGGCCCAGAAACAGAAAATCCGTAAGCACAAGCCGGGCAGCACGCAAAACAAGGTCGTCCGTCACCACCCCCAGAAAAATCAGAAAAAAAAGCGAGGTGCGGGGAAATAAACCCAGGTCGTTTGAGGGGCCAAGACGGGGCAAATAGATACGTAATCAGGGACGATCAAATGGGACAAACAGCTTCAATGACACCTGTCCGCACGCAGTGCCAAAAGAAGGCGCGCATGAGGAATGCAGCAGGTGGGGGGGGACAGGAGCAAGGCTGCAGGGAAAGAGCAGCCTGGGTAACGGAGAGAAGGGAAAAAAAACTCGACTGCCAACCAAACCCGGGGAGCCCGTTTGGGGTGGCAGAGAAGACCTACGGGGAAGGGATCAAAAAGAAAACTATTCGTGGTCCACCGAACACCGTTGACCAACCAATGAAAACGGGGAAAGGGAAAAGGGTCCGTGCCAGTGCCCAAAAAGTCAGGCGAGGCCCGAAAAAAAAAAGAACTCAACCTTTGTGATCCCTGTGTAAAGAGGACAGTGTGACTAACAAGGGTTACAAGAAGAAGAACTACGGTCCAAGAGGGACACCATAAAAAGTGACGGAGTGCAAGACCGACAGGGCAAAGAAGGGGGCCTTTGGAAAAATGCTCCAGGGGGTTTGTTGAGCAGGAAGGGTTCGAATACAAAAAGAAACTGCTATACGGTGACAACCTCTGGGGGACCAAGCCAACGCCTTAAAAATGGGAAGGCAGCACAGCCCTAACGGCGACATTAGCCGTGGAATCTGCACTGGGGGGGGGATTACAGGGGGGGTGCACGAAGGTCACAAAAAAGTCTGCCCGCAACACCCTCCCGTGGGATAGGGGAAGA
>Ga0179593_1397500_pt1 | contig 12342 bp, 14 predicted proteins | sample CZODoug2_1_08_16_FD_185931 | JGI IMG/M metagenome (GOLD analysis project Ga0179593, IMG submission 185931) | Vadose zone soil fungal communities from Angelo Coast Range Reserve, California, USA - CZODoug2_1_08_16fungal (PacBio error correction) | ecosystem: Environmental > Terrestrial > Soil >...
TCCAGCTGACAGGGCGGGAGAGGGGGGGGGACACCAGCTAGTGGACCCTCCTCCGACCCTGGACGTACAGGGGGAAATAACCTCCCCCGAGGGAGGGGAGGAAAGGTCTATCTCGTCTGGGCCGGCAAGACGGAGGGTCATTAGAGGAAAGTTAATGACAGAACTATTTCAAGGGGGGGGGACCCTAAAGATAGTACCTACGGAAGCTACAGCGAAAAAACGCTAGAGGGTGGGGGAAGGGCCCAAGAGGAAGTTCCGGCCTGGGGGAGGGGCCACCTCTTTATCAGGCAAAGCTGCGTGGGAAGCCGGAATTAACAGAGACCTTCACGAGCGCCTGCCCTTGCCTCGCGTAGGGTCTAGAGGGGAGACGGAAAAGGGAGGAAGGACACCCAACCAGGGGGAGAGGAGGGGTGGAAGGGAAATTCTGGGTTCTCAAAAACCTTAAAAAATGGCAGAAAAACCTACAGAAAATCCCCAGCGAATATGAAAGAAAACACGTAAGAAACCGGAGCAGCGAGGCCCATCCGACCCACTGACTTCCAATGAGCTAAACTCAAAATTGGGACAAAAAGAAAAAGCTTGAGGAAAACTTCGGCGGGGGCTCAGAGAAAAAGGACTTGGGGGGAGTATCCCCGAGGCTGTAGTTATAAATCTCAGAAACTCGTTGGAGACTAAACATAAGACCTACCCGGGGAAAGATACTATCATTACGAAGGGGATAAGACGGCCTAAAAAAAAATTGTTCTAGAGTGTAAAGAAACCGCAAAAAAAACCATCAAGGTTGTCAAAAAAGTAGACGTTGCGGGGTCGGTCTATAGAGAACCAACAGGGGGGGATAAGATTATGACTTGGAGAGAAGTGGGCCCATTAAAACTACGCGCGACACGCGTCTTCTACAAACTGAGGTTACGTCGGTCTGTGTTAACAGTGCACGGGGCTCGTGTATCTTTACATGCTATTACTGGACAGAGGGGTTAAGCTATGGTTCTATTCTGTACACCTAAGCCTACGCTTTCTACTCTGAGGGGGCAGGGACCGGCCTCCTGGGGGACGTCGATTGTGGAAACACGGTCATCACCGTGCCACTCTCTAAGGGAGAAACTGTCCTCAGGTATCAGGTTTCTCAAAGCCATCTGAAGATTCGTCGGAATATAAAATACTGACACTGACAAGTGCCAAATAACCTTCAGGTGTCGTGAAAAAGACCGATCGACTTCAAATCCGGGAAAAAAAAAGACTTATAATGTCGGAACGCAGATTTTCGGAGGGGACGCGCGGGGGACTATTTCCAAAAGGGAAGTTTGCCGTATAGTCAAGCGGGAGGAGCGCTTCGACGGTGCTCGAGCTTCACCTTGTTCGCGGGGTGCAAGGGTGGGGAAGAGAATTCGCGACGAGAGAAAAATAAGAAAAGGCATCGGACTCAGGGTTGAAAAGAGTTTCAAGACCTCGCCAGCAGCCCCGGGCAAAAAGTCGATCCTCGGTGAACTCTTCCGACAACAGAAGACCCAAATCCTACACCCAGAAGATAGTGCGAATACTCTATTCCGAGCCTGAGCCGGGGGTATCTAAGAGGAGGGTGCGCCACCAAACCACGCGAAGTTTACGGAACCTTGAAGGCCGGGGGGGGGAGACTTTAGGGCAAAATTAAGACATTCATGAGACACCCGAAAGCTGGTGTGAGACCTCTTGGTAAAAGGTTTGGCTTCCTTTGACTTGCGGGGTCACGTTTTTATAGCACATCTGGATGGCTTTGTGTTGGCAAAACTCCTCGATGAACATGGGTGGTGCTAACCCGAAGGATTTGTCGGTTTGTGCGCCGGGTTGAGGGCGCGGAGGGAGTTCTTGGGGAGGCAAAGGGAAGACGCAGAGGGGCCGCCGGGGTCGAACAGTTAGATCTCGGACTTCGTTCAAACATCAAGACGATCCGAAGTGACGTTGAGTCAGGAAGGGGAATCTACTTCGACTCTGTTCGCGGTGCCCTTGTCTAAACCACCCCCAACGGCTTTTCACCTCAGCGCTTTAAATGGCTAGCCCTTGCTCCGTTCTTGGCCCCCTATGATTAGCCAAAATAATCCCCAATGGCAGTTGTAATCAGGGACTACCTCGGGGAACCTTACGAGCGTACCCACCCTGATGTCTGGAATCATCCGGGGACAGGACGACCACATCTCCTCAACCAAGATTGCCATCCGACCAAACGCCGCTGCCGAAGCGGCTAAAAAAGAAATCGCTCGAGGGGCGTCCTTCCCATTCGTTCGAGGCCAACCCGCCTGCAGACTCGCTACGAATTACAAATAACACTTCCTCCCAAATGGGCCAAAGTCTAAGATCTTGGGGTTAAACACGGATACGGCAAGAGGGGGGAAACTACTCACAAGACCTATTAGGTTCGTCCCATGTACAAAAGAAAGGTGTGGTGCGAAAAAAAGCACTAAAGTAGCATGAGCAAAGGGCGGAGATCGAGTTTTAAAGGGTACATCGAGGTCTGAGAATTACCAGGGGGAAGGGCATTGTCTACAGAGGAGAGAACTTTTGGTGCGGTTAGCGGATACTGAACAGCTCAGCGGAATGGAAAGATCCTGGGAAGTCAAGGGGTGCTACTACCTAAGGTGGGGGGGGGGGGATCGAAGAGCTTTTAAAAGGTGCCGATGACACCCTTGCGAAAACGCCGGGGGGCCAACAGCATCCGGAGAAAAAGGAATAATAGTTAAGCATAGTAGACCCCATCGCGGGGGACTACGCATCATCATTAGGACGCCAGCAATATAGCGGGAAAAAACGTTCCGCATGTCGTTCGAGGTGTAAATATCACCTGGGAGTCCCTTGTCATGCAAAATTTTATTCACAAGTCTATATAATAAAAGGGGGGACCTATCGGACAGCGAGTCGCCTGTTGCAGAGTCTATAAGTGGAACCATCGGGTGAGAAGGCGTCGAAGAGTGTACTCCTGCGTAAGGGGGGAAAGAAAAGAGCGGGGTCGTTTTCCGGAAAGCGGAATAAAAAACACAAGTAAACTTTCGGATGACAGGGGCCTAAAATAGAACAGAACCAGTGGGGAAAAGAAGACACATTAGTCGCAACGGGGGGAGGAACAGAGGGATCTGGAGATCGTAAGGAAGAGCGATAATCGTCCGATTGTAAGGAGGGGGAAGCGAACTCTGACCCAACCAGCGCTTTTGAGACCCGGAGGTGGGAAAGAAACTATCGACAGAGAAAGGGAGTTGGAGATAATATATACTCAACGGGGGGGCAGCGTCTGTTCTTCGATCAAAATAGGTTTCGTGGATGCCATGAAAGGGGAGCCAGTATAAGCACCGTCAAAAGAGAGCAGCAACACTTTAGCCTCATTAATTCGCGACACTTAACTCTTCAGGGGGTTGGGGCGAACCGGTCTGGTTGTTGGAAAGGGGAAAGGGTGCCGGTCGGTTTAAGCTGGAGGGTTGCTGAGGAGAGTGCGTGGAACGGGAGGGTCGTCGTGGGAAAACCTTTGGATTTGTCGGCAAGAGGTAAAGAACTCCTACTCAGGGTCAACGGCTACGGGTATGAAGGCGGAAGAGAAACAGAGTTCCTTATCCTTCCTTTAAGAGGGGCCTTCTACTCTATCGTCGGGGGGTGGTCGGACACGCATGAAGACGTGGGGAGTATATTCACCGCACATCCTGATGTTTTTTCAGGTGCCACCTGAATAGTGTTCGAACATTTCTGAAATAAGCCCTCGATGGGTGATAGAAATTCTGAGGGGTCTGGAAGGTTCTCGGAAAAGCGTCAGTAAACGATATGTACCGACAACGCGCCAAAAGATCGAAGGGGGGAAAATTGCAATCCCTGCAACGGCGTGGGGGGGGGGGGGTTCGTTACGCCCTTCACCAGGCCTTTGGGAAGGAGTCAAAAACGCTCGTTTAGAGAAAATAGAAGAAAAGGGGGGGGGGGAAGGGTCGAAGGAGACCAACCAACAACGGAAGATGAGTAAGAAAGGAAAGATAAGGAGAAAAGGGGACTTGTCTGGTATCCTCACCCTTAGGTGGAAATCTGAAAACGGGCTCGGGACGGCGGCGTAAATCACCTCCAAGAAAGAGGGGAGAATGGGGAGAGGGGGGGGGGGAAACTGGAGTCTGCTGCGGGTAGGGGAAAGTAATAAGAAGCCTTTTTACGAGAAACCAACAGAACTACCTGGCCCTCACGAGTAGTACCTAAAATGGAAGCACGGGGAGGTCTGCACTCGCTCGGTGATTTGGTTGCCATCGTTCAGGGGGAAGGGGGTGGGAGGCCCACTCCTTGCAGTTCCAACCTTGTTAATATCTGAATTCGACGTCCTCTGAGCAAACTGCCCTGGCGGACGAGGAAACTAAGGGAAAGGAGCGGAATCCAGTCATGCGGAGCGTGGGAGGCGGTTGAAAGAGAGGGGAGGTGGCTTGAAGTCATAAAAAACCTCACAATGAAAAAAAAAAAGAAATCCAAGACACGACAAGACTAATAATAAACCCCGTGAGAGAGCAAGAGACCGCCAAGGGCCCAATAACGAAACGAAAAAAAAATGCCACTGGTTCAGGGGAGTAAGTCGGAGGGGAGGGGGAACCCCTAATGGATGAAGGAAGTGTGGAGAGGGGGCTTACACCAGCGAGATACGTATTCGGATACGAGAGAACTCTGGAGAGCGAAAAAGAAACCCACCTATGTCGAGCTGAAAAAAATATATACGAAACCTGGTACCCTATGAAGCGGACTGTAAGAAGGGCAAAAAAATCCCGGTTGAGAAAAAGGGCGTAAGAGGGGAGTTCTCTCGTCTAGGAGAAGTGCTAAAGCTTATAGATCAGTAATAGAAGAAGGCCCAAAGACAGAAAGGAATGGTACGCACACCTTCTATGGGTGAGACTGGAAATTGGGGAGGATTCAGGACTCCTTGGCTCTAGTTCATGAAAAAAAACTGGTACATCTCGAACGGGGAATAAAGGTTCCCGACTACTTCTAAAAACAAGAATCTTAAGAGACGGCGGTAATCTTAAACGAAAAAAGATGAGAACTACGGCGCCCCCTGGCTGGTCCACGATCGGTCCTAAGCAAATGACCATCGAGGAGACAGGCCGGAGGGGGGAAAGAGAGGTGATATAAAGAAGAGTAAGGACAATTTCCCCACCATCAGGAGGCTCAGGAAGAACTAAGAAGGCAGGACGACCAAATGGTTCTGGCGGCAACGGTCAATGGGATGATGATTATGGGGAATTCGGTTGAGGACTCTTGCGGGCCGATCAGAGAGTTGAGAGCGGAGAGACAAAGGGGGGGGAGAGGGGGATGCTTTTCAACCGGGGGCGGGGGGAGTCCCAGGCGGGTGACTTCGATTTCCTGCACGGGGCAGACGATCCTCTATGATGGAGAGCCGGAGGGGAGGTTCAAGCCTCGCAAGGGTCACAGGGCCAGGTCGAGTTCTACCCAGGGAAAGGAACCTAAAGCGGCCCTCCGACATCAAGACAGATATGGAAGTAATTTCGAGGGGAAGAGGGGGCACGAAAAGCCGCAGGTGGAAAAACGGGAGGGGATTTTGTTTGCTCAAAAACAAAGCACACCGAAGGGCCTTTCGGAGGAGTGGCCGTCGCCTGTCATTAAACACAAAACACAGGACGCTGGTGGGGGGGGGACTAATGTGGGAGTGGAGGGAAGGGCGGGTAGTTTCTTTAGCGATCAGCAAGTGGGAACAGGGGGTCGAAGAGGAGGTTTCCCCGACTTCCTTGGTCAACGTTTGACTGAAGCGAGGTGGTCAGGGATTAGTGGGGGCCGGGAGAATTGGTTAAGGATAGGGCGCCTGGGGGCTGGGGAGGGGAAAAGAAGATTTCCCAAGCCGGCTTCCACAAAACCCACGGATGACTCGGATTGGAGGGCCTGTGTTCAATGAAGGGGAAATAACCCGGCAAGGGGGGCTCGTTTCCATTCTACAAACACTGGGAAGTGGCCCGTTGGACCCCATCGTCGCGTGATGTAGATGCAGCCTCCAAGGAGGATGAGTATGGGAAGGGGGGGGGGGACTTAAGGATCATCTGAAATGGAGACAAACAGCACAAGGGAGAAAAACTCGCGCCTTCCTCTTCCGCCCTCAAACGAAATACCCGGCTCAGTCAAGGAGAAAAAAAGCTCCAGGGAAGGCAGCAAGTAGACAACTGGAAAAGAAAAAGAAGACGGAGTCATCTCAGTCCCTCTTGCCTCCATAAGGCCGAATAGAAAATCGTTACTCCGCCAGCGAATGTGATGAACAAATAATACGAGAAAGGGAAAATGAAAACGTCGGAGGTTTTAACCTAAAGGAAGAAAGAAGTGAAAGGCCATGCGCGTCGGCTCAAAGGGAGTGGGGAAAAAAATTCTTCACATCCATTGTATTTCTTATTTTCGCGGGCGATGGGGGGAGAAGCTTTCGCACTGGCTCGACCGTGGCCGTGAGTGAGAATGGACAGAAAAAAACAGCTCTACCTTGACGTAATACGGTCTTCTTCCTAGAGGATCGCAGATGAAAGAAGGGGCTAGCCGCCGGGAGAGATAGACACCGGCGCGAAACGAAAAAAGCAGTTCTCTTCTCCGCAAGGAGGGGAAGAGATCAAAAAGCTCTTAATCCAAAAAGTGCCCAGCATCGAAAACGGGGGAAGGAATTGTCAAGGCAGAGAGGAAAGGAGGCGTTGGAACCTGGGGCGTGGGAACCAGGTAGTTGATGAACCCATATATCTTGACTGAGAAACGCGGTCCAGGAATTGAAGGGTCGCAGAAGTGGAAGCTGAGGTAGGAGAATAAGAGACCTCTCTGGGGGAGGAAGGATTTTCCAAGACTAGTCGTACATCTGAACGGGAAGGGTATATGTACCAGTGTGCTCTATTAACTATAGCCAGAGCAGGGATCCCCCCAAGAAATTAGCCCCTCGACGGGAAGAAGGAGGAGGATTTCAGTTAATCGAAGTACCGAGGAGGGGGGGGAAGGGACTGAAGCACTTTTTTTTTGGGGGAAGCGTGATGAGAAACGAGAGACGCCCAAGACTCTTTTGCAAAACGTTGTGAAGGTCTTACGCGATCGAGCATCCAAAAGGGCGTTGAAAGAAAAAAGAGTGGAGGCGAGGGGGAGGGAGGAAGTCATGGTCTTGAAAGATTCAGACATCCTTATAAGAGAAGGTGAGCAATCTCCACTCTCGCACCATGACTGAGCAGTCGCGAGCGGACTTCCCGCTTGGTTTGGAAGGGGAGCCTTGGAGGAGGGGAACGTTAAAAGGGGCCAGAGGATGAGGGGGGGGTCAGACTTTTTTTCTTCGTTCGTCTTTGTAGGGAAGTCTTGGGATGGACTGTTTGGAAGGGGAAAGTTGGGAAAAAGGAGATAGAGGGAAACTACTCTTCAAAACTCGCCTGAGGGGGAAGTTGCAAGGGACGCCAAAGAGGAAAACCATCCTTAGTCCTCGATTCAAGGGAAAAGGCGAAAAAGAAGGGAGAAAGAGAGGCATCAGAGGACATCCAGCATAGCTTGTAAAGGAAATGGGTGACAGGCCGGAACGAAAGGAGGGGAAAAAAAATTTACCAAGAGCTGGGGCCGACAAAGAAGGAAGAATATAGGATCGGGGAAAAAGATCATGTCATTGAGAACTTTCATAGCGGCTAGGAAGAGGGGTCCCCGAGCAAGATAGACCTGGTCACGAATCAAACGGGAAGTTCGCCCATTAAAAAGCCGAAATTAATTCGGTTCTCAAAACCTCAGAGGCGGTAAAAAAAAAGGAGAAGACTGGGATCTCTCCAAAACGGAGGAGGTAAGATAGCCTAGGGACATCTTGAATTGTTGATACGAACGGGGGGGATACAAGAAGGAAAACCCCTCAAATTACGCAACATTTCTTACACAGCCACCGCCGTGATGCGTGGCCTATTCGCGGAGAAAGGACGCGGGATGTACAAGAAGACTGACCGTTTTCCTCGAAAAAACCCGGATCTGGGACCGAAAGTAGGAAGGGTTGAACTCTGCGGCGAACTCTAGAGGGGGTAGGGAACTTCCCACAATCCATGAAGAGACTGGTGGGTGGCAACAATAACGTTAAGGAAAAGCTCTTAGGGACCTCGGGAAGAAAAGAGTTCTCTCTCCTCTTCCAGGGAGAAGGGGCCTCGAGGAAAAGGAAGGATATAGGTCAGTTGAGTCTTCCCGGAACGTGAACACGAGGAGCGGGGGAGGGGTGAATGGCTAAGATTGTCTAAACCGTCAAAGGGAGGAGAAGCCGAAAGTCCACAAAGAGAGACCCCGGAAAGAAAACCGGACCTCTATTCCAAGCACCGGGAAAGAACGCAATAAGGGACCACCCAAAAACGAAAGCGGGGGAGAGAAATGTACTCTCAATAGTTAGAGGTGCGGAGAGAGAGATATTATAACGCACTAAAAAAGTAGAAAAAGGGACAACAAAATATGTCGAAAGACTTCTCGGACCTGGTCTATTCCGAATCTCAGCTAAGACCTGAAACGCCAGGGTCAAAACAATGGCAGGGAGCAGAGGTTCTCTAGCAAAAGGCCGGGAACTTGTGGGAAAGCTTATCTATCGTCTCAGGAGGGAACAGCCCGAATCCCTCTGGGCTTCGAACAACAGAAGGGAGATTATGAGGATGGAAACTGGCTAAAGGGAAAAAAAAGAAATTAAACATCTGTCTGAAAGGGGGGAACATCCTCCGGGGAGGGACCGTAGATGTGAAGACGTTACAAACAGGAGGTCGGGGACGGCGGCGGAGAAGATTCAGACCTCGCCAATGCGAAAGGGTCGAAGATAGCGAATCTATCCTAAACTGAACCGAGGTGAAATCCGAGATTATTGAAACAGCGCGGTATGGGAGGAAAACAAAATTACACAGCGCGGGCCCGGGAAAAGGGAAAGGAAGTCACTACACGCCTGAGTGATGGAGGGAAATATTATTATCTTATACAATTTAGACGGTCATTGCGGGCCGGATCTAGAAAGCTGCGCTTGACTAGGGGACTAAAAGGTCAAATTTGGGGACAAAGGGATTAGGCCCTTCTTGAAAAAAAGGCTAGGGGGACGCAACGAGGGCCAGAACGATTCGGAAAAATTCGGTATCGCCGGATGAAGACCTCGAAAATCAGCGCCCTGGAAAAGGGAGAGAGGGGCCGAAAGGAGGCGGGACATACTGACCCCCGACTAACAGAATCCCGACATATGGATGGAAAAAAAAAGGTCAACCGATGCAGAGACCCGCCTGGGAGCAAAGACGGTAGCTCCGAAGTTGGAGGCACAAAGGGGGGGGTTTAATTTGTTGCCCAAAAAAAAAACCCTTGGATGCGGATGCTGGTTCGAGGTCTTCAAGCCGAACTGGTGACGGGGGGGGGAAAGCATTTTCGGGGGTCAGGGTCGGGGAGACAGGGCTTGATCCAGTGGGGATGAGAGGAGGAGGGAGGGGGGAAAAGAAAGGTTGGGACTCCTTTTAAGAACGCAGGGGGTCGAGATTCTTTTTAGTCGAAAGGGGGACGAGAAGGCTCATGGGGGCTGGGTCGAAGGAAGAAGGTCTCAGAGGAAAGAATGCTGGAAAAAAAAAAAGACTATAACCGTTACTTGGAGGCTTGTTCCAAGGCCGATCAGGCGACGAGGGGGCGTGAAATCTCTCACAACGGAGTCGATGAGGGAGGGGAAGGGGGTGCCCACCGCGGAAATCAAGTATCTTCACATCGGGGAGGAAACAGCCTCCAGGAAAGGGGCTAGGAGTCCTTTTTAGCGGCAAGTGAACATGACGGCCGGGAGAGGATCACAGCGCACCCCCGTCCAAGCCCTGGAAAAGAAAAAGAAGACCAACCCCTCTTCTCGAAAAAAACGCACGAGAGGGGAAGAAAACTTCTAACAAAAGGAAAACCCAAAGCAAAAAGGATAGAGAAAGAAATAGAAATCCACCCACCTAAAACTCTACGGGGAAGAAAGAGCCTGTGAAAGCGACCTCGAGAACCGAGATTCTTGCCCATGAAGCGGGTCCGTGGGAAAAATCATCTGGTCTCCGGAAACAGGAGTCGGCTCGGTTGATTAACACATCTCTTTCTGGGGGGGAAAGGACCGGTGCGGGGGCGGTCGCCGAAGGGAAGGGAAAAGGGCACTACATTGTAGGGCTGGAGGAAAGGAGCTTGAAAAAATCTCCCTCGATCGGGAACTGAAATAGGATCGCCTGGAAGCGTGAGACGTCTTGACCCAGGTCTGAACGCCCGTTGGCGTATCGAGCACCTCGTCAGGAAAGCAACGTGCACGATGCAAAGAAGGAAAGCGATCCACCCGCGTCAAAAAAAAAAGCGCCACATCTCATGAAGTTGAGCCATCATCTCGCGGGAAACAAAGTCAGAATTGATAGAGGTACGAACGCGGCTTTCAGGGTAGGGAAAACTATCCAAAACTGTCAGAGAAGCTGGCATGGGACCCATCTCTGTCAGAAGTCTACGAGGTATGAGAAGAGGGACTACAGCGGTGGCGATGCGTAAAAGGAAGGTCTAAACCGACAGCGAGGAGTTCTGAGCTGTCGTGGGGAAAAGGACGCGAGGAATGGAAAGGAAATTAATCTATTACCAGTCATGAGAAGGAATCCTGCCCCAAAAAAAGGCGCACCCCTCACGGCTAAAAAAAAGGAGGGGGGCTGGAGTACTTCGAGGACGCGGAGAGAAAAGGTTAATCAGTTTACAGGGGGGGGGGAGAGTAAAGAAAAGAAAAGGGGTGACCCTTTCTGTGTGTTCAGGAGTTACAGCGGATCGAGCATCAGGAGCGAGTTCTTATAGCGAAGGGGGGGGGTTTCGTATTAGTAAGCGATAGGTGTCTTGGATTCTCGAGAATGGAATATGGTTTGATAAAAAGAGAAAACGGCTCGAAAGAAAAAAAAGAGGATCTCAGACATTTAAAACGCGACGGGACTTAAAAAGGTTCGTTTTTGGCCCCGTGGTGAGTTGGTCGCTGATTGACCTGAAGGCAGAGCTGGAGTTGGTGGACGTGCTTCTGGGAGGAGTGGATTCAGGAGGGGGGGGGAAGGGTGCCAGGAGTTTTGGGGAGAGGAACAATAGACATGAAACCTACTCATTCCCAGATACGCGTGGGGTGCCGTCGGAAAAAGAAGAGTAAACCTGTAAACAGTAATTACGAAGAGGGGAAGGAGGGGAAGCGGAGCGGAGGAAGGAAGGATATTCAAAGGGACGATTGTATTTTTTTCACCGACCACCAGGAAGGAACGAAAGCTGTGGGCAGTGCCACCACAAGTCATTGCCGATCCGCATGAGCCCGGGGGGGGAATCGAGAGGGGCTCCGTGGGACAAAATCGTTCTGTCAGGGTCTGCGGAAAAAAGGGTTGAAACTATCCAAGCTGCAAGAAAGAAAAAAAGTAACGTACCTTTCACCGACGCCGGTGAAGGTGATTGACCAAAGCCAAACTGGCACTTCCCTACCGCGAAGGAAAACTAAAAACTTGCATCAAAAGAAGAAAGGGGTCAAAAGAAAAAAAAAAAGAGAGTGAAAAGAAATTCAGTGAAAAGGGGACTTACTTTTTTTGGGGGGGAGTTGGAAAAACACCCGGCAAAAAGCAGGATTCCGCCTAAAAGACAGGCGCGGCTGGCCATGGGCGAAACACTGAAAAAGGATGGGAAAACTTACGGTCGGGGGGAGGGCAGAAGAGGCATATCTCTATCTGACAGGTTTGGAAAAAACCCTGACAGAACGATTCGCCTACCTATAGAGATACTAGGGAAGAGAGGCGTCGGAAAAAGACGGAATTGGATGGGGGATGAGGGTGAGGGTTCCATTTCGAGGTGCAAAAAACCTACTTGAAGAGGGGGACAAACGCAATCGTGGGATTGAAGAGGGGGATGAAAGATTCGACCTCCGCGTCTCAGCCTCGGGATCTCAGGACGAGGAAAGAAGGGAAAAAAGAAGTCACTCATGAGCGGGGGGAAACGAGTAGGTTAATGTCAGAGGGAGGGGGAGGGATACAAAAAAACCTGCAGCCAGAAAAACCAAAAAAGCAGACTTCAAAGAAAAAAAGATAACACCCCCTGCCAGAAATGATAAAGAGGCCAAGCATTAAACGCACAACTGGCCAAAGTACAAGGGACAAAAAAAGGTAAAAGGACGGGGGGTCCGTCCCGAGAAATGGAGGCAAGAAGGGGGAGCCGTGGGTATAGGTGATGGTAAAGATGAGGGGAGGAGGAAATCTATCTAATAACATAATCATAAAAGATGTCGTCTTATCTATAATACCTGGTTCAAAAAGGACGAAAAATGTTCCGAGCTGTAAGACACCGCACCTTTCAAAAGAGAAGAGGGGGGCGAAAAGGGAAAGAGGGGAGGGAAAAGATTCAACGTGTGAGAAAGTATCG
>Ga0179593_1374044_pt1 | contig 12341 bp, 9 predicted proteins | sample CZODoug2_1_08_16_FD_185931 | JGI IMG/M metagenome (GOLD analysis project Ga0179593, IMG submission 185931) | Vadose zone soil fungal communities from Angelo Coast Range Reserve, California, USA - CZODoug2_1_08_16fungal (PacBio error correction) | ecosystem: Environmental > Terrestrial > Soil >...
GTAAAGCAAGAGGAACGAATGGGAGCAACATTCCTCACGGAGCGACAAAGTGCGCAAACCAGTTTTGAGGAGTCGCTCAACGAAGGGGAGGCACCATCTTCATGCACAGGACAGCAGGAACCATGGGGAAAAAAACCCGGGACTCAGGTGGGGCATGGCGAAGAAAACCAGAGGATTGGCTCCGGGAGATGCCAGGCCAAGGCTAAGGCCAAAAAGTGAGCGACGAGCGGTGTGCAAACTTCTAAATAACCCGGGAAAAGCTCCGTGAGAGGTCACGCCTTCTATGGACGGGGTGCCAGTATAAGGCAGCCAGCTGTATAAACGAAAGACAAAAGAAGCGGTGTAAGCCATTAAAACATGCAGACGTATCTAAAGGGGTGGTCGGTGGGGGTATGTTTAGTGACCTCCATGGGACAAAAGATCCGACTCAGGGAAGGAGCCTTAGTCGTGTTTTCAAAAAAAACGGGGATGTTGGGTAAGGTTAATGGGTAGTTAAGGGAAGGGGACAAACAACCGTTGTCGACCCCGAAAAAAAAGGACTGGCAAGAACCAAGAAGAAACCGTCCATGCTGGTTTACGAGGCAGGGTCGGACAGATTCAGAAAGGCGTCGTAAAAACGTACTGGGCAAGGGGACGAGTCGAAAGGGTTCCAACAAAAGGTCCATCTTTGGGAAGGGAAGTACGGTCTGGTTCCTGGTCACGGGTAAAAGAAAAGGAGAGGGACCTCGAGGGCGCAGCCATCAGCGAGACTGATTTCAGAGAGATGTAGGCGTGAGATAGAACCGAAGAAAGAAGGGGCACCATGGTATGGTAAGACGGGAATTGCAATGTCAGAACGGTGGTCGCCGAAGATGAAAAGGAAGCGGTTGACAACTCGAGGAATCAGTGATGGAGTTCGAAGGAGGGGGAAAAAAGGAACATCGAGCTCCGAAAAACATGCACAGTGAAAGTGGGGAAAAGAGGAAAAGATAAAGAGAAAACAAGACTGGGAAGGGGGCCAAACCCAGAAATCTCAAGAACTGATTCAACAACATCTACCTACCTTGCCATATAGGAACTCGGACCTCCAAAAAAGGTCGAAGACTGAGAGGGACGCGTGTTTATGGCACTTAAACAAACAACCAAGGTCTAGAACAGCTAGTTAACGCTTATCAGAAAAGGTACTGTTGCAAAAACAGGACGACTTGTCGAAAAGCTTCGCCTATAACGAAAACACGTTCTGCGAAGCTATCCCTTGCCGAAAACAATCGGTGCGAATCAAGGAAGAAGTCCGCGAGTAAGAATTCTACTCAACGAAAATGCACTCTCGAACTGACCCATGTACTTGGACACGCGGGGAGAAAACGGAAAGGCTGAACACTGCCGAGCGGAGGGTAAAACGGACCCACACGGGTCGATGAGCTTGCTAGCACCTGGTATACGCTTTTAAGAGGGGGTAGACTCGCAACTTACAAATGGTGAACTTGAGGCATTGGAAGTCGGGCCAACAACACGGAAACCAGGGGGTGAGCGTCGCGGGCAAGCAAGTACGGGGGGGTCAAACAGCGCAGGGGGGGACGATCGGCTGGAAGGAACAAGCCTCGCCCTGTCAAACCTGGATAACGAGCTGAACACAGCGAGGCGGACGGGGCCCTAAGAGTGAAACGTAAGATGGTGATGGGGAAACGGAGGAAGCAAAGGGGGGCAAATGTACTCGCGGGCAAACGCCTTTAAAGGGATGCGGAATGAAGAGGGAGACTCTTCCTTCGTCAGCACAAAAAAAGAGCAGAAACCGTTGAGGGAACGCCGCGAGGCAGGATGATACTCGGAACCAGGACGGACAGGGCAATCTCGTTCCATACTGGCAAAGAGGTAGGAAAACGGTGTGATAAAAAAAGCAACCAGAAGAATGGAAACGCTATCACTTCAGGCAAGGATCAAAACAAAGTCACAGCGATCACGCGCGGAAACCTCTACGTCTTCCTTGCGGAAGGCCCGAAAAAATTAGACGGCGAGTTAATTCGGGAGTGAAAACGAGACCTAGGGGAACAGGCCCACCTAAAACATCTTAATTGACACGTGGACAGAGACGACGGGGGCAGTGGTACCAGAACGCCGAGTCCAGCCGGGGATCTCCGAACCCCGACTGTCGGAGAAACGCAGGAGCGTAGCTAAAAAATCACTAGCCAGGTGTGATAGGGCAACGACTTAAGATGACCTGACGAAAGTTGTAAAGGAGACATTGACCTCGGCTAACATTGACTCCTTCTGCGCGGACCCGAGGGTACTGGAAGAGGTGCATTCCCAGCAAGAAAGCGCTTAGGGAAACCGGCCGTTTCCGGTCAAAGGAAAAAAACTCCTGTCGTACTAAAAAAAAAAAAACTAGTCCTAGCTTCAAAACAAGGAGGGAACCCAAGATCTGAAATAGATAAGGTCAGGAGGGCCCAGCTCCGCGAAAAAAAGTAGCAGGCTTGCATGTATTCCAGTCTGTGGAACGGGGGTCAACGGGAACGTAAATTCACTCTATAGGATTGGGGCCGCACATAACTTGGGGGGGGAACCGCAACTGTGGTAAAAAAGAAACTCAAGGACTCAAGGGGTGACAAGTTGCAAAAGGACGGTGAAAGCTCCAAGCAAGCAAGTGACTTATGCCGGAGCAGATCTATCGCGTGAACATCCGGGCCTCGTTGGGACTAGTAAAGGCCAAAAAAAAACAAAGAACACCGTCCTTTGTATGCGCCACGGCGCGGTGAAAGAACTTCGTGAAAAGGGTGACGAGGGCGCTCAAGGGGAAAAAAAAGAAAGCAATGCAAAGAGTGCGGCAGTGGGGTCCCGGCCCTAGAACCCGCAAAAGAAACATCTGCGAAGATAGCAAATAAGAGAGGAGACGAGGGGGCATGCCCGCCGGAAAATCGACATAGGTGGTAGAGGCGAGAACAAGGAAACAGGAAGGGAGCTTCGGTTTACTCAAGCTGTACCGTCTGAAAAATTGTCAAGAAAAAAAAATCAGGGCACTCAGAGAACCTGGAGATAAAAAGAAAAAACAACAAAGAGGAGGAAAGAGAGAGATACCGGAACGGCGGAGACAAAGCAGGCAATGGAAAGGTGGGCGCGGGTAAGCCTTTACAGAAAAAAATAAACCTCAGCAAAAATCCACTTACCACCTGACTCTACAAAACTAGAAAAATAAAAAAGTAGAAGGGGACAGACGGGCAGGCTTAAAAGAACGTAGAAATGCCGGAAAGTCTCGAAAAAAACTAATATGCAAAGAACCACCGATGGTCAAAGGAATCACTCACAAGATTCTTCACCGGAAGAGAAAAACAAACACGAAAAAAGCCTTCGTCCCCAGTGGGAACGAAGTAGGATGGCCAAAGACGCGGAAGATCACTAAAAAAAACAACGGTAATGTAGGTCCTGTGGGTTCAAAGAACGAGGCAAAAGTAAATGGACGACCACTATCGGGAGACGTCTCCGATGAAGGCAAACCTGGCTGGAGACACTTAGTTCACGGAGGCGTTAAACGTGGGGTAAAAAAAAGTGATTCGTTCCCGAAAGGACCCGAGCATTGTGCTTGCGTCAACGTATGCAGAAGACTACAATCCGAGAGAAGGAAGCTCTTCGAAGCAAGGGGGTGACCAAAAACAAAAATCGACTAAAAGAAGACAACTAAAGTCGTACCATATCAGGCAAGAAAGAACGATGGGGGCTCCTCCAGGCCCGGGAAGAAATCGAAGAAGGGAAAGCCATATGCAATTAGAAACGTAAGAGGGAATAGTAAGTGGGAACGAATTCGGCCAAAAAAACAGGCCGGGTAACCCTCGGGGGGAAATGGATTTAAAGAGGGCAAAGACACACGCAGGAAAGAAGAACCGCGGGAAAGCAGCAGGAAAGGTCCTAGATAGTTATAAAAAGCAAAATTCGCAACAAAGGCATCTTCGACGGCTCAACGAAAAAAACCGTTGTGCCGCGCGCGGGGAAAAGAGGGAAGATTTACGAGACAGTACGCGTATTCGAAAACAGAACCAAAGGGAGAAGGACCGTCCATGCAGACTGTGATCTAGGGGTCAGTAATAGTGCGCGGGAAAGTCAAAAAGACGCTAAAGAGAAAAACTGCAAGGGGCGGAAACGAACGAAGACAAGATATAGGTCCTGAAAAGGGGGAGCGAGGGGGAAATCCGTCGGGGGGGGTGAACGATAACGGCATAGTAACTTGGGAAGAAAACAATCGGATAAGTTTAAAAAAGAGATGAAGGAAGAGGAAAACTAGTGAACCACCTGCCGAAACGAAAAAGACAAGTCCGGAGGGAGCGATAAGCAATGGGCCGTCAACCCTAGAAGGAACAAAAAGAGAGCGCACTTAAATGAAGACGAGGGAAAGGGAGAAGAGGATCAGATCCGTCCATCATTGGGCGGACAAAATCCAAGAAAAGAAACCCTTCTTTATGCGGCAACTCCGTTCCAACCACGGAACAAAAAAAGCGTACTTGACGAAGAGGCGTCCGGCATCCCTGTTCATAATAAAAAAGGAGGAGAACAGGGGCAGGAACTGTCAGGCGGGGAAGAATCGAAGAAAGGCACAACCCTGAGAAAGTCTTTCGTGGTAGCCACCGCCCCGATCCCGGTTATGCGCGGAATCGGACCCCAAGACTAGACAAGAGGGAAAGCGGGGCAGAGGGAAGGTCAGGACAGGTTCAACAGGACGCACCCTTGAGGATGTTCAAAAACTAGAAATTAGAGCGTAACCCCAGGGGAGAGAGAGCGGAAAGACGAACGTGGTCTCGACGCCAGCAAGGCGAAGGGGGGCTGGGGGGGAGAGCCGGCCAAAAGCGCAGCGTGGGCAACAAGGTTAAGAACGATTGCCTTGGATTGAGCCCACAGTGGAACAAGGAATAAGAAAAGGACGCACAGTGGGGCCGGCACGTGGCGTCAGCAGGTTCGGATGGAGGAAACTACGCGTTCTCCGATCAGATGATCAAGTGACTCCAAGGCTCTATCGAATCGCGAAGGAGTTGATCGACGGAAAAGAGGAAAAGCGGACGCGCAGGCAGCACTGGCTGGGAGCAAAGAGGTCATCAAAGTCTCTCTGTGGGGGAGAGCGGATCGTCATCTGGTGGAAACTAGAAAAAGGGCTTTGGAGTTGACGCAATATCCTTGATGGCCAATGAGCACACAGCTTCAACCAGACAGAGTCAGGGACGACTCCGAGATCTCCTGCTTAGCCTGATCCCTAGAACGCCACACATTTTCCTCAGTTTCAAATCGCTATCTCTAACAAAAAAGGACCTGCCCAAAAAAATACATGAGAAGAACTGGTGCCAAGGGTCTATGTCGCTGTCGGAGCGCACGGACACGAAAAAACAGATGAATAAAGAAGAGATATCTGAAAAACTCAAACGAGGCAAGAAGAGAAGGTATCTCCAAAAAAAGACTCTACGGACAACGAAGTAATTGTTGTTGGAAACAATGGAAGCCGACTGTGAAACACAACCACGGCATCAAACGGGAATCACGATGCAACTTGCCGTCGTCCCCCGAAAAAACCGGTCGGCAAAAGAAGGCGGGCAACTCCCGGTGTTGGGTCGACAAACCCTCGCCTCAAACCAAAAAAAAAATGAACCTCACCACAAAAGGTGCGCGCAAAAGGACCAACGGCGAACGTGCCGAGACGGAGAGGGGCCCTGAGTCACCCATCACCCAGAAACCCGGCAAAAACCGTTTACGAAAATCGTACACGGCTTGGGGGTCCGCTTGGCTAAAGTGGAATTAAGTCATCTTCCTGGCAATCCCTTAACCTTCCTTGGGAGAACCTCACTGTCACTCTGTGAGTTCCGGCAGGGCAAAATTGCAAAAACCATCTTACGCGAGAGGCGAAATGGCGCAGCTTAGCCACGTGCCGGGGAAATCCAGTCCTCAAATAAATGTTGCCAAAGAGAAAGGAGGCAAACCCGGTTCAGGTCTCACCGGGAGGGAAAAAATGCCCGGATCCGGATGGGGGTGACTGAATCCCATTCGTTGAGACAAGAAACGGAAGACAACTTCTAAACATGGGGCCTATCCGGATGGAGGAAAGACTGCGTAAGCCCGCCAATTTCGTCGACTCAAGTACAGAACTAAATCAACACAATCAAGGAGGAGAGAAAGATATATAAATAAAGAGAATGGAGCCCACTACGCCTGCCTCCGGTACGGAAAAACGGGGACGCACCCATTTGTCGTAGGTGAGTGCGGAATCAAACGAAATGACGCCTACCAAATATGAATCCCTCTCGAGACCCGTGAGACAAAAAGAGGTTGACTCGGGGCGATGGGCAGGCCAACGGCGTGGTGAAAAAATCGGGAAGGCAACGGGGGAAACCTATCTTAACACCTTAGTCAGACTAAAAAAAAGATCGGTGGACAAAAGTCTAACAGCCAACAAGAGGGGAAAAAACCTCGAGAGTGACAAGCAGGCATGGACGTGTACCAGGATGAACTTAAGACCCGGTAGCAACTCTGAACTAACAATCAGGGTGTAAGTGGAAACCGGACCCGACTGGAAGAAAAACGGGTTTTCTGTGTGCTGGGGTACCTACAGGCACTAAAAAAAAAAAAAAAAAAAAAAAAAAAAAAAGAAACAAAAATAAGCATTTAAAAAGGGTCCAAGCCCGGGGAGGGTGCGTGTCACGGTGGATTACTTGGCAAGGCAAAAAGCGTGGTGGACCACCAAATACTCCAAAACAAGGTAAAAAATACCATAAGGAACTTGGAAGAGGACAAGACGCTCGTAGTCACCGGCGTCCGAGGCCGGACGTGGGCCAGGTCACCGGAACGGCGCCATTTGTCCACAAAACAAGGGCATATGGGCAACGGTACTCGCCGCACTGAAAAAGAGCCCGAGTACAGCGGTTCGCGCTCCTACGGAGAATTTCTGTAAGGCATGCGATAAAAGAAGACAAAAACTTTTACAAAGAGGAAATGGACCAAAAGGCATTCTTCAACAACGAGATCGAAGGGGTCAGAAGAGGGGGGGAAAACCTCGAAGGCATCGGGACAGGTGGCTTTCGAGATCATTGGGAGCAACGCGGCGATGTCTAAAAAACCGCTGTGACAGGGAAAGGGGCATAAGCGGGCAGCCAAACTCAAAACCACCCGGTTGACTCTGGGTGACAGACCAGATTCTAACTCTGGATTAGAAAAAAACCGCTCAAAAAAGGCAAACTACCCTCGTAAAATGGTCAACCCCGTGCTCGCGGAGGGTTCAAACGCTTGATCTGTCAGGAGAGAACAGCGTCGGCGCTAGACCGATCGAGAAATTACGAGATCAATCGCCTTCGATAAGGCTTCCCGAAGGGAAAAAAAAGGCTGACCGCCCAAAAAATCACGAGGTGAGGAAAAGTCTCCTATGACCGCGCGACATCAGATCTTCTCAAAAAAGCCAGGGCAATCAGGTCCGCTTCCCCATCCGTGAAAAAAGGCTACGAGAAACGCTGCAACAATGGGAGGCTGCGGCTTCACGCCGGACCCCACGTGAGGGAAACAGACTAACACTGGGAACAAAAAAAAAGAAGGTTCCAGTGTGGAACTAGACAACAAGGGAACCAGGGGACATTTCCATAGTCACGATGGCGCTACCAGCAAGGTGACCTCGGTTACTTAAATACGGGGGACCAGCCTACGGAAATCGACAAAAAAAAAGAAGTGCACCGCTCGGCGAGGAAAGAACCACTAGAAACCAAATGGAGAGAAAAAGAGGCTGGGTAAAGAGAAGGACGCTAGACGTACATTTCCTACTAGAAGAAGGGTCAAGTCTGTGGCGGAGGGGAGAAGGAAAAGGTACTCGATCGGCCTGGTCGCACTGCAGGGACAGAGCTGGACGGGAGAAAAAAGAGGACAACACGTCTGCGAAAAGTCGAAGTACAGTTCTTAAGGGGAAATGAAAGGGGAGGGAACGGAAAACCTGACCGTTCCGGTGTTATCCGCAGGGTGCAAGAGTTGCAAAAGGGAAAATAACTCCGGGTGAAAAAACCCAAGCCTCACCTAAGAGTACGATGGGAAACATGAAGGGCGGCCCGGATCTGAAACAACCTCCGGAATCAAAAGATCATCCGGCAAATCTCAGGCCATGTTCTGGGGGAGGAGCACCGATTGAAAGAATGCTTGGAGACTGTTCAAAGCGGGAAAAGGAAAAGGCCCACCTACGCGAAAATTCTGCAGGGTAACAGAGGAATCAGGCCCTGAATCGGGTCGCAAGGCCGATCGACAAAGACCCGTAGTCTCCGAAAAAATCCACCGGGGTCATAACAAAAAAAAAACCGCACTCTGAAAACAACACAGGGTGGGGATTCGGAAAACTGCCGGCCGGGAGGGAAGTAGGCGGCTGACCTATGTCTAATGACGCAGGAGAGCGCCGTGAGGGTCTTCAGAGGTAATGGTTCTAAAAAAAAGGCCCACCGACCACGCGGGAATATGGTTCCAAACCGAAGTTGACGGGGAAAGAAGGGTTTCCTCTGGGGCTTAGCTCCTTCCCTACGATGGGCAAAGGAAATGGCAACCGTCATAGGCGCACAAGGGCAGGATAGAAAATCGGACTACCGGTGGTGACCGGGAGGGCATGCTCCGCGGAACAGACGAAGGTAGCTAGTGCGAAAGTCGAAAGGGGGGGGAATTTGGGTTTCAACAGGTCTGAACGAAGTAGCGCACTAGCTAGGGTTGTGCAAAACCGGAACAAAAGAATTGGGAGAATAAATGCCGTGTCTTGCTCAGGAACGGAATCAGGTGGGGAAAAAATGTTCACCTTAATACGGGAAAATCTCCGGTTTCTCAAGCCGTGTGATCAAGACAGTCAGAAGAAGTCAACTAGGGGGACGAGGGGGATAAAGTGGAAAAAAACCCGACCTACAATCCGTGTGTCGAGAAGAAGGGGGGAAGAAACTTACGGGGGGAAAAGAACAAGGTCGTTGCGGCACCGGGGCAACTCCAGAGAAACGTTCGGGAGGGCCGGGAACGCCTAACGGCGCCCGAGAAGTGGCGGATTGCATCTGCTCGTGGGGTGGGCGAAGCGAAGGCAGGGAAAGAGGGGGGAGCAATGCCCTCTTTATATAAGAAAGGGGTACGCGTTTGCGCGAATGGAGACAGTGCAAAGGGGAAGTGAGGAGGAGGGTGAAGGAAGGGGAGGTGACCGGGAGAAAATTGGAAGGGCAAAACTAGGATGGAGACGCCTCTCGTAGAATTTCGGGGGTAAAGAACCACCGGAGGGGATTCAATAGAGTCGAACGAAAGGGAGCGAAAGGACGTTTTCCGCGAAGAAAGGAGACCGTAAAAGAAAGAAAGAAAAAAAAGGATCAAAACTTACCCAAGGGACCTGAGCACTATCCATAGTAACGAGACAACACGCAACCAATGAAAGGAGGAGGATTCCAACTAGAAGCCGAAGACAAGAGACTAGGACAACACCAAGTGAAGAAACGCCACGGTAGGGAGGAGAGGCAGGAAGAAGTAAACCACGAAAGGTCTAGTACACCTCCTAGAGGAAAGAAAAGTTCTCCGCCACTCCGCTTCCCCATGGAAAGAAGTCAGGGGTAAAAATAGCTTCAGGAAGGAAACCGAAGTGTATGTAAGGGTTGTGGGACATAGCCGGGGCAACGAGGGACCCAGGAAAGACCAATATATACTTATAAGCACCAAGGGGAAAAAACATTAAGCAGTTCGGGGAAAAAAATTTGGACAAAAAGTAGTCCGGGCCGGACGAAGGAAAAAAAGGTGAGCGCCCTCGGTGCGCAGGGACTAAACAAAACCTAGAGATTCCGCGACTAAAGGTGGGGAAAAAAAAAGAGTAACCGATAAACTAAGCCTAGAACTAACGGGCGGGTACCGCGGAGCAGAACTCATAACCACGTAGCGATGTGAGAGACGATATAAAGCGGCACGACATGAAAGGATAACTGACGCGGAACTTGGATTCAGGGGGGAGGGGCACGACTTAACGGAAGTGGAAAACATAGGCGGTGGGAGAGATTGGAGAAACTGGACACCTCTCCCCATTACACAGCACTTAAGGGAGAAAAGAAGAGTCATCATCGTCATTCAACTATCGGAGTGACATATATAGAGGAAAACTGGGTCGTCCGAAAAGTAAAGGAGAAAAGATAAAAAAAAGGTTGTGTGCAAGCCGAGCACGACGAAGAGACAGAGGGTCGGAGAAAAAAACGTAACATTACTTCAGGAAGAAGAAAAAAGTATGTAAGCAGGGGGGAAAAATACAATGTTCTCCGAGGGGGCAAGGGAACGCGTTCGCGGGCAAAATCCGTCATCGAGCCGTGCTCCATACTGGACACCTAAGGAAAAGCGGGGAAAGGGGGGGAGGAAAAGACCTTGCAAAGGAAGGGAAAGGAGGGGGGGGGGAAAAGGAGAGCATAAAGAGTCTGTCCACGGCGTACAACGATCAGGGAAAGAGGGTTCACCCAACCGGATGACGGGGACGTGCAAAATGAAAAGAAAAAAGGTTCCTTCCTTCCAACGCCGCAAGAGACCGAGACTCACACAAAAAGAGAGAAGTGAAGGAGAAAAAACCGATAAGGGGGGGTCTCAAGCATCGATTCATCACAGGAAAATACCAGATCAGGAACAGGGAAGGGAAAAGTCTGTCACGCTAAGCTAGGAGAAAAGGTAAAGAGAAAAGTAGATCCGTAGGAAACGGGGACGCCGCTCTTAAGTCAGAAGAGGGCATACAACAACGGAGGAGCAGGTCAACTTCATTATGGTCTGCATCTCCGAGCCCTTTCAAAATCGGTTTGGGCAGACAGGGTACCTTCGGAAAAAAATCGAACGAGAAAAACGTAGGGAAAAGGGACTTGTAGTGCCCGATGGGTACAGCAGGGAAATGTACAAAAGGCACACCATGAACTGCTGTAAAAAAAGAGCACAAGGAACTTCGGACCAGGGGAGAAATAGAAAAGAACTGGTACGGAGTGAAGAACAGAAGAGGAAGCGGGGGGGAAACCCTGGACAGACCGGCTCATACGTTTCACCAGGGGTGAAGTCGACTAGGGAAGGTGATTTGGAAGAGCAGAGAGGGAAAAAGGCAGATGATATGACTACCCGAGGGGAAGAGGGAACATTGTAGCTTCCTTCTCTCCAGAACTAGAAATTTCTCTCAAGCAAGAATGAAGAAAAAGAGACATGTCAAAACCGTCGGGGGAGAGGAGAGAGGAAGAAGCTGTGAGAGACGGACAGCATCACCGAGCCCGAAGGGGACGATCAAAAGGCTGGGGGAAAAAGTCCTACCGAATAGCAGGGGGTGGGTTATCATAAGGGGGAGGAGGCTCTTGGGGAAACGTCACCGGCTTGGAGTTTCGAAGAGGAGGGAAGAACTTCTTTCCAGAAAACTGCACAATAGACACCTAAATCATCATTACTACCGAGAGGGAAGATTCGACAAGGAAAGTACGAAAAGCCAACACTATTGAAGAGGGAGGGTTTGCACACTTAATTGGAGCGCTTCGATAAATCAGCCTGAAAAGCGAAACGTTGAAGAAAATGGGGCAACCATCGACGACTAAAAAAAACGAACTACCTCATTAAATCACTAAGAAGGGGAGAGAGAGACGAGGGGAAAGATGGAAGAGAGACGAACGGAAACATACTAAAAATCACCGGTAGATGAAACTTTGGGGGTTGGGGACACCAAAAAGGGTTTAAAGACAATGAAGAAAAAGACTGTTCCCCCACCACAACTTCTACGCAGTGTGACGACTATTAGGAACCGGGGCCCTGAGTCCACAAAAAGGGAAGGTAACAATGCGTCAATTGGGCCAGGAACATTTCGTTTCTCCAACGGGAGGATGCAGCCAACATATAAAAAGTGAACAAAACCACAGTCCAACCGGGTGCGCACTCTACATAAACCCCGGGGAGAAAGTCAGTAGGCTGGATCATGGGGACCGGGAGTCCCCATCCCAGTCGGAAACACCCTGTCAAAAAAACGATTCAGGTTTGTAAGAAAAGGAGTACACCATGGAGGAGCGTGGATAATGGCTGAAGTGTTAATCTGGCCACGGTAAAGGACCGGCCTTGCTCTGATCTTGGACTGTTGGTCGGAGAAGACCGTTCACAAAGGAAGAGGTCGGCGAAAGGGTGCAAGTACAAGTGTAAAACAAGGGAAAGAGACAGGAACGCACATCAAGACTTTGGCCGAAAACGTCGCCAACCACCCGGGGCAGGGTGTCTCAACAGGGTTTACTTCTTGATACGGGAAGCCGGGATGTGGGGAGAAGACCCATTAGGGGAGGAGCACTCACCGGATACGCATGAACGGGGTGACACAATGGGTCCGAAGAACGGAGAAAAAATTGGAAGGTCGGGCTCATTTAATTCAAAAGAGA
>Ga0179593_1532285_pt1 | contig 12341 bp, 13 predicted proteins | sample CZODoug2_1_08_16_FD_185931 | JGI IMG/M metagenome (GOLD analysis project Ga0179593, IMG submission 185931) | Vadose zone soil fungal communities from Angelo Coast Range Reserve, California, USA - CZODoug2_1_08_16fungal (PacBio error correction) | ecosystem: Environmental > Terrestrial > Soil >...
CTCAGGGCGGAAACTAAAAAAAAACCGGACCTCTAGGGAAAAAAAAAAAAGGCAAGGCCTGCCCCGAAAAGAAGCAAAGGAAAGGCAAAGAGTTGGAGAGGTTTCCTCTAGATCCCGCCCGGGGTTCAAGATGAAAAAGCGGAGGGTTCTTTTATTGTGGTGCTCTTAGGAACTGTCCCGTCAAAAAAGTTGCTGGAAGCTGGCAAAGAGATTAAAAAACAGAGCATTACACCGCAGCACGAGCAAAAAAAAAAAGTAAGATCAGTGGGAGGGCCAGAAAAACTAAGGGTGATACAAAAAAAGAAAGCTTCAGCTTGTCGAGGGGCGGGATGTCCCCAGTCGGAAGAGGAGGGGAGGACGCTCCGAGGCGGCATTGTGGGGACGGGGGGGGGTATAAGAGAGGGAATCCGATGATCTAAACAAGAAGCTCGGCTTTGGTCAGGGGAAAAACTAGGAGCTGAAAAGAGGGACGCGCTCCAGGGTAAAAAAAAAGGAGTGAAGAAAAGGCGATCGACCCGGTCTGAGCCTGGAACCTCATCAGGAAATCAAAAAAGGAATAACTCGGAAGAGAGGAAATATCAGTAAAATGAGTCTTTTCATAAGGAGTCTCTTTCCATAATCACATAAGGGAGAAAAATCCTGATTCTAACCGCCAGGCGGCGACATCATCGTTGCAAAAAAGGACGAAGCCAAAACGACCGGGAGAGGGGGTTTCAAAGAAAAAAGGGGGGGTGATGATGCCCATTTGTGAGACATCCCCGGGCCTGGAACTAAGGTTGGGTACGCTCACAATAAAAGGGAATGGTACTGGTGGCCGCGAAACGTGGGGAGGATGGGGCCGCGGCTACAGGGGGGGAGTGCGGTGATCTTCCGAGAATTGGGGGGGGGGAACCGAAAGCGGGGGGAGCAGCCGGCAAAAAGAAAGCTGTGGGGATCGAGAGATACCCTCTTTTTGTTCCCCGTCTCAAGACTCTAAGCGCCCTTTCCCCCTATGAATTTCCCGAGGAAGAGCGTCCTTAGAGTATCTTGGGGGGGATGGATGTACACTAAGAAGGAGGGGGCAATGGGGCCCGGGGAGGTGAAAAGGATGCCGGCAAAGACCTTACAATCCTAAAAAGTCTCCTCGGTGGACCCACCTATATACAGGTACTCCGGGTTTTCTGGGGGAAAAAAAAAAAATCCAGGGGAGTTCTGGGGGGGAAAGCCCCTAAAAGTCCTATCAGGCCGTGGTGCGGAAGGAAAGTGTAGGGTAGGGGGATTAGGGGGGAAGTTTTCTCGAAACTCACTCTTTCGCGTCCCGAGGGGGTTGCTTGGGATGCCTGTCCGGTTAGCTACGTCTTCTCTAGCTCTTGACAAGCCGGAAATATCGGCTCTCTTAAGCGGTTGGGGGGGGGAAAGATAGACAAATATCTGTGACCTGAAAAAGCGCACCATCGAGCCAAGGCGGCGATCTCCCCCGCGAAGATAGGAGAACTTCAACTATCGGTCCCTTCCTTCTACTCTCGGACCCAAGGAGGGAAGGGGCCTAAGAGATTGAAAGCCTAAAAAACGAGTCAACCGACGGCACGAGACGGGAGCGAAGGGGGGGGTGAAAAAGAAAATTGCAAAGACAAGGTCCAAAATCGGAAGATTTAGTGATGTGGGGCTTGGTGTGGCGAAAGCGGCCGGGAATGTTTTGGGGGCCGGGGAAGGTGGGAGACACAAGCTGGTCAGCAAGTCGGGCGTAAAATTTCCCCCAATGGTTGATTAGGCCATAGATCTCTCGTGGATTGAGGAAGGCCTTCCACTGCAGGGAATCCGTAGGGGGCCACCCCGCTTGGTTTCCGATGGAGTCATTCGTAGTCAGAATGGTTCTTGCTCGTCCCAGAACGAAAGGATCTCTTCTGTGTTCGTGAGGAATTCCTCACTACCGAATGAACTGGGGAAAGGGGAAATAAAAGGTACCGAAAAGGGAATCGGCCTAAAAAAAAAATAGGGGATGTGATCATGTATTTTCCAAAATCGGGAAAAAATTGTGAAAACAAGAAAAAAGGGTTAAAATTGGAATAACGTGCAGTCGGGACGGTAAGGGTCAAGGGAGACTTGCTAGCATGACAAGAACCAAGCAAGGGGAAATGGTCGTGAGCAACGAAGGAATAAGGAAGAAATACCGCCTCCTTGTCTTTCCGACTATGTTAGGGGGCAGGGAAAGAAAGGCGGTAAGGTTGCCTCTGCAGGCTGTACACTCATCTAAGCTTATCGGGCTTAATACGGGGGTCTTTCCTTTTTCGGTGTCCTAGGTGTTTCTCAAAAGAGAGTGTCCCGCAGAAGATTGTACTGACCTCTCCCTCAGTCTGACGTGATCGTTCCCTAATTTTGAGTCTTCCCCGAGGTCTGAACCTTCCTCATCTCGAGTTCCGTGATGATACACACTCCGTCGGGGTATGCGGACGCTTCTTCAGATGCGTTTTCGTCTGCTGTCGTCGAACCGAGAAGGGGGGGTTTCCTGCTGCGGAGGTCTTCCGACGTCCTGCCCTTCCCTGGCCTATCCCGCTGCAGGCTGGATGGGCTGAGCCGGGGAGGTGGGGGGGTACCATCCTGGGTACTGGGGCTTCTAGGTTTGTACATGACGCCCGGGGAAGGGTGGGCCTCACAAGAAGCGTAGGTCGCCATCAAGACGCCTCCGGGGCGTCTTGGGGAGGGATCTGGCAACTCTCAACGCCGTTCTCGCCTCTTGGGGAGGAATTCGCGGATAAATCCCGGTGTGGGTGGGTATCCCTGCTTTTGGCTCGGTTTGGGGAGTTTAGGAAGGGAAGCAAGTAGGGGAGTTCATCAGTCGCGGGGTAGCAACGGCACCTGTCTTCCGCGGCGCGATTGGGAAAGAGTCACGACTGGATTTTCTGATCCGGAAGGGATCCTGCCTCCGGGGCTGGGAGAAATGCTTCAATTAACTGAGCTGGGGTGGGGAGGCCGCGGGCGAGAAGAACCGAACTTGGGAGAGAGACGTTTGCGGACTGAGGGCAAAGGGAACGGAAACGACGAAGCTGTCGATAAAGTTACTAGAACAAAAATCACTTACTTAAGGGGAAAGAACCGGATAGATTAAACGCACCTCGAAACCTCCTTTTAAATTCTCCTGGGGGTTAAGTCAAGAAAGTGGGGGGGGCGTCCAGCTAAAGCAAAAGAGGAAAAATTAAGGAGACAACGCGGAAAAAAGTGATGGCTGATGAGAGGGGGACTTAACTACTCTCGTGGAAGCGTTTTCTGGAGAAGGAACAGGGAGGGGAAACAATAAGACGGAGGAACACTGGGGGAATTGTACGACAGGGCGCTTAAAGGGGTAACGCGAGACTGAAGGGAAAACACGAAATAGATTCAAACTAACTCCCCGAGCGCATTTCAGCAAGTCACAAGGGGAGATCAGATCAACGAGCAACGTATTAGGAGAGACGATCACGCGTGTCCTCTGATCAAATTCCAGAAGAGGTTAAAGTTGGGAGGTCGGTACGATAGGGATGAGGAAGCTCGTTCCGCGTCACTTTCGGCAATGTGGCGTAAAAGTATTGTAAAGCCAGAAGGGGGGGTAATTTGGATGGCACTAAAAACGTCTGGGAATAGGCTGTCGAGGGAAAGCGATGCTAATAAAGCGCTGCTGTTAAAACGACACTCATCCGGGTCGGTGTACGAGAATGTAGGGGGGGGGGGTTTGGGGCCGACGCCGAGCTCGAACTTCTGAGAACTTGGGCGGGGGCTTTCCATCCTTGGCCGTGAGAAGTTAGTCAATTGAGTACATTCCGGGGTCTCGAGAGGGATATCTTCGGGGGGGTTATTCCGGGAAGGCTAAGGGGATATTGTCTAACTTCTGGGGAACAGGGGACTCCACAGTTTCTCTTGAATCTTTTCTAGAGAACGGTGCCCAGAGGGGGGGGTACTGCGATGGCCGGCTGCTTCTCTGTCCCTCCAAAAAATCGTAAGATTCCCTCGGATTGCGTGTGCAGGTCCAATCAGACCGGTTCCTCGAACATACCTGTCCCCGGGTTTGAGACAGCTCTTTCTGGTCTTCCCCGTGCGCAAACGAGAAACGGGCCCGAAGTCCTGGACTTCCGGGTGGACGGGGGGATGCTCATGAAGCAGAGGTTCAAATGAAAGAAGAAGGACCATGCGAGCAGCAGAAAGCGGCTTCCAGGAAAGGGCCGTTCCCACTGAAAGAGGAATGTGGGCGCCGGAGAAAAGTTTACGGGGGCTAGACCGCGGGAAGTGGACCATTCAAGAAGGAGCTGAGAGGTCCCTTCGGGGGAATACGAAAAGTGCTGTCATAAGGACATCGACGGGGGTGCGAACTTTAGGAAAAAATAGCGGGGGGGGACTAGGAAGAAAAGTCAAGAGCTCGAAATGTTAAAGGATTTTTAAATCATAGGGAACCTCAAACCTGTGGAAAGAGGCAAACACTGGTATCAAAGTCTTTCACGCTAGAGGGGTCTAGGTCCACGTGCCTCTTGAAAAGAGGAAAGTGGGGGGGTAGAAAGGGTGCCAGTATCCGAACCTCCGGTCCTATGCACAGAAATCTTATTGGTAAAAAGCAGATAATGGGGGTTGGATGTCAAGATCTCCACTGGAGAGAAAAGGTTTCGAGGTCAAAAGGGGGTCTAAAACAGAGAGAAAAGCAAAAAAAAGAGGATTGAAATTGACGGCGTCCCAAAAAGGGAGGGGGGGCCCTGCGGGCCATTCCAAGAATCGCCATAGGGGGGGGGAAAATCTCAAAGAACCCAAAACGAGTCTGCGGGAACGGCCGTGAAGGCACACATTCGTGAAACCTCTCAGAACCGCACCTTATCCCGTCCATAGCTACCGGGACCTTTTCATCCCTTTCCTGATTGCCGTCGCCTACCCTGCCATTGAGCTTGCTTTTTCAAGGGCCAGTGGGGGGGACGGGGGCATCATGAGACTGTCTGCGGAGCCAGCGTGGGGAGGCTAAGACTGGGGTCGATTCCTTACTATCACGATCTTGCGAGGGCAGGCTTGGTAAAAGCTAAATCTTCGCTCCGCAGGCTTCGTTGCCGGAGAGACGTCGTCGGCTGAAGCGTGGGGTCGTTTGTGGGGCGCGTTGTGCAGGGTTGAACATCTCTTCCCCTGGGGAAAGCTAGCGCTATCAATCCGACTGAGGACGATAGACCGACCGACCGTCACGTCTTGAATCTCGAAGCAAATCACCGGAGGGCGGGGACCCAGCACGCGGCGCGACAGAAAGGGAACCAGCCGGGAAGCGACAGAAGTAGGAGGGCGCGGGTGAGAAACCGTCTCATTCAGGGGGGGAAAAGCCCCGCGCGAGCTTCGAAAAAATTACTTCTCTCGGTTCCCCCGCCGGCGTGGAAATTGCCGGTCCTCGGCCTCGTCCCGAATTCCCGATTACTCCTTAAAGGAATGTTAGGACTCCCTTCTCGCTTTCTCCTAAGCCTGAGTAGCTGCCGCCTAAAGTCTATGGGGGGCCCTTTGAAAGAAAATTTCCTCTGAGTCTAGGGGGGGGACGAAACCTTGCAAACTCTTGCGCGCTCTACCGATACGCGACTCCTCTTTGGAGGTAATGGAAGGTCAACGTGTTGCGGGGCGTTGTCCTGGCTAGGGGCGGGAGGGCCATCGCATTCGGAGACTGGTCACGCGTCCCTCCGCCCCTGACGAGGCAGGGAAAAGAAGCCTTATCTGATTGAAAGGTCCCCATACGTAAAAAGGTTGAGTATTAAATGGCTTACAGAGCGGATTGAGGCAGAAACAAAAATGTAAAAAAGGCTCAGGAAACACAATATGATGGGGCGGCAGGGGCACGATTAAATCTGCCGGGTGGCAGGGAGGAAGGGTAACTGCTGGATCGGGGAGAAGGCTCTGATCTCCTAGATCCGCCTGAAAGCAAACTTAACGAAGTGACCAAGTTCTGAATACGGAGGGACTGAGGAGAGAATACCGGGTAGAAAGCTCGAGGGTAGCGGGCAGCACTTAAATTTTACCCTGGAATATCTCGCAGTGTCCTCTCCCCCTGAGAGAGACGAGAAAAAGACGTGAAGGGGGGGTGCGAGCACTGAAAAAACCACTCGCAGGGGCCTTTTTGTGAAAGGGAATCCGCAGGGCGTCCATCATCTCAGGGATGCTGGACGGGGAAGATGGGAAACCTGCAAGGAATAGGCAAAGAATTCACTACGAGGAATCTTGCTTGGAGGAAGATCGTCTCAATGTAGCATGTCTAGAAGGCATGCTCGTGGAAAAGTGCCGGAAAAAATCGAACAGGGGCCAGAAATAGAAGAAATTCAGCCAAAAAAGTAAATGAAGAAAGAACCTCAAATAAAAGGGAGGGGGAGACTTGAAAAACCGCCACTGGACCATAACACTGGGAAGAAGGAAAAACATGGAGGGGAAGGAATTTTCGGCAGTCGGTATCCTTGGGAATGAGTCCCTGGGGGCGTCATGGTCAATAGGGGGGTCGTGGAACCCGGTGAGATCGGCTCAACAACAAAAAAGGGGGAGAGAAAGGGGATCTAAAAAAAAACTAAACCAGGGGGAAAGGAGCAGCAGCCAGCTGCAAAGGTCCTGTACTTAGAGGACACGATAAAAGGAGACATTCAGATCCTTGGGGGAAGGGATAGAAAGGGTTTATAAACGGGGTTTCGGGGACGCAGAAAGGGGAGAAAGTAGTTTGAGGTCTGCCGGGAATTTCTGGGGGCTGCCTTCGCGGTCCTGAGGACTTTCCGGCTTTCAGCTGGGGAAGTCGTACAAGCGGGTTAACAACGGAGACCGCAGAGCCAGAGAAGAACGCACATTGATAAAAAAGAAAAGCAGAGTGAAAGAAAAAAGGTGAAGAGCTTAGCGTCGTCCGGGGGGAAGGAACGCGGGAAAAGCGCGGCGCAGCGAACGCTCCTGCCCTTTCAAACCAGCACAAAGGGAGAGTGGTCGACTTAGAAAACTTCTTTGGGTTCTTCGGGGAGAAGATTGGGAGAATCAGAGGAAAAAGGGGGGGAAGCGAACGGCGTGAACCTACAGGGAAACGTTTCATCCCCCGGGGAGGGTCCGAAATCATCAAGTCTAAACTGCGTGTTAGAGTTGCGGGGAACATGCGAGTTCGGCAGTCTTCTGGCGAATATAAAAAAAGCTCCGCAGGAGCTGGGTGCCTGGCAAAACCGTGAAGACCTTCTTCTCTCAGCGGTTTTCCTCATTCCCACCCCCCAAACTAGGGGGCATGGTGTTTCACAAAAATTCCCATGGGGGGGGGACGAGGCATCCTATGCTCATGGGTGTCAAACGCAGAGGGGACTAAGGGGGGATGCCGAGGCCTGGCTTCGTAAAGGGGGGACCGCAGGGGAAGGCGTTTCAGCGCAGAACCCGAATGGGAGGGCTCAATGTGAAACGTCAAGGGGGGGTTTCGGCAGCGGAGCCCAAAACTCTTAGAAGTGAGAAAAAAAACGCTCGGGGGATACGGGGAAAAGGCGTTCGTCGCCCATCGCCGCAGGAAAAAAATTTACCCATCAAAGGGTGACGTAACAACGGCGGCCTTAGGGAAGTGGCGTGGGACGAAACAAAGAAAGGGTCTCATGGCCCGGGCCGCTTAAAGTGAGAACCGCGCCGAAAAGCGCCAGGGGCCCGCCGCTGGGAAAGTACACTGGTGAACTCTACTAAAAAGGTCTTTTACCACGCCCCGACCCTACCTTCTAGGGGAATCATTGAAATGTCGAGTGGGGGGGAGATCGCAGGGGGACGTTGCGCGCAACTGCTAAATCGGGGCGACTCGGGGAGAAGCCGAACGTTCTCGTGATTGGCGGCGCCGCCTAGAAACGGGCCAGCTACGAGGGGTGGGGGGGAAGGGGGGGGGATAGACAAGAAGAGGGTTACCTGTTCCGAAAAAAACGGGGACAATAGTATCAGAGCGGCCGAGGCCGGAGGGGGAAAGCTGAAGGCTAGGAGGGGGCCGGGAAGGATCAGGAGATAAGAAAAAAAAGCCTCCAAGAGGCCTGATCACTTGAGAGGGCAATACTAATCGGGAATTCTCCTTCTGGAAAAAAAACCTAAAAAAACAAAAAAGGGGCCCTAGGGAGAAAGAGGGATAAAACTTTAGGGTTTGTAAGACTGGCCGAGGTGGTTTCCTCGGAGGGAAAAGAAAAAACTGCGAGGGGAGAGCGAAATGGTGGTCCTATTCAGTATGAGGACTTAGGGAAGTAAACACATAAGTTTGGGGAAGCTCTGAAAGGGGGCATACTTAAATCTAGGAAAAATGGGTTTTGGTAGTTCCGAAAGATCAAGGAGAAGGGAATCTATTGAAAAGAAAAAAAAAGACGTCCGCGATGTATTATTCACATCCAGGACCTAAGTTGGGGAAAGGAAAAAGATTTCAAGCTAGGGAGGAAAGGGTCAGGGGGGAAGAGGTGGTTTAGCATAGGGCGACTGAAGAAACTCAAAAATGGTACATCTGTCCTTCAAGGAAAAAAGAAAAACGCAGAAAGGCAGCCGGTCTTGCCGATTTCGTGAAGTCTTAAGGAGGGGGGGAAACGTATGACCTAAGGAGGGCAAAACCTTCTTAACGGAGGGAAGTTGGGGATCGAAAAGAGACAGAAGGGGATCTCTGGGAGGACCAGCATTGGCCTGAAGCGGGGGGTCACACAGTCTAAAGGGGAGCATCGGGATAAACCCCAGGAGGGAGGTCCAAAGGGTCAACGTAGGCCAACCTGGTAGGGGAAGTGCCAAAGCCTCCGGCAGGGTCCCGGTAAGAGCTGCTGGGGGGGCCGCGAAAGAAGGGGGGGGAGGGGAGGGTTCAGAAAAGACCGGCAGGAGGGGAAAAAACCCCAGAAGGAATAATCTCCGGAGGATTAATGGAGAAGAGGGGGAGGAGGAATGGCATCAAGCTTGGCGAAGTTGCTTGCCAATTGTTAGGCAGCCGATAAAGCCAAGGAGCGGGGGGTCGAGATTAAAGAAACTGAAGAAAGGAGGATGTGCCGACGGGAAAACTGGATCCAAAGGGGAAAGTTGAAGGAGGGGTGCGTGAGGGTCATCCAAAAAATCCGCCAGGGAGAGGAGGGTCTAGCAAGGGAAAATGGGCGGGGAAGATAACTATACTCAAGTCAAGAGTCACTACAAGGGAAAAAAAAGCTTTAGGGGATCGAAGAAACGGGAAACGGGACTTTCGAAGGGAGGCCACCAGCCATATCAGTTGGGGGTGTCGCCATAGAGAAAAAAGCATATTGTGGCGACATGAGATGTTCAGAGAGATGCGAATGGAGTACGACGCGCTCAGGGTGGTTCTATGAAAAGAAAGGTCTTTCGAAAGAAGGGGGACATGGACGCAGTGACTGAGAAGAACTTGGGGGAGGGAAGATCGACATAAGAAGAAAAGTCAAAAAAAGCCTTTGCTCAGAGGGACTCGCATGAGTTAAGATCTCAAAAGTGATAAATAGGAGGAAAAGATGGTGCCCTCTGAGAAGGCAATTCGCTCACGTTGGTTAAAAAAAGGGTGCATCGTCGGACGATACTGAAAAAGAAAGGTAGACTCGCGGGGGGAACTTCCTGAGGAAAAATTCTTATCGCAGTGGGGTTGGGCGCCAGAAGTTGTTGAAGGTGAGGGAAAGAGTATTAGAGAGAGGGAGGGTCCGCGCCGCTGAGGGAGGAACTGTCAAAGGGATCATCTGCTGGGGCTGTTACTATCTTTCTCAAAAAAGGATGGGGGGGAGGTTGGAAGACCAAGGAGACATAACAGGGGGGGGGAGGGGAAGGGTCAAGTCTGCTGACGGGGAGGGTCACCGTGGGGGGGGGGGGGGGTGGGTGGGGGGGGGGGGGGGGTGTGGGGGGGGGGGGGGGGGGGGGGGGGGGGGTGGGGGGGGGGGGGGGGGGGGGGTTGGGGGGGGGTAGGGGGAAGGGACGTAAGTCCCAGGAGCTCTTTACGAAATCTCCCATGGAAAAAGGATAGTCGGGGGAGAGGCGTAAACGTGGATGAAGAAGTTCAACAGGCGGAAGGTCGGGCCCTGTCTATTAAGGTGATAGCCAGTCGGCACATATAAGAAAGAAGGGTCCTGAAAGGGGAAAGACTGGGCCGTCGGGGAGTTTGTAGGGGGAAACGCCTCTAACACATTTGTAAAAAAAAAGGCCTCGCAAAAAGACTCTTTAAAAAGGGGAACAGCATAGCGATCGACTCGAAAAAAAGAAGGGATGGGGGGGGGGGAAAATCTCCAATCAGGCCTTCGGAAGGGGTTACATCAATGAGGAATACTGCTGAGGGGGCCGGAGCGGATTCCGGGACGCAGGGAAAGGACAGCTACGGTTGGGAAAGCGGCCGCTCCATCGAGTTTGGGGAAAAAACCCAAGGGGTCGCACAGAAGGAAGCCCCAGCTGAAGCCGTGGAGACCGGAAAAAACTCCATCCAAGGAAAAACAGCGACGTCTTTCTCTAGGAGGGAATTACATTAGAAGGAGGGGGGACCCTACATATGAAGCAAGCAACCAGCTCCGATGAAAGGTCAGCGGGGGGATACGAAATGAAAAGGGTTGGCAATATGGTAACCGGGGGGGAGCAGCCCCTTCTTTAGGAAGGACTAGATAAAAGAGGAACCTCGAGAGAGGGAGGGGTTGTGACTGTTAAGTCGCAAAAAGAAGACGGACGACCTAGAAGAGGAAAGATACCACTGGTCTATCTTGGATTAAGCTAAAGGAAGGGATGGGCTGGATCGGGGAGGAAAATAAAAGTCCTTGGGGGGAGGGCAATTCAGTGGTATTGCGGGGGGGGACATCATCCCTCCACAAACAAAGACCGCGAAAGGGGGGGGTGAGAGATTTGACGAAAGAGTCGGGAAAAAGAGGGTGGCCCGCGCTTCTTCTTAGAAACGAAGGAATCTGAAGAAAAAAAGTCGTCAGCAAAATTAGGTGCACAGCGTGGGAAAAGAAACACATCGGGGTAAAAATCTTCGCCACCAAAAAGCATCCCGTATCCAGAGAGGACGGTGACACGGTGAGGGAAAGGAGATACGAGAGGGGGGGCGGTCGTGAGGCATCGCGGGGAGAGGAGGGGGTTATCGCGGGGAAAATTCCACTTCCCGAAAAGAAAGACTCCTAAATGAAGGGAACGTAAGGGTCAGGGGGTCTTGGGGGGAAAAAAAAAGTTCCAAAGGTCACCAAGGTCTTGTCTAGAAAAGGCAGAGGCTTAAAAGGGAAGAAGTTTTCAGAGTCGCGGAATTCGAAAAAACCGAGAAGGAGGGGGAGACCGCCCCAAGAAGAACCCGGTTCAGAGGGCTCCACCGCGATCAAAAAGAGAACCTCTCAAATCTGAGGGGCTCACTTTGAGGAATGGGATCGACGACAAGAAAGAGTTTATAGACTGGGGGGATCTCTTGGGAAACTCTAGGGGGAGTGGACGGCTTTAATAAAAGGCCAAAGTGGAAAAAGTCGGTGCCCGATAAGAGTAAACGCAACAGAAGGGGGGGGCGAATCCTGACTTTGGAGAGGGGGGTTCACTGCCTTTAGGGGGCAAGGGTTGGGGAGCGCGATGGGGGGGGGGTTGTGAGAAAAGGAATCCGCCTAGAAGGGACTCGTTTTGGGAAGCCCATGTTAGGTGGCAGGGGAGGGGGGAACCATAGGGGGAGCACGGGGACATGACGGAAGAGATTCCAGACATACCAGCGCGGATCGAAGGGCACCGAGGCAAATTAAAGAAAGGTCGCGGAGGAAAATCTGAAAACGTAGGCTGCGAAAGTCGGCGAGGGGAAAAAACCTCGACCGGCGCCTGGTGCTGGGGGGCTGCAATTCTTCGGATGATCTTTCATGAAAGTGGGGCCTGCGCCTGGACTGATGGCCATCAGGATACGAGGGAAAAGTCCCATAGACCTCCTGCCCCGAACTCGCTTTGAGGGCAGCCCGCCTTCAGGAAAGAAGGGAGGAACTCCTGCGGGGAACTGGAAAGAAGGGGAGACCGTCCAGGGAAGAAAGAGCTCTTTACCAGGGACTCGTCTATTGAGGAAAAAAAGAGGCCCAAGATGAAAAAGAAAGGAGGGAAAGCTCCGAACGGAATTTCCCGGACATGGGGAAAGGGCAGACAAAATCTGAAGGCGGGAAGACTTCCCGGCGAGCGAACTCAAGAGCAGCTTCACAAAAGGGGTATACTCTTGCGGGGAAGAGGAGATTCCATTCGGAAAGAAGAATTGAGACGGTTTGGACGACATGGCCAAGAAGGAAGAGAAAGTCATCCAAAAGAGGAAAGAAAAAATATATCGGGATCAAGTAGGCGTAATGCCTCCCTCAAAGAAAAAAAAGGCCTATCGAAAAGAAAGGAGCTTTGGGCAGGGAGGTATAAGGAAACCTTTTGTGGAGCGAAAAAAAGGTCCGTTGTCGTTTCCGCCGGGGAAG
>Ga0179593_1566287_pt1 | contig 12341 bp, 17 predicted proteins | sample CZODoug2_1_08_16_FD_185931 | JGI IMG/M metagenome (GOLD analysis project Ga0179593, IMG submission 185931) | Vadose zone soil fungal communities from Angelo Coast Range Reserve, California, USA - CZODoug2_1_08_16fungal (PacBio error correction) | ecosystem: Environmental > Terrestrial > Soil >...
GGCCAAAATCATGCATGGGTTCGGAAGGAAGTGGAAAAAAGAAAAGCCCTAACTTAGCCCAGTCATTGCGACCTATACGGCGGGCCAAGCTCAAAAGCCATGGGAGAGAAAATAAAAATCGGGGGAGGGTACTCTCTGTACCAGCGGACTTTGGATGGGTTTGAAGGAATGGGTGGGGAACGGGTAAGCTCTTGGGACTGCTAGTCTCGTCGATGTGGAAATAGGGTAGGGGAACAGACATAACAAACAACTTTGGTGGGACAAAAGGGGAGAATCACAAAGCAAGTAGTGTGAAATGGTTGTCAGGGGAATTGACCAATGCAGGGGCCGGTGGAAAAGATCAACTTTCAAACCCAGAAACAACACAAGTACGGGAAAAGGGCACCCACTATTGGAACAAGGGAGAGGAAGACGGGGTAATTGCAAAAAGAGATCACCGGGGTAGGGGGGATGGGTTGATACCCCAGGGAACAAATAACGCGGAAAAAACAGGGGGGAGAGGGAGAGGGGGGGGATGGCGATGGGGGGGAATGGGTAGGGGGGGAAGGATGGGAGAGGACGAAGCATATGGGAGGGGTAGAGGGGCCAAAGGATATGGAAAGGAAGGGAGGAAACTACGGGGGAGATGAGGGGGGGGTGGGGGGGATAGAAGAGGGGGTCAGGAGTGGGGGATGCAAGAAAGAGAAGGGAAAAATAGAAGGTGGAAGGTGCAAAGGGGGAAGCAAGGAGGGCTGGGCCGGTAGGTGGGAATGGGAGGGAAGGGTGGTGGAGGGAAGGGAGAGGGAAGGGACGGAGGGGGGGGGGGGGAGAGGGAAGAGGGAAGAGCTCTCATCCGGGCTGGGGCGACCCGTGTAGCGCATTGAAAAAAACCGGAAGTCAGGTCGGTATAAAGTCTCTTATGTGGCCACGAGGCACAAAAAAAAAAATGGGGCAGTGCGAAACCAGGATGCCACAAGGAATGTAAAAGGGGAATGAGAATGACGTAAGCCCGGGAAGCCTAAAAGTTTACAAAATGGTTTGAAAAATGACAGCCCATTTGAGCGGCCGATGCTCGAAAACATAAGGGCCCGAAAAATCCAAGAAAAAAAGGGACCGGGGGGGAAAACGGCTAACCACTATGAGAAATGGTCCAATCAGGCAAAGGGAGTGTACAGAGGGGGGGGGGGCTCCAGTCAAGAAGGAGAATTGGTGAAGCTAATCAATGCTTGATGGAAAAAAAGATAAGGAAAAAAAGGGGGACCTCAAAGACCAATCAAAAAAGGCGGGGGGGCAGGAGGGAGAGAAGAAACAAATCTGAAGAAACGGTCAAAAACTCGCATACCACGGGGGGCAAGAGGTCTACTAAACCAAAAAGAGAAAAGGCAGCACAATGCAAACTAAAAAGGGGGGGGGGAAAAGGGGGAGAAGACTACCTGACATCACACCAAGGTGGCAAGATCCGGAACCGGGATAAAAGGGGGGGGCAAAGGGGGGGGGAATAAAGGGGGGGGGAAAAGTTTTCAAACAAAAAGTCATCAGGACAAAAAAAAAAAAAGAGGAAGGGAGGAAAGAGTGTTCCCCTGAAAGGCAAAGCAGCATGGCGCAGCAAGGAAAAAATCCCTACCCAAAAGAAAAAAAAGACCCTTCTCTTGCTAGCAGGAAGAGAAACGGGGGGGGGAAGGGGGGTGATGCTGGGAAATTGCTCCAATAAACACAACGGGGAGCAGACTTGGAGGGGGGGGGTCGTATCGGGTTCGGAAAGAATGAAAAAGCGTGGTAGTGGTGGAGAACGAACGGAAATAGCATTGACGGAGGGAGAGAGACGGGGACCAAAATTGTTTGCGGAGATGAGGGGGGGAAAACAAAAGGGCAACAAGAAAGGGAAGCAAACGGGAAAAACGAAACAAAGCCGTGGTATCTGAAGGTGGGGTCAAAAAAAAACTTTCAAAAAAAAGGGACTCTTGGGGGAAACTGGGTGGGTGAAGGAAATTCCAAATTGAAAAAAGATGTCAAAAAAAGATTACGAACCGATCAAACGCAAGGAACGGGTGCAAACGGTGAGGGTTGCGCTGGTCGAGGGGTGGCGCAGCAGGAGATCTCGGGAAGAGGGCAGTTGGCCAACTCTAAAAACAATCAAAAACGCTGGGTTTGCGGGGAGGAAAGGACGGGTTGTTGGAGAAGAAAGGGCCGGACAGAAACGCAAAACTCGTGGCTGGATGGAAGTAGGTTAAGGGAACCAAAAAAAGTTTGCAAAAAAAGGGCGGGGGGCGGCAAACCACGTACGCAAAGAAACCGGGGGGACAATTCCAAGCGAACAAAACACCAAACGGGCTCACAGTGAAAAAAATGGATTGGGGGAAAAAAAAAAAAAACACGCGTGGGGAAACATACAATACCGGGTTTCGTGATCGAATGCCGGCCAGTCGGGAAATGGTTGATACTACCTTAGAGGGGGCTAAAGGGGGGGTTGATGTGGGGGGGGGGGGTCACGTTTGGGGGGGGTGTGGGGGTTTTTGTGGGGGGTTGGCGGTTGGGGGGGGAGATTTATTTTAAAGGTGCGACCGACCCGCGGGAATCCTGGCGCCTTCAAAAACGGGGGGGAAGAAGCTGTTGTCACGGGAAAAAGGTGCTAAAACAGGGGAAGGGGCGCATTGATGGGGAAAGGGAAACCCCATGTGGGAAACCGGAAAAAAGAGGGGTGTCACTCGGGGGGGAAGCCACTCACCAAATAAAATAGGGGGGCGGTTCCAGGTTCGGCAGGGAGGTCGAAAAAAAAAAACCAAAAAACTCCCAAAAGAGGCAAAGAACAAGACCGGGGAAAAGGCTTTTGGCTACGATTCAAAAAAAAAACAGAAACAAACCACCAAAAAGAAAGCCGGTCTCGGAGGGCTCGTGTTTCGTCCTCAACCAAGGTAAAGTGGGACACCGAAACTGTAAAAAAGTACCGAAGAAAATTATAGTCGCGAACAACCCCCCTCACCTGCTGATCTCTCCCTTACTTGGGTACAAAAAAGAAGCCCATTCAGGGCCTTGGGGGGTGGAGATGGGACGGCGTCAACCGGATTTCTAAGGGGGTGATGGGAATCTCAGAAAACCGGAACCACGGGACTAGGAGGGTTGATTAAGCGAAACCATGAAGTGGGGAGGGGGCAAGTGGTCGCAACACATCCAGGAAACTCGAATCAAGCATATGGAAGCACATTCAGTAAGCACAGAAAACCGACAGAAACCCCGGAATAGCCGATGACCAACAAAAGACACACGCTCTTCGGCACCTCCCAATTTGCCCCGAAAGTGTTCAAACACGCTGGGAATAGAACTGGCCATGTAACGCTGTTTCAAGGAGGACCGTCCAGTGCACAAGCCCCCGAAAAAAAGCAGAGCCAAACGACCGACCTGAAACCATCTCTGGGAACGTCCCGCATGACAACAAACGGCGGAAAGATAAAAGCTCACCATAACGTCTAGGAAGCTTCAAGCGGGCAAAACTGTTAAACACGGGAAGTCGTGTCGACAAAAAAACATGGGGACGAGCCAACTCTGAAGACCTGTGCAAAACGCGAATAGTTCGGGGGGCGGCATCAAGAGGAAACTAGGCCCCCGAGCCGTTCACGACTGCCTTCGGCTAGTGATGGCCGGCATACTTAAGAAAAAAAGCCGGGTAAATCCAGGAGCTACTTTTCAGCGGGTGAGGAGTGGTTTTGTTCAAAAAAACCGCAAGTGTCATCATGTTAGAGGGCCAAAGACTAAGCGGTGTCGATGCCCCTTGGGCTGGGTCAGGACTGGCCGACGGATTGGGTCGTTCGTGACCGCGCGGGTGGGCCCGCGTGGGGGAAGGCCCAGTTCACAGTCGGGGGTTATCAGAACGCCTGGGTGTTGATTGGGAGCCATAAAAGAACGAGAAATCCTGATCGTCCCGAGTAGCCGGGACGAAAGGGGCACGTTCTCGACTAAAGGGCGGTCGGGGTTAAGGATTGGCTTAAATACTGCGATCTTTACGATCGTAAGGCGGGTTTTGAAGCAATTAAATATCTGGGGTGTATCACCGGTTGAGGATTGCCTCGCGTGTTAAGGCGAGACGCACAGTAGAATAGGCACCAAAACGTCTTCGGGGGGGAAGCGGGGGCACAAGCCAGGGGGGGAGTGGGAGTGGGCGTCTTTGCTTTCTACGGAGTGAGCGGGAAGCGCTCGTGAGGTGGTGCACCACCAGCAGGCACACCCAATCCAACAAGAAACAGGGATGGCGGGCGAATAAACCAGGAAGCGGCTTTGACCCATGGAGGTGATCAGGTACCATCCAGAGATCGCAAGGATTCCCTTGTAAAAAGTTGCCCGTCGGGGCGGCTGTAAAAGTAACCCGAAGGCCCACTGGATGGATGGTGCAACGGCCAATGGGGCGTCCTAAACACAACCCTCATGCCAACTGTTAGAAGGTGAGACAGACAGCGTCCTTTTCCTTGCGGGTTCACTTCCGGTGGAGTAACGAAGTTTGTTCCCAATGTAAACGGCTTGCAACCGATGGAAAAAGATCAAACTATCCAAATCCGCACAAAAAAAAAAAATAAAAAAGCCGCGCGGGGAAAGGATCTTCTACTTCCCTCGGCCGCACACCGTAACGGAGGAAAAGGTTCGAAAGGCTAAGTAATGTGCTACCAGAATGTTAGCCACGCCGATGGGCCACGACAAGGTGAAATGACCCGCAGCGCAAAAACGGGAAATTGGTAGCGCCAATAAAGAGTGTGAGGAGCCCGATCGAGGCCGGAGCACTTCAAGACTGGGGGAGCCACGGCTGGGTGTGAGAATACGGGCCCCGAAAAAACCAGACACGGCAGGGACAACGTCAGTCGGGGGACTTCCCAACCTCGCGGGGCAGGCTGGCGGCGGAAACCGGGAAAAAGAGCAGTAACCGTCCCGGCTATAGACAGGAAAAAAAAAGACTCACCTTCCTGGGTAGGCTTAACACAAAGAGGGGTGGGGGGGGGGACCGAGGGGGGGAGCTAGGGAAAGCACGCCGACCCCAGTCAAGTTTTATTCTCGTGACAGCACGATCCGATTGTCGACCGGAAAAAAAAAACATTAACACTAGCGAGGGGACCATAATCTTCAACCAAAAAGCAAAACTGGCTTCTAAAACTATAAAGGGGGTCCGCTCGCGAGGTGGTCCCAGCGTAAATCGAGCGGATACTCAAGAGACTTATTGAAAAGGGACTGGGGGTTGGAAGGCTCCCTCGTTGGCGCGTTGGGGGGCTGGAGCCGAAAAAAAAAAAGCGACGGTGGAAAGGATCTGAGGTAAGCCCAAGCGTGAAATTTCCAAAAGCCAAACACCGGGGGAAAACAACATGCCAGGAAAACGCGAAGGGGGAGTCACGAAAGAAAGTTCACGAGGTGGGCGGGGGGCGAGTTTAAAACAAAAAAAAATGTGATCAGTAACTTAGGGCGACGTTTTCCGAACGAAGAAAAGAGTCGTGGGGGGGGGAGGGGACCGGAAAAAAAAAAAAAAGTGGCCAAAGGGGGCGCTTCGCCCCTTTGACCAAAAGGGGGGGTTCGAGGCGGCCAAAGTAAGGTGACGGATAAAGGGGACACAAAGCCAACAGTCTCTAAGGTTGAAGAGTAGCGACTTTCAGTCACCGCTGGCGGCAGATAGGAAGAAACAGGCGGCTTGCAAAGGAAACCAGGTTCTTAAGGTGGGGAAAAAAAAGAGATCGTACGTATAAAAGGGTGGGAAACGGGTCAGGTTAGAAAACCGGGAAAACAAAAAACCGGGGGGGGGGGGGGGGGGGGGTTCATTGAACCGGCCCGATGCTCAGGCTTATTTGTATAAGCCGCACGACTGTGCCGGAAAGAAAAAAAAAGAAGGGGCAAATTTAACCAGACGGCCAACTTAAAGGAAAGCTGAGAGTGTAAGAGAAAAGAAGGCAGCTCAATTATTCAAAACGGACGCATCCCAGGGGGTCTTTTGGTCACTTGGGATTGTTTCTGAGGAAACCGAACCCATGGGGGGGGACGGTTCAAAAAGCAGAAGATGACACCGCGTATAACAAGTAAAACGAGGGCGGAGATGGGGGGGCCAAAAAAGGCCACCCCGGAAGACGGGGGGGTGGGTCAAAGGACTGGAGGCTAAAGACCAAATCCCAGGAGGCCAAGCAGAAACTTGGCAAAAAAGAAAAAAAAAGGGGGCTGGTCATAGGAATTACGGGACCGCAAGACAGTATCCCAAACGCACTCCAAAGGGACAAAAAGAGGTACAGGGGCTCCCCGGTCAATGGCACGAACTCAAAGAAATCAGGAGCGCGGTTCAGTTGAAGGAAATAACCTTGACAAAGGGTTATGCGAATCAAAGGCAGAACTCATTAAAACCGTAGCCACCGCGGCGGGGCAAGGGGACGGGGAACGAAAGGGGGGGAAAGCGGGTGAACGGAGAAAAAAGTAAGGGGTAATCGAAAAAAAAACTCACTGAAGGGGGGGAACAACATTCCCCCCAACACCAAATGAGGGAAGGAAAAAAAAACAAAGGGACTAAGCACCACCGGGGAAAAAAATCCACCAACCCTTGGTGGGATGCCGGTAAAGGGCTAAGCCCGAGAGGTCTTTCAGGGACCTCAAAACTGGACCCACGCGATGGGCAATCAACAGCAGGAGCGAAACAAAAAAATATACGCCTGCGACGAAACCCTTTGGAATAAGAGCAGAGCCATAGGGGGGTGAACTGTTTTCAGGGGTTACTAAAAAACCATAAAAAACGAATCTGGAAGGGAGGAGCGGGATCGGGTATCATTGGGACGAAACGGGAATGCGAGTTAGATGGGGGGGGGGGGGAACATGGTGGGTCGATGTGGCTCTGTGAAGCCTGTCTCGGCGGGAAGGGTGAAGGGCGGTCCAAGGCCGAACAGACAGGGGGATGAAAGCACAAGAGCAGGCAAAGTCATCGGAAAACAGCGGGGGGAACACGTCCCAGGGGGAGGGAATGAGGACGAAGGGTACTAAGGGAAAAACGGAAGGGTCGCGGCATGAGGTCTTCACTTTGGTGTCGAGGGTAATGGGATGAATAAGAAGGGCGCGTCATGGGTCAAAAAGCAGCTGGGGACGCAACTCCTGCAAAAAACAAAAGTGCGAGGGTCCATTCACCTCCGGCGCCCCCCAGGGCACCGGTGTAGAGTTCAAAAAGAGAAAAAGAAAAAGTTTTCGACAATGATGACACCAGGGAATCAAAAAAGGCGGTCGAAAAGCTGAAAACTGAATGATCCCCCAGGGGGAAGTTTAGGAGGGGACGCCAAAGGGAGGAAAAGGAAAGAGGCAATCGGGGGCGGCGAAAAAGCCTCTCACCGTGGGGGAAAATAACAAAGGCGAGTTTCTCAACAAGGGCAAAAGGGGGGGGGGGGGAGTTGAAGGGCGAAAAAAAGGTTACAGAGACGGACCAAGTGACCTGGTAAAAAATGAAATGAACCACCTAATTGTAAAAAGAAACGCCGAACCACGAAGAAGCACATCAGTGGCAAAAAGCGAAAGGTCAGGTTGAGGGACGGAGGAAAAGAAGGGGGGAAGTGTATACCCGCAAACAAAGAACGGTACGGGGAAAAAAAAAAGCCTCGGACAGGTATAAATAAAAGACGGATGCGAAGAATAGAAGTAGTTCCAAGAGGCCCAAAAAAAAAACAAAAAAGCGACAAGGGGTTGAAAAAAAAAAAGCTTCCTGCAAAAAGGACGTGCCGGAGGAAAGAGGTGGCGGAAGCAAGGGGACAGGAGGGGAAGGACGGAGTTGGTACAGAAAGGAAAGCAAGCCGTGGTGGCTTAAAGAGGGCCGAAAACATGGGGAGCACAAAGCCGGAAGGGGGGAAAGCAAGGGGTGAAGCCAGGCCAGGGAATGCAGCCGAATGGGGGGCCACAAAATGCATTGTACAGGAAAGGAAAGGTTGACCACCAATCAGAAAAAAAACCGGGGAAACGAAAAACAAACGCCAGCGCAAAAAAAAGGAGGGAGGGGGATGGGAAAAAAATACGGGAAGGGGAAAAAGGGGGACTTCTTCGGTCGAAGACAGGCAACCCACTCCCAGTGGACGTGGGGGAAAAGGAGCATACCAACGATTGCATGTATACCAAACGATCTAAATAAAAACATGCCAAAGCGAGAAAAAACTGAAAAAGGGGGGGGGGGAGGGAAAAGAAGGAAAACCCATGCCAAAAGCCTGCCAGAAACCGAGACCATTGCGAGTGGCAGGAGAAGTGCTAGAAAAAAAAAAAACCACCCTTTGGTGCAAAAGAGAGCAGTCGGAAACATACAAAGAAAAAAAGGGGAGGAGCGGACCAAAAAAGAGAAGTGAAGGGTTCCAGAAAAAAAAGAGCCGAAACCAAAAAAAAAAAAAAAAGTCAACCTATCCCGGAAATGACAAGAGGCAAATCCCGGTCTCGCGATCCAGGGAGAAGGAAGGGGGCGGAAAAGGAAACGGGGAGGAGGACGGTCAGATAAAACCGAACAACGCATGCTGGGAAATGGTTCTGGGGCAGCGGGTGGGGGAGGGGAAAGGGGCAGCGGGGGAAGTAGTCTAGACCCAGGGAAAGGACAGATCAAAGGAGGACGGGGGGGAGGGGGGTAAAGGGGAGGGGAAAAACCAAGGACGGGGGGAGATGGACTTGCATTCACAAAAAAATATAGCTAAAAAAGAAAAACGGGCTAAAGGCGTTTGGGGAAGGTCCACCGGGAAAAGCGGGTGTATGCCTGGGGTCAAAAAAAGGCCACTACGTGGGAAAAACGAGGGTCAGGAGGGAAAAAAAACCATTAGGAAAAATCATCGAGGCCATAAATGGGGCTGTTGGGCCAAAAGAAAAAACGTAATCAGGAGACCAACCCTCAAAACCCGGCAGGGGGGTTGGTGGGGGGGCGGGGAACAGAACGGGAACACCAGATTTCCAAGAAAACCCGCCCATCAAACAGGGTCGGAGGGTAGGGAAAAGGTGTTTTGGGGGTGTCAAAAAAAAGGGGTCCGGGGGGGGGTGCATGGAACAAACTTCGGCACAAACAGAAGCAAAGGCTAATCCGGCCCTTCATCCGTCAAAAAAAGCGCCCCAGTAAAGTGTGGAGGAAATGCTAGGTGTGGTAGGGGGGGGGAAAAAAAAACTGGGTGGCGACAAAAAAGAAGGGGGAGTAGGGCAAAGCAAATGGAAGCGGGACAATTGATAAGGGGGGGACACACTGCACAGTGGCTACTTGGTGAATGTGTTTTGCTGCGGGGAGAACGGTTGGTTGTGGGGTTTTTTGTTTGGGGGTTTTTTTGAGTTTGACAGTGGTTTTTGTTGGGGGGGATAGATGTTGTATTTTTCTGTGTGGTTTTGTTGTTCTTGTATTGGCGTATGGGTTCCGAGCGGGGGGGAGGACACTAAACCTTGAAAAGGGTGAATCTGGAGGACAGACGAGCCTATGCGGGTACGAAAGGTGTCCGCACAGAAATTCTGTTATGGGAGGCAAATGGAAGTGGTTATTTGTACACTTGGGGATGCCCCGGTTCAATGGCGAAAACTGTTGCTGCCCACTTCTCCAAGCGACAAAGTAACACGCTGTCGTGGAAAAGAACGGTGGGACCACAAAAAAACACGGTGAAAGGAAGACCAGGGGGGGCGGATCAACACCACCAGAAGTCAAAGAATCGTCGCAGAGGGGGGGGGTGGAGTTAAAAACAAAAAAAATGAAAAAAAACCAAACACCAGGGACTAGAGGGTATCGCTTGAGAAAAAAAGCAAAAACGTGAGGAGACAAAAAAAAGGGAAAATGCAAAAAAAATCTGGAGTTTTAAACGAGTGGGATCACCATACACGGAAAAAACCAATGTGCGGCCAGGAATTCTGGGGGGGGTTGGACAGCATAAAACAAGGGGGGAATTTTTAAACGAAAAAAGAAAAAAAAAAAGGCGACCGGGCAATATGGGGAACGAAAAATTCTCTGCAAGGTCCGACCTGAGAACGTTAAGAGGGGATCCCTAGCTCTTTTTTTTGGGGTAAACTACTAACATGGCGGGATGAGGGGTGGGAGCGGGGGGAGGGAGGCGGGCAAGAAGGTAACCAAACCAAAAACTGGTAAAATGATGATATGGACTAGTTCGGATAAGCAAGGGACTCTTGGGTAAAATTATAGCCGTAAAAAGTCAGACAAAGTGGGAAAACAAAAACGAAGGGGTGGAAAGGGTCTCAAATTTTTTGTCGAGACTAGGTCTTGTGTGGGGGGTGACCTGTCAAAGACTTTTTCCGGCTCTTCCCTGGAACTAGAGTGACCACTAAAAGAATAGGGGAAAAGCAAGACAAGAAAAAGAACCTGCCAAAAATAAATCGACGGGAAACAAGACAAGAAAAGGACGATGATTAAAAAAAAAATGTAACCTGGGAAGAAAAGAAAGGCGGGAAAAGACCGAAACCAGGGAAGGGGACGTTGAGCCAAAAATAAAAAAAAAAAAATTCCTGGGGGGGGCGATGCAGCGAAAATCAGGGGGGGGGACCAAAAACCCTAAAAAATCAAAGGGGGCAAAAAAAGAAGAACATGGCCGATGAAAACGTGGCTGGGAAAAAAACAAAACCGGACCCACGCAGCCCTGCAAGGGGAAGGAAGGGAACAAATGAGGAAAAATCAAAAAAAACCTAGAAGAAGCTCAAGGGGGCCAGGCGCGGGAAAGTTATCGGTTGGGGGAAAAAAAACGAAAAAGGGGGTCGGGTGGGGAATGTTCCAGGGGGAAGGTCAAAGTGGGGGGGCGAAACTGGGCGGAAAAAGCAGGGGGGACCAAAAAATAAGGGGACTGACAGACCTGGGTGAAAACCAAAAAAAAAAACGTTCCAACCCAAGGGTTCGGGGGAAGGGAAAGGAGGCCGGGGGCCAGAGGGGGGGAACAGGAAAAGAACGCCTGGGGGGTGTGCAATTTGACATGTATTGTGAACGGCAACCCAGGGGTCAAAGGTAGAATGTGGGATGGCATAGGAAAACAGCGGCCTGGATGCGTCCGAGTTGGGGAAAAACAGCAACAAGTGGAAGCAGGTGTCCGAGAAATCGTGGGGGTAAAAATTCGAAAAACCAGGAGGGGGGGGGGGAGGGAGAAAAGAACGGGGGGAAAAAAGGAGCGACAAACGAGCCTGAAGAACCGAAAAAAAACCGGCAAAAGCCGGAGGAGGGGGGCAGGGGGAAACATCAGGGGGGGAATCCACTGGCAGCTGGGTGCGCGGGGGGGGACGAAAAAAAAATCGGGCAAAAAAACCCAGAAGGAAACAATTGGTGTCATGCTGTGGGGAAGCCAATCCAAAATCAGCCGATTTGGTAATGTAATGGTCTGCCCGACCGTGAAGCAAAAAAACCAGGCTTCATGAAAATGGGGGTGGAAAACACAAGCAGGCAAAACGGAACCACAAAAAAAAACTTTAAGGTGGCGCACAGGAAATAACGAGGAACAGAGCAAAAAGGGGGGGCCTGAAAGTGGGGGGGGAAACCGCCAAGGGAAGGTCAAGGGGGGAAAAAGGGTGGCAAAAGCCGTGGAGGGAAGGAATCAAGAGGTATGAAGAAGGGTCCGGCCAGGGGACTAACACTCATGGGGAACCCATGTCTGTCGCAGAAAAACAAAAACTAGCAACCAAAGGAGAAAAAGAGACCAACTTTGGGTTGTGGACATGTCGTGGAAAGGTCTGGAAGGTCGATGGGGTGGGGTGCAAAAAAAATCTAGCAACGATAAAAACGATAAGCAAAGAAAAAACCCTCAAATCTAAAGAATAAAGGGGGCGAGACTGAATCAAATGGGGAGAAATAAGGTAGTAATCGGTCCCTCCCCATATGTCAAAACCGTGCAAGAAAAAAAATTTGAAAGAATAAGTCGAGTTCAAAAAAAGGTGAAATCCCGATAAAATTCAGAATCGAAAAGTAGAAGTAGGAAGACAAGGAACACAGGGGGGAAAGGCAGCAGCTCAAAAGAACGGTAAAAACAGGGTGTTGGGGGGTGGGGGGGGGGTTTTCCTAACGGGCCAACAGGTTAAACGGAAAGCAAAAAATCATTGAATCCGGGTAAGTCGCGAGAGGAGGCAAGGGGGGGGGGTTGGGGCAAAAAGCGGACTAAAGACAGAAAATGGTCGACAACGTGATAGCGGGAAAAACTGATGAAAGGGAGGACAAAAAAAAAGCACGGTAAAACGGAGCCAGGACGTGAAGGGGTCTGAGGGACCCAGAGGTACAGAAAAGACGTCAACGGGGGGGCGGAGGGGAAAAGCAAAAAAGTGGGGAGAAACAAAGAAGGGACGAGATCAAAAAGGGCGAAACGAAAAGGGAAAAGAAGTCTACCTTCGGGCCAAAAGCATCTAAGAAAACGAAGGGCGCGAAAGGAACATAGGAAAAAAAAAGCTCCCCC
>Ga0179593_1365712_pt1 | contig 12340 bp, 12 predicted proteins | sample CZODoug2_1_08_16_FD_185931 | JGI IMG/M metagenome (GOLD analysis project Ga0179593, IMG submission 185931) | Vadose zone soil fungal communities from Angelo Coast Range Reserve, California, USA - CZODoug2_1_08_16fungal (PacBio error correction) | ecosystem: Environmental > Terrestrial > Soil >...
GGGGAAATGAGGGGATTGGTAAGGAGACTTGCTCTGACGATAAGGGACCTTCGGCTGACGCGCGTGAGAGAGAACGCTAGGGGTATTCTCTCGAAGAGGGTTCCGCAAAAGACCGCTTCAGAAGGCAGTAACAAATCGTAGAGAATTCGTAAGCAAATGAAGGAGAACAAGAATGTCGGTTTGATATAAGAGGGGATGCAGGAAAGGAATCGAGTGCGCAACGCATCGCAAACCATAGTGAGAAGAAGAGAGAAAAGGCGGTAAAGAAGGAGGGTATCGAGTTCGAGGGGGTTAAAAGGGATTATAAAGGATCTCTGACAAGGATCTCCGAAGAATGGGAGGAATGAACCGATCAGCAAAATGAAAGGGAAGGGCGGGCTAGCTCACGAGCATCAGAAGGAGAGTCGGGGTATGAGACTTATCTATGACATGGATAGAATTAAAGAACGAAACGAAAAAATTCTTCGGAATGGCAATGCCGACTCTAGATAGAGACGTAGTCGCGCAGAGATGGGGAGAGCAATTTAGAAGAGGCGATGCGCTCGAAGTGCAGGCTGACAGCTCCGCGCGATGGGAAGGAAGTAAAGGGCTGAAAAGAAATAGCGGGGAGGAGCGATCGAAGGCTGAACTGTACGGGGAAAACCGAGAAAGGTCCTAGAGCCCTTGAGAACGATACTCCAACGGCTATTGACAAGAAAAGAAAGCTTGATTTCGACGCGAGGCGGTAACAGGAGGCTTTGCCGAGTTCTAAAGCTCTAGGAATCGAGCTGGTGGGTCAGAGACCGAAAGGGTAAGGACACGGACCAACAGGGGGGCGAGACTTGGACGGGGGCGAGCGCTTTTTCAAAAGCCAAGAACGCTAGGTGCTCGGTCTGGATGGAGGGCGAGCAGAGGAATCACAGGTGTCACAGAAACGGGTTGTGAAAGGGAAAGACGGATGTGCATCAAGCCGGGGGGAAAGGAGTCGACGGGAATGAAGGTCGGTTCGCGGAAAGAGGGACTTGAAGATGACAGGCCCTTTAGAGGAGGGGGCTCGTGAGAAGAATCAGGCAAAAGGAAAGGGAAAGATTGAGCAAAAAGTTTAGTGGGGGCAGGATAACCGTCCAAGTAGAACCAACTAAGATAAAGCGATCCCTAAATGGGTTTACCAAAAGGAGAAAGACATGGTAACTTTGTCGTTAAAGTGCGTTTTCGGTCTCGGGAATCTAATGAAGAAAGGGGGGTAAAGCCTTCAAAAAAAATAGACAGAGCGACACCCTTGGGAAACTACCTACATTGGGGAGAGAGATCCAGTGGAGGCGAGAGGAGAGAGACCCCAGACCCCTTCCCTCGAGGGAAAGGGGTAAGGAAGAGGGGGTGAGAAAAAAAGAGTTGAAAAGTAACCAAGATGGGAAATTTATTGTAGTGTTCTTTTGCAGAGGATAATCGAAGAAAAGAAGAGAAACGCTATCCAAAGCCTCGAAATGTCAAGAGAAGTCACATAGGCGTAGGACGAATGAAATATGCGTACGGGAGAAAAGCAAGGGCCGAGATAACTAGTAAAGGGACTAATCAAATGGATCGCCGGTGATAATCAGAAGGGGAGCAGCCGGAGGTAGTCTACATAGGTGTACCAGCTTCGGGAGGAAAGGAGGGTATACTACCTCAGAGTAAAAGAGCAGTGATTGTTTAGGGTTGATAAGAGGAACTACAGAAACTCCTGGAGATTAGGGGCTAGAGTTAAGGTTCTCAAGGTCGATTAAGGGATCACTGGACCCTAGACGGAGGACTATATAAGAAGTCAGATGTAGAGAAAGAGGCAAGGAGAAAGGAGGTTCGTCGAAAAATCGCAAAGGGACGAATCGGGGGAGTTCGATACAAGAGAGGGGCAAGAGAGGCGAGACATTAAGAGAATCGCTAAGCGACCGGGTAAGAAACGAAGGGCGATCGGAAAGAGATCAGCAGCATCGTGCGAGGGTCGGGGGAGGAAGGGGTCGATGAATGTAAGGACTCGATACAGAGCTCTCGGAGTCAGAGGCGCCGCGGTGGAAGGTTTTCAGGATGAGGAAAGCAAAAGACGAATCGAGCAGGAAGGTAAACGAAAGACTTAGGGAAAAGAGACACAAACGGGTCTTTTTCAGTTCAAAAAAAGAGACGAAAAAGAGTATTGGAGTACAAGTCCACCCAAGAGCCTCAAAGTGTTGGTAAGAAGGAGGTCTGGGGGTCGCCAAGGTCGGAAGAGGGGTGTCCAAGGGGGAAACGTCTTTGTTATAAAAAAAAATTTTCGAGGTGAATTAACTATTTTGAGAAGGGGAAGAGAGAAACTCTTAGGGGGAAGGCGCTTTCGGTGCCTAGCTCCAGTGGGGACCGATACAAAGGAGAGAGATCGCTAGAAAAAAAAACAACATTAGTAGTGGAAAAGAAGGAAATATAATATTTAAATTAGTCGTATTCAATCTTGAGGAAGAAGGGAAAGAAAAAGAGACCCGATTAGATAACGAATAGTAAGGCCGAGAAAAGGCCAACTGGGACTGGACTAAAGCCGTACCCAGTGGTACCACAGAGATGAAGTAAAGAAGAGAGCCCTACTAGATTGACAATTGAGCTAATGGTGGGGGGAGCTTTGGTCACGCAGAATAATAGGGGGCTTCGTAAGGGGAAGCTGACAGAAAGGGGGTCACAGCTACTTTTCTAAATAGCGTGGTGAGAGGCATAGAGTCGTTCGAATAGAAGAGGGTTAACCCTGAGGACAGGAGGAAAGAGGCGATGCGCGGAGAGGGTAAGTGTGGCTAGGCGGGAACGAAAAAAAGGAGAAAAAGGATCAGGGGCAAGGCATGAGGTGCTCTGTCGGGCAGACTCCTTCGAGAAGGCTCTTTATGAAGACGGGATCGAAAGCACAGGTACGCATGTTGAGATGATCCAGAGGGCTGAAGTCTGAAGAATGTCGACCACCGGGGAGACCTGTCAGATCTTCGGCTTGGTACTCAATGAAGGCGAGACGGTCTTGATATTTATGGGATAGACCTTCAAGAATGTCGCGATCAGTATCTTGCCTGTTCAAAGGCCAGGGGCCAGGGCGGAAGCTTTGGGAAGTCTATCACCGGTGTTTCGGGTGGAGGCATGGCTACCCGCTGAAGCGAAGCGGGGAAGAAAGAAGGGAAGGAGAGAATAAAACTGGGGTGCTACGAAAAGGGGGAGAGGAAAAAAATGATTACTCCTTACTCTGGAGCCTGGATCGAGGGCCAAAAGGGGAGAATGGGACTAACTCTGCGGGAAGGTAAGGTGACGAAGCATATGAATTAATTGTGGAGACGGGGGCGAAACTTGAGGGAGGGATGAGATTATTGCCGATCAACCTAACCGCGAAACCTTTGAAAAAATTGGGAAGGGGGGAAAATCGGAAAAAAAGGTTTTGAGGTCTAACCCTGGAAAGAGAGGGAAGGGGATGGGGTTGGGTCCTCAGGTAAATGATACCAGAGATCACAATGAGGGAAATTGAAAGCCAGGTCTAAGGGTAATAGAGGTGAGGATTTTCAAAGGGGATTCTGGATAGGAGCAGGGGATAACGAAAGAACGAAACAAATGAATGTATTCCCTAACACAGCAGAGTCTCGAAGGTGGGGAACAGGATCTTGGGATTAGTTGGATAGAGGCGAGGTTCGCTTTCAGGGGTATAGGGCAAAAATGAAAGTTGAATGGGGAGGCTGTTATGGGCGAGATGATGATACACGAGAGAAGGTGGCCTTCCTTCTCTGGGAAAGGAGCCAGACCGAGAATAGCGGTCCGAGCGAAATCGTTGAAGCGGGAGAGAAGCCGCGTGCAGGGGGGGTTAAAACAGGGAGGGACCGGAGGATTATCGGGTAAGAGGCGAAATACATCAGGAGGCGAGCCAAGATAGAGAGAACGGGGCTTGAGAAAACCGCAAGGGATTTCTACAGCAGTCGTGTGAGTGGAAAGCGTCGATCTTGGGGAGAGAGGAAATCGCGAGGAAAAGATCCCTATAGAAGATAGTAGAAATTGGAGAGCGAGGAGACGAACCTCTTCGTTGGTGTACGAAAAGAAAAGTGGTCGAAGGAGGGCATGGGGCGGTAGAGAGGAGAAGTTTTTGAGGAGGCAGTGAAGAAAGGCTGAGAACTAAAAGGCGTGACCTTGAAGCAGGAGAAGAGGAGGGAGAGGTATTGCGACTCGGCTGATCGAGAAGTAACGGCTGGACGCCTCAAAGGATGACTCTCCGGTCAGATGGTAGAGAAAAGAAAAGAACTGGGAAACTTTCTCTCCTCGAATGGCAGGGAGGAAAAGAATTAGAGAGTAGTAGGAGTTCCAGTCTACCAAATGGCGGAGAAAATAATTAGAGGTTCGAGAGAATTCAAGGAGTTTCGAACCAAGAGCGGGGGAAAGACAAGTTCCTGATTGGGAGGGGTAAGTCAAGGGGGAAGAGATTGAATTGGACATAGTACTGAAAATGAGAAAAAAAGATGATATCAGAATCGCTAAGATAATCAGATGACTAGGTAGGGAGAAGAGGGGATCGAGTGGTACGCAGCACAGGTCTTGTCCCTCAGAAAACGGACTGGCAAGAAGCGATATCGCAGGAGGCATGAGATACTAGAAAAGGAGTAAGGAAATTGACGAGAGAAATGGAGGAGTGACCAGGGGAAACTATGTTGCTAAGGAGGATACAAAAGAGAGGATAGCAGAGGGCGAAGAAAGGAAATCTAAAGAGCGCAAGAGGCTAAGAAGAACATCTGGCATATAAAGCAGAAAACAACACAAAAAGGGAAGGAGAGAAAAAGATAAATCTACAAAACAAAGGGGAGGGCAGGACGCAGGAATGCGCCGCTAGTTCCGTCTTGCTTCAGAAAGCTAGTCGAGCAGACGACGGGTGATGAGAGAGGAAGAGGGGGGAGCAAAAAACCGTTCACCAAAAAAGAGAGAAACAAGGACGAAAAGAGGCGTCGTTCGAAAAGGCCTAGTCGACTAGAGCCTTACACTGAGGGGAGATATAGACAAAGGGAAGGCCAAGAGGAAGAAAGAGGTGAGAAAACTACCTACGAAAACCGTCGAAAGAACTAAAAGATGAAGAGATAGGGTTACTCGGGGTGTTATGAGAGATAAGTCGGAGGAACTCTCTGACCAAGAATCAGACGGACCGAAAGTGAGGACTTCAAGGGAGGAAACATTTATTTCACTGGAGGAACATCACGCGGAGGGAGAGAAAAAATAGAATTAACCACAACACAGAAGAACCCGAACACAAAGACACCAAAGGAGAAACAAACACAAACAGAGGAAAGAAGAGGGGGGGATCTAAGGAACTTCTACGACGAGAGAAATATTCGCAAGGAAAGAGGAAGAGGCTTCACTTGAATTCAAAACCTAGAATGGATCGCGGCTGGAAGAGTGGGAATTGGAGAGGACTCGTTCGAGAAGAGAGAGAGAGGCAAGAGCGGGATCAAAGGCAAACTTTGACTGAAGAGCGAGGGAACGGATGAAAAAGGTTCTCCGGCTTACTGAACCGGAGAACCTGCTCTCCCAAAGTAGAATGAGTCAAACGAGATCTTGGGGTCCTCTCTAGGGGAGCTCAAAGGACTGCCGGGTTCCATGGCTGGAGGCGGCGAGATGACTCGGAGAGGGGTGAGAGGAATACCCCCTCTGGGGGGACTAGCCCGAAACGACTAAAGAGGGTCTCACGCGGGTTGGCAGGAAAGCCAGCGTGCCAGTCATGAGATTTGTCATCGCAGATGAAGGGAGAGGCGCCTAGAAACGATCATCAACCAAGAAGGTCCGGGGGACAACGGCAATCTGGATGGATCGCGACCGCGGTGCCGGGGTATGCGAGAAAGGGGTAAAGGTATGAAAAGGTCGGCAGGGAGGAAGGGAAGCTAAGAGAGTGAAAGGGCACTTTCTCGCAGAGATTGGAGAGGGAAAGGACAAGTGAGAAAACGTTTTAAGGTGGAAGGGGGGACTAAACTGACAGAATCGTAGAAACGAAAAGAGAAAAGGAGGGGACCGAGAAAGGGGACAACAGTTCAGAACACTGGGGGAAGTAGGTGATTAAATAGTCTGAGAGGATCCTGTAAGAAGAAAAACTGGTAAAGACGAAGTGAAATAGATGATCGAGAGCTCACTGTTGAACGTCTCCGCCATGGAAGCGGTAGGAGAATGGAAAGGAACACTACACAAGAAACGGAAGAGGTGGGAGAGAGAAAAAATGTTTAAGAAGTGTTGAAAAGAGGCGAGGGGGAACGGGTTGTTGGTAGGGATATCTCAGTAAGCGAGAAAAAAGGGAAAAGATACTTGGAAAATACCCCATTAGCAATGAAGAGCAGGAGATAAATACCATGAAGGTGACAAACGCGAGGAATAGTAAGGGGCCTAGGAATCGAGATAAGAAATGCTAAGAGAGGATGGGGAGCCAGCGTTGGCTCCATATGAAAAGGAGGATAGTCTTAAGCTTTGGGAAAGTAGGTCTCGGAACTCAGGAGAGCTGACATATAAGAAAGAGGGGATATTTAAGGAAAAAAGGGCCGAAACAAAGGAAAAAGTAGGCCGAGAAAAAGAAATCCAAGGGGTATCGCCATGAGATTAACGACTAGAACTAAAAAGTATACAAGAAAACTAATACGAGACGAGTAGAGAAAAAGACGCCGAGAGAGGGAGTGAAAGGTCGAAGGAACTCGACAAGTGGCCGTCAGAGGAGTAGATAGAGATATCTGACTGAAAGATTCGTCTAAGTCAGAGGAGTCAAGAGACCAGGGAGAGAGAGGTATGACTGAAAAACCTACACTATGCCCTAAGCGGGAGATAGTAGTCGAAAGTTTACGCAGACTAGAACGAGATACATCAATCTATAAAGCTCATAGAGATTTTAAACCTCTTAGGGTCCGTGTAGAGGAAAACAGAATAGAAAGAATAAAGTGACTATGGGGAATAAACTATCTAACTAAGAAAACCGGGAAAGGGGCCCCTCTAGAGAAAATACTTATTAGAGGAAAAAACTTAAAAAAAATAACCGCAAGCAGAGAATAGGTAAAAAATCTATTGGACTTTTTCAAGGAGGGGGGTCAAATACATTTTTTCTGGTATCGAAAATGTGAGCGGACATTAACTATTTTGAAATCAATCGAGGAGAGCAAGGGGGCTCGTTCCTCGCCAGCAGGGCTCCAAAGAATGTCCGCATATCTTAGGAAGAAAGAAACGGAGGAGAGAAAGGAGAAGGGTATTGTACAGGGGTAGTCGGAGGAAAAAATCTGAAGCGGGAGGAAGATCACCTCGCGCGCAGATGATGATCGTCAAAAGGGAATTCAGAGAAATGAAAGGTGAGACAGACCTTTTCCCACAAGGGGGGAAAAAAAATAAGGGGGGGGGGGGGGGGGGGGGGGGGGGTGGGGGGGGGGGGGGGGGGGGGGGGGGGGGGGGGGGGGCTAGGGGGGGGGGGGGGGGTGGGGGGGGTGGGGGGGGGGGGGGGGGGGGGGGGGGGGGGGGGGGGGGGGGGGGGGGGAGGAGGGGGGGGGGTGTGTGGGGGTGGGGGGGGGGGGGGTGTGGGGGATGTGTGGGGGGGGGGGGGTTCCCAGACTATCTCCCTCGACGGGAGCTGTGAACAGGGGGCACGGGCGCAGGGTTGGGAAGCTGGCCGCCTAATAAGAGGGGGTGCGGAGAAAGGGTCCTCGGCACCCACCCCCGGGGGAGACTAGGTGCGAAGAGGGGGAGGGAGGGGAGACTTCGGTGGGGGCTCGCCAGCGGACAAACGGAGATCCGAGGCGTGCAAGGAGGGAGAGAAGCAGAAAAGCCGGAAAATGGCTGGACGCAGGAGGGAAGTCAACGAAAACATGTCTCGACCTAAAAAAAAGAGCGATGCGTTATGGAAGCGTGGAAGGGGGGGGGCGTCGGAATGGGAGGAGCGCGGAGCCGTGATTTCGCTGGAACGATCGAGGCGCGCGCGGCTTTTCATCTGCTGGTATCCGAAAGAGGAGATACGTCAAAGGTGGACTGGACTCAGGGAAAGAGACAGAACAAGAAGGATCCTTTAAGTCGGTCTAGAAATCTGAGTGGGATGTGTGGTCTAGGTCGTTTAGGTTTTAGTGAGTCTTCTGGAGAAAAGGGGGAGGTCTGAAGGAAGTCGATGGTTGATGGGACCGGCATGAGACAGGTAGGAATGGTTTATTGGGATGAAGCAAGTTTGTTTTGGATTGCGGGGAGAGCTCTATAGAAAGACCACTCCAGCTGATAGCTGCAGAATTTAATTATTTAAACAAACACGGCGAATAACTTAAATGAAAGGGGAGAGGGAAGAGGGGAGGTCTATTGACTAGAGTTCGAGTGCGCTTATCGGGCCAGTTCACTTGCCTACGATAAAACTTCGAGGGAAATGTTTATAGAAAGTTTCTAAGCGAGTGAGACTGAGAAGGAGATTAGGGGAGGAGGGAAACAGACCTAAACCAAGAAACAAGGGGAACACCAGAGGGGGAAGGGAACAATTCGACCCACTTTGTTGAGGGGTCTTACCCTTGGCCAAAGAATGGGAAGGGAGGGGGATTGGGGGAAAGGGTTTCCGGCGCATCACACGATACCGGGAGATAAAGAAAGGCAGGAAGGAAGTGCAACGGAGTGGACGGATCGGGATAGGTGAATCGAGGGTAAGGGCGGGGTGTCCTTTATTGGGCTGCTGTGGGACCGCGATCACGAGGGTACTAATACCCAACAAGTTGCAATCATAGGGTCCCACAAGGCCAAAGGGCTAATTTGTAACATGGGGGGCTAGGGCTCGTGGATGATCTCGGACTCTGGGAAGAGGGGGGCGTTTCGCACAAGCCACATGAAAAAAGGGATCACGGATGGAACAATGAGTCCAAAAGGCGCAGGAAGAACAAGGGGGAAAGGGTCATCTAGATAGGAAGGCGCTACGCCCAAAGGAAATCCTTCGAGTGGTCGCGAAAGAGGGGAAAATAACAGAAATGAAGTGAAGGTAAGACAAGGCTGACCGTAATGACTTGAGTAGAAGGAGACGTTCACATCATAATGCAGAAAGAACAGACAAAAGAAAAGGAACCACGTGTAGTAGAAAGAAAGACGAGTAATACAAAAGCTAAAAAGGTCTTTTGAGGTAGGAAGCGCGGGCGCTAGAGAAGAAACCGCAGAAAGCGCGCCCATAAGCAGCTGTGAATCGCTAGAGGGAAATCTCCATAAAAAGAAAAGCCAGGAGTTGAAGAAAGAATCCTTTCTAGCAGGCGGAGGGGGCAGGACGCGGCGAGTTTTTGCATTAGGTCACAGCCGACGACTTAGAATCTAGGAGCGGTAGGCAGAGTGGAAGAGAAGAGGCATCTCTCAATTATCGTCAAATCGCGCGACGAAATCGCGGACATCGCCAGAGAAAGGAGGGAAGCGAGGAAGAAAACGTCGAGATAGAAGGAGGAGGGAAGGCAGGTCAATAATAATGGAGAGGAGTAGCATGGCACTTTCAACGGGTCACATTCTTACTATATTCCTTGAAATTGCGATGGGAATCTATAAAAAAAACGAGTGGTCGCCGAGACAGAAGTGACAATAAGTCACTAAGGGGGGGGACTCTTCGGAGAGGTAGTTTCCTGGAAGGAAGGGCCGTAGAATAAGAGCCGAGAAAGCCTTCAAAATGAGAAACTCTAAGTATCTCTTGAAGTGTCACTAAAAAGATCATGTGGTCGGTACTTTTAGCGAAACGGGAGGAGGCCTAGAGGCCTGACGTACGGCGATAGAGCGGGGGAGTCTATCAGGGAAAGTACGAAGGACGGAAGGTACGCAGCGATTTAGCATGGATCCAATGTTGACAACGTTGGTTGAAAGAAAAAAAAATCGCGAAGAAGAAAAGCCAGGAGAGAGTTATACGACAGTAAGCGCGGAAAGCAGCAGGGGCAATCTGAAGCGTTCTCATGTCAGTACATAAAAAAACATACTGGGGAAGAGATCGATCAAAAACACCAGGGCTTCTTATTGACACTAGAGAGACAAACTGAGTGCAAGACGCCTACTGCTCGCTCAAGAAGAGGTGGTCCTGAGGCGTAAGGTCTTCAACCGGAAGAGAGAGTGGATTTACGCGCTATCGGGCGCAAGCAACCGCGTCACATGGCTCAAAGCGAAATCCGAGTCATTAGACGGCGGGGATTGAGTACAGGTTGGGGACGATGCGCGGGGGGAGAAAAGAACAGGGGAGAAAAGAAGAGCCACCATGATTCCCCGGAAGACGGCAGCTGGAAAAAAACTAATCGGGGTGAGTTTCGGTAGGTGATCTTGCGAGAGAATTCGAAGAATATAGGAAAAAGAAGGACGTCGTACAAAGGCGGAATAAAAGAGAGCCCGGGGAAAAAATGTACGTCTGTGAGAGCGGGCGCAACTCTTCAGTGCGCGGAAGTAAAAGAAAGAGAATCGAGTCGGCCTTTATCTGAGGGGTGCTTGCGTAATGAACTAACAGGGTCTGTAGTCAAGAACAACCTCTAAGGGCGAATCTTAACTTCGTTGAGATAAATAAAAGGGGGGGGGGGACGCATCTGGAGAATGGCCGCGATGAGTCGCGGCGAGGTCTAGCGCTCAATCTAGAAAGGTTTAAAGAGAAGCTAGAGAAATGGGAAGAAAAATTTTCGCGGAGGAAGAAGGAGGAATAAGAAAAAAATGACTCCTGCTGAAACTAAAAAGGCAGAGAAAAGCACAGAAAACGGCTATTCAGGAAACGACGCTCTGTCAGGGTTCACTCTCGCGATAGCAATTCTAATGAAAAATAGATAGAGAGGGAAAAAGAAAAAAAAATGGATCCAGAAGGGGGATAACGCCTGCTCTCGCTTCGTGGAGGACCGAACAAAGAGAATCAGCTTGTCCGACTCGATTTTTGAAGGAAAAGAAATAAAAAACATAATGGCAGAGCATCGGAAGGGAAGTGAACTCGGAAGCTCAGACATACAGGGAAAGACCGTGTTGCCACGTCAAGCTGGAGGACTCTTACGAATTTAAACGATCTTCGGAGTTAGGTGCAAGAGGGCGGCGGGGAGCATGGAATAGAGAGAGGAGCAGGGTTGAAAGGGTTCTCGGGTTATCTCTGTAATAGGAAAATGGGCAGAATTTATCAAGTTTTCATGTTACATATAAACTCAACAGTACCGGGATCGAGAAGGCAGCAGGGGTGACAACGTCGAAAAGTCGTTGAGGGGGCTGGAATGAATGCTGGGTGGAAAAGAAATCTGGATACTGGATGGAGCATCCGAAGTGAATAGGGACTTAAAAAGAGAGGAAGAGTCTCATCACTGTTGCACGTCATCCGCCGAGGAGATTGTAATCATTGGGCTAGGCAACCTAAACACCACCAGAATTAGGAAGTTTTAAGGGGGAGAAGAAGGAAAAAAGGGTTGAGAAGGTTGGGTACATTACAAACTTTCAAGGGTTCGGGGGGGGGGTTGATATCGCACATAATGAATACCCGACATATACATCTAGGGAGCGCCGGTAGGAAAATTAAGCGCAGGATGGCGGAAAAAAGTCCAGAGTCGGAAATATCGGGAAGTGGACTAGATAAGCGCGAGAAGATTCATGATAGAGGAATCTCCGGGAACTATTTTCAACTAGCAAGAATTAAAAGGAGGGGGTAGAGGGTAAGCTTGGGGGCGATTCTCTATCAGACGGTCAGGAAAGGGGGAAAAGCAAAAAAACAGTGATAGGGGGACGGGCCAGGGGGGACAAAAGAAAAGAGCCGGAAAGAAAGGCTCCAGGGGGATAGATCTCCAGAGAGTCAGGACTAATGCACGGAGAGAAGATAGGAACGACGAGAGATACCTCAAGTGAGCGAACTGACTCCATTGAAGGGAATTGTTCTGTGAGATTCGCCTCAGTCAATAGTGAAGAGATGCTTCAGAAACGAAGAAGGATGAAACGAGAGGAGGACGCTTCAAGTCCGAAGCATCAGGAGGCAGCTCTCTAAGTGGAGGACGCAGAACGATTCCAGAAAGCGAGGATAGGAAAATGGGTCGCGACGTTGGCGACTGAGCAGGACGGGGAGGGAAGTGCGGGGAGAAAATACGAGATTTTCGACGCGGATACCGGTGGTGGGAGAAAGTCGAACAGAGAAAAGGCTAGGGAGGAAAAAAGGAAACCAACCTTTTTGCAAATGGAAACCGACGCAATAACATCGGAGAGGCGGACAAAAAGCTTCAAAACAATGAAAAAAACCATTTGCAAGGCAGAAGAAGAGGGGGGAGCGAAGGAGGTTCAGATTTGTTCCGACCATTGGTGGGAAAAGAAGGTAGTCAAAGGAATTGGAGCTGGGAAAGTAACATGGGTGGAGCGGACGAGGAAACGGAGGGGAGGGGGGCCGCAGCGCAAGGTTCACCTAAGAAAAGTTCGC
>Ga0179593_1521319_pt1 | contig 12340 bp, 17 predicted proteins | sample CZODoug2_1_08_16_FD_185931 | JGI IMG/M metagenome (GOLD analysis project Ga0179593, IMG submission 185931) | Vadose zone soil fungal communities from Angelo Coast Range Reserve, California, USA - CZODoug2_1_08_16fungal (PacBio error correction) | ecosystem: Environmental > Terrestrial > Soil >...
GGGAAGGGGGGCTTGGTACCATAACTCGACAATAAGTGTAGCTGCAGAGAGGAGCCACGACGATACCGCAAAGATAGAGATATTAATGGAAAGAAAGACCTAACAAAAGATGATCCTCCCTATTTAAAGAGAAGAAGAGAAGGGCGTCTTCTCGAAAAACCGATTGGGAAGGGAGTGGCCAGTTTCATAAGGAAGGTTTTGAGGAAGGGGGGGGATGACTCACGCCCTCCAGGGGGCCGGAAGAATTGGAGAAACAAGGGACCCTCATTCCCGGGGGAGCGTCAGAAAAAATCGGCTACAGATCGAGAGCCCAAGGGTTTGGTGGGGAAGGTGAATACCTATCCTCATTAATAAAACAAATCAGACTGTTGTTTCTCTATTTTGCGGCGATAGGGAGAAAGTTCGCGCGGCCGATAAGGAGGTCAATGCCAGGAAAAAAAGGATAATTACCTGTTGTCAAAGGAACCAAGGATCGGAAAGAAAGGAGAACAATACTTATTGCGAAAGAGGAACCCAACGGGAGGGAAGACCTCACTACGGAAAAGAGAAAGGGAACCGGTCTTCTTGAGAAACAGGTCACATTCTCTCGAGAAGGAGGGATAGAGGGTAAACCAACTTCTCTCTGGAGGAAGAAAGAGGGAGAGAAAAGGGCCTCGTCATTTGCGACAAGGCCGGAAGAGGGGTGTTCACTTCTTTGAGGGGGTCAGTGAGGGAAAAAGGTCGTCACCTCTTAACTTGGGCAGAGTGCAGGGAGAAGGGGGGACGCTCTCGAAAGTCAAGCTTCGCAAAAAGAGGAGACACGGTCAAATCGGCACGAAAGAAAGAAAGGGGTACAGAAGGGGGGGGAAACGCCGACAAGTACGGGCACGAGGGGGGAAGCAAGTAAAGAAGAAAGTGGCAGCTTCCGCGTTGCCCTAAAAAATTTCAGTAGAGGAGAAGGGGGCACGTTAGCTCGGTCCAGGAGAGAAACAAGAGAGGAAGGGGGATAAGAAGGCCTCGTTTGGCACAAAATACGCGAGCAAAAATAAAAGGAGGGAGATCCCGAGATATTGGGGGGGGGGGGAGACCATGAGAAGTCAGCCTCACTCGCTTAAGATCGCGGGGGGGGGGGAACCACGAGAGAGAAGGAGAAAGACAAATGGGGAGGGATCGATCCGGGTTGACTCGTACGAAGAGGTGAAAGGGATATCAGCTCCGTCAAAGGAAAGGGGGAAGTCGATTTCGACTTTTCTTTGGGAAAGAAGGAGGAAAAGGGAATAGGGGAAGGTGGGGGCATCAGAGAAGAAAAGTTAGCGCGTTCTGGGAGAGAAGTCTTTACATGTGGGGAGTTGGGAAGCCGTCGCCGGCGGCCTGGGAACTCCGAAGGGAAGGGGCATCCTCTTCCTAACCGCGAAGGGGGGGCCAGCTTAACAGGAAGGCAGGTCATCTAGCGCTCAGATCATCTGGGCATGGTCCAAAGAAGGATTTGACGACGGTCGCCAAGAAGAGGTTCTTCTGTGTAAGGGAAAAAGAGCGTCCAAAACTCTTGTAATCCAAGAAAGAAAGAGGTCCAAGAGAAAGGGGGGAAGAAAGTTTAAAGAGGGAGGGCCTCTCTCTGATGAAGAATGTCGGAGGAAGAGAGAGGTTGCGCGGTCCAGCGGGAGGTTTCGTATAAGGAGTCATCGAAGAGGCGCATGAGAAATATCGTCGAAGAAAAGGAGCGGTTCTCAGAGGGGAAAGGGAACCGCCCAGATCTTTAGAAGGGTCGCAGCGGAAAGGAAAAGGTTTTCATCTCTTTGAGGGGGGCGTCGCAAGAGGCGGGGGTCATGTGAAAAAAAAAGGTAAAAAAATACTTTCGGCCATTTCGAATGGGGAAAAATTCAGCCTTGGAGAAAAAGGGAAGGGAGCCGATTTCCTACGAGAAGGAAATAAGCGCAGAAGTACCAGCACTCGACAAACGCCTTAGTTCTGAAGATTTCTCTCGAAAAGAAAGAACTTCATCTTCGGAAACGCACGGAAGAAAAAGGGAGGATGCTGTAAACGAAACACAAGGGGGGAGGCGAGAACGCGAGGCCATGCTCGTGATGGGGAAAAACTTATCTACGACAGAGAAAAGTAGTGTTCAACTGGTTGGTTGCGCAGAGGGGTGAAAAAGTCGCCGACCGGTGGCAGGAACGAAAAATGTCTCTCGAAAGGGAAGAGTCTTACATGGGGGGCAGAATGTGTGGGAAAAGGCAAAAGAGGTCATGAAGGGAAGAAAAAGCGTCCTTCGACTGCTCAGACAAATAGGGAGCCGGAGGCCCCTATACGAGAAGTAAGCGGGGACATAGTCGTCAGGCACAAAAAGGAGAAGGGGAAACGCACGTCTCGATACTGAAGGGCTTGCAGAGGAAAAGAACAATGATCTTGGTCAATCTCTCGAAACAAAAGGATGAGAAAGATCATTGTGCCTGCATTGTATACGGGGAGAAAGGAAAAACCTATCGGTAAAAGAAAGAAGGCAGAGCAACTTCGTACTCTTCGGTGAGAGGGGTCGAGGGGGAAAAGAGGAGCGTATCAGAGGCCATACCGCTTCGAAGGGACTGCGGAAGAGAGGGACGCGGACTTTACGAAGGGACCTATGGGGAAAAAGGAGGGGAAGATTTTCTGCCCTGTACAAAAAAGGGGGCCGCGGAGATGAATTCAGACGGCAACGTAGCGACAAAAAATTATAAGGCGTCCAAAAATGAACACGACCCTTCGAAGAGGAGAATTGAAGAAGGAAAAGGGCATCGCGTTCCTCAGAAGGGGTTTCGTGTTTGTCGTTGGGAAAAGAGGGAGGAGAGGGATTATCAGGAAAAAAAAGAGGGACGCCGACATCTTATTGAAGGAGGAGCAATTTTCTATTATCCTCGGGGAAGGAACCGTACTGGGGGGTGTCGTAGTTCTTTACTGGAAGCAAGAGGAAGTCGTGCCGGCAACGAGGCTTCAAAATCTGTCGCGGGGAGGGGGAAGTTGAGAGGAAAAAAGAAATGGGCGAATATGTTATGGGACGCTGTGAAAAAACCGAGCCAAGAGGACCATCAGCTTCACCTGAAAACCTGCTCAAGAAAAAAAAAAAAAAAGATAGTGGCGGTGAGGAAGAATTTTTCGAGAAAAGAGAAAGAGAGGACACGGCTCCGATATTGGCGCTGTCCGAGAGAAAGCGAACTCCTATAAGGGATCTCTTCCGCGGGCGACAAAAAAAAAGAGGGAAATAACGAGGCGGAAAAAACCTCTTCGGAAAAGCTACGAGAAATGCACACGGGTTTCAGGATTCCAGCTATCAAGAGGGAGCCGATGTCAAGTGAGAGAGGCCAAGTGGGGGGAAAAAGATCCGAGGAGGGCCCACAGCGAACATTGTCCCCGTCCATCAGCCTCGGGGGAGAAAGGGGGAAAAATCCGCCTCAGTGCAGAGAAGAAGAGGGACTTGTCCAAGAGGGGGGAGTCGCCCGCGAGAATCGGGAAGAGTCTGATACTGCCGAGGGTGAAGGGGAGGAGCGAAGCCTTCTATCGGGAATAGGGAGGGGAAAACGCCGAAGGGGGGCGTCACTGGACTCAAAATAGAAAAAAAGGGAATCCTCACTCGAGAAAAAAGAGTCTCGATGATTCCTAAGCTTAAAGGGAGACTAGGAGAAAAGTAATCCAGCTTCCTGCCGCTCAAACACGGTGAAAAAGAGAAAAAACTCGAAACACGCGAAAGGAGATAAGACCAAGACGATGCTTTAACTGTTTGCGGAGGGCAGATATAATGGAAAACCAGAATACAGCGATCTTCAAGCCGAGGAAGTCAAAAAAGAAGGCGAAAGAAAGGGGGAAACAATGGGGGGCTTGCAAAAAAAAAAAAGGGGGAGTCCACTATTGCTCAGAGGAAAAAAAGATTGGGAAGGAAGAAAAGTCGTTTTTCTTTTCGAGAAAGAGAAACGCCCAAAGAGGACTGACGACTGTCCGTCGGCGTGGGGAAAAGCTGCTCACATCTTACTAGGGAGGAGGAAATGCAATCCAAGAGGAAAGGCCTTGTCTTCTCGAAAGAGGAGGAAAAACGAGAAAAACTTCGTGCTGCTGAGTACAAGTAAAAAAAGGGAGAGAAGAACCTGCGAAGAAGGAGAAAAAAAGGAAGCGGAACTTGCTCACGACGTGACGGCGAGGGAAGAGGGAACACTAAGTGAACCAGCCGCTCGACCGGAGGGGGGAATAGCCAATTTCCTATGAAGAATGTCGGAGGAAAAAGAGGGACCCGACCTGACTCTATCTGCAGGGTTGAATGGAAGGAGAAGGGGAGAGCGACAGTGACTTCAAGGAAGGACCATCCTTCTCAAAGGGGGGACCGCTCGAAAGGGAGGGGGGGGGGGAGTGTCATTGATACCATCATGGGGTCAGCGTGATTTGGAGGTTTGCTAAATGTATTTACCCCGTCATAAAATGAAAGGGGGACAAAACTGCAACAGTAATTATCCACCTGGGGGGAGGAAAAGTCAGAAGGACCCTCGAACTAGGAAGGTGGCGGAAAAAAAAAATTGCTGTAGTCACGGGGAGGGGGGCGGGATCTCTTCCTGAAGGATAAAGGAAAAGTTCCGGAAAAAAAAAGATGGTTTATTGTTCTCTCTCGGGGAAGAACGGAGAGAGAGGAGGAGGGTCCCGGTGGGGGATACAAGAAATGAAAGGACCTTCATCGGTGAGTTTAGAGGAAAAAAACAACTCTGCGTAAAGAAGAGAGGGAGCCTCTTCCAATGGCTTTGTTGTCGAAAAAAATAGATGCTTAAAGAAAAAGGGGTGGGATTCGAATTCAAGGGGTGTTCGGGAAAAGGGGGGAAGCTTACTCCGCTCTAAAATCTTGGTCTTGGGGGAGAGGGGAAAAAAACGATATGCATCCTACTCTTAGAAAAAGGGGAAAGGAGGGGGAAGGCTTGTACCACCCGTCTCCTAAGGAAAGATCTCAACAAAAAAACGGATGTAGTATTAAAATGAGAGGGGGACGGGGTTAAGGGGCTTGGTAAAGCACGAGAGGAGACGGCCACTAGAAACGAGGGGGTGTTCCTGATGCCAAAAAAGACGAGAGGAAGGGAGGTAGGAGGCGCCTCCTAAAAAAGAGAGAGAAAAATTTAAAGAGATGAAAAGCGAAGAACAACGACGTCGTCGACAGAGAAAAAACAAGGGAATAGGCTCCCTGGGGAGGAAGAGCGGAGGGGGGGGGGGAGCTTGTTTATAAAAAAACGAAGCAGGACGAATGGGACTGCACAAAGGGGAACCTCATTGTCCGACGTCCGAAGAAAAGATCGATGCGACAGATCGGGAAAAAAGGCAAAGGGGGTTGGGGGGGAATAGCCGAAAGGAAGGCAGAGTATCCCAAAACTTACAAAAAGTTGTTTAGGGAGCGAATCGGAGAAGGGGCGGACCGATCCGTGCCGATGCATGAAAGAACCAGTCATCACCAGTTTGAGGGAGGGGACCGATAAAAAAAAAAAAAGGAGCATGTGTAGAGCCGTGAACAGTCAAAAGGGGAGGATCAAAGAAAAGACAGGATGGTCTCTAAAAGGCAGGGGGAAGTCGTCATTGAAAGAAGGAGGGAGGAGGAAAAAAGGCCGAATCGCAAAAAAAAAGAGATTCGCCTTCCTGGAGGGGGACGTCGCGATGAGGGCAGGAAAGGGAGTGTCCTCTGTCTAAAAGAAAGGAAGGCCGAGGGGAGGAACCGAGGCTAGCGCTGGTTCAAGTCAGGGGGGCGATAAAAGAAAGAACCAGATCCGTCCCACGCGCTTAACGGGGAAAAGAGGGGGTTATCGGCAGGGATAGATCTCTCGCAGGTTCTTCTCAGGGGGAGGGAAAGAGAACACGAAAATGGGCGCGGGGTCGCGAGACTCGACCAGAAGCGGCTTGCCGTTGTTAAGGAAAGAGAAGCTTTTCACTTCCCAGGGGAAAAAGCAGCTTCCACGAATTTTCGTAAGGGGGGGGGGGGGGGAGGAAAAGGAGTTAGCTCGGTCCAGCGGAACTAAACGAACGAAAAAAGTCAAATATGTGGACAGAGGAAAGGGAAAAATCAAAGGAAAAAGTGAAAGAAAGGAAAGGAAAAGAGGAAGGAGATCTTGAAGAGAGGGTGTTTCTCCACATACCGGAGAAGGCCAGAATCGCGATTCGAAAAAAGGAAAACTGTTGGTAAGGGGGAGACAAGACCGTCAACCGTCCGGTTTGAAAAACCTTGGGAGGGGGAAAAAATCATTCCCCTGAGAACGAGTTGGTGGAAATCATCTAGGGGGGAAGCGGAGGGGGAGGGAACATATCTGACATAGATTCGGGGGGAAGGAGGGTGAGGAGGGAAGACAGCACTACTTAACACGATCAAGGCGGCAGGAAAATCAAATTGTCAAGGGGAAAGGCAGTATCCAGAGGGAAGGGGAGAGAGAAATCGTTCGAAGGTCATCAGCCGCTCGGAAAATCTCGCTGGATCCGGCTGTGGAAGAGGGACGAAGGAAAAGAAGCGGCTGGCCCGAGGGGCCAGGGGGGACATTCCTAAGGAGGAGAGGGGGAAAAGCGTTGAAATCCTAGAGAAAGGGCCATAGGGGAGAAAAGGGAAAGATAGCGTATCGGAATACAGACAAATAAAGATTCTCGAATCCGAAAAAAGGGGAGGAAGCTTGAAGCAGAAAAAGGGAGGGATAGCTCCTCGTTCTGAATAAGGAGACGGATGGCAAGGGGTCGGCATCCGAGCTCTCGTACTCCAGGGAGCAATCCGGCTGCCAGAAGAAGTCGCAGAGGAGCACTTCTCCGAAAGGGGGGGGACTTAGGGGAAGACGTTCAGGTTTGGAGATGGTAACGAAGGGGGGAGGACGGCGTCAAGATGCTGCTTTGGACAAAAGAAGGAGGCCATTTCAAAAAGGAGGGATGTCCACAGCATAAGACACGAGAAAGATCGATGGCCGAAGGCAAGGTAAAAGAGAGCCTGCATCTTGGAACACGAGGGAAAAAAAAAAATCCGATTTTCTTGAAAAAGGAAAGCTCATCGGAAAAGAGTCGAATCAGCGAAAAGTCGGAAAACAGGATCATCCTTCTTGGGGAACCCCTAACCGACGAATGGAGGAAAGAGAGTGCCATTCTCTTCTTCGAAGACGTCAAGGGAAGAGAAAGGTGAGGGGAAATGGGTGCCGAGGCTTAGGGGGAGTTGAAAAGTGTTTAAAAAAAGGTGCGGCGGGAAAAAAAAAAAAGAGGCAAGCGCGGACAATGTTGGGAGAAGGAAGTGCGAGGAAAGAGGGAGGGGGACTGGAAACGCGTCATTATCTCCACGACAAGAAAGAAGGGACGAGACGTTATTCCTCTGAAGAAACCCTACAATTCCAAAGGACAAGGAGGGGAAAGACGTAGCATTCCGCTCTCGAAGAAAAAAAGGTTGACCAGAGGAGTCGAGAAAATGCAGCACATGATCTTGGGGGACCATCTCGAAGGGAGAGACGATTGACCAATATCATTGTGCCGAGAACCATCCATGGGGAAAGGAAAAGAAGCTCAGTCTCTAGCGCGGCAACTGCAGGAAACTATGCGGGGAAAAAGGGGGGGCCCGCCCCGAGAAAAGAGAGGCAAAATAGCCTTCTAGGAGGGGAAGAGGGGGGAGAAGTGACTCGTACCGAAAGGGACCGTAGGGGGACTTAGGGGAAGGAAGAGGACCTGGACAAACCCTTCCTCGGTGTGCGCCCGAGGAAGGGAGAAAAAAAAAGGGTCGGCGCTTCCCCTTACGAAAAAAACGGAAACCTTGAGAGGGAGAGACGCTTGCCGAGGGACAGAGAAAAGCCGAAAAGAATCGCTTTTTCGCGGGAGAGGGAGGGGGGGTGCAGGGGAAGTCAACCATCTCTTTCTGATAAGACGCGACTCTGGGGACCTGCAAGTACTTGATTAGGGGAGGGGAAAGAGGAGCCTCTGTTTCGTAGCGAAAGAATACAGGGAGGGGCTTGGGAGAAGGAAGCTTCAGGCGCTCTTCTTTGAACCGCAGAGGAAGAAAAGGATCGTCGCGTGAAGGGGAAAGGGCCATCAAAGGAGAAGGAGATGTATTTTACGGCGCGCTTAAAAGAAGAGAGAGAAAGACACTGCACCTGAACGCCGCGAAAACATCACAAAAAAGCTGGGCGGCGAATTGCCCGGAGAAAGGGAAATCGAGGGGAGGAAAGGAGATTTCGCGTGGGAGATGCCGAAAAAAGAAAGACAAAAAATCGTCCAGCAAGAGGGGAAAAGATGAGTCTCTCGGAAGAAAGAGAGAGCGTCGCTCGGATGAGGGGGGAAAAAAAAGAGGAAGCTTTAATTTTTCAGTATGGAGATCAAGGGGACAATGTGAGGCACGGGGATGGCTTGCAAGGTCCGCTCCGACAGCGAAGGGGGGGGGAAAAAAGGGATAGTTGGCTACCGTCTTCACGCCAGAGGAAAGTCATTGGGGAAAAATAGACAGGCCTCGCTCGAGAACGCTGCGCAAGAAGCGGAAGCCTTCATAGGAGGAGGGGAGGCGAAAAGTGCCGCCGGCGATCGTATTGGGAAAGAAAAAAGGAGGAAGATATATCGTCCCGCTATGTCAATCACACGAAAGAGAGAATGATGCTCCAGGCCCAAAGAAGGTGAGGAAAAAAAGCCGGGAAAAGGGAATGACTGCCCGCTGCTCAACAATGACGGGGGGGAGAGAAGAGAAAGCTGAAAAGCCAAAGTCTAATCGCGATGTGGACTGTGGCGGAGATCTCGCTGATAACACCCTAAAAGAAAGAGGAAAAGAAGATTTAGTCAAAAAGGGAAGGAAAAGACATCCCATACATCGGTATCGGGTCGCATGGATGGAAAAAAGGGCTCTTTCCACATAGGGAGAAGAGTTTCGGGTTCGTAGAGAGGGGAAAAGGGGGGAAGCCCCCGAAGGCAGGGAAGAAAGGGAGTGGCAGAAGAGGGGGACTGCAACGGCACAGAAGGTAATGAAAAAAGACGCGTGCCCTTCCGGGGAAAGGCTCTCGCAGGAAAAAGGAAAAGGGCGTCGCCTTCGTGCTCGAGGGAGGAAAGGGGGAAAAAGGGGGGGAAGAGCAGAAGGAAAAAGACAGGGAGATACGCGAAGCGAAGCAACTTGAGACGTGAAGCGCTGCGAACTGACGGCGGGAAAAGCCGTCGAAGGAGGATGCCTGTCTTCTCTGGCTCGAACAAGAAAGGAAGGAAAGAGAGAAGTTCGGTTTGGGGAGGAAAAAATCGAGCGATCGGGAAGTGACTGAAAAAACGCTCTCAAATAGACCGGAAGGAATGCCGCTAGGGAAAGGAAGTCCTTTAGGTAGACCATATGAGAGTTGAGAAAAAGGGGGTGGACGAATTGAGTTAGCACGCTAAGACCCAGAGGGAGGGTCAACTGCAACAGGTAATTAAAAAAGGGGGCATTGAAACATGGAAGAGAGTCCGCGCGAAGGATAGATCAGCGCAGGCGAAAAAAACCAAGGAGGGGTCACTTATTGGAAGAGGGAAGGGGATAATGCGGAAAGGAGAGAGGAGCTTTCTTCACCACCAAAAGAAGGGGGGATGGGGGATCGAGAGGAGGGAAAGGGGAAGCTCAACGGGGGCTGAAAGAGACCTACGTCAATGAGGGGAGAATTACAATGAGAACACCGTCATCGTGAGGGGGGAAGAGAGGAAAAACACATAGGAGGGAAAAAGGAAAAAAAAGGGGTTGTCGACTACGACGCATCGGATAGAAGGGCGCTAGAAAAAAAGGGTGGGGATTCGAAAAAAGAAGAAAGGGGAGCTTAACGCATAGAGGGAAGAGGGGAGGGCTTTTTTATCTGTATGGAAAAAGAAAAAAAAAAAAAAAAAAAAAAACACCGAACTAGGAGGGGGGTTGACTGGTACCAATCCCGCGAATACAACCAAGGAGAAGGGAGAAACAACAACACGTGATTATGAGGAAAAAATACTTGGGGGGAAGGAGGAGGGGTACCAAAATCGATTCTAGAAAAGGAGCTGCTAGCTGTGGTTAAAGAAAAAGACCAAATCAATATATAAATCGAGAGGAGAAAAAAAGTCTCTCCAAGAAGTCTAAGAAAAAGGGGAGAGATTGCCGAGCGGACAGCGAATGACGTAGAGAACCGATTGGCATAGGCTCATTGGCGCGGGAACTCGATGGGTTTGGTTAGGCGAAAAAAACGAAAGGAAAAAAGGGGGACGAATTGTAATGTCCCGGGTAAAAAAAGAATTTCAAGGACCGTCCGCCTAGAGGTCCAAAGGAGGAGGGGCAGATCTATAGGAAGGTTTGGGGGAGAAGGTGAATAGCCGATCCGCGGAGAAGAAAAACGAAACAGAGGCATGGGTTGGGGGGGGGGAGACGACGATCGGATCACTATTCAGAGGGAAGAGAGGAATGAATGGTTAAAGAAAAAAAAGGTTGAAAATTAATGGGAAAGATCACCAAGTATCATGGGGAAAAAACAAAATACCGGGGAAGGGGGTCAACTCACGCTGAACAAAAAGACGACGGCACGAGGGCATCCTTCTAAAAGAAAAGGTCTGAAAGAGCGCCCGGACTCGAAGGGAAGGGGGAGAATTGGAAGGTAGGAGGGGAGAAGAGAAGTCGCGCTGCTTCAGGTCGGGGAGGTAAAAGAAAAAGACAGGCAGAGGGAGGAAACGCTTCGAGCTGGCTGGTAACTGGGGCGAGAGCCGTCATTTCTCCGCAGAAAAAATGCCGCGTGACAGAAGGAGAGGAAAAGAGGACAAGAGCATCTCGCATGTTCCTAAAAGACTTGCGCAGAAAAAGAAAAATAAGGGCGCGGGGTCGCCGAGAGCCGAGAAGACAGGAAAGGAAGTTGTTCATACAAGTACTCTTCTCGGGAAAGGAAAAATAAGCTCTGCCAAGGAAAAAAAAGGAGGCCTGCCATTCGGGGGCGTGGCGCAAGAACGAGAAGGAGGCGCTATCCACTTGAATAAGAGAAGCAAAATAATGCGACATCAAGGGGAAAATATTGGTAGAAGAACATGCGCCGTCCCGAGAAAGACGGGGGAGGAGAGCAGCTTTCGCCGCCAACATTTAAAAGTCGGATCAGGAGGAGAAGCAGAGTGTTTTCGAGGGGAAAAGTTGATCAGCAGGCAGGGAAGGAAGAAAGGACCGGCCTCGCAATAGTCGTCAAAAAGGGTTTGGGAAAAGGGATCTCGATAAAAAGGCCAGTGATCGAAGGACAGAGCTTACTATATATGCGTTACCGGTGAAGCAGGGGGGGGGGAGGGGGAAAGAAGAATTCACTCAAAAAAGGGGGAAGAAGATGAAAGAAAATGGTCATCCGATGGGACTCATAAGGAGAGAAAGAAGAGGTTACCTCCGTAGCTCGACTGTCATCAAAGGGACTCGCTGAACGGAAAAGAAAAGGGGAAGGTCGCCCAAGGCGGAACCAATGTCGATGGGACGGGGGGGGGCAGCCCTTCCGGAGCGAAGATCAAGGCTTGCCATCGGGCTCCAAAAGAGAGGGAAGGAAACGGAAGAAGAAAAAGTGCTTCTCTAAGCCGCGAGCCGATGAAGCGAGTTCGTTTGACGAGCGAAACGTTTTTGCAAGAGGGGAAGAGGATGGCATTTCTGAAAAAAGGTCGGACATAGGCGGAAGCAAAAACGCTCAAATCTCGAGCGACCATCGGGGAGAGAAATTATCCGTTCAAGTGAAAAGGAGCGAGGGAATCTCAGCGGCGTCGTGAGAGATGTCCCATGGGGAGAAGAAGAGGGGGCGTGGACAGCGCGCCGTAAAATACAGATGACTGAGTTCGAGGGGAGAATGTCCACAGCGCCGTTGCCCCGAGGGGGAAAACAGCATCGTTGGCCGGGGAAAAAGAGAGGAAAGAAGGGGAGGAAGCCATACCAGCCTCGACAAACTCAAAGGAGAGAAAGAGGGCGCGAAAACAAAAGGGAAAGGCTCATATCGAAGCATCCGATTGGGGTCGAACGCAGCGTCCGGATAAAAAAAAAAAAAAGGGCTGTAAAAAAAAAAAAGAGAATTCTGCGCGAAAAGCAGCGTGGAAACAGAAAAAAAAAAGGACCGACCGCGAGAAGGTTCGTTTTAAAGGGACGAAAGAGAAAAGAAAGTCGCCGACCTTGTTGGAGAGTCGCACAAAGGAGGGGGGAAAGAAACAGTTTTTGGTCCAGGGCAGAAAAGGAAAAAAGGGGGGACACATAGGCCCTGGACGGGGGAAAGAAAGGAAGGACGACCAGATCCAGCAGCCAGGCAGAAGCAGGGGAAAAGAGAGCGCGCGAGCGTGGTCCCGCGACAAAAGAAGAAAGGAAGACGAAGCGGACGAAGGGGGAAGGAGAGAAGGAAGGGATGACCGCTCGGCAGGTGAAAAAGGGAGAGAAAGGCACAATATAGTGGGGGAA
>Ga0179593_1556552_pt1 | contig 12340 bp, 14 predicted proteins | sample CZODoug2_1_08_16_FD_185931 | JGI IMG/M metagenome (GOLD analysis project Ga0179593, IMG submission 185931) | Vadose zone soil fungal communities from Angelo Coast Range Reserve, California, USA - CZODoug2_1_08_16fungal (PacBio error correction) | ecosystem: Environmental > Terrestrial > Soil >...
AAAAACAAAGAGGTCAACACAGGGCAAGTGACGTGTCCATAAGGTAAAAAAGAAGGGAACAAATGCGTGAGTTGCAGGGGCAGATAGGTAAGGAGGGAAAAAGAGATGCAACCAGCAAAAGATGGGGTAGAACCTTCAGCTAAAAGAAAGGCTGAAAAACTGTGGGGGGTTTGAAGGGGTAGACCTTAAATAACTGCTCGTCTTGTTAGGGAGTTGGTCTGGTTATCAAGCAGAAATGGAAAAACAGTGATTAGGTAACTGGGGGAGAGATAATGGTACTCTCGAAACACCATACACATGTTCCTCGCCTGAATCGATGGGGCGCGACGACAGAACGTAAAAAAGAATATCTGGGAAAAAAAATTTCCGGGCCAAAAGGCGGACAAAAACCAACTGAATTCTGGAACATAAGGGGGCAGAGGCCAGCATACAGACAAGTATCGTCAAGTACGGTCGAATAACAAAAAAAATTGGAAGATATCATCTCGGCATTTTAGAAAAAGCTGTAAAAAAACAAGGAAAAAGCTGGGACAACCTGGAGGCCAGAATTAATAAAGCTTGAAGGGCTAAATGTCCAATAAAGGGGAACAGCATGGGTGACGACGAGTCGGAAACTTGGATGGATGGGACAGGGGGGGGAACCTTGCTCACTCGGCACTACTTGGGGCTGAAGCAATCAGAACCCGAGGACTAGAAGGAGTAGGGGGGGGAAAAGCAGAGGTGGAGGATTTCACTCATGGGGGAAAATGGTGAATGGGGATGTGTCGTTTGTGCAATCCCAAAAGGGTGGTACTATCAGGCGATTAAATAACTAGGGTGCAATAAAAAAATGGAGAAAAAAACCTTCAATGTCAAGGGGTAATATATCAATAGCATTCAAAAAAAGAAAGGGGTGTTGACTGAACAGGGGGTCGGAAGGTTCGCACAACTCATATGGTCACCGTGCGATGTGAAAGACACGGAAAAAAAAGGGAGGAAGGGGAGTAAAGACGTGCTGGCCGCTGGGTCTCATAAATGGAAATCCTGCGGATGCGAGAAGAAGAACCGACACGAGAAGTGGCAAAAGCGAATAAAGGGACCCACGGAACAAACGCGGAAAGTCTGCTAGGCACAGGCGGGGGGGGGGCGGAAAGGACTGCATGACAAGACGTTGATAAGGGGTGGGTCGAAAACTTCGGGCCGCGAGAAAGGTTACTCAAAGAAAAGAAAAGGGAGCCCCTTAAGAAGCCATCAAGGGAACACTTCCGAGGGGGGGCGACTCATGAAAAAAAAAAAACAAAAGCAAGTGAGTATCCGAAGGGTGGGTGGGGGGTACAAGACACCTGTAAATGAACTTCCCGAAAAGGAGGGAGTCTCGACTATGTCTTTTGTTCATTAAAAAAAAATAGGGATGCTATTTTCACTGAAAGTAACAGGGTACTAGCTACCTGATCGATCTGGACAAAGCCAGATGTCTCTCGAAAAAAAAAAAAATAAAAACAAGAAGAAGGGAAAAAATTGGGGGGGGCGGGGGGGGGGGGGGGGGGGGGGGGGGGGGGGGGGGGGGGGGGGGGGGGGGGGGGGGGGGGGGGGGTGGGGGGGGGGGGGGGGGGGGGGGGGGGGGGGGGGGGGGGGGGGGGGGGGGGGGGGGGGGGGGGGGGGGGGGGGGGGGGGGGGGGGGGGGGGGGGGGGCGGGGGGGGGGGGGGGGGGGGGGGGTTCACACAATCCACTCTCCTGTTCACTACAAATTCATTACTCATGGCGAGAAAGAAGGTTGGGATTCAGGGGTAAGTCATGCAACTATTATAGTTCATACGAAAATGAAGAGTCAAGGAAAAAGGGTCACACACAAAACTACAACAAAAAAAAAAACACACAACAAACAACAATAAGGGAAAACAAATCAGTGCTCTATTTAGTCAAAATGTAGGGGTTCAAGTGTGCTGTCTATCTTTCATGTCTGAGTATTTCTGAGTGAAAAATCGGAAAAGGACTGTAAACCAGTGAAGCGTCTTCTATCTAGTCTGGGTACAGGGAAAAGGGGACAGTAAAGAGTACACTCATGACAGTGAAAAGAAATCGATCCCATTTCTCGGACTAGTAAGAGGGGTACTGGAGAAAAAATCTATACTTGCAACATCAGTAAAAATGGGAGTTAAACAAAGCTCGGCGGCACTGACGAAATACGCCATCAGCGAAATTTTAATATGGAGCAGGAGTCTCTTACGGTTACTAACTAAAAAACACTAGGTAATGATAAAAAAAAAAAAAAAAGGACTGAAAAAAAAAAAAAGCTGGGAGTGCAGAACAAAAAAGTTATAAGAAACTGAATTGACGGAAAAGCCAGTGCACAACACTGGGGAAAAAAATGAGGAGGAGAAAATAATTAAAAAAAAATGAGGGGTGAGGGGGTGGAAACAGGCTAAAAAAAAAAAGGGGGTTAGGTGAACTGTAAATCATGAATCATCAAAAAAAGATCTCCGCCTAGAGACCCAAACATCAAGCGTCCCACACGAGTATGGAAAAGAAAAAGAAGGGGATAATCCGCCTATGACCCACCGGTCGGGGCAAAAAGGGATCTATTGCCGGGATACATGTCAGGGGGCTCGTATCGTGGGGGGGTGTGTGAGTTTCAGGGTGACAGGGGGAAATTACGAACGGAACGCCCACTGCTTGGGAAGTTTGAAAGGATGGGGGGGGGGTCAGCAGTCTGAAACGCGCTGGCAGGGGGGTCAAAAGTAGGGGGAAGAAAATAGACACGGGCGGGTACCTTGACGGGAGGAGCAGCCTTTATCTCGACGGCAAGAGGGGAAGGAAAAAAAAGCGAATAGGACACAACACAAAGCCAATAGGGGGGTGAGTTCTTCAGGCAATAATAAAAAGGGGGAAAAAAGCAGAAAAGGTAAAAATGCTATTGCACAGAAGGAGAAGGGTGAAACGGGAAAGACAGGCGAAGAGGACAGGGGTGGGGGCACCAAGTAGAAAAAAAAACGAAAAGGGGGAGGGGGAACTGGTGCGGGGTAAGCGATGCGGATGTAAGGCCGTGAAAAAAAAAAGGGGGGGGGAGTGAAGTGGAAGGGGAAAGGACGCCCGAAACAAAAACATCACAAAAATTGCTTTATAAAACGAGGTACTTTAGCCTAGTCCTCAGCGGAGCTCATCGAAAGGAAAGAAAAAGAGAAAAGACGTCAACTGGCAAAATGGCGGACGAGAAACGGAATATAGTTCACCAAAAAAATGGGGGAAAGTAACTCAGTCAAAAAAGGCACCGGAAAAACCAAAAAAATCAAAATGACAACTGGGGGGGGGGACGGAGAAAAGGGTGGGGGTCATGTGGCAAAAACAAAGGCGAAACATATAATCAGACAGGCGTATCACTGACGGGGGGGGTAGGGAAAAGATTGCTTCCGGGGCATCACCAAACATCGGGGAAAGGGAATTGTGACTAAGTGACAAAGTCCCTAATTTCCAAACTTTTGGCAACCTTAGTGAAAGTTGAAAACTCTAAGTGGGGGTCGGTGGGGGGGAACGGGAATACTGAATGTTGACCGGGGACGGGAAGGGGTCAGCAAAAGGTGAGGGGAACCACAGCACGCTGGACGGGGGGGCTGGAAACAAAACTAACGTCAGGGGGTGTCGGATATCTGAAATTGAGAGCTCAGGTGAATCAATACGCAAAGGTCAAAGTGGGGGAACCGGGTCAACATGCTGCAGTGTCTGAAAAGACCGCAGCCAGGAAATATGATGGAGGGATAAGTAGTCTGGGAAAAAAACGAAAAGGCAGGAAAGGCAGTTGAGGCCAGGGGGATGTAGCTGTAGCGACAAAGTCGTTCTGGAAGCGGACGGTGAGACAGTTCTGCGGGGGGTGTAAAAAAAAAAAAGGAACATAAAGGAGTAAGGGGACCGGAGGGCCGGTCGCTCATTTGCGCGAAGAAAAAGAGACCCAGTGTGAACCGAAAAAGGCCCAGTGGAACCGGGGGGAAAAAAACGCAAAGTGGATGTGTCAGGGCAAGGGGTACGGGAAATATCTGCCAGGAACAACGGCATCGATTCCGGAAATCACAGAGAGGGACGAAAAGGGGGCGAAACGAACAACACGATTCCGAACTGCGCTGAAAAAAAACAAGTCGCCTGAAGTCGCATAGGGCTACCAAACGAACAGGGGATCACATTGGAAACGTGCTCCTGCGCCAGGGAAAAAGCCGACAGTTCTAAAAAACAAAAAGGGGAACCGTGGGGACGAGGGCAACATCGGATAAATCATCAGGTGGAGAAAGTGCTGGATAACACTGAGCAAATGCCATGCCGACTGGGGAATAAAACCCTGCGGGAAAAAAAACACACGCCGGGGTTCTTTTCAAGGTGCCTTAAGGAGCGCACAAATGAAGAAAAGGAGAAGTCATGGGCGGACACGCGCGGGGGACTCTCTATCAACGATGGGTCTGGAAGCACGCAAGAACCTGCATTTCCTACGTCTTACAGGCATAGTGCGAACGCCTGAACGCAGGAAAAAAAAGGCACCTGGGAATAAGACCGGCTCAGAAGGGAGATAGCGCAAAAAAATACTTCAGTTTACACGGGGGGATAAAAAACGGGGGAGCGCACATGCTCGCATAGAAGGATGCGATGAAAAACTGACACGGGAAAAAAACACATAGAAAAAGGGGGGGGGGGGCGAGGGTGAAATGAGACTATTTGGGGTCGGCTTTGAAAACGAGGAAAAACGAAAAGAACACTGTCGAGCAAAGGTCTGAAGTTTCAGTGGCAAGACGGGAGGGGGAACAAGGGGGGAACAAACAAAAGCCGAGAAAAACACAATCAGACGGGAATCTATACAAGGACGAACAACAACGCAAAAACTATACAAGCCCACACCACACCAAAAAAGGGAAGCGCAAATTAAAGAGAGAAAAATGCCAGTTCTGAGGGAAAAACAAAGAAACATTAAGAAAGTTAGGACGGAAGGGGGTAGGAAAAGGAAGGGAAAAAAAAAAAGAGGGGCTTGTGGGCGACATCAAGGGGGAAGTGATATTAGGGACACAAAAAAAAAAAAGCTGTTTCAGCGAGAGGGAAAGGGAAGAAGGGGGAAATAAAACAAGTAAAGCCGGGGTACTGATACGGAGTCCTCGGGTGCGGGGGGAAGCGTCACAGGGGGGAATCGGAAAATTACGCGTGGTTTAAATTAACAGTAAAGATATAAGTACGACCGGGTTGACGACTTACCTGCCTCGGGGGGACGGGGGGGGGGAGCAGTGGAATAAACCCTAAAGTATAGCAAAAAAAACAAGAAAAGAGACCAGCTGGTTCCGGGACAAAAAAAGGTGTAGTGCTCCAGTGGGACGTGGAACAGGAAGTACACTGGTCGATGCTGGGGAAAAGGCAAAACGTAGGCTTCGCGTTCGAGAAAGGGGTCCTTGAGAAAAAAATGGGAGATGGGTTCTGGAAATGGGGGTTGCATACGTCACACTGATCGCGGGCTTGGGTAGAGAGGGAGACCAGATACTATCGGAGAGGTTCGTCACGGTAGGCAACAGGTCCGATCCAAAAAAAGAGAAATTAAACGGGTACTCATGTCAATTGCGGGGTCGGTCAAAAGGATAGCGGTCCAATGTTCGACTAAAGGGGGGTGAATTTCTGTCTATGGGTGGAGAGAGGGGCAAATTCGTCAGGGGTTGGAGGCATTACCTAAGTGGGGGGGACTTGGACTCACAGAGCCGTCACTGGCGGCAAAGATCGGAAAGATATGTGGGAGGGGCAGGAACGAACGATAAGAGGCGGCGTAGATTGGCGGGCGCTGACGGTACCAGAAAACAGGGACGAAGAAAAAGACGGGGGGGGTAAGAAAGTGTCGCCTACGGCCGTGGGGAACGGGGGACTTGACTTAAAGCTGAAAAAACAGGCGATAAACTCGTTTGCCGTCACGGGAAAGGAAGGGAAAAAGGAGGACACTGCTCGTAAAAAAGCAGCCTCAGGGGAGGGGCAAGGGGGTCTTCGGGGTTCGGGAAAAAGAGGGGGGGACATAAAATTACCAAAAAAAGAACCTTGAGTTAAGGGAAAAGATAAGGAGAACTATTCACAGAAAAAGGGGTAAAAGGTCCAAGAACGAAAATGCGTTCGAATTGGACGGATGCAAATAGCTAAAGGTAAAGGCAAGAACTTAGTCGGTTTTGTGAAGGGGCAAGGGGACATCAATGTGTGTAAACAAGAGGACCGGGGGCAAGTAGGTCAACGGACATTTAGCAGCGGTCGACTGAAAAAGGGCACTCATCTGGTGTGGTATTTGTGGGGGAAGTCGTCTTAAACCGTCGAAGGGGAAAAGCGAGCACATCAGACTTGCTAAATTGTGTGGGGGGGGGGTTGTCAAAGGGTTTCGGTCTTCTTAGGGGGGGTCGTGGTAACTTTGGTCCGGCTTCAAAAGGAAAAAAAATCGTCGTAGAAACGGGAGAATATAGATCAGAGGGGAGTGTACAGTCATCCGATGAGAGTGAGTGTTTTTTTTGTTCGGGGGGGAATGTTGCTTTCTAAGGATTTCAGGGGGGGGGGTGGTGTTCTTCAAAAAGGCAGAAAAAGAGATGGCGGCCCTAACAACGCAAAAGCAAAAAAAAAGATCAACGGTAAATTTCAACTGTCAAAAGGAGGGGTGGTGGGAATTTAAACAATAGAGAAGCTATCGGGGGGCAGGAGAACGGAAAACACAGATCGCATTAAAGAATCAGGCGTGGCTGTACACCTAAAGCTGTCAAAAAAAGTTCAGCCCGAGGAGAAAGTCAAATTTAGGGGGTTGGTGGGGTCTCAAGAAAAAATATTATGTAACAAACAGTGGGGAAAAAATCACTGTGTACATGATCCGCATACTAATCAAATTTCCAGCGCAAAACGGAAGGGGAGCGTAAGATCGCAGGAAAGGGCCCAGCAACCGTAAAAGGGAAAGATTTCGGATGGGTCAACAGGTCATAGAGAAGGAAAAAGGTGGGAAGGGGAACAGGAACTACCAAACGTGAACACGAAACAGAGTTAGATCGGGCACAAGAAAAAAGGGGGATCCACAAAAAAATCTTTCAGAGGGACAAAAGCATGGGGGGGGGGGAAAGTGGGCAAAGAAGGCGGGGGGTCCAGGGGGCGGGGGGGGGGGGGGTGGGGGGGGGGGGGGGGGGGAGCGGTGGGGGGGGGGGGGGGGGCGGCTGACGTGGGACAGGGGGGGGGGGGGGGAAGGTGGGGCGGGGGGGACGTAAGTGCAGCGTCTGGTGGGGGGGGTGTGGGGCGGCTGAAAGGGGGGGGGGGTTGGGGTATTGGGTCCGTTCTGGGGGGGGGGGGGAGGGTTGGTTGGTCTGGGGGGGGGGGGGGGGTGGGGGGGGGGGGGGGGTTGGGTGGGAAGAGTGTGGTGGTTGGTTGGACGTAAAAAGCAAAACTGTCAGGTGCCCAGAGAAGAACGCAAAGAGGAAGGGGGACAGGGAGAATGGTTTGAAAACAAGAAAATTAAAACGAAGCAAAGAGAAACTTGGTCAAAATCATGCACTTTCTTCTTGAAGGAGATAGGCGCAAAAAACAGGAATTCACCCCTAAAAGAATGACAGCAGTTGTTCAAGGGGAGTTAACAACGGTGGCAAAATCGAAGGGGGGGGTAACCGGGGAAAAACACCGAACGGGAATACATAGCCATTCTAGTACAATGAAGGACTGGGCACGCACGTACACCTCTATTTCAATCTTTGTGACCCTGACAAGGTAAGTCAAGGGAATTGCGTATTATTCTAACTACTGGGGGGAGACTTTAGGGACTCTTCAGTGCTGCATTGAAAAAGAAGATGAAATGCTAGCAAAGGAAAGTGCACACCTGTTTAACGTTTAAAAGGGACATTGGGTGAAAAGGCTTTAAATACATGGGGGGCCGCTCGAGGAAATTAGTGCGAAAGTAAGGGGGGTAGGCTCCTGGGAAAAGGGCTTAGCACTGGACAAAAGAGACGAAAAGTCTTCCGGGGGGGGGGGACTAAACCTAGTCTAGGAAAAGTGGAAAAAAACCACGAGGAAAAAAAAACAGAGGAAAAAGGGCTAATAAAGGGAATGATGCAGCAGTGCTCGATGGGGTCGTAAGACACCGGCCACAAGGGGGCTAAAAACGAAACACAACGTTGCACGGAAAGAAAAGGGACAAAAACCTCCCAAAAAACCCGGCTCTCGGGGAAAAGGTGGGGGGTGGTGTTTGGGTCCTGGCTAAAAAAACATAGGGATTCAAAGAAACATATTTACGTTCAAAAAAAATAAAGAAAAAAATTAGGTCCTGAAAGTCACTTCCATTCAGAAACAAAGAATGCAGAGTAAAGGGTGATACGTCTTGAGACGAAAAGGGGGGGGGGCGCAAATTATAAACTCACCATTTACAGTATAAAAGGCAAGAAATAGAATCCTACCGCAGTCCAAAAAAGGAGGTCAGGTTACACCAGAAGAAATCCACTGGGCTCTCCGGGACAGCAAAAAGTAATGTCATCTTTAAGACAAGAGTTGTACTACCTCTGGGTGGTGGGGTGATAAGAAAGCTGTGTAGACAAGCAGAACCTCAGGACTAGCGATGACTCTGATCGGAAAGACGGTGACCTGGAGACATCGGGCTGTTTACAAAAGGGGGGGAAAAACACGAAAAGAGGTCCCGAACATATAACCCCCTAGAGGAGCGGGCCTAAATTGCCTGTTTGACATGGTATGCGGGATAGGGGAGAAAAAAAAAACAGTCAGAGGCATGGTGGGGGGGGGGGCAACGCCTTTATGAAGGGGAGGACAAAAAAGAGGGGTCAAGGCATTGGTGGGCTGCGAAAAAAAAGAAAGTACGGACAATAAAAAACAGCCGGTTGAAGCAGAAATGGACGTGTCTGTGAAAAAAGGTTGGTAACTTGGGGGAGAGGGATTTTAGAACTACAGAAGACAGTCATACGAGGGGGGATGAAGCACAGAAAAAAATGGGGCCTCATCTACGCGACGTAAAAAAAAAAAAAGCAACCAGGGGAAGGACGGGAAAAGAAATAAGGGTGGGGGTTCTATGGGGAGGGGGTACGAAATTACGGGTGCAGGAACAGAGTATACATCTATCGACTACAAAAAAAAAAACAAGCCAAGCTGTCGGGGCAAAAAAAAAGGGGTATACGGTAAAAAAAAAGGGTGGTTCGGTACAAAAGGAGCACACGTAAGACTATTGCTTGGCTTTCAGATAAAAATACAAAAGTGTCGGTCCGTGATCTTGCTACCTAGGGGGAGAAAGAGGGGCGGGGTGTAGGGGTAGGCGAAAGTCTTATGTTAATGGGGGGGAGCAAGGTTGAAAAAAAAAAGTCGATGGTGCATGCCGATGGAAGACTCAGAAGAGTGGAGAAAGGACTGGTGTTCGGACAGACGAAACCGATAATCCAATGTACAGACAGGGGGAAGAGAAAACGAAGGGCTGTGAAGGGAAAAAAAACTCCTGAATCCCAAACCTGCTACAGGGGCAGTATGGTATAAAAGGAAGGGGGCGTGTCAAAGGGGGGACTAGTATGTCTTTCCGTTCTCAGCGGGTTGCAGTACGGGCAACACTAAAAAAGGGAAAAGGTGTAGGTAGCGGACGTGGGGGGGGGAGTGAAACCTATAGGGGGAAAAACAAAAGACGCAGATCCCGTCCGTCATCGGACAACGGATGAGAAGTAAAAAGAGCGGTAGAAGGCAAACGGGAGGGGTCACCAAGAGATGCGATGGGGCGTGGACAGGAGATTGAAAGGGAGAAAGGGGGACGAGAACGGGGGTCCTCGTTGACAAAAAAAAGAGGCAAAGAGGACAAAAATCCAGAGTGCGTCCGAGATCAAACCAGTCGGGGATGATTCAGCTAAAAAAAAAAAAGATTGGGGGAAAATGGAAAAGGTCGCAGGTTCTGTCGGTCGCGACCTCAAAAAAACACGGGTGAAAAACCATATGGACAAAAAATGGAAGTCTGAAAATACAGCGGGGGGAAAGGGGCAGTGAAGGAAGGGGGGGGGTAAGGAAGGGGGCTTCTGTAAAACCAAAAGGGAAGAGAAGGCCTTAAAAAGGGGAAGGCTGCCTCCACTCCGTCAAATTCAAAACTCAACAGAAGGACAGGGACTCAATATGAAGCTGGTCGACGGCCAAGTGCAAAGAAATCAACAGGATTAAAGAAAGCCGGCAAAGGGGACTTTATTTGGGCAGGAATTGACAAGAGGAGCAGCCATAATTTTGGCATTAACGAGAAACAAATGCGTACAAAACATTGGGGAAAAACAAGCTGCAGGCACACGAACCCGATGTAGAGATGCGGGGGGGGGATAAAATAAAAGTGGTTTTTTTAATATCAGGGGGGGGGTGGAAAAGGAAAAACACTGAGCTTGGTGGCACAGAATCAGGGCATGATCCGGGGGGGGGTTGGCGTCCCAATGGGAGAACCAATCACCACTGGAACGAGGGGCCTTTAGCCAAAGGGGGTGACCATCGTGACAAAAGGGGGGGCGACAGTGTGAGGGGCTTTTTTATGACTTACCGGCCCGAACAGGAGAACATCACGGAGAAAGGAAATGGGGTGCCCGCAAATAAGGGGGGGGGGGACTCGAAAACGGAAAGCACGGTATTTGTAAAAAATTGCCTGGGAGGCCGTGACCATATAAAATCTAAGATTGACTGAGGGGGGAAGAAATTGGTGACCCGAGGGGGGAATCAAAGGGCGCGGGGAAAAATTTGGAAATGGGGGCGCAAACAGTGGGGGGAGAGAAAAACATCGGTCAACCAGGGAGAAGGATGGGTCATGAACGCAATGGTTTTGACAGGAAAAAAACACGGACAGACATTTTTTGGGGCGAGGGGTCCGGACACGGGGGGGTGAAAAAAAAAGCTCATGGAATGGGAGGGGGGCGGACGGTTGTCTCTGAACAACTGTCAGGTAGAAAGGGTTACTTATATACTTTTCAGGGAGAAAAAGACAGGGAAAAAAGGGGGGTGGGGGAAATCCAAAAAAAACTGGGGCTAAAACGGTAAAGAGCGACGGGAATCTGGCAAAGAATGTCGCTGCCAATATTGGGGGGTCGTTGGTAAGGGGATACCACATTTGAATTGTTTACAAAAAAAAAAAAAACAGCAAGAAAAAAAACAAAAAAATGGTAACCGGGGACTATAGATAGGGGGGAGTTGTACAGCCGGGGGCAAGCCACGGAATGGGGGAAAAAAAATGTAATTGACAAGGATAAAAAAGGGAATTGGTCATTCAGTGGGGGAATTTGTGTAAGGTTAAGGATCCTCGCGTAGAAAAGTTGAAGTAAGAAACCCTTTTAAGAACGTGGGCTCTCTTGGGGAAAAAAAGAAAAAAAGCAGGAAATTTGTGTTAGGGGCACGGGTCCAAACGGGAGCCCAAATTCCCATCCCGTTGATAAGTCTGGAGGGGCCCGTCCAGATGGAACACAAAAAAAAAAAAAGTGAAAAGGATAAAAAACTCAAGGGAACCGCCTGCCCGACCGTAAAGGGGAATTCGTGAAAAAAAAATCGGGGAAAAAAGTGACTAGCAAGAATGAACCAATGACAGGAAACCAACGCTGCGGATGTCAAAAATTCTTCAAACACAATGGCCGAGGGACTACGCGAGCAAAGGTAGAAATAAAGAGATACCACCTAGAGGGAATCTATTACCCAACCCCTGAGAGATAAAAAAGAAAAGGAAACAAGAACTACACTTTTTGACCGGGAAAAAAAAATCAAGGGCCGGAGGACTCAGGTTTTGGTAGAAAAGGGGTTGGGGGAGGGAGTGCAAGTACCCCTCTCCCTTCGAAAAGGGGAGGGGGAATTCAATCCTTATGGTGTTTTGCCCCACAGAGAAAGTCCAAAAAACAATTATTAGGGGAAAGAAGAGAAGGGAGGGAAGAGGGATGAGAAAACAGTGCAGTCAAAAAAGCTCCAAGGGGAAGGTGGGAAGGCCAAATCCAAAAGGTGAACGGAGGGTCAAAGGCGCTTACACGGTGGGGATTTCAAAAGCCCTCCTTTATTGGGAGCGCGATAGGAGGAAGGGGGGAGAGAACGGGAAGATGAACTGGGCAGCTCCTTTATCATCAAAAAGGTCTTCCATGTGGAAGAAGAAAATGCGGTCGCATTTTTGAGAGAAATCCGGGGGACAGAGATTAACAAACTTAATGTTTATCCGGTAAAGAGGTGTCCAGAAAAAAGGACGCGGATCAGCAGTGTCATTTTGTTTTTTGGGGGGGAACGAAGGGGGGGGGAGTAAAAAAAGAGGAAAAAAACAGCGGGGGGGGGCAGAAATTTCCCAGCAATGAATGAGTACGGCCTGACCAATAGAGCGTCAAGATCAACAAAAAGGTCGTGAATTTTTGTCAAAAAAAAAAAAAGTAG
>Ga0179593_1662859_pt1 | contig 12340 bp, 19 predicted proteins | sample CZODoug2_1_08_16_FD_185931 | JGI IMG/M metagenome (GOLD analysis project Ga0179593, IMG submission 185931) | Vadose zone soil fungal communities from Angelo Coast Range Reserve, California, USA - CZODoug2_1_08_16fungal (PacBio error correction) | ecosystem: Environmental > Terrestrial > Soil >...
TACTGGGTGGGGGGGGGGGGGAATGCGCGCGCCGAACGTAGCAAAGAGCTCTTACCTTAGCTCTCCGCGGCAAAAATGATGCTAAAAAGGGGTGTATGCTTACCGGTGTGGGGGGGGTGTGGGTGGGGGTGGGTTGGGGGTGACGGGGGTTGTCGAAGGGGTCTAAACTGGGTGTGAGTGCCAGGTGGGGGGGGGGGGGGCAGACTCTTTTGTGGGTGTTAGTGGGGGTGGTACCGGTAGGTGGCACCGGGGCTGGGGTGAGGGGACGTGGCTGTGAGAAGGCGTTAACCGGGCGTTAATGTGAGGGAAAGGGGGTTGTGATCAGGGAAGGGGAAAAAGGTGGGGTGGGGGGTGTGGTGGAAGTGGTCTCATCCATGGGGATCAAGGTAAGGGGGTCTGGGATGGGGGTGGGTGCGCTTGAGGTGGGCGGACCGGGCTCGGCAATTGAAAGTCATAGAAGGGGCCGGGGGGGGGGTGATGTGGAGGGGGGGTCTGAACTAGTGTGCTGGGCGGGCGAGGGGGGGGGGGGGTGCTATGCTTGCCGCTGGGGGGGGGGGGGGGGGGGGGTGGGGGGGGTGGCGGGTGGGGGGGGGGGGGGGGTGGGTGTGGGTAGAGGAAGCTCGGCTATCTGCTTCCTCGTCTTGGGTCGATGGGATTCGAAAGGGTCTACCATCCCATTGTGCGGGGCATGGAACCCCCGCGTTATGCGGTTCCAGGGCTTGAGGGGCATCCTATTTGAAAATCAAGGACTCTAAGGAAATCGTGGGGACAAAGGGAAAAAAAAAGTTATCGGGTTCCTCGACAATTAAGAAAAACTTTCATCGCATGGAGGTTGAAAGGCCCGATCTTCAACGTAAATGGGTCCTGTGACTGGAGGTCAGAAGGGTATACGACTATCCGGCCTCTCTAAATAGGGAACACGCTCTAAAAAACTAACATGCACATCCTGTCTTGGGTAGAAGGGGGGGGTGCGTGGGGGGGTGGGAGTAAGGTAAACGCAAAGGGAGGCTCGACCCGGGCTGCATTTGTCTGAAAGGGGCCTCTGAAGGGGACCGCACGTAAAGGTTCGTGGCAATTGCTGAGTAGAACTCAAGAACCAACTACCAAGAAAAAGACTACAAAAGTCGCGGCACTTCGCAATCTTCGTGGTCGTCAAGGAGGCCAGCAGCTGACGACTCGGCCTGATGCGAGACGCCCGCCACCACGCCGGAGGAACCCAGGGAGAGACTCGCTAACCTCTTGCTCAGCAGAGGGGGGGGGGCCTACAATCGTACGGCCGCGGCATCCACTTCCTCCAATAAAAGGACCACCCTAGGGAAACTCGCGCCTACGAACGGTCGACACCGTGCGGCTCGACTGAGAATCGCAAAAAAAACGACACCAAAACTGAGAGGGCCTTCAAACTAAGCTTACGAAGTAAAAAACGGTCCGGCCCTCTTTGATCGGCTGTTCAAAAGAAACCAACCTGTCGCAAGAGGGAAGGGAATCTGCGAAGATGGGACGCTCCTGGGGTCACACCAAGACAGTGTTCGCCTGCGGGGCGCGGAGGCCGATCTGCTGCACTACTGTAGTTCGAGGGAAGCAAAAACCGATTCTCATTCAACAAGGGGAGACCGGCGAAGGGGGGGGAGCTGAAAAGAGAATCGAGCTGTCCACCCGGCACACGCTTCCGCGTGAGAGAGGGGCAAAGGAGAGTCGCCTTATGTCGAAGAGAAAAGGGGTGAGGGAGGGTCTAAAAGGACGGATCGGGGACCGCGAGGCGCTGCTTACGATCGGGGAGTGAGAGGCAGAAAGATCCTCCTGCACTTGCTGCGCACCAACCTGGGGGAGCAGGCTCGCGAGCTGCTGGGGGTGTCAGAAAGGGACAGAAGGGATGGCGAGAAAGAGTCTATCATAACCTCAGCCGCCGGAAGAAAAGTGGAGGGTGGACGCGGGAGGGGACGAGCAAGAAAATTTAAAGTAGAAAGGAAGGACCATTCCGCTGTTCAGCCCGGAAACGAGCACATTTCAGAAGGGGAAGGAACCGAAGGGCAACAGCATGGGCATGAAGGAAGCCCCCCAAGGTGCCATGATCGAGGTGCCTTTCAGAAAGTCGGGAACGGGGGCGAGGTGCAGCGCGACGACCGGAGGGGCGGGGGTCCTTCATCTAAGTCATCCATCTAACACAAAGGGGGTGGCAATGGCCCGACCATCCAACGGCTCCACCCGGCATAAAGAGAAGGGGGTACGAACCCGAGAGTTAGAAACGGGATAAGAAGAGACCCCGCATCCCCTCGAACCTGCCGACTAAGGTCGGCGCCAAACGAAGAGCGTCTCACTAATGCGAGAGAACGAAAAGGGGTTGCCCTCAGGACGCCCAATCGCGGGGGGCAAATACGTGGCTCCCGCGACATCGAAAGGAAAGATAGTCAACGTTGCCGAAAAAGGGTCAGAGGACTGTGGGGGGCAAAAAAGACCAGGTGGGGAAGCTGCCCAAAGAGGAAAAAATCTCAAGGTCGGCTTTAGTGCGGAAACATCAAGCTCGTCGCCTCGGCGATACTGGGGCGTTCTCGGGGACTGCTGCAGGCCATGAAAACGTACTTAAAGGGCGTGAGGAGGCGCCTCCCTATCAAGGAGGCTAGCGGGCAAAAAAGAAGAAAAGTACTGAAGAGGACAAATGGAATGTTCCTGCGGCGTGCTTAGGCGCGAGACTCTCGTTTTCTCATTCAAACCCGAGAAAAAAAAGATGCCTATTTGGCCGCCCGGAGCGACGCGGGCCGGGAAAAAAAAAAATGTCGACTTTCTATTCCACCAGTGGACGGTGGCCGGGAGGGTGGATGGGGCGGGCGCACCAATGAGAGTGGTGGAAGGAGGAGCATGGAACAATGCTCGAAGGAGCTTCAAACCATTAAAGAATCAAAGTATGCCTCGAGAAGGAAAAACGCCGTCAGAAGACTTGCGACAGGGCATAAAGGGGGAAGCAACTCTGGCTCCACCACGCGACAAAACGCCAAGGAAAAAAATAAGGAGGAATCCTTCCCGGAACCGGGCGGGGTGCGATCAGATCACAAATGAGAGAAGGCAAAAGGGGCTTCCGGCATTATACGCCGCATTTGGGTTAGAAAAGCAAGAGGGGAGAGAAGGGGGAACAGCTGCCTCGAAGGATCAGACATGTCGCAAGCAAGTGAGGAGAAAAAAGAAAAAAAGGAAAGTAGAGGACGGCTCCTGGAACGGCCCTTCTGAGCAGGCTCGGAAAAAAAATCGGGCAGAGACAAGGAGCTCGCCAACCGGCAAAAAAAACTGCATCGACTCCATTGACGGAGCGGAAAAGGGGACTAAGGAAGCGGTCAGGCGGATCGGTTGCCCGCCGGGTGCGCCGGAAACGGAGGGGACGAAGGGACCCCAGAAGTCTTCGAAAACAGAGTAAGTCTTTTAATTCGAGTACAGTCCTGTTTTCAGACGAGCAGACTGGAGAAAGGGAGACTCAGGAGATATGAGCCAGGTGCCGGACGGGGGGTCGGCAAACCCCATCGTCAGACTAGACGACGAAAAGGCCGGACTCAGGATCAAGTCACGCTCTCAGAAAACAGATTGGGGCGGCGCCCCCACCTGGCGGGGAACTAAAAGCAGAAGCGCCACTCCGTGACTGCGAGGGACAAAATCCAGGAGGGTGAGGGGGGGCGCGCTGCAGCCAAACAATTAAAATTCTCCTCGGGGCGGAGGGGACCCATCGGGAAACGGGAGGGGAATAGCGTCGAGCTTGGCACCCGGCGCCGGTCCTTCAGTTGGAGGAGAGGGAAGATGTCAAGGAGGAAGGAGGAGCGTTTAGAGCCAAAAGGAGAATCAGGGAGGGAGGGATGATGTTATCAAAACCATCTCTCAAAAAAAAATGGGGCCGGAAAGGGGGAGCGGAGGGATAAGAAAGAAGGAGGTTCAGCGCGCACGAAAAGAAGGAAAAAGCGTGCAATGCAAAGCGAGCGCTAAAAAGGGGGGGCGGCGAGGGGCCAACCATGTGAGCGCCGGGTTAAAAAAGGGGACCAGTAGACTGCTGCCGGGGCCGGGCGACAGCGACGGAACTAAAAAAAAGAAAAAAAAAAAAAAAAAACCACGGTTAATGGAGATGTCGAAAAGCGGAATTGTGGAAAGGGCCGTAAGGGGGGGGCGTACACGCGGACACGGATCGCTGCGTCGCGCTGGGAGGGAGGAGAACTGCAGACTGGAAGGACGCGGGGGGGGGAGGCCAAAAAATAGAAGCCGACTCGACCGGAGAAAAAAGGCAAGAATCTCATAGCCTGCCGAGGAACAGCGCCATCTAGATCCAGCAAGGTCGAAGAGAAAAAAAGGCCTGAGAGGACAGGGAAGGAGGAAAATATTCTCACCTCTCAAGGAGGGAGAAAAGGCTCGCGAAGAAGAGGGGGGGGCGGGAAGGAGGGGCGGGTACAGCTCTCTTTCCTCAAGAAGCTCTCTTTCGCCCGGGGTCGTTCGGGTGGGCCCAAGGAAAGCAGCGCTATCGAGATCGCGCACAAGGAAAATAGGGGAAAAACCGGGCGGGCGGGTAACACAAATAAAGGCTTAGGGGGCAAAGAAACATCTGACGACGCGGTGTCTCGAAAAATAAAATTTTTCCATCGGGGATCGTTTTCCGCGCAGGCACCGTAAGTCCTTTACTTGAAGGAACTGGCTAAAGACCTGGAAAAAAGTAGGAGTCAGATTCCGCGGGGTCAGAGGTCGGAGGAAGGGGAACGTGATAAAAATGCGGCAGGAATCGACCTCGGAGAGGACGCGGAAAATGAAGGGGCGGCGAGTTTAAATAGATGGGGTCGGGGTCTGACGGGGGGAGGGGGGGGGGGGCAAAGAGAAGGAAAAAAAAAAAGCCGGCAGACAGAGTCTACTTTCCGGGAAGATCGCAAAAAAAGCGATCAGGCGGGGGCGGCAATGGTAGGGGGAGTGGGGGTCTTCCGTTGGCAACCCAAAGGGGCGGGACAGCTAATTGGGGACCACGTATAAGACATTAGGGAGGAGGGAAAGGGTCCACGTACGAAATTCCGCAGGGGGGGAGGGAGGACAATGGGGGAAAGGGAGGGGGAAGGAAAATACGACTGGGCAGAAGGACTTATATCTTTAACGGCTATCGTAAGGGTCAAAATGGGAAAAAACAACGGGGTGACCATGAAGTGAAGCGAGGAACCGGAGAAGGGAAAGTGGGCTAAGGGGCAGCCCTGCTTTCAGCGGATCCAGCTCGCAAAAAAAGGGAAACGTGCAAAAATCGAGGGGGATCGGCAATGTTCAGGGGGACCTCCTTCTCCAGCCTAAAATAAGAAAGCGACCAAAAAAAAAGGCATCAAAAAACTGGATGAGCGGCAACGGAAGAGGAGAGACCGAGGGACGGAGCTCACTTAAAAGGTGTTCATTGGATCGCTAATAATAACACGCGAAGGGAGAAAAAAAAAAAAGGAGGGGCTCGTGACCTGAGTCCAACAAGGAAAGCCATGAGAAAAGCGGTATCGCCGGAATCCTGTGATCCTACCCTTGCAATTTAAGGACTGCAAGGAAGTAAGTGCAATAGGGAGTGCAAAAAGGAAGCCGATTGGCCGCGGAGAGACTACTTTCGACGCTGCGCCGGTTGGCGCGCAAAAGAACCCGGCAAAGGGCAGGGGGTGGGGCGGTCGAAAATCCAAAAGTTGGAAAGGCGATTCGCGATGGAACCGCGGCAATCTGCGGGCCCTGCACTAACATCAAAAAAAAAGAGAAAAGCGCCGAGGAAAAAAACGTCCGGAGGCGCCAGCGCGCCCAGCCAGAAGCTGAAAAAATCCTGAGCGCAACCCGCTCAAACACTCCCCCTCGGCTCCCACCTTCCGAGGAGAAGGCCCTAAAAAACCACTCTCAGCACGGGAAGGGATAGAAAGAGCAAGACCAGAGGGAACAAAAAGCAGGGGACGGGAAGCTCTCAAAAGAAATTCCATCCTTTATCGCTCAAGCAAACCGACGGCAGAAAAGCGGGGGGGGGGGGGGGGGGGGGGGGGGGGGGGGGGGGGGGGGGGGGGGGGGGGGGGGGCACAATTGTCCGGCTCCGGTTCATTTGCATTATGTGCGGCCTCATGACGGGGAGAGGGAAAAGGCTCCCAGGGAGGAATGTTCCGCCAATGGGCTTCGCGGAAAAACTGGAGAACACGATCTTATCGGACAGAAGAAAAAGGAAAGAAATTCGAATGGAGAGAGAGATCATCTGCCGGAGGTATCTTTCCGATCAGCTCTGGTCGAAATCAGTATCCACCATTCAACAGACCAGGAAATGGGGAGACCGAGAGTCGTCTCACGAGTACTATCACACCAGATCCAACGGCTCCTGCATGGCGCAAAAGAAAAGAGAGAAGCGGGGGGGGAGGTAGGGGAACAACGGAGGGGCGTTGCTCGGAAGGGGAAGCTTAAAAAATTCTGAGGGGCTCGGTGGAGGTCTTCTTGGTCGGACTTGTCACAAGGATGAGTGAAAAGAAGGCGCCGCGGAAGGGGGTGCGCAGTTGGAGTCTGGGGGGCCGCAAGAACGTTTCTTAATGTTGGTCATAGCGGATCAGCAAGAGGGAGTGAGGGCCGCCGAACTGTGAGGTCAGGTTCCAGGCGGAGAGAAAAAGACGTGCCCTTTCTCAATAGGGCCCGCGTTAAAACGAATCAGAACAACGGGGGGGTCAAAAACCGGGAGGAGGGACCCATACCTACAAAAGAGGTATCAGAAGGAAAAAAAAAACTCGAGACAGACAAAACCTGCGCCCTTCGTCAGGGTACTATCTTAAAAGGCTTCGGAAGGGATAAAATTGTAAAGGGGACAAGCGGAAATGGGGGTTCCGGATTGCAAGACTGATAGGGCGCTAAAAAAACTTACTTGAAATCGCTTTCCTGTGGGGACCGTTTTTTCAGAGGCAAAAAGGAAGGATCCTAAAACAGGTAGCGGGAAGAGATTGGCACTGAGCGAAGAAGGGGGAAGAAGAAGTGAGAAAGGACCAGTCCTGTACTGGTCTCGCACTGAAGAAAGGACGCGAAAAGGGCTCGGCGGGGGCGAGTCTGCAGCCGTAGGGGCGCGTTGGAGGGTAGTTTCTTTCTCGGGGCAGTCTTACAAGACTGCCATTCGCGGCAAAAAAAAAAGACTATGGAAACGCTTAATCAAGTGCATCTCTTAAAATCCGGCTCGCCGAAAGGATGACGCAGGGGCTGGCTCGTTTTCACGACATCCGCAACCCGTTCATCGAAGGGAAACAAAAGTTACCTAAGACTGGCGAAAAGGACGACGGAAGCCGTTAAGCTCAACGGCCTTACTAACATGGCCGGAGGAGCACCTCCGTTCACACGAGAACCCGAAGGCGGAAATTGCGGAAGCGAAAGACTGAAAGGAGTTGCGGGAAATTTCGAATACCACTTACGCCAAACTACCAAAGATACGAGGAAGCCGAACACGACGAGGGGGGGAAGGAAGAGTGCTCGGGAGAGGAGGAAAGTCATGAGGGAAGCTAATACTCTTCCTTATGCAGCCTTTCGGGAAAGAAACGCCATTCGAAGGAAAAAAAAGAGCTCGCCACTGATAGGGAAAAAAGGGGTGGCAAGAGTCTAGGACTTCCGCGCAGTCAAAACATCAAAGGGGCCGCGACCCTCTCAGGTTTAACCTCGGCTCTTTTACTGTCGACACCGTCGAAAGGGAGGAGAAACCAAACCAGCTGGAGAAAGAAGTCAATCTAAAAAAAAAGAAAAAAGGACGAGAACAGCCTCTTGGAAACGGCTTTGATTTGACCAGAAGACACGGCGGCGTCAAAGGGGAGGGGGAAACTACGGGGATGGGATCATGAAAAAGCTGTGGGGGACAACCCCCCGGTGTGGAAAGGGAGTTTGCACGACGAGGCTAAAGACTGTTCATTTCGAGTGGATAAGAAGCTGGAGGAAAAACGAAAGGAAAGTCTTGAAAGAAGGGGTAAGCCACGCGGGTCAGGGGCCCCCGATGCAGAAGTACAAAAAATGACCAAAAGGGGAGACGGGGGGGACCATCTAAAGCCCCGGGGAAAACTCGGGGGGTCGGTCGGCACCGCTATGGGGACGACTGCCGATCGGCAAGAAGGACGCGCCCGGCCTGTCTTCCATCGCGAAAGTTCTTACGACACGAGGACGAAAAAAAGAACCGTGGCGATCGGGAAAACAGAGGAAGTAAAGGCGATCCTGCATCTAGTCCCCTGTCCCGGGGGGGTGCGAGAGCCGGGGGGAAAAAAATTCGATTTTGAAAGACGAAACCGAGTCGCCGCCCTGGAACAAAGACAGGCAGTTCTTAATGGAGAGGGGGAATGCACGAGCGCAACTAAGGGGGAAATGCGCAGAAAACGAAAGCCGATGCCAGTATAGCCTTCTCGGGCGGGGGTCGGAACCGAGTTCGAGACGTGGGAGAGACTCTACCGGGATGAAATGGGGCCGGCATCTATTACTGAGTCAAAAGAACAAGTGGTCGACATAAAGCACGGGAAACCACTGTCAGCGTGTGCAAAAGAGGTTGGGCGCAGATAAAATGAGAACCGCAGCTCCTCTCTACCCAAAAAGGGATCATGCCTAAGGAGAAGGGGAGCCACGCGGACAATACTGCAGACAAGAAGAGAGGGAAATCGTCCCGACGATTTGCTCATCGATTCGCGGCTAGGAAGCAACCGCAACCTAAAGAGGGAGACGACCTCGGGAGCTTCGAGGGGGCGGAAAAAAAGGGGAAGAAAAGACCAAACATTGTGGTGGTCTGCAATTGCCACAAGAAGGACTCTGGGAGGCTGCGAGCAGGCGAGGGATTATCGCCGCGGAAAGGGGTAGGGAGAACGGAGAAAAGAGCCATGACCCACCTATCGTCAACGGCGCGAGACGACAAAAAGGGGGACGCACAGAACGATCAACACCATCGAGGGAAAAAGGAGGGAAACGACGCCTTACAATAGGTGCCTGGGGAGGATGCAGGGGGGGCATGGTGGCGCTACAGACGTTGGGCCCAGGAGCGAAAGGGGCAAAACACTTGCACCGGGAGGTTCAGGGAAACTCTCGAGGGAAGTTAGTGAAAAAAAGGTCAGCTGCATTCACCTTTTACTTTGGTGCGATTCCCGTCAGTGCGGTTGCCGGGCGACCAATGGGGGAGTTAGGGGGTTCGGCTGCGGGAAAAGAGTAAAGACGCTTTGAAAAAAAAAATCTAATTCACGTATCCCTAGAATTGATAGTTCCCGAATCAGGGGATCAACGCTAGAGGGAAGGGGGAAAGGGGGGGCCACCACGCGGTTCGGGAATCACCGCCCAAAGTTCTCACGTCGGGATCAAGGAAGGAATGGTCAAAACAACAAAAAGGGGAGGAAGGGAAAGAGGATCGCACCTCGAGGATTCATGCACAAAGGCCTCCTGGGAATGTCTGGCGATCACGGCGTGAAGACTAGGGGGGGGGGAACCAGCTTGCAGGGGGGAAGGACAGCCAGGCGGCTATTAAAAAAAAAAGGGAAGAAGCAGAGGTCGAGTAGAGCGAAGGAAAGATTGAAGTGTAAAGAAGCCAGCATAGAAAAAAAAATGCTTCGCGCACCGGACCAGCCCGAGTAAAAAACAAGAAGGAAGAGGGGGGGGGAAAAAAAACTTATCGACGGAGGGGAAAAAGCCCGGGCAAATCGGACAAAGGGGGAGAAGTGCACGCTTCTCTATCAGCCACCAGAAACCGGGGTCCTAAAATGCGATCGTTATAGGGCGGGACAGAAGAATGAAGATATGCGGGGATAGGGGGCGGGCCTATCAGTTGAGGAGGAAATTCAAGCGACGGTGTTCATGCTGCGGGCTGCAGGTCAAAAGGCAAGAAGACCAGGCCGGCGCGACACGCCGGGACGGTCAGAGGAAATAGGTGGATTGCAGGCCCACCACCTGGAGGGTCTTGATCCAGAGGACCGCGAAGCCGCATACGTGACTGAGGGGGGAGACGTCTCCGTAGGTGAGGGTGCGGCGAGCCAATCTCTTGAAGAGGAGGGGGAAAACGTCTTTCCTATAATCGCTGCAAAATGTCGGCGGCAAAAAGAGCACGGTCCGAATGTTGGGTAAAGAGAGAAGAAAATCTCAGTTCCACGATTCTCGTTTTCTCGAAAAAAAAAAAAACGAAACGGACAGCTGGGGGCGGGATTGGGAAGGGGGCGGGGGGAATCGCCCCTTTGGGGACCGTATAGCGATCAACCAACACGCAATCGCCAGGGAGAAACCTCGTCCGAGAAGAAAGATGGCAACATCGCGGCGATCAGGCCATCGGTCTATCATGTAAAGGGGGGGGCGAGGTGAAACGGCATCTGAGCGCCAGGGGAGGAGGCTCGGTTCCGCACATCGATAATCTGGGAGAGAAAGGGGGGGGTGCTGCTCGTACTTACCGCCGTCAAAAACGTTCAACTCAGGGAGGGGGGGCTGGGGGGGTCTATAAAGAGCCACGATTTCCGTCGCTGGTCGAAAAGGGCCGAGGAGAGGGCAACCGTTGCGCTATTGTCGATACACAGGCCGAGATGACGGAAAGTCGCCGGCGCAACGGCATCGCAAAAACGCCCGATCCGTCGGGCGCAGATTAAGCAGGGCGCAACCTACGACATGCGCCATCATTCTCGCGAGAGTTGCAGCGGCTTGCAAGACTCTTGAGGGGGAAAAAGAAACGAGAAAACGTGGGCGCTAAAGGGTAAGAAGAAAACGTTTTTATCCACTCGAAAAGAACAGATGGAGAAGAGGGAAAACCGCAAAGGAAACCTGCATTGGAACAAACAGAGACGTCATAGAGAGGCATCCCGAACTCCTGGAAGGGGAAGGGGGGGGAGGGAGCGAAGCCGGAAAATCATAATCCGTGTAAAGCTGCAACGAGGAAAGCGTCAGGGGAAGATTGAAAAAGGGAGAAGTGTGAGTAGAAGAAAAAAAACGGTGGTCGAGTTCTCAGAGCGAGGGGAAACGATACGCGGGCAAAGGAGTTTGAATTGCGCCGTAAGGTGATGCCAAAAAGAAGAGAGAACCAGGAGCTGCAAAACGGGGCGAAGGGGTACTCGAAAGGGGGGCCCGGGCTACGGGTGATCGTAAAAAAATCCGAATGAACGGCAGCTCGCGGTCGAGGTACCTGTTATCAGGAAAAGAAGGAAACGAGGGAGGGTGTGTTGGTGGGGTGCGACCTTGTGGGTAAAGGGGGTTTCGTCCTTGGGAGCGCATCAATTAAAGATAAGCTGGGTAGTGGAACAGAGCGTCTCGTGGGGCAACAAATGGGACGCAGGGGAGAAGGAATGCAAGTGGTGAGGGAGGTCAAGACTGTAGAGAGGAAGGAGGAACTTCGAGTAACCGCGCGCCAGGACTTTCACAACAGCACCTGAAGGGAAACGCCCAGGGAAATAAAACGGTTGCGTCGAAGGAACAAAGAGCCCTTGCAGGAGCCGGCGGGCAAGAAGGTGCGGGACATGCGTAAGCGCTTCGAAGAGACTCACATAGGGGGTCCAATTAATAGAAAAGGGAAGGAGAATGGCAACCAGAAAAAACACCGAGAAAAAGAAGAAACAAAAGATAACATGTGGTGCGGCTGGGCCGCAGGGTCAAGGGTGTGTAGGGAAGGGGGAAGAAATTCGGGGGGCGCGGGCGTCTAAGCAGGAAAAAAAATTGGGGTAGAGCTCACAAGAACAAAAGATCCTGGGGTTGGGATAGGTCACGGTCGGTGGGGGGAGGTGGCGTCTCTGGGCGGCTGTGGGAAGTGCCGGAAAGTTTGCATCGGGGAGGCGGGAAAGCGAAAAAGGTGAGAAGAAAAAAAGGCATATGCAATGAAAAAATAGGGAAATTGTCCTTCAAAATAATACCCGCAAAGGTGGGGGAACGCGACAGGTGGCGCAGCGCAGGAGGGCCCGATGATTTCAAGTGTGATCGGGAGAAGAACCGCGTGGCGGCTCCGGGCTTGTAGTTCGCGATTTGACGAAAAGCCGGGGGAAGCAACAAGGCAAGCGCCCGCCGCAACCGGATCAGGCGACCCGAAAAAAGAGGGACCCCGAAGCCTTTCAGAACCAAAAAAAAACAAAAAAACAAGCGAAAACCCCGGCGCAAAGAAAGAGCTGCCCAAGCATAGATCGCAAGAGGAAAAAAAGGACCACAGCGGCAAGGCAAAGACTTCACGGAAAAAAAAAAGAAACTAGAAAAAAAGGGTCGGAGGGCCGGAAATAGCGCCCAAGGAGAGAACAGTTTTGCACCTCACAAGGCCAAGATTGTTGGGAGAAGCATCGTCTGTACGTGGGGGGCGGGAAAAGGCGGGGGCTACGTGCTCCGCCGGCTGCAGCGGAAAATGCAACCCCCGACTGATCGGCAGAGTGCAAGGGGGAAAAAAGGCAGATGG
>Ga0179593_1707876_pt1 | contig 12340 bp, 21 predicted proteins | sample CZODoug2_1_08_16_FD_185931 | JGI IMG/M metagenome (GOLD analysis project Ga0179593, IMG submission 185931) | Vadose zone soil fungal communities from Angelo Coast Range Reserve, California, USA - CZODoug2_1_08_16fungal (PacBio error correction) | ecosystem: Environmental > Terrestrial > Soil >...
GGCGGAGCAGGGGAACAATAATGATAGTAAAGGAACCGAGCTAAAAGGCACCGATGTCAGAACACTATCTTGTTAAGGAAAAGGGACTCTCAACAGTTGCGGGGGAAACGTTTCCAATGAGGGACGGAAACCGAGGGAAGCGCACGGGGTTGAAAAAGAAAAATTGGGGAAGGTTTGAGGTTGTGATAACGACTCTGGGGGCCCAGTGTGGACTTCCAAACTTGGCTATTTGGCCGGTGGGGGGGGGGGGCGATCAGGTTAAAAGAGGGTGCAGAATCCTCCGTAACAGAAGTGAGAGCAGGCAGGGGGGGCTAGGAAAAGTGCACATAGGGGCTGGCAAAACTGACTAAAAATCCGAAACGAACGGTAAAAAATGCGTGAAAAGATGGAGACTGTTGAAGGCAGGGGTCGGTCCAAGAAAGGGGGGAGCAGAAAGGAAATCTCAAAAAATAAGGAAACCGTCCAGGGAAAGACTCTTGTAAAAAAAAACCAAGGGGGGGGGGGGGGGGTGAAAAAAAAAACCAAGAACGGAAGTGCCTGAAACCGCCGCCGACGCACAAGCTAGCGGATCGATAGGAGGGGAACAGAGACTGAAAAGGGTGGGGAGGGGCAAGAAAAACGTGTCCCTATGCCGAAAAAAATAAAAAGGTAAAATCACGGAAAAAAAAAACTGAAAGGATCGGGGACAAGGGGGAGAATTCTCCGGCGCCGTGGAGGAACAGGGGGTTATGGTGCCCCGGAAGGCCACAAGGAGTTGCTCCTCAGAGGCGTAAGGGAAATTCGAAAGGGAAAAAAAAACGGAAAGAAATCGGCCGCAGGTCCAGTAAGAAATTTTTTCAAAAGACACAAGAAGCAGAAGAAGGCCTGAACGGCATCCCTCGAAAAGGGGTTTCAAAAGTTCAAAAAAAAGGCGAAGCAAGGCGTGACCCAAATCCGCGGGTGTGGGGCGGGGGAGTGGAGTGTGAAAACGACTGCCAACAGGCGCCGGAAGGGAACGCAACTTCTAAAAAAAAAGCCTGCCTGGGGACAAACAAGTGCGAGCTGCTACGAAGGTGAATATCTAGACAGAAAACGACTTGAAAACACTCTAAAAAGGGGGGAAGCGGAAACAGAGGAGCGGTGAGGAACGCTTTTGAAAAACCAACCCTGCACGAGGGGGCCTATCAAAGGTAGCTGGCGCAAGGGAAGCCCCAGCGATGGAAAGAACAAGTTCAATGCTGGACTCGCGGGGGGTGAAAGAATCAGGAAAAAATGGTACGACAGAAAAAAACTCATAGGGGGACGAAGACAGAGAAGAACAAAGAACGATGGTACAAGGGGGGAAAACTTGGGAAACAATAGGTTGCCCACGAAAATTTGGAGGGAGCCGGCCCGTCGTGGGGAAGCCGGGGGGGAAAAGCAACGGGTTGTTTGGAAAAGAAAGCATACATTAAACTTGATGGCCGTGAAAAAAAAAAAACCTAGAAGATAAACGGAAGGAGGCCCTCAGACGGGATCGCTAACAGGACCCGTCGAGGACTGGGGAAACGAAAAACACGGCCAAAGAAAACACAGTGGGAAGCAAAATAAGGCGGGAAAACTGGCAGGAAGCAAAAGTACACCGGAACCCGTCCCGCACAGAGCGTACCAGAAAGATGCAAGGCCACGGATGGAAAAAAGAGAAAAAAAGGGGAAAAAACAAGGGGGGTAAAACTTGGTACACAAAACCAGGAGGGGTGGGGCGGGAATTGCGGCCGTAACAGGAAAGGGAGAATTGGCCAGGATAATACCAAAAGACCGTCCACTTTCTAAAAAAAATGTGTGAAAAACTACGCTGAAAGGAAAAAATGGAAAAAAAAAAGAAGAAGAAAACAGTCAAAGGACCGGAAGGGAAAAGAAGACAGGAAAAGGACCGTTTCCAAAAAAGAGAAAAGCGGAAAAAAGGATTCTGAAAGGGGGAACTTCGGAGTGATCGAGTGAAACCTCGTCAAAGACAGGCTGGAACAAAACAGAACTTCAAAAAAAAAGCAGGGGTAAGCGGGAAATCCCGCGAGAAAGGAACCTGAATGTGAAAGACGCCTTTAAAGGCCTGGGGCAACTTACAAGAGGAAGGGAAAAAAAAGCAAGGACCATCAAGAATAACGGTTGTGTGGGACAAAAGCAGTAAAAAGGAAAAAATCAGCAAGAAAAAATACAAAGGTATTCGAAAAAAGGGGGTGCGAAATAAACGGGAGGGGAAAGAGACGTCGTTCAATACAAGAACTCGGACCAGCAAAAAAAATCAAGAAAAACCCCCGAACTCGAGAAACAGAAAGGGACTAAAGGAAAAGGCGCAGGAGAAAGGTTTGGCAAGGGGGGGGGGGGCAAAGGAAAAGGGGAAAAAGGCTAAAACGGTCAAAAATTCTATAAAAAGGATGACAAACGAAGGAAGGGCGACTAGTGGACGGCTGGACACAAAAAGGAACAGGCGAGAGTTAAAGAAAACTGACAAAGGTGGCAGGCCGTTTAGAAAAAACGCCTTGGGAGCAGTGGAAAGTTCGGGGGGAGAAATGAAGAGTTTGAGCGGCCACGACTAGGAGAAAAGTGAGGAGAAAAATGGAGAGGGAAAAAAGCACCACCCTATCACGGAAAAAGGGTTCCCAAGCCTCAAAAAAAAGCTTTGGAAACCGTTCCACGGAGCAGGAAAAGGAGGGGAAACAGTGGGGAAATCAAGGGACAAAAGTGAGGTCAGAAGGAAAGGGAACAAATCGAAAGCAGCGGAAGGGCGGCGGGGGAAAGGGAAGGGCCAAAAAACAAACAGACCAAACCGCGTGTCTGGAGAAAATCACAACACAAAAAGGAAGGATTGGGGAAGAAAGGGATAGAGATACAGCAAGGCAGGGGCAGGGGAGTGTTAAGGAGAAGGCACGGAACAATACCAAGGGTAGCAAAAAAAAATCAAACCGAGTGATGTTTTTTCAAATGTGTGGACACGGCCCTCGGGGGAATGATAAATTGGGGGGAAAGAACACACCGTGGATGGACACATCTTCCATTGGAAAAACGGAAAAGGAAAGAGCTTGTGGGCTAAGAAAGTCAACGTGGGAGGGTCGTGTTTGAAATGGGGGGGGGGAAAGGGGGGGGGGGATCACTAGGCCCCTCACGTAAAAAAAAAGTTCTTGAAAAAAAAAAAACACCGCAATGTTAACTGGGGAAGTGGGCAAAACAAAACGTAACTACACGTCAAACAGACTGTCTCGAACGCGGACTCGTGCTTCTCCTGGGGGGGGGGGGAGGGGGGGGGGGGGAGCAATCGGCCTAATCGAAAAAAGATAACCGGCCAAAAGACATGGGGGGGGTCAGAAAGAAGCCGACCAGTTTCAAAGGAGGGGACAGCCCGTGAACTAATAAAAGAAAAAAGTATCAGAATGGACGGGCAAAGGTCAAACTATAAGGGTAAGGAACTAGGCCATGGACATCAAACCCCTCTGAAAAAAAACCAACAAGAACTTGGAGAAGTGGGGATCGTGGAAAAGGGGGTGGTGGTCCCTCAAGGGTCGGTGCTGGGGGGAGGTTAAGAGAGTAAGAGAAAAGAAAGGGGAAACGAAGATAGGACGCGCACAGGGAAGGCACACCCATGTGGACGGCTACGGGGAGGGAAAGGGGGGAAAGGGGGGTGGTTGATACTAAAACGCGGGGAGGTGAAAAGATTTTGGGATCAACAGAAAAACAGGGGGGGGAGAGGGATACGTTTGGAAAATCAAGGGGAACCAGTGGACCGGGGAGAATTAAAAGGGAAAAAACAAAAAAAGGCCTTCTGAAACTACCATACGTCGTTTAAGAAGGTTTCCGCTCCGACACTGGGCCCACTTGGGATGTTGAAACGGCAATTTGGTCGGGAGCCAACGAAGAAAATAAAAGTAGGGTAACCACGATTAAATTACTAAACAGTAGGTCAAAACAAACTCCTCGGAGAGACCAGGGCCTTAGCCAGAAGAAAGGGGGAATTCTCAGGGAAAAAAAAATTTCGGGCCCAAAGCAGGGGGGGGGCCAACACTGGCTGAAAAAACAAAAAGCCGCCGTCAGGCTTCAAACCAGAAAAAAGGGGGTCGCACGAGGGCCCAGAAAAAGACAATCATTTTTGGCACCAGAACCAAAGAGAGTTCTGTCCACTAAAAAACGGAGCGGGGCACGCAAGGAACTGGGTCTTCCCGTGGCAAAAAGTACAATCATGAGGGAAGGGAAGCTTTCAACACCCATAAGGGGAAAAAAGGAGGAGCATGGTAATCGCCCCCCGGAAAACGTGCAGGGAAAAAGGTGCTGGCTCAAAAGAGCACCGTAAAGTAAATTGATAAAAAAAAACGCTTTCTTTGGGGAACGCGGATGTCAAAAAGGCAGGATAGATTTGGTAAACGCACGGATGGGGGGGAGGGAAAGGGCCAAATGAGAGAACTATCCGCCTAGGGGTAGTCCCTGGAAGAAAACAGAAAGTTTTCAGTGAAAAAGGGACTGGCTTTGTCTTGGGGAAGGCCTCCCCACCAAAAACGCCAGCAAAAGTGGTGGAGGGGTGTGGGGCAGGGGGGGGGGGAGGAGGAGGGGGGGTCGGGGGCGGGGGGCGGGGGGGTGGGTGGTGAAGGCGTGGGGGCACTGACGTTAGAAAATGGGTGACCACGTTGCACATTCCCTCGGGGGGGAAAGGAGACCTATTTTGTCTTGGAAAAAATAACATGGAAATGGGACGCAAAACCCCAGCGCCGTCCAGAAAAAAGAGGGACTAAAGTGAGGTTTTAATCGGAACCAAAGATAGACCTCTTTCCGAGGGCAACAGGAAACCAGGGTGAAACTCCAGTTCCAAAGGAACACTAATAACAAAGGGGGGTGGGGGGTTGTCTAAGGAAAACCGTGGATTCTATCGAGAAGGAACCGTTGGTTCGTCTCTGGAAAAAAGGAGGAGAGGAGGGCGACAGGACATGGCATCGAGAAATGCGAAAAGGGAGGGGGGCGACCGGTCAAAGTCTTGCAGGGTTTGGAAGCACACGATGGAAAAAAAGACCAAACAAAAGCTGCACGTGCGAAGGAACTTGAAACAGTTGCCGGGGAAGGGGGATGGCGGGGAACAGGCCCTTCTCGTTCGGGAACACAAAATCAGCGGTAAAACGGGGACGCAAGGAAAATCTGCAGGGACTAGGCTGAAAAAGGGGAGACAATGTGCCTTAGATTTCAAAGGACACGGGAAAAAGGGAACTTGACGGGGGGAGCAACCATAAAACCAACGGCTCCCCAAGGGGGCGCCGAGTAAAACAACATTGGACCAGCGCACAAGGGTAATAATCAGCAAGCCCCCTTGCATAGGGAGGAGCTTTGGGGACAAAAAAAGAAAATCAAAGGAAGGGCCTCAAAACTTTCAGAAGGGTTTTCCAAGGGGGGGAAGGGTTCGATCAGCGGGGGACGCTTTGGCGTCGAAGGGGAAACACGGCAGTGAGAAAGGGGGGAAAAGGGGGAAATGCCACCCCGAAAGGACTGGTGAGCGATGAGTCTCCTTAAAGGGGGCAAGTTGGAAAATCAAATAGGTTTCGGGAAAAAAGAAGGCCGCCTTAAAGTCAAAATGGGAAAGAGGGGGGAAAAAAGGGGGCCAGAGTAAAGGTCCTTATTTGGGGGGGGGTCGGGGGGTGCAAGCAGAATGCCTCTGGGGGGGGAAGAAGCAAAAAGCCGAGAAAAAAAATTGGGGACGTTCAAAAGAATGGCCCTGCACCATCGCAAAGACGCGAACCAGATCGGCCCCCCATCAAGGCCAAGGCACACCGTGAAAAGGCGGACTCACAACCGAACACTATCAAAGGAAAGTTCCTGGGGAAGCCTTTTAAACAAAAAACGGAGCAAAAAGGGGATGCAACTCTAAAAAGGTGAGCGAAAGAGGGGGCAACCAAAATATAGGCCACGAAGAAAACACTGGGCGGAAGTGCGCAGGGTGTCTCGCCCATGGGGGGGGGGGGGGGGGAATTATGAAACGGCTCGACTCAAAAGAGTTCTGCGTCGGGGACGAAATTGAAAAAGTTGGCACTAAAGCAGCTGGGGGGGGGTTGGTAGCCCAATGATAACCTTAGCAGACTGGCAAGGAGAAGAACCGCGGACCAGACGCCTTAAAAAGGGGGGGGGGGGCGAGCGCAACTAGCGCATCGAAAAAAGCCAAAAAAGAAAAGGAAGAGGAGAAAAGTGCCGCTGGTCGGGAACAAGAAGCCACACGCTGAAAAGGAACAGATCTGGTAACCGGCCGGTGCCTGGAAAAGGAGGAAATCACGGTCAGAAACGCCTAAAAAACGGCTGTTTCCAACCTGGGGGAGAGGCAGGGGGGGGGGGGGGGGGACACGTCCCGCGAAGAAAAACCAAAAACCGCCGGTTGAAAAACAGAGGAAGAGTCGGAGAGAAAAAGAAGGACGAAAAGGAACCGAGCGAAAAGCCCGGATGTTTCGGAAAAGGGGGCTCTGTCTCTCAAAAGGTTGGTGAAAAAAGCAGAAAAAAGGGGGTGCCGAGAGGCCGCCCGGTTTGCCGAAAGCAGAAAGGTAAGGGGGAAAAAGCGTGAGTAGCAAAACGTGTTCCGGGGAAAAGTGCCCTGTCTATGGAATACGTGGTCTAATGCCCTGAATAAGAAAGAAAAGGGGGGGGATTGCCATAGGGAAAAACGCCCACGTGACAAAGTGGCGGGGCCCCGCCCCTTTAACAGCCGGGAATAAAAGCCGAGAAAGGAAAATGCAGCCTGCCAAGTGAAAAAAAGTAAGGTCCCGCGTAGAGTCAAGAAAAAAATGGAAGCAGAAAATAAAGCAGACATCTCCTAAAACCGTAGGGAGGGTGAGGAAGGTCAGGTAAAAAAAAGCCAAAAGTCTCCAGACGAAACCCGAAAAAGCAAAAATCCCAACAAGTCGCTGTCGCGAATGGCCTGAAATACCAGCATGGGGTTCTTCAATGGAAAAGATTTCGCAAGAAGAGACGATTCCAGGGTCGTGTGAATGAAAGATAGGGGAAAAGATTCAAGACGCGCCAGCTGGGAAAAAAGTGTGGTCTTAGGGCAGGCACCCGTTCCATGGTCCGAAAAAAAAGCCTTCTACGGTCATGGGGAACGAAAGCCAAGAAGAAGATCGGCCAAAGGTTTTCCCCGAGAGGGGGGGGTGGTTCAAATCACTAAAAGAAAGAAGGGCCTGAAAGCCACAGACGCAAACAATGTTCAAGGGGAAAAGCTCCGAAGCCTGCGTTACCACGCAGGGAAATCGGGTGGATTTGGGAGACCGAAATGACGGCCCGGGGCGGGGCCTACAGGAAGTCTCGAGACATCCTGACCCTGGGGCCCGCGTCTCCGAAAAAAAAAAAGGTAAGATCACTCGACATCCAACAGGGACAAAACTACGGGGAAAAGGCAACCACCAAGTCTATCTTGCGGACGCCGTTTCCCCAACACCGCCCGCGGGAAAGGGACCGGACACGGCTGAAAAGTGGGAAGAATCCAAAAGGAAGACGCAAAGGAAAAAACGACGCAGAAGGAATGAAAAAAACATCGGAAATGTTCGCGAAACAACTCCCAAAAAGGTTTCAGACAAGAGAAAGAGGAGGGACGAGGTGAAAACATAAAAGGGTCAGGGTAAGTGAACGGGACCCTGCAAACCACCGGCCTCGGGGGAGGGTTGGGAGCCGGCCTTGGTGGGGGGGGAAAATAAAAACAGGAAGAAGTTAACGTGGGGAATGAAGCATGTACTAACCATAGGAACTTGAGCATCAATGGTGAAAGAGAGGAAGGACGCTAGACAAATTGAAAACCCGTCTCCTGCAAGGGGAAAAAAGCCCGGCAAAAATTGGAAAGACAAGAAAAGAAAAAAGGGGCGAGCCTGGGAAGACAAGTCCACCAGAAAAAGGGAAAGGGGGGACCGCAAAAAACGCGCTTCAAGAAAAAAAGGGGAAGCCCTGAGTGAAGCCTCTAGAAGGAAGGCATTTGGTGAACTTTTCCAAAAAGGGTTAAGGCAACCTTTGGCCGACAGCGCCGGAAGGGGACCAAGAATGGCCAGGGGACTATAAGGAAACAAGGGCCGGGAAACGACCACGGCCAATTGGAAAAAGACCTGGAGCGATCAGGGAAGAGCACCCGGGGTGGGAAAAAAGAAACGGAAAAAAAACGGGGAGGGGAACCTAGCAAATACAAAAAATGGCCTTGTCCCAGAAAAAGGATATAAGACCAGCAGAAAATATGACTGGAAGTAGATATCCCGAAAGGACAACCTCACATGGAAGCTGAAAGAACAAAAAGGCGCCTTCACTCCCGGGGTGGGAAGAGGGGCGGGTAAGGGGCAGAAGAAACGACGTACCTAAAAAAAAAAACGGACAAACGGAAAGGGCAACTTCAACAATACGGAGACGAAAAGAACAAAAAAAAGAAAAAAAAAAAAACCCGGTTCGTTCCCAAAACGCGACCAAAAGAGAACCGGACCAACTACAAGGGGGACCGCAATGGGTAGAAGGGGGTGCAAAAAAGAAAAAGGAGTCGGCTAGAGAAAAAACGAAGAATTCAAATCAAAAGAAAGTTACCGAGTACCAAAAAAAAAACTAACGCAAGAAAAAGCTCTACAGGGGGGGGCTCCAGATGGGGGGGGTACAACGCCATAAATAAAGAGTGGGGAAAACTGGAAACATCGAGACATGGAAAAGGCCCCGCTATTCAAAAAAAATTAGGAAGGAACGGAGGGAAAAGGGAACAAGGCTCTCGGGGGGGGTCCGAGAATAAAAGGTGGGGGGAAACGTAAAAGAACCGAGTAGCGAATGGGAGGGTCAAGGGAAGGTACTGAAAAAGGGGGGGGGTTGAAGCTGGCACAACGGGGAAAAAAAAAAGCACACGTGGAAAAAATTGAGGTAACCCCCTACCGGAAAAGGGGTCCCCAGAAGCCCAAAAAGCCAAAAAGAAAGCCAAAGGCATCCACGTCGCCCGGCTGAAAAAACGTCGGACCCCCTGGTGACAAAAACTAAAAAAAAGGTGGTGGAAAATAAGGGAAAAACCAAAAGAGAAAAAATAAAGAGGCTGGCAGCGGGGAGGGGAAAAAAAAGCCGGAAAACTACCAAAATCAGCTCGCGCCGGTTGTGTGAAGAAAGAAAGCGTCGCTCTGGGGGAGGGAGGTAAAAAAAGAAAAGAGAAAGTCTGGGCCGGAGGGGTGCCTGGGGTGGAGCGCCCAGGGGTGCGCAGGGGGAAAAAAAACAGCGAAACCCAAGAGTGTGAAGTGTTCGATGTGGGCAAAATCCGGGGAATGAAAAAAACTTGAATCAAGGGGTAAAATCAACAGGGACCCGACGAGATGGAAATAAGGAAGGAACTAAAAGCTCAAGCGGTGAGGAGGGCGGCCTTTTGGAGAAGGGGGGAAGGGATAAGTTGGGAAAAAATACCTCACCAAATTTTTGAAAAAACGAAAAAAAAAAGGTCGAAATACTGTGGCAGCTAAAAAACAAGGGAAAATACGCCAGGAAAAAGCTAAGAGAAAGAGAGGACATACATTGGCAAACGAAACGATAAGGGGTTCCACAACACACTTCTCTTGGTCCCAGCCTAAAAAAAGAGGAAGGGGAACGGGGGGGGAGCCATTGAAGGGGGATGGGGCCGTTACGGAACTGGAGGGATTCCTTTGCCTGAAACCCCCTAAAAACTAGAGCTGCTTGACGCATGGGAAGCGGGGGAGGGCAGGGTGGGGGGCCCTCGAGAAAGGGGGCTGGTGGTTTTAATTTATGTCGATCGTCGAGACAGGCATGACCGCACAGGAAAAAAGGGTCAAAAAAAAAAAACAATCAAAAAAAAAATTGGGTGTTGGAGGAAATACGGGGAAGTGTAGTTGGTCGGTTAAAGAAACAGGATGGGGATCCTCTTAAAAAGGATTGGGCAAAACCAAAGGGGAAGGGGAGGGGACCGACGTGTCTTTCGGGGAAAAAAAGAGCAGTTAGGTGACAAAAAAGGCACCCTGGGGGGGGGGGGAGACGTGGAACCATTCGGAGGCGTTTTAAAGGAGAGGGAAATAAGAAATACCCTAAACCTTGAGGAAAAGAAAAAAGTTTGTCGAAAAAGATCAGGGGGAGGTTTAAAAAGGACGAAAATACTGAAAACGAAGGGGGAAGACAGTAAAGATAATCGCTGGAAGAAAAGAAGAAAAAAAATAGGCCATTGCAGGAAAAGGCGGGGGAACCGCGGGTGCAAAAGGCATAGGAGGTTCCAAAAAGGACGAGAGGCTGTCAATCCAAGAGGGGACTGGCACCAAGGCCCGTGGGTCGGACAAAAAGCGAGGGAAAAAAATTGTTGGTATAGAAACAGGGAATGGTGAGAGGGATGTCATTCCGGAATGACAACCAAAGGGGGGGAACCTGGCTGGAAAAGAGTGCAAAGAAGCCTTGCGGGAATCTCGCGCCTTAAAAAAAAAAAGGGCAGGCTCGTGAGGAAAAAAGAAGGGGGGCGGAAAAAAAAACAGGACGGGGGGAAAAGGGGGGGCTCCGCCCAAAGTCGCCTTGAGGTTATGCCCAAGCCTGGATTGTGGGGGACACCCGGGAAAGGGAGGGGTTCGGGTGAAGGCTAAAGGGGGGACGACAAATAGGAGAGAGGCAAATGAGGGGAAAGGGGAAAAAGCTGAAGAAAGGAGGGGGGAGAGAAAGGAAACCTGGCAAAGCTCCAACTTTTCAAAAACAGTTCAAGGACTTGGGGAGAACTCCTCCAAAGGGGAAAAAATGCCCGGAAAAAAAAAAAAACGGGCGTCACAGCGGGGGGGGAGGCGCACTGGAACACCCTGACGAAACGGCCTATTAAAAAGTTTTTTGGGGGGAAACCAAACTGTCCTAAAAAGGGTGTGAACTGGGACCGAGTGCCGTGCGGATAAAAGGGGGGGAGGGGATGGGGGCAAAAAAACGCCCAGAACAAAGGAATCTTGAAGAGGTTTAAAGCTGGCTGAAAAATTTACGTCGGTGACAAAGACCTGGACGCCCCCGCAACGGGGGGGGGGTGAAACAAAAATTTTCCAAAAGGAAAAAACGTGCCTGGTGGGAGGGGGACCCGTAGTGGGGAAGACGTCTGGGACAAGTCGTTGATACGGAAAGGATAAGTAACGCGCTTTCTAAAACAGATAAGGGGGGGACGAGAAGCCGAAAGACCCCCGGACACGCTGCCGGCCCCCGAGGGGGAGGGGGGATGGACACACAAAAAAAAAAAAAAAACCATCACGAATGAAAAAAGCGACCAGGGGGGGTCACTCCGGCTTCGGCAAAAAAAAACGGTAAAAAGGGGGTGTGAAGAGGAGTAGCCCTTCTGGGTTCTGGGGAGGAAAAAAAGAGGAAAAAAGGGGGTGCGAAGAAAGACTCTAAAAGAACGAGAAAAAAAGGTCAAGGAAAAAAATGTGGGAAGAATTCGGGGTTCAGGATCCTTGGGGAAGACGTGAAAGACCATCAAGAAACCCCCGGCCAAACCGAGGAAGGCCCGAGAATGCCGCAAAAAAGCCGGTCCCAGCAAGAATCAAAGCAAGGAACCAGGAAGGAGGAGGAAAAAATCGTGAAAGGGGGGAAAATAAAATTTCCTTGGGGCGCCCCAAATGTGGCGAAAAAGAGGTTCCCCACAGTGTAATAGAAAAGGGGGGGAGAAGGTTGGGGAGGGGACTATAAGGGCCCACCGGAAAGAGGCAGTGAAAGGGGGCGGCAACTCTTCTGACGGAAAACCGAAGAAACGGTTTGCGGTCAGGGGGGGCTTCAGGGGATGTTTTTTCAAAAACGGCTCCATAGGGAGGACCGACGCCGGCGCCGTAAAAAAAACAGGTTCAGGTATGAAGGGGGTCTGCTTCGTTGGGCACGAGTGGACAAGGAAAATGAAGGGAAAGTATCACCCGGAGCTCAAATGAAGGTTGGAACTGAGAGGAAACGGGCAAAACGCTGTCGGGGTAAAAATCAACTCAAAGAAAAAGAAAAACACAAAAGAGAAAAGGTCAACACAAGGTCCAACGTAATGAGAAATTCCAAAAACCCCCCCTTCAAAATTTGGAGAGAAACAGGGAATGACAAACCGAGGAGAACAGCATCGCGCTTGGGGGAAAAAACCTGGCTAGAAAAGGTGAGCTCCAGTCTGCCCTATCGACGGAAAGCTTGACGATGCGTAAAAAAAAAAAAGAAGAAGGGGGGGTTCAAGACCCTACACTCAGAGGGGGTATGGACTAAAAAGGGACACCACGGCGGAGGAGGATAGCGGAGGGGGGTGTAATCCAAAAATAAAATAGGGGGCAAACCATTGACCTTTTCTCCAGGGGGACCGATGACCGTTAAATAAAGCCTGGGTAATAAAAAAGCCCTGGAAGGCGCGGTCCAAAAGTACCTGGAACTTCTTGGATAAGAAAAA
>Ga0179593_1818654_pt1 | contig 12340 bp, 15 predicted proteins | sample CZODoug2_1_08_16_FD_185931 | JGI IMG/M metagenome (GOLD analysis project Ga0179593, IMG submission 185931) | Vadose zone soil fungal communities from Angelo Coast Range Reserve, California, USA - CZODoug2_1_08_16fungal (PacBio error correction) | ecosystem: Environmental > Terrestrial > Soil >...
CCCAAAAACCGCAAGCGGTGAGAAGCTTTTCCCGGGGGGAAGTGTTCCAAATCCGATGAAAGGGGAACCGCAGATGACGCTGTGACGATAAGGGCGAAAATTTGAAATACTGGTTCAGAGACGCCCGAATAATGGATTCGTCAAAAAAAAGGGGGGGAAAATCTCGGGGGAAGAAAAATGACAATGACAAGTTGATTGACGCAAAGAAGAATGGGGGACCGAAAAAGGAAGGTCGAAATCCTTAAGGCGACGGGACTAATCGATTCCTCACGGCGCGCAGAGAAGAAAAGGGAACTGAAAAAAAGAAAGAAGCTGTCGAGCAGCTAGGCCGTTTCAAAGAAGGAAAGATGAAATCCAAAGGGAAGACAGGCCGGAAGGTCGCGGACAGCATTGCAGTCAAGGGGGGAAGGGCTCCCGTTGCTTCTAGATTCCTGAAAAGAAGTCGTCTGCCGGGAAGGAAAAAAAACTTCTCTCCTGGTACGTTGGGGGGAGGATTCCCTTTCGAAATTGGATAACAGGGAAAGCCCATAAGATTGCGCGGCAAGATCGGCGCACTCGGGCGCAAGGGAAGAAAGAATCACAGCGCGGCTTATCAAGAGAGAAAAAAGGAGGGTAGATATCCGATTTGCTCGGAAAAAGGCAGATAGCTGCAATTGAACTCCATCGCTGCTCAGACGGCCAACGAAGAAGAAAGGTACCTGTTATGTGTTTAAAAAAAGAAAAAGGAACAAACGGGGGGGAAGCTCTCAAGATTCCAACCGGCAAAAGGAAGAAGACCGCGACTCTAAAACGGCCGACAACTGCGACAATCAGCGGTCCTCGAAAAGAACCAGCATCATATACGGCTATGAAGAGGGATTGCGGCAGGATTGGGCAAGTTTAGAAAAAAAACCTCTCCGCCACTCACAAAACAAGTCGAAGGAGGGGGAAGGTTTCATTGCTCGTCCAGTTTGAGGAAGGGGGTGGAATCACTGCGTCGGAAGAAAAGAACATGGCGGCGGCCGATTTTTCACTGTCCGCGACGGAGGAAAGAAGAAGGGATAAACAATCGATACCCTCGGTGGAAGGAAAGAAAAGGCTATCCCAAAAGAGGGAAGGAAAAAAAAACACGAAAAAGCCGAGTTTTCTCCAAGGAGGAAGGTCGCCCCCGCGGAAGGAGCGACGTACGGCGACCGCCAGAAGGATTTTCGCGCTAAAGGAAGGATGGTTCAGCAGAAAATCCGAAAAAAAAAAAATCCGGGGGGAAAAACCGGTCAACGAACCCCGGCCGAGGGAAGCGGAGACAAAGGAACCCAACCTAAACGCACGTCAAAAAGAAAGTCGGATGTCCAAGCTTTTGAGAGAAAGGTCGTTTTTCTGGATGGGAAAAAAATGGAAGCGCCGGCAAGGGAGGGAGAAAAGAGCATGACCACGCGAGTCAGGACAGTTGTAGAGAGGGGAAACGAACCCCTCAGGCACTGTGACCGCAGAATTTCGTCTTACTCGAAAGAGAAAAAACGGGGAAAAGGGCAGAAATATGAAAAACAAAAAAAGTCATCAATCGAAAGCGCCACAGAAAAAAAGGTCGGACTAAGAGGATCGAGTTGCTTGGTCTCCACCAGCGAGATCCCAAAAAAAGAAGGAAAAAAGTCAGAGTCTCTCGTCCCGTGGAGGAAAGCGCGGGGGCACGCTCAAGGCTGCAAGGAGGGGCACACGGATTCCCCGCAATGAGGGGGGGGACAACCCCCGCACGAGTCCCTGGAAAGCGGGGGGGGGAAAAAAAACGCTACCTTATTAAAGGTTAAGAAAAGCCAGGGGAAAAGCGATCTCTACGGAACTGGGGAAAGAGCGAATACGCGCAGATCCGGAACAGAGTCTTCTACAAACGTATAATGAGCTGACCTGGGGTTTCCGTGCGCATCTGGGGGAAAGAGAGTGGCGAAAAAGAAACTCGAACCCTCGTCAGCGCAGCTTGAGAAAAGGTCCGAAAGGGGGTCATTGGAGACCGGGCAACCAGTTTACAGCCGCAGAGATCCGGAGGGAAAAACACTTCCCTCGCTTCGACGTCCCCCGGAATCATCGCTGAAAAACGAGGGGATAGCTCCTTGTAAATTGGGCCTAGGGAATACCTCCACTAAAAAGGGGGGGGCGCCCGAGAAAAAATAATACACGACGTTCAAAAAAATTCAGTCGAAAGTATCCTGGCGGGCGAAAAATCGCGGAAAGACGCTTTATTGAGAAGATGGAGAAAAAGAGAGCCAATCCTGACGCAAATCGATTCAGGGGAGAGATGAAATGTTCATAGGCACAGCCGACAAAAGGGGGGGGTTTTCGAAAAACAAGATCAAGGCAGCGTGAAGGTGAAGGCACGTATGAACACTGAAAGTCTAAAAGTGGGCCCTCGGAAGGGGAAAAGGCGACAGACAAAATCCAGCCAAGGAAGAGGGGTAGTTCCCCATTTAAAGAGGAAAAAAATCGTCGAGGGGAGGAACGTCGAAAAAGGCGATCAGGGGTTCCGACGGCGGAGGCGGGCTTGTTTTTCAAAAAAACTGGGGCGACAGGGATCATGCTGCAAGGGAAAAAACTTGTTCAGCGTAGCCATACACATGGCGCTAAACGAACACGGAGGGAAAGGTGCCCTCACCATCAAGGGGAAAACGGAAGAAAAGAAAGGGGCCCTTCACGACAGCAGAGTGGGGGGGGTATATTAATGGAAGTTTCCGACGACACGTAAATCCCGTGAGACCGTTAACGTGCCTTTTAGATACAAGCAAAGAAAAAAACCTCATCGCGGGGGGGAGGAGAAAACTCCGCGTTCAATTCCGAAAAAGATGGAGGCCGGCGCACGAGCAGTCAATCGGCTAAAGCGACGCTCCACGGAGAGAGGAAGGAAAAACCGGATTATCCCCAGCGTAGGGAAAAAAGAAAAAACAACAACGGAGGATGAAGGGGAAAGAGGGGGCACTACTCTGGGTCATCGGGGAGAGAACCGCGCCGTGTCGCGGGAGATTTCGGGATGAGTGATACCACGCCCACTGCTTGCGCCGGAAAAGTCGAGAACTCTTCTTATCGATCTCGCTAGGGGGAAGAATTGTTGGGGGGAAGAGATCCCGTTAAATGAGGAAAGGATGTTTATCTGGGGCGTCGAAATGGAAAAAAACGACCGAGGGGTTGATAAAACCGCGGAACCGGTAGGGACGCTCAAAAAAGTAGAAGCGCTACGATAATGGAACAGGGGTGTCTGTCACTCGACGTGGGGAAAAAGGATCAGCGGAGGGAAAAAAAAACACGTTGTCTCTCGCCGCAGGGGGGTCGGGAACCCGAAACCCGAATGGCGGAATATCGCCAGGTCGGAAAAAAGGAAATGTTGTTCGACGGGGAAAATCTGAAATAGCGCCCTGGGTAACTAAAATTATTGGGGGCGGCGGGAGTCAGAAGTGATGGTCGCAGGGGAGGAATGCCAATAAAGAAAGGGAAAAAAGATCAAGAACTTTCCATGAACAAACGAAACTCACAGCCGAGGAAGGAAAAAAGCGGTTTCTGTCAACTACAAATGGCTGTGCCTATGACAGGACATCGAAAAAAGATGGCGGCCACCTGAGCGCGGAAGGGGGCGAGATGGATGGCGCCAAGAAATCGAGTGCGATCAATAAAAGAAGGAGGATTCGCACCAGGCTAAAGAAAGCTCGAAACGTCGTGTGTCTTTAGGGCGGGCTGGGGAACGTTCGCCACAAAGGGGGGAGGGGACTTCAAAAAGAGGAGAAGGGACCAACATGCTTAGGAGCCATCGGATAAGCGCCGGCAGCTAGGAAGAAAGAATCGCGAGGGCGCGGGAGGGGGAAAAGGGACATAATACTCTGCTGGGAAAGGGGGCCTGCAGGAGGAACGCTAACTTCATGTGCGGAAAGAAGAGGAGCTGCGAATTGGTCGAGATACAGAATATCAAAGGAAAGAGCGCCGGAAAAAAACCAGTGAAGGAGTTATCCTTTTATACGACGAAGAAAGGACAAGGATAAAAGGGGAAAGCGATCTCTTTTGCAAGGAGCCAGTCGCGCTACAGACGAGGGTTCTCCACCCATGTTCCGGGCCGGATCTTTTTCGCCATAGAGCAAGAAGGGAGGGGGTTCTGCGGCAGGTTGGAGGAAATCAATGGGACGGAACCGTGCATTGAGGCGTCAGCGGAGATTCTGGGCTCGCTAAAAAGAAAACTTATTGGGGGGGGAAAAAAAGAAAAGGGCTGGTTGGGTATCCGGCTGAGCAGCCACTCGATAAACTTAAAGAATTTACCGTTGTATGGGGGAGGTGGGCGCTTCGATTGATGAAGGAAAAACGCATCTTGAAAAAAAAACGTCATAGCGACGGGGGAGTATCTGCCGCGTCATCAAGAACTGGGGGGAGGTGAAAGGGGCTGGGTCGGCGCTCGCATAAGGGGAAAACCGATCCTACACTGTCCCTGGGAAGAGAGAAGCCTTCTAGCAGGGGGAAAAAAAGACATTTCGAATGCAATTCGAACATAAGAAAGGGGAGACGCAAAGAGGGGACATAAAGAATGATTTTGACCCGCACGACCTGTTGAATCCTGCGCACCGCGCTAAAGGGAGGAAGGGGTTCGTTTAAAGAAGACAAAAGCCGTGATTTTTTAAAGGGGAGGGAAGCGGAGAGGAACCAGGTTCGGCCTTGAAGCGCGAAAATACTTCCGGAACCAAGGTCTCCGTTTATCGAAGTTCTCCGGTCCGAGAAAAGGCGGAGGGGGGAGTAACTCTGACTTTCGTGGAATTTTGTGGGGTAGACGATAGCCGTTCTAGCGTGGCACCGGATGGAAAGGGCTCCATCTTCTCTGGAAAAAAGAGAGGAAAAACATAGCAAGAAGGCCAGTGTACTCGATCCCGAAGAGGGAAAGACGCAGTGATTCCTACAAATTGTACGAAAAAACCGGCAAACTGGAAACAATCTGCGCGGAAAGGAGAGGATCGTCGGATTTATGGCTGAAGGGCCGTCGAACCGGGCGGAAGAATGGGCAGGGATATTCCATCCTGCGCAAAGTTCCTATCCGTTATCATGAGCGGGCAGACGATCAGGACCGCTTGATTTGTTCGCAGCGGCGGGACGGTAGAGTAAAGGCATTCTTATCTGCTTTTCCGGGGGGGAAGGGAGGAATGTTTTGGAAATCAACCCCTCCACTGAATGCGGAACGCTGATGGGAAGGGAACGGGGGGCCTGGCCAGCGCTTCGATTGGGGATCTAAACAAAACTGAACGCAAAGATGTAAGCAATCGGATATAGGAAAGAGAAATAGGGAGTTAGATAATCCTCTCTTGAAGGAAGCCCTAGTGGGAGGAGAAGAGTGGAACGCAATCTGATGGCGGCCAGGTGCTGACCATTAGTTGGGCTAAAGGGAATAGCCCCCCAACATGTGTACCCAAGAAAAGGGGAGCTCGCCGGATAAAGTCGGGAAGGGTGAAGAAAAAGAATTCTGTAGAATCTCGCCGCACCGGAGCAGGGAGGGGGGAATGCAATTCTTCCCTGGAGGACCTTGGTAAAAGGGAAAAAGGGGATCTTCTTCATTTTGGAAAAAGGAGGCTCGCAGCGACCTGGCGAAAAAACGCTGATTCAAGGTCTGCGCAAAGTGAGGAAATCGATCGGAGGGAATTATTCTCTCGACAAAAAGGAAGTTTCGGGGAGGGGGGGAAGGGAGACCGATGGCGTCCAATCACCTTGTCATTGTAAGAAGCCGAGCGCAAGCGAAGAGTTTTTATCGGAATCATTCTTCGGAGTCTTCTTAAAATCCAACGGATTGGGTCTCCTAATCTCACATCGTCATCAAGGGGAAAAAAAGAAACGTGGGAAGAGGAAGGTCAATCGGTAAAACTTCTCACCGAGGGGGGAGCGAGGCAATCGGCAGATCTCAGCAAACAACATGAAAGAAGTCGTGCCGATTGAAGGGACGCCATCACAAAAGAAGCGGTGAGAATAGAAATGAAGTTTCCAAAGTCCCGATGAAAAGAAAGGGAAGGTATGGGCCAGAAGGGGAAAGGGGGGGGGCGACAAATTTCTTCATCCGTTTATTTGGGGCCTGAAGAATGGGGGGAGGATGTGGATAGGACGCGGCGGGCGCCTGCGGTAAAAAAGGAAGGGCTGGACGCCCTTGATACGGAAGGAGTTCGGTGAGGAGAAAGAAAGAAATACGAATCGATCCTCCACGCGCGAAGAAAAAAAATGGCGCTCTCGAACGTTTGGGGGCGCTGTCGAGAGCTAGGCCGTTCAGAAGAAAGAAAGAAGCGCTTGGAGAAAGTCCTAAAAAGAGGAAGGGGAAGGGGTACAGCAGGGGGGGAGGGAAGGGGAAAGTAAAGCGCCCGGTGTCTTCCTAGAAGGCTCTTCCCTGAGCGAGATGTTCTCAAACGCGCTTCCCTGAGAGAGGGGTGGTGGGATGATTCAAAAAGACGACCTGAATGTCAACAAAAAAGGCGCGGCATCGCGAGAAGCGCAGAAGGGGGGAGCACAGAACATCAGGCTTATCTCCTCTCAAGGAAAAAAATAGTTCACTATATCCGAGGGAAAAGGGCGCTGGGCAGAGGAAAGCAATTTACCACTCAAGGAGAGACAAGACCGGCCAACTCTCCATCGAAATGAGTGGTTGATCGGGACAACTGAAGGGGCAAAAAAAAAAGTTCACCTGGCAGCCGATCAGAAAAAAAGAAGCCGCTGGGGAGGAAAAAAAAAGAAAGAAGGTTCCTCGATCCCCTGAGGACGGCATCAGATTAACTGATATGAAATAAATAACGGGGCAATACGGTCGAACGGCACGGGGGAAGTGAAAGAACGAAAAACTCACCTTATCCGCGAGAAAGCACCTGGCGCAGAGTGTGTCCAGTAGGGGGCAGGGTCAGACAGTTTGAGAAGAACGTGTATGCATCACTGAGGAAAGAATCTTCTGATCGAAGAAAAAAGTTTTCGAGGGGGAAAAAAAGCCGCCGGGCTGGATCCAAAAGCGGTGCCCAAGAGACGCTACTTCCCCTAAACACCAATGACTCCCGAAACCGAGGGAATCCCCTCCTCCCGACAAAAGAAAAAGGAAAGGAACTCACGAAAGGAAAAAGGCGATCACGGGTGGGGGTGGGGGGGTGTGGGGGGGGGGGGGGGGGGGGGGGGGGTGGGGGGAAAAGGCCAGTAGGGAAGGGGGAGAGCAAATTCCCCGAAAGCTGGGGCTAAAATCCTCAGGGGAAATCTTGGTCGTGTTTCGGAACAGGGGGGGGGGGGTGAAAAAACCGCTTCAAAGGAAATTGTGCTCATGATGAAACAGGTCGGGAAAGATAAAACCGAGGAATCTAACCTCTTTTTCGGGGATCCGGATTGTTTCGGGATGTTCAAGGGAATCTAATGCGCGCCTTCAACTGAGGGAAAAAAGCATGACCAAAAAGGGAAGAAAGTTTTATATTGCATTTTCTGAATGGAGAGCGCCGACTCCAGCCCAGCTCAACGTGACTTTTGTTCTGGCTGACGCGGCCAGACAGAACGTCCTCCTTTTACTTCCGAAAGGAAAAAGTTCAATCAATAGGGAGAGAAAAAACAATTCAATTCTTGCAAGTCACGAGAAAAAGTCGAGTGGCTGCTCCACCCTAGCGGGGAATCATGAACTCGTTCAGTGCTGGGAGGAGAAGAAAGAAGAGCGGCCCGCCTCAAGGAGAAAAAAAAAAAAGGTATGCCACGCAAGGGGGGAAAAACCTCCTTCAGAACCCCCCAGGAAAGGGGAAGGGGGGCGCACCCGAAGGTGTATAAATCCGAAAGTCACCGCAAGAAAAAAGAGGGGAGCCTTCCCAATATCAGAAAGCTAACGGGGGGGAGGGAGAAAAGAAAAAACTACACGTCTAATGATAAACGGGGGAGATTTTCCGGTCTCAAGCGGGCCTGAATAATGGCCGGCGAAAGGAGAGACAAATTCGATCGCCAGAGGGGGGAATCAGGGGAGGGGGGGGGGAAAAAAAAGTCACTCGTCAAGGCCAGTGTACAGAGAAATGATTAATGTCCCGAATGTCGGACGACAGCGAACGTCGACTTACTGATCCTCGACGGAAGTGGGAAAGCTCATAAAGAGGGGAAGGGCCTCGATGGAAGACCGACGGGTTTGTTGCGAAAACCTAAAAAAACACGACGTTCATTCATCGCCGTTACGGGCAGGGAGCCTGGCTGCTAAGAGAAAAGGATGGATCGCAAGTAGAGGGAAGGGAAGGAGCCATCCCTTCTCGCACAATCGATCAGAAAGCCATCATCGACGAGGAAAAGGCACAGGACATATGGGGGGAAGGGTAGTTTCGTGGGGAAGAGGGGCCAGACCAGGGCTTCCGCTACTAGAGGAAGGCGTTATTGGTTCAGTGTCACGGAAAAGGAACAGTCTCCCGAAAAGGATGCTTGGGGGAAAAGAAAGCATACCTTCTGCATAAAGAGCCAAGATAGTTAGTGCCCCCCGGCATCAAAAGGGAAGGTCGGCGAAAAAGGCAAATCAGTTGGTCACGGGAGAGATCATCGCCATTCGGGTGCAAAAGAAGATCCAAGAGAGGGGGGAAAGACAAAAGTGTCGCGAGCAGGAGGTCGAGAAATCGGCTAGAAAAACGAGATTGCCTGCCCAAAAATCAAAAGGGGAGAGTCTACGAGCGAGGAAAAGACAGGTCCGCGCGTGTGACACCGTAGGGGGTGGGTTTCCGTGTCAGGGGAAATTCCGACGACCAAAAAAAAGGGGCTTCCTTGGAGGGGGGAGAGACAAAAAATCGATCCAAACCAGTCTTCCGAGGCAAAAAAGCTAGGGAGACTTCTTCCGTCGCCACAGGGGAGAAGAAATCGCAGGGAGAAAGGAAAAAAGACGCGCCACGGCGCTGTGAGAAAAAAACAAAACCGGGATCCCCGCGTCAGGGGGGGGAAAACAGTACAGATCTCTCAAACAACAAAAATTTCGGGGGGGGGGGGGGGGGAAAAAAAATCATCGTTTTTGGGCCATCGCCGGAGAATAGCGTCCGCCGGAAAACCAGGGAAGACCCACACCAACGCGTGCGCGGAAGAGGAGAATGGAACGATGTGAGGAAAAAAGTTAGGGGTTTTTGTCCTCTAAAGTCCCGTTAAGTTGGCGGGTCTCGGAACGGGAAAAATGAACGGACCGAAAAACAAAAAAAAAACGCGGACGGCGCAAGGGGCGAGGAGGAGGAAAGAGACAGAAAGCTCGGGAAAAGGCACGGAATGCGCATCTCGGCGAGAAGAGGGGTCTTACAGAAAAAAAAAAGTGGGGTACGCGCGGGGGTAGGCGGTCGGTTGAAACACGCAAACGAAGGCGCCGTCGAACCTTATAAAAAAAAGCGTCAAGAAAGGGAGGAAAAGTGCTGCCGGGGAATAAAATAGGAGGCTGGAGGCATAAGGACAGTGACATAATTCGAGGAAATCATACATTGAGAAGGACGGGGCATACGTGGAAAAGGAAAAAACGCGAGGAAAAAAAGGAATCGTTTGGAAGGCGAAAACTCAAGCAACATGAAAAATTGGCCCATCGTCTATGATGGCGGCAAAACGTTGCGAAAAGGAAAAGCTCTAAAGATATGGGGAAATCACTGCACGAAGCCTCCAGGAGACTGGTCCTGCAAGGAAGGGGGAGAACGGCGTGTTGTCTGGGGGGGGGAAAAAAAGGGTCGCAAAAAAGGAACGTGCGGTCTTCCAAAAAGGGGGAAGGACCAAATGGCAGGGATCTGATTAAAAGCCGTCCGCGGGGATCAGGACGTAGAAAGTCAGACGCCGCGGGGCCGCATTCTGACATATATCTCAGGGAAAAAGGGTGGAAGGTTCGCTCAACGCTAGGAGGGAAAAGACCTAAACAAGCTGCGAGGGGGCTAGAGTTCGCGGCAGCGATATTCCGCCACGATCGCCGGTGAGAAAAAAAATGAACTCCCAGGGGGAAAGAGCATGGAGCCTTGTAGATAACCGTACAGCCGTTTCTAGGATCTCGCGATCGATGGGGGAGGACGTCGCGCTCGAGAATCTCACCCAAGGGGGGGAGGGAAGGGGAAGTTTCTCTGCCATCGGAGGGTTAAAGTGCCTCCGGGAGCGGAAGTGTTCGGGCAATCAGCGGGGCATCCCGTGACCGGACGAAAACATCCTTGAGGCGCACTCTCACAAAAAAGAGAGGAAAAGGATTTTTTTCCTCCTGTCTGGGGAAAGGAAGAGGGTGGAGCAGCCACTAGAGAGAAGTTGAAAGAATTGAACTCGGGTTTTGTCTTGTAAAAGGTGGAGGTGATGAAATCCAAAGGAAGGGGAGCTGTCAAGGCGGGAAGGGAAAATCTGCTCGTCAGCCAGAAAAAAGTAAAAGAGAAAGTCACTGATGGGCCTGAGGTGGAAGGCACCTGAAAGATCCTACACTGCCTGACGCCCTGCGAGTGGTCCAGGACGGTGCAGGCTCGCGAATTGGAAAGGAACCTCCATGAAACAAGAAGAAGGAAAATCCCCCTTTCGGACGTTGCGTGGGGGGAAAGGGGGTGGCGCGGACTCAAGAACCTTGGTAAAACAGACGGGTCGTTTAAGTGGGAGAAAAACGACCGACTATTGGGACAAAGGGATGTTTGAGAAGATTCGGCCTATGAAGCGCGAAAAACCGGGCCGGTCGCCGTGGGAGCTGTGGGAAAGGGCACGGCGCGGGGGGAGGAACAGAGGGCGGGTTGAAATTTTGTGAATGGAAAAGCGGGCAAATCATCTTGGGCACCGGAATGGCGCCATCCCGCAACAGTAAAACATCGGCGCGCAAAGAGCTTTGCAAAAATATTTCCGTACCAGGGGAGGGGGTCTTCCTCAAACTGGACGACTCAATTGAAAAAAAAAGGGGAAACCAATCTGCGCGACCTGGGCAAGGGAGTATTCACAAGTTCCGTCGACCGTCGGAGGAGGGGAATGGGGAGTCAGCTGCGCAATCGATCGTTCATAAAGACCAGGCAGAGGGGAAAGGATGGTCGCAGCGGCGGCTGTATAGTCGAAAACGATGCCGGTGACTCGGAGGGGGGGCTTTGGATTCAGGGGTGGAAGAAAATTAATGCGGAACGCTGGGGGGGAGGTCTTGGAGAAAGAGGGTTAAATTTGCAGCAGGAACATGCGGCACCAGCGGCAAGTCGTAGACGAAGATCCGCTGAGATAGAGATAAGCGCGCTGGGAGTGATTCTTCAGAGAAATCGAAAAAGAGGGAGACCGCGCAATGCTGATGGAGAAAGGAGGAAACATTTCGAAATCTCCCCAAAGTTACCATGGGCGACTGGAAGCGCGGAAGGAGAAGAAGGGCTAACTAATTGGCAATATCCCTCTGCCGAAAAGGGGAAAGAAGGAAAAGGAAAGGAGGTAACGCTGCACGAAACACTTAGAAAGGTCTCCAAGCGGTGATTGCATCTTCGTCCAGTTTGGAAAAAGATCTGCGCGACCGCGTACCAAGGGGAGGAGGATAGCGAAGGGGAAAAAGGGGGATGGAAGACGTGATTGATCTATTCGTCCAAGAAAAAAGGGGATTCTTCGCGAACAAAAGAACGAATGGCTCCGTCATCACCTTGTCAGGTCCTTGATACCAAGGATCGCACTCCCTCGTCCCGCTATCAGAAGGGGGGATGACGACTCCATTCGTACGGTAGGAAAAAGATGTCATACTTTTGTCGCCCTTTATCGAACGAGAAAGGCGCCCATCCACGGAAAAAAAGGGAGGGTTAATTATCGTGAAAGCTGCTACCGCTTGCGGTGTGATGGGGAGAGAAGAAGGGTCGATACTCACCACAACAAACTTAGGCGGTGAAAAGGATGGTCTCCATCAAAAAAACGAGGGGGGAGGTGTCACCCGATTGAAGTGCCAAAGCGGGAAAGGGGGACGTGGAGGGGACCGCATTGATTGACGATGAGCACAATCGGGGAAAAAAGGTGATTTTCAGAGAAAGTCCCGAAGAATGATTCGTCATGCGGAAAAAAACGCCACCTGATTTTCCATATCTCGTTGGGGAAGGGGACATGACAAGGATGGGGGGAAAGAAGACCCGAACATCTAAAAGAATCGTTCTGTGGGAAGACTAACCGAACTTGACGGAATCTCAAGGGCAGATGCGCTTCAAAACGACGAGCAGCAAGGGGAGTGGTCGCTGTCGAGCCGCTATTAAACAATCACGCGCTGGGAAAGAGGAAGATTCACGTGGCGCGGTACAGCATTGCGTCCCTTCCAAGGCTCCCGGTGCGGATATCTCTCACTTCGTCGCAAGAACGTGTTCTCAGCGCGCTTAAAGCCCTTCGCTGTTGGTCTGAGGGACAGAAAAACACGCTTCTCAGGAAAAACAGGGACAGGCCAGCGGCATACGATCGGCGCACTCGG
>Ga0179593_1358875_pt1 | contig 12339 bp, 15 predicted proteins | sample CZODoug2_1_08_16_FD_185931 | JGI IMG/M metagenome (GOLD analysis project Ga0179593, IMG submission 185931) | Vadose zone soil fungal communities from Angelo Coast Range Reserve, California, USA - CZODoug2_1_08_16fungal (PacBio error correction) | ecosystem: Environmental > Terrestrial > Soil >...
GAAGAGAGGAGCAGTCGAGAGGGAGAGGGATAGGGGATCAAGAAGGCCGTACGCGTACAGGGTGCTCCCCTCATTTTAAAGGACAAGTTTGATTGTTGGAAGGGCACAGACAGTTTTGAAAAAGGGCGGGGGAACGACGGATCATCCTGGATATATTCCTCCCAAGAAAGGAAAAATACGAGGAAAAGCACGTACTCGACCAAATACGACTTCTGCGTCTCCGGACGAAAAGAGTTTGAGCTAGCAAAGAAACCAGGGCAAGAAACCGAAACAAAAATAAGGTTCTGGGAGGCAGGGGAGGGTAAGGATTTCAAAGAGAAAAAAGCGTCTGCAGTCAAAAGATGACCATTAGGTTACACAGAAAAACCCCAGGGCAGGGGGAATAGCGACTCAACGCAGAAAGCCTCCGAAGGACCAGGAAGGGAAATGGCAGGACAGATACGCAGCAGGACGTCATGTCCTTACAAGCGAAGAAAGTTGCCGTACGCAAAAAAACGGGGCGAAAAGAAACGGGCCGGAGTGAAAGAAGGGATCCGACGCGGGGAGAAGGAAAAACACCGACGATAAAAAGAAAGGGCCTATCGGGGCAAGGATGACAGTTGCCTGAGTCAGCGCGTCGGTCGACGCGTGGTCACTCAAAGAAGTAAGGGAGTCACAGGGGAAAGGGAGAAAACTTTACACTGGGGGGGGGTCGGAGTATCCCTGGGGGGGGAGCGCGAAGAGAAGGGGTGGAAAACTCCCTGTTATTCGAGGGTTATATGGGGGAGGGGGAAGGTTAAAAAACATGGGATGGGTATCCGGGGAGCGGGGCTTGTGAGGCACTGAACGGAACGTCCTAGGTTTCCCACGGAAAACGCAGCAGAGGCCCGGCCCATTAAGTAAAGTAGAACGTCGTCAGTGGGGAGGAAGACTTTCGAATTGAAAGGCGTCGCTAACGTAATCGTATTAAAGGTGAAAAAAAAATTAAGCCAGAAAAGGCAAGGACTGTCAGGTGGAGAGGGGGGGTCTGTGGCGCGGAAGCTAAAGCAGAAAAAGACACCAGACGGAATGAAAGAGGGCAATGCGGTGGAAACTGTTAGCTGGTCGCAAAATGGGGGGGGGGATTCAGAAGGAGTGGTGAGAAAAAATGTTGAACACCGGGAAGGACTATACAAAGAGTTGTTTGCGGAGGCGTGATTGACGGGGGGGGAATTTGGGGACCTCGCAGGCGAAAAGCAGGCCGTAAGAGGTGCATGTGGCACAACGGGCTGGAGAAGGTCAACGGGGAAATGTGGGGCAGAAGAAACGTCCTATCGCTACGCGAATTTCGATAGCAACAGTCAAACAAAAGGGGAAAGGGGTGGGGGAACGGCCGAGACTTGACCTTTCGACATCATCTGTTATGAAAAATGCTAAACGGGGTGAAAATAACCGGGATGCCGAAATTTGACATGGCGTCCGTCAGGAGGGGTTTCATAACAGGGCTTTTTGTGGATCACCCGCGCCGTAGAGACGCCCGGAGGTGGCATCAGGACGTTACGTGTCCGAGGGTGCGAACGAGGGGGTCTTGAAGACCTCCGAGGATGGAACGATGGAGTCGACTTGGGGAGGCGACGCGTGAGGGGGGCGAGGAGCAACTTTTCTTAACAATCGCCTGGCGATCAAAGCGAACGCGTTCAGAAGCGAAAAACCAACGTCGAAGCATTATAGTGGCCAGGTCACTGAACATCGCTCCGGGGGTGGGACGGGCGAGGGAACTGAGGCCGAGCCATTCGAGTTGGCGAAATGTTGAAGGTAGTAATGGCAAGGTCTTTGTTGCCTGTCGACCAAAAACGAGCCGCTCGTCACGGCAAGAGATAAGGAGGGGAGGAAGCCCGAAAAGAGGCCGGTTCGACCTGCTGGGGAAAAAAGGGACGATCGCGAACGGCGCAAACGCAGTCCTGCGTGCCGGAAGATCCCAGCCTCAAGAGGGAAAGTTGGCGTAGACTTGGAGCCCTGGAAGAGATTGAACGGCGGAAGTCAACCGCGTAAGGAGGGGTCAAGGCGCCAGTGGCCAAATGATTAGTCCCAAAACAAAAAGTACCCGTAATGCAGCCGGGCCGGAGGAAATATCGATCGGAGATACCGGAAGGAACGATCAGGCAAACGCTAGGTGTAAAGGGGGGGGGGTGCGGGGAACGCGCTATCATGGGGGGAAGGGGGGGAGAGAAAAGGATAAACGAGAGGGCGACAGTATAAAATCTTTTTGATCATGTCCGCAGACCGCCTGTGTCAACATAGATCTCACAACAACAAACGAGTGAGAAAGAGGGGGGGAGAGAACAGTCGTCCAAAAAAGAGGAGGACATGATCAAGCGGGGGAGAACGTGCCGGCAAATATCGGTCTTTCCATCAACGTCGAACAATGCGAGCAAGGAGACACCCATCAGCGATTTGCATATGTCAGTTGCAGAGGAGAATCGCAGAACTGCCTACGGCAAGAGAAGGAACTACGGCATCGGCAAATGGGGGGGGAGAACAGGTGAGGTTGGGGAGCGTACTCAAATCATTACACGGAGCAGGAAACAAAAGTGCGCCTCTTTGAAGTCCGCGCGCGAACCCGCTGAAGGGAGAAAGGCTGACGCCAGATTCTCGTCATTGAGCACTTCGAGGAGAAAAGCCCGAAAGGACATCAGAGGTTACGAGGGGCGCGATGGCTGGGGGTCCAAGAGACACATCAACCGATCAAGCGGAGCCGGAGCGATCGGGGCGGGCCGAAATCGCTCAGGGAGCGTGGGGGACGCGTAGCTCAACGGCAAATAGCGTCCAATCGAAAAGCCCAGGAGGGGGGCGCGGCCGCGGTGAGGGAGGACCACCAAAACGCGCAGCGCCAACCTGGACAGCGAGAAATGAGGCGAATAAAGAGAGGAAGAACAACGGCCACCAGGGCGGGGTTGGAAGACAGATTTGACAGGCTCAAGAGACGGACCTCAAGTGGCAGAATCAGCGCCGCCGAATGGAATAAAAGGCTTGGGGGACACACGAGGGGTTCATAAAGGGGAAAACGCGACACAAAAGCAATCAAAAGACTGTGCTGCGTTCTAGTTGAGCAGTGTCTCCAAAAACATCAGGTGAAAATGAAAACAAGAGAATCGCGAGTTTGAAAACGTCGCATCAGGTTGGGATTTGGGAAAAAAACCATTAAGGCAGAAAAAAAAAGAAAGGTGTCGAACAAAGGGGCCAATGACATTGCGTAAACAAAACAAAAACAAAAGGGATCCGACTGTGATATGAAAGAGAACGGGTGGGTATGGAACAGACAACTTTGGTGCCAATTCGACCTTATATCACTTGGGGAACAAACTCAACAAGAAAGAAAAAAAAGAGAGGCCCGGTGGCGAAAGGCGAGGCCCAAACTCAGGAAAAGAAAAAACTTAAAAGAGCCAGGGCCCAAGGGGGGGAAACGGATCCGTCCGGAGAACAAATTTTAGGGAAAACATTCCTATGACAAGAAAAAAATATTGCAGCCAAATGAACCAAATCTCATCCGGTAAAACCCAACATGTCTAGCATTGGGGTTCACGAAATGAAATTGACGGGCTAAACTCACCACGCACTCGAAAATCATTACATAAGTGCTTTCGGACAGGGGTCATCTGGGGGGGAGAAATGGGTACTAAAATAATGAAGAAATTAAAACGACCGAAAGGACCGGAATCAAAACACGCCTGACTGGAAATCTACCTCCGGGGGGGACTTCAAAAGAAACTTCACGAGTGCTTCTAAACAGAAGAGGGAAAATTACTGGGAAGACAATTAACACTAGGCTCTTGAAAAATTGAAACTAAAATCGTAACACGGCAGGGGGGGGGAGGCACGGCTATCAAAAAGGTAAAGAACCTCAGTTGGCAGACGCACGTCAGCCGGTGTCCAAAAGGTTACTTAGAGTGGGAAAAGCGGATGAAACTTTTCCTCGGGGAAGAAGAAAAAAGGGACATGATTGAGGAAATCGGCGGCGACGATCTGCAAGGGGGGGGGGGAAACTTCGAGCGCGAATAGCCCATCCGGACCGGCGAGCTGATTTGAAGAAAACCAAGGGTTCTAGGGTACTGAAACATGAGCCAAGTCGCAGGGAAGATGGCGAAGAAAGGGAAAGGGTCCTGGTGACCATATGACGTATGATGGGAGAGTCACAGTCAAGGCCGTAATGGGGGGGGGGGTTCAGGGGGGCTGGAACTACTACTTTCGATGGGAGTGAACCTGGCAGAGAAGGTCAGTCCCGCGGGACCTCATAGTAAAATCTGGGGACAAGAACTAAATATATTTGGGTGGGGGAAAGGGGAGGAAAGGGGGGGGCAGGGTGGGATGGGTAGAGAGAAACTCGTGGTAGGCAATTCGGAAGACGAACCGAGGTTTACTCCGGTCATTGGGCGGAACGAGTCAGGGGAGTTGAGGGAAGGAATGATGAGACAAACGGGAAAATCGTAAAACCAGGCAGTATTGCAAAAAGAACTGAAAGTACTCTAACAAAGTCCTTACGAGGGCTCCCTTCTTATGCAGAAGGGAAGGGTACGGGTGGTCAAAACTGGAGGGGGGCTATGTTGGTCCGGTTTTGGCAGTCAGGGAACAATCTTGGGTAGGGGGCTCTTCGGCAACAAAAAAGAACAAACGAACTGAGCAAGGAAATTTTCTGGCCGCGAATACGGCGGTGCTTATCCATTTTCTAGGTAGGACAAAAATGGGGGGGCAGGTCAAAGAACACAAGAGTCGCACGAAAAACTATAGGTACCTTGGGGCCGTAGGAACTTGACAAATGGTGTAAAAAAGGACTGACGAGGGGAGTACTGACAACCGCCAAGATGCGGGGAGAAGGGCCTAGGGTGACCTGGAGGGGGGAGGGAATACATACGATGTAGGGCAGGAAGAAGAAAGGGTTGTATGCAGAGTCAGGCAGGCTCCGAAAAAGAGTGGAGGAGACTCAAACGGTAGAGAGGACCGTTGCAGCAACTCTCAGGGTGGTTCTAGTGCACTGGGAAGAGGTGGCCGGGACGCACTGGGGGGGAAAAGAAGAATAGATAAGTGTGGGTACAAGGCCTCGGATCGGCAGGGTTGTCCTGGGTGTTAGCGCTTTCTTCCCATGCTGGTAAAAAGGAAAGGCGCGGGGGGAAGCACAGGGACAGGAGACGAAAGACGGAAATTCAAGTCGAATTTTCTACCCTAAGGGCAAGGGCGCGGAACCTAATGATTGGGGGGGGGGGCGCAGCAAACAGAGGCGGATTCCAAGCCGTCAGGGATTCCTGTTTGAAGGTCATAAAAGCCTGTGATCAAGGCTTGAGTAAAGGTGAAGGGCAACAAAAATTCTGAACAAGAAGATCGGGTAGCCAAGGTTCTTTAATGGTCGGAGGGGAAAAAGCCTCTGGGAAGCAGCGGCCTTGGCAGTGGAGGAAGAAAAAGGGAGGAAGAAGGGGGGGGAATCTTCACTGGAAAGTCACATCAAATTTACTGGTGACGGGTACTCACTGAGAAAAAAAAAGAAAATGGAACGGCGAGCAGACTCTCATGGGGAAATACCGGTTTGGGAAGGACGTTGAAGGAAAGGGAAAGGAAGAGATGTAGTTCAATGGGGGGGACAGTAGGTCAGCACCTAGTACGATAATTCTTTTTGCAAGGTGTGGGAGAAGGAGGAGGGAAGCTGCTCATAGGCCTGGCCCTGGGGCGTGCGTTCACCCGGGGGACCTCAAGAAAGGACCAGAAAAGCCGACATACGAGTAGTGACGGAATCACCTACGGAATGACTGACAAAAAAGGAGTCAAGTCACCGGGGGGGAGCGCTCAAGGGGTCCCTGGGAAGTCGAAAAATGTTGTCTTGATAGGGACGGGAAGTAGTGGGGGGGGGAGGGGTGGGGAGATTAAGTGAGGAGGGGGGGGTAGGTAGTAGGGGAATGTGCCGCAAAAAGGATGATTACCGTAAACCGGAACTAACTTCATCGTCAACATACACACAATGCTGATCCAAAAGAGGGGCCAGAGGTCCGTTTGGACACTCATCGGGTCTAGCAGGGATGTAAATGACTCCCAACAGGGAGGGGCATCCCGAATCAGGGGAGGGGCTGAGGAGAAAAGTATTTTTGGCTCTCAGGGTCCTTCTTCGTAAAAAAGAATTGTGAAGGGTCTTACTGAGGAATTGGCGGCGCAACAAAAGGGAAGAGGGCGTTTAAAAGGGGCAAACGCACGGGCGATAGCCTCAGGGGGGGGACGCGGGAAGGGCTGAAGCTTCCCTCTCAAGGGGGAAAATTAACTACTACTCTCACCAGCTGGCACGCCTCACGGATCACAGGGAGGATGACTTCATCTGGAAGGAATGAAAAAACCAGGGCAACTGTTAGAGAGACATCAAAGAACGGGGGTGGAAGCAAGGAGGCGGTCGGCCGTCTCTGCTGGGCTGGGCAAGCATTTTTTCCGTGGAAGCACAACGCTTGTTAAAAAGAAAAATTTTCAGAAACACAGGATTGCAAAACGGCGCGATTGCGAACTCGAAGAACGCCTAAATCGGAAGAACTGGATGAAAGATAAGAGGGAGCCCCGACCGAAAGGTAACCACTTGCTGACACATGGAGAGACAAGGAGGAAATAAGTTCGTGATCAAGAAAAACTCCGCCAGTTGAAAAAAAAAAAACGTGCCCGCGAGAGGGGCGAGAACGATTACAATCCAAGAAGAGCCGCACGAGGGGGAAAAGAGCGTTAAAAACAGACGAAGAAGAAAATGTCCACAGGGAGGGGCGAGAATAAATTTCTTGGAGCGAAGGGGCCTTAGATAAATAAGGAACCTTTCCGCTTTCCGAACGAAGTGGGAAATCCGATGCTATCAGGCGGTTGTAGAGCAAAAAAAGAAAGCGGAAATAACCAAGTCTGAAATTTGCGAATAAAAGGGATAGTGAAAAATCGTGCAAGCGCCATTTGAGAGCTCGTGCCTCCGTGTGGATGGTCGAGGTTTGTCTAATGACAGGAAGGAAGATTACTAACGAAAGCGAGCCAGGGGAACACGTGGTCGGGAGCCAGAGACGACGTTTTGAAGGTATACCCTCATGGGGTCTTGAGAGGGGGGTGGTTGTGAAAGGGACCAAGCAGGGCGGTGTCGACGTAAGACGCTATCAGTGAAACGGGGAACACAAGGCAAAGCTTTCGGGGAGGACACGGCCCGAGAAATCATAACTTGAACGCCAAGAAGGTGAAAGGGGCCAATTGAGTAAAGAAGTCAAACGAAACAAGGGGGAGGGGGCCCAGGAGTATCTGAACGCGACAAAAAAGGAGAGACTAGACAGCGGGTCTTCGGTGAAAAGGAGGGTTAGGGAAGGGAAGCAGGGAAGAAGGAGAGGTCCCAAGAGGGTTTGAACCGGTTAAAAACGACAAAAAAAAAAGCCAAAAGAACTAGAGAGTCGTGGGATGGAGAAGTGGATTGCAAAGAAGGGCGGGGGGGTTAGAAAGGGGGGGGGGATAGGGGTAGATCAGGTAAAGATTGTTCGCTAGAGGACGTCTCACCGGGAGTGAAGAAGAGGAAGCTCAAACCAACCTTATTATGAGGAAAAGAAGGGGTCGATCGGAACAAGTGCTATGCTAAATGCGACCCCGTGCAGATAGGAAACCTCTCAAAGGGAGAACTTAGGGTCCAACTACAATTGCGAAAGAAGATCATAGCGCAAAGGGAGTTTTTGTTAACATGAACAACACTTGGACAAGAAAGCGTGAAACAACAAGCGTAAAGCAGGAAGGACAGCCGTGGACAATAGAACGAATGGGAAAGGAGCAGGGGCTTCTCCGTAAAAAGGAAGCGGAGGGAAGTTGGGCCGGGGGTATTACGAAAGGGAACCCGGAACGCAACGGCGTCGTCAGGAAAGAGGGATCTGCGACGGTCTAAAGGGGGGAAGAAAAGCTGCCGTTCATGGGGAACCTGGACGAAGGGGGATTCGGTCGAGGGGAAAAAGGCAATCGGGGAAATTGTTCGAAATCAGAAGAGCCCCAATAACGTAAAAGGGTCCACAGGAGTCTCCTCAACACCTTGAGATCGAAAACGGTCCGGGGAAGCGATCGGAAGGGGGGAACATCATCGCCTTAAACGGAATGGGAAAACAAGAAAATCAAAAAGGGCGGAAAGAAATACGATTCTGGGGGAAAGATCTGGTCCGGGAAAGATGACGTTTTAGAGAAAGATCTACGGGGGAGTATTGTGAGGGCAAACACGGGAAGTTGAAAAAGCGGTGAAAAAAAGATGGGGACCGGGTTCAACAATACGGAGGAGAGCGAGGTGGGCATCTTGGATATATCGGGAAGAGAAAGTCGGTGCCGCGGGACGGAGCCTAAGAGGGGAAACATAAAGAAGGAGGAAGGAAGAGACAAGACTGGAGAGGAAAGGAGAGAGAGCGCAGGGGGCAATTTCTTTTAAAGCAGGGGGGGGGTTGTATGAAAGAAGAAACCCTGCAGTTGGTACGTAGCCGGACATCGTGAAGGGGAGGGTTTCAGATCGTCGCATGAGGAGGTAAGGTTCATCAAACCATATGGGCGGCAAAGCGGAGTAATATTTCTGCGAGAAGAGAGATTGAAGGCGTTGTGCAGTGGAATGGAGGAAAAAGAGCTTGATAACGTCCCATCTTCAGAAAGGGGGAAGGACTATAGCCGCTACTGCTGAAAGGGGAACATGTCGCTCTAAAATGCAAGAAGGGAGAGTTAATAAGAAGTCATGGGAAAAGGGGGCAGCAAAAGGGGATCCCGGTGAGACGAGAAGTGTTGGTCTGGGGCCGTCACGAGGGCAGATTCGCGAAAGGGGAGACAAAATCGCCCCCCGCGTGGGGGGGAACCTCATCCAAGGGCCGCGATAAAGAAACAGGGAGAAAGTCGGAAGCATTCCTGCCAGCAGAAAGGGAGGAGAAAAAAAAGGGCTTTCTCCGACCGCCGTCAGGGAGTGGGGGGTTAGAAAAAGCAAGGGGGGAGTAAATGGAAAAAAACGAAGGAAGAATAAATGAGAGAAGTGGTTCCAAGTAAAGCGAAGGGGTGCAGCCATTTGGTAGAGTGGGAGAGATCTGAATGGAAAGTCTATATGTTCTAATACGTCCAAAAGAAGAAAGAAAAACAGCCAAAGAAGATTCCGGGTAGGTAATAGGGTTGAAGGGAAGTAAAGGGGCTTAAGTGTTTGCAGGAAGTTCAAAGGTAGTTGCATGGAAGGGTACACAGAAAATCAGATGTCAGAGGGCGGGCCCAGGGCGCGAAAAGAGGCGTTCCGAAAGAGAAACGGGGGAGTATAAAAAACGCTATTCCAAGGATAAAAAAAAACATGCAACAAGAAGGAAACTAGGTTTAGAGGACCAGTAAATTGCAGGGGGGGAAAGAAGCGATTTTTACTGACTTGGACTGAAAAGTATCAAAAAAATTACGCGAGTCGGCAGAGGAGGGGGCAAGTTGCCTGGGGGTGGGCTTAGAGTACTACATAAAATGCGCGGGTACGATCGCGTGGAAAAACGAAGGAGGCCATAAGAACGGCCGGGAGGAAAGAGTAGCAGCAAATCAAAAATAGGCGAAATTACATAAAAACGAGGGGGTCTCAACGCGTCGGGTGTCGAAGGGGGTGGCCAGTCAAGCTGATCACGAGATCAGAAGTCGCCAAGGATGAAGCAGACCAAGGAAAGAAAGGGGATTGCGCGCCGAGGTTTGGTAGGCCGAACCACAAAAAAAGGAAGGCACGGGAAAAAGGGTGAATAGGGGAGAACGGACGACGTAAGTTCAGATCGGGGGGATTCTGCTCCCTGGTCGAACCACACGACTGACGGAAAGAAAAACAATGTTGTCAGACGGGGCGATGCACTAAAACCAAATCAAGGAAACCGATCAATGCATGGTAGAAGGTAGAATAGTGGGGAAACCAAACGGGGGTAAATAATGCCGGCAAATTCACCCCTGTGGGCAATGGGGTCGGACAACGGTCCTAAGGTGTCTTTCTACAGCCGGCTCGCATGGCTTGATGGGACATAATCAGTACAACTTCGTGGGTCCAAGAACATTAAGGACACGCAGGACATCACCTATTGAAGGATAACCGCATTCCTAAGTTGGGAGCAGGAAATACCTAACCGTGTACGAGTCTGGAAAAACATCTGGAAGGCTAGAAGTAAGGGACTTCTGGGCGGAGTGGACGCAGATGGTTTCTGATTTACCAAGGTCCGCCAGAAAAAAGGGAGCGATGAGAAGGAACAGCAGTGAGCAAAGAAAAAAAAAAGGTCTTAGCGCCTGGGGGGGGGAGTGTTTGCGCAATGTGGGGGTGGTCAGGACAAAGCAGTCCCGGAGAACCGGGAAACCAAGAACACGAAAGTAAAAAAAAAAAAAAAAGTCAACCCCGCCAGAAGAATTGAGCCGAGTGCCGGAACTGGGGGAGACTACACGTCAGTTTAAAGGCAGAGGGTGGCGGGCAGAGAATTCATGGAAATCAGTAGCACCATGAAAATGACTACGGGCACGAAAAAACCGGGGATCGGAGGGAAAACAGAAAGCGCTCAAGTCCCTTGACGAAACAATAAGGGGTTGGGGCGAAACATAAAACCGCAAACTCCAAGGGGGCAAAACTAGACTTGTAAACAGTGGGTGACGATGAAAAGGGACAAAAGCTCCAATCGAGTGACAAGCCTTGATCGCCATCTGAAAAGTAATGTCAGGAAAAAACCAAACCAAAAAGGACTGATCGCTTATCTCGACATCTAAGAAGGAGGAACCCGGGGGTGGTATTGCTTCGCAAAGAGCGAAAAGAGGAAGGGGACATGGATAACACAGCTAGAAAGAAGTAGGGGGGAAGAGCAGGAGGGACCGAGATTCTCTGGGACTAGAGGAAATGGCAAAAAAAAAAACCCGTCCGATCGAGACGCAGAGCACCCTCATTGGCCGAGTGGAACGGGGGAATGTCCGGGTAATTAGCTCTTAAAGAAGTCACGGGGAATGAAAGTGAGAGTCGGGAAAATGGAGTAATGAGGGGCCCTTTTGCGGCGAAGGGATGCGTGGCAGGTTATTCGAGTGGATGGGGCGGAGTGAACATGTAAAGCAATACTTTAGCACGGAAGACGACTCCAATAGTTTAAAAGTACAAATTAAGGAGGAGGGGCCGGACCAGGGAGACGACGGTGTCCGTCGCGGGTGCGGCAAATTTCAACAGGGGAGCGTGACGGGAATCGGGGAAGTAACTCTTCAAGATGAAAGAACTGGGCGAGAAAAAAGAAGCGAGGGAAAAAGGGAGGTTGGGGGGGATGGGTGATAGGGTGCATCTCAATACGGCGTCGACCCATTCTCACTGAGGTTCAAGAGGAAGATTTGGAGAAGGGCTTCAATCTGGATCTTGCGAAAAAATTGGATCGGATAGGGACACAATTTGGGCGGGGACGGAGTTAAGGGAGGGTTGAACGCCGTGATCCGCATCTAGGGAGGAAACTTCTTTTCCAACCGGAATGGAAAAAGTTCCCCTGGGAAAAGTTGGGTGTAGCGCAAGACCACCTTGCCTGAAAACAAAGGGATGGGGCATAGCACGGCACTGTAGAAGGGGTGTAAACGAATGCGAAGGGGCCCTGAGGCGGAGCAAGTGATTCTTTCACAGAAAATAAACCTGATGAAAAAAGGCAGGGGGGACAGTCTTGTAGAGGTCATTCACGAAGGGGACTGTTTGGGGGATGACAACCAAAGCAAGTAGAAAAGAAAAAGGAAGGTTTTGGATGCATCGGTTAGGGGGGCATGGGATGAACCCACTATGGAGGGAAAAATATTTATTAGTAGATGGCTGACGGAATTGAAAAACGGGTCGGGCGCTTGGGACACTGGAGGGAAAAATGCCGGGATCAAGGCCGGCGGACCTTTAAAAATCGTCTAATCTGGGGGGGGAGCTGTACAACTGCCATCTCGAGAACGCGCACTTAACAGCCCTTAAAAAGGATTAATAGAACCAAGTCTTTGCCCTGGAGGAAGGGAGGAAAAAAATACGCTTAGGCCAGCGGATCGTCGTCACGCAGCAAAACAACTGAAGATGTATCGCCTCTTTTAACCCATTGTAGCGCAGGATTTCCGGCGTGGGAGAAAGAATGCCACGAAAGGGAAGGTTTTAAAGGGGGGAGAAAGGTAGCACTGAGCGCGCGTGACCACGGAGCGTTACAGGAATGATGAAACAACACACTTAAGTAGGGGGCAAGGCCGGAGGGAAAGGAGGGACTGTTCTCAGGAGGAGATACTTAATAACCGCGGAAAGCAAAATGAAAAGAGGGAAAAAAATCGAAGGGGAAGACCGTCGTCACAGAAGAGAAGAGCTGAATACCTGATATGGGCAGAAAAAGGGCGTGCTGTAAAATGGTCACCGACGTTTCG
>Ga0179593_1394996_pt1 | contig 12339 bp, 12 predicted proteins | sample CZODoug2_1_08_16_FD_185931 | JGI IMG/M metagenome (GOLD analysis project Ga0179593, IMG submission 185931) | Vadose zone soil fungal communities from Angelo Coast Range Reserve, California, USA - CZODoug2_1_08_16fungal (PacBio error correction) | ecosystem: Environmental > Terrestrial > Soil >...
AAATCGTCTGGGAGTCGAGAAAAAAGAAAAAAGTCCGAAAAGTACCTTAGCCAGGGGTTAGGGCGGATTCAACTGACGGGGGAAAGGCTCCTAAATATCAGATAACATCTCCTTTGAGAAAGGATTGAGCCTCAGATAGTACTTATCCAGGGCACCTTAATGGGTGAACAAGAGAAAAAGAAAGTACAAAAGGAAGAAGACTCTCCAGAAGGCGATTATCTCAGATGAGTGGTTAGCACGATGAAAAAAGGAAAAAATGCGGTCAAGATGAAGCCGAACTTTAGATGGCCTCGAAGGGAATGGCAAAGTTCAAAGATGGGAAGCGGGTTCTTGCAAAAGGTTCGATTTACCCGGCGAGCCAGCCATACTGTGCGCACCACGTGTTCACACGGCAACAAAGCGATTAAGCCTCCTCATGAGTAGGGGCCCTGCCCGGCGTCAAAAAATCAGAAATTTCAAAAAAGAGGTGGATGAGGGCGGAGTCGGCCTATGTCCCTAAGACCGACGCTAAAAGATATGTAGAGTCAGCCCAAAGCACGGAATTTTTCATTGAAGGCCTGAGGAGTCTAAGATATGTTTAAACCTATTAATATAGAGGGAAGGGGGGTCTAAAAAAAAGTTAATCGAAAAAGAAATTTTAAGGGGAACATTCCTTCCGCTGGGGCTTTAGGCACTCGGGATAAACACAACACGGACAGAAAAGCACATCGTGAAATTTCCCCACATAATTGACTGCGGGGGGAAAAGCGCTAAAGATGACAAAAACTCTGGGGGGGGGGGAAAGAGGAGTTTTCCCGAAGAGGCAAACATTAGCAAGATAAATCTTGGAGCAAAGAACAAGGATAGAAGCGGATCAAAAAGGGAGTAAAGGCTCAGGAGTGTTCTTCGCTCAGGGGAAAAAGCTGTAAGCAATCGAGGAGGGAATCTCTCCAATGCAATGCAACATCCGTCCTGGCGAGGGAGGGAGGACGGAGAAAATGACACGTCAGTAAGAAAATAAAATGGGGGGGTAGTAAAAAGACTTAATCGTCTAGTGGGTGAACAAGAAACAGAAGTTCCAACTTCAGGATCTCTTCAACCTCGGCACGAACAGGTCACCGGCCGACGCAAACCTAAGCACGAGTGTTGCGTGGGTGGGAGCAGAAAGGTGACCCAGACCACCGCAACGGAATACGCGTCCATCCTCTGGTGCCGAATCCGCTCTTCGAAGAATACACCTCCACACAATGCCGCGACAACCTTTAAAAGGTGCAACGCCTCTCCAAAAAAGGTTAAGAATACTGCAGATCGGATTTGATTCAAAGGGCAGGAGCACGACGAAAGCAGAAATTCCCCTCAAGAAGAGGCGTCTTCTCAGATGTGAAGACAGGCCCGGAATGGTAAACAAGACGTCGCTGACAAAACTCTGAGCCTCAACATAGAAGTGATCCGTAAACCTGGGTGGAAGGAAAAAAGATCTCGGAGAAGAGAAGGCATTCCGGTGACCTTCAACATGATGCCACCAATCAGACCCCCAAGAGACAACAGAAATCGCAGAGCGCTTTCTCAGTTTGTCACAAAAGACCAAAAGACGAAAGGCAATGGAATAAAAAGGGGAGTGCGGGGGAAGTTCTCTGAATACATTCAAATCCGTTAGTCCAGAAACCTCACAAATGAAACCTATGGAACGTGACCTCATAGGGGTAGGGTCTTTTGCAATTCAGATAATTAAGAAAGGTTCTTTGAAAGGGAGGTAGGAGCCAAGCAAGCAGGCTTGCATGAGGTGGACGTAGTGAGGGGGAAGGAGGGCTCCGAACTTCATATTTAAAAATCATTTTGGGGGACCATCGAATCCGCACAACTATGAGCGGACGAGACGGGATTGAAGCAGTGAAAAACTCTGGGTCCAAAGGGAAATTGAGAGAGCTGAGCGGCGAAAGGGGAGGCTGTTTGTGACAAGACGGAGAGAAAGGGTCGCATCTGGTATGAGTCGAAGGGTGATCTAGCCGGAGCGAGGATGCGTAAAGAAGAGTGGAGTGTATGGCCAAAATGCGGCTGTGGGGGGGGAAAGGGGAATATGGTAGATCCACGAAGGGAGGAGAAGCACGAGAGGAGGATAGGAGAGTCCCCAGCTTGCGCAATCGTCGGGTGTTGAGAGTGCGGCATGATGCGCGATTACGGAACTGCAGTGTGTACGGCCAATAAAAGGAAAGGGCTCTTTTCGACAACGAGCCCCCGGTATGTTCGAGGGGAAAAAAGGAGTGCACCCATCAACTCATATGATGTTCGCCCTATCAAGAGTGAAAATAAGAGCAGGAGCCACGATGGCCTCGTGCCGGAAGGAAAGCAGAATAGAGATAACAAAATGGAGGAAAGAAGGCTCCTTCAGGGACCCGAGCACTCCTCTTTATGCTGACTGCACGAGCCCGTACCAGCCAGAACAGTCATAGGTGGAGATCTAATTCAAACTCTGGACGAGCATTACACGGGCTCAAAATCAGCTCGAGAACAGATCCATTAGGTCAGCCGCCTCAGGGAGAAAGATTTTTCGAGATTAAGGGGGAAGGGCACACTGAGGAATCCAAGAAGAAGGTTAACCTAAGCGCAAACGCAAGGCCCGCGGAGCCAAGAAAAAAGATTTGTTGGGGCTAACGCAGATTGGGAAAAACCAGGGGGAGGAGGAGAACGTCTTTTAGCAAGCGGAGAGGAGGGAATAGTTCTCAGAAGGGACTCACTCTTCTACGATCAAGGCCTAACGAGAGCGTCACAGAACAACAGGCCACTCACAGGTAAAACTAAACGAGGAAGAAACTCCTTTGGAAAAAAAAGAGACCATCGTCCTACAAAGCACGCTCAATTGACCATGAGCCGGAACGAAGGGGGCTGACATCAAACTCCTACGTATCGGGGCTGGAAGTCACTGAGTCAACAAAAAAAATAGAAAGTGGGTGGATCATAGATTCCTTTACGGCTGCCGACTTCCCCTAAAGGAAAAGATACATGAAAGAACTGTTGCTTGATCAAAGCTCCTATCGAACCGAATATTAAATTTGGGGGACAAGAAACCAGACCCTTTCTGCATGCAAAGTTCGAAGAAGGTCTTGGGGGGGCGGAGTGATCCGCGGAGTTCAGATTATAAAAACCCCGCAATTCTCGGGATCAGGCAAGGAGGGGTCTGATAACGAAATCCGTAGAAAGCAGGCAGGAGGTCAGTCTCGGAGAACGATTTTTCTAGGTGGGCCATAGTGTGGACTCACTGGCCATATTCCGTGCGGGAATATAATCAGGGAAAAAAACCAAGTGGGCCGAAAACACCATTTAATTTTCGCAGTAGTTGTAGCGCCGTCGGCATGGTGAAGAGATTCAAAGTCTCCAAGGAACTAAAACGTCGAACTCTGCTTTGTGCGAGGGAATCGAAGTTACAGTTAAGGGGGGTGGATGGGGAATCAAATCCGATGAGAAGCCTCGGATGGTACGGGTCTGCTAGGAAAATCCATACAGGTTGCTCGCATTGGATGTTTGGGGGGGGTATGCTTCGAAATATTAAAAGCACCAGAGGGCTGGATCGCGGCACGGAAGGAGGGGAAAAACTCTTAAACGAAAACTCTATGAGAATCATGCCTCAGGTGAAGGGGGGGTAAACGAGTATTCTAGACACGGAGGCGGAACTAAAAACTGTTGCGGCATCCAAAATGGGGAAAAACTTCCTTGGTTGTAAGGTACCCTCGTCAAAAATCTATCGAAGGGAACAAAGTGGGGAACATACTGCTAATGGACGGTAATGTTTTGCAGTGCCTTCAGGAAATAAGGACAAGCGTAAACAGGGTTTAAAACTGGGAGCAGAAAAGAAACAATCGAACGGGGAAAGCGATGAAGAAACGAGCCAAAGGCGGCGGTTCATCAAATGGGGGAAATAGGGGATCACTTCGTAAAGGCGCAAAGGTTGGAGGAGAGAGAATCAAAATGACAACTATTTCCAACGAAGGTCAAGGAGGTGAGCACGGACCCGCGTAAACGTAGGGGGGTGGATGGAACAAGAAATAAGATTGAAGGCGTCTGTGTTGGCCCGTCCCTCCCGGAACAGCCAAAATGAAAGGAGGTGACAAGGTGGTTAAAGATTGCGGGGGGGGTGATGGGGAAGATCCGGGGGGGAGACTAGGAAGAGCAGATGTGCTCGGAAAACATAGTTCACGCCGGAATGGAAAGACGCATGTGGGGATGACGCTACAGCGGGTATCGCGCGGGGCGTGAGACGCACGACGGACAAAACCAATTCTTGGGTAAAATGGCTAAGAGGTTGACGGGCCAGGGGGGGGGGGAAGGTCTTCAAAAGACCTGGCCTGTTAGACGGAAGCAACGGGGGACGGGTTTGCTGGGTGAAAAAAGGTGGTACCACAGGTCCCGTGGATTCCTATCCGGCGGCCAGCGTAAAGTGGTCGGAGACCGGCATCGTCCTCGGAGGAAAGGGACGAAAGGAGCTGACCAAGATTCTCATTTTACAGATTGAACCGCATTTGAACTCATCGCGAAATCTGCTAAAAGAACTAATGGGGGAAGAGAGTCTCTGGGGGGACGCCTGAGAAGCAGGGGAGTCAGGAAAGGGGGGAAGGAAGCTATGTTTCAAAAGACGGGATAGGGAAATAGAGCCATGAACGCAATTAGCATTGGACACATCAGTGGGGGAGCGCTATTTGTGACAGGGATGGGAGAGGACTAATCCTATTTAAGCCGAAAAAAACGGCCCATTCTGGCAGGAAATCGTCAGCGTGGAGACGGCCCAACGATGATGAGTCGATGGGAGTAGAAATCTCGCACAAAAAAAGTAGGAGGGAAAAATATATCCCCCCTCTCCTAAGGGAAAAAAAATGGTCGGAGAGCGACGATTTCCAGAACGGACCGGGATGTTAAATGGCGGGGCGGCACTTCAAAGAGTGAATGGGAGAAAAAGAAATCCCTCCTTAAATATCCTCAATCAGGCTCAAGCAACTGCAGTCATCGGGGATTACAGGAGAAAAAGGGGATCATTAAGTGACAGCGCAAAAAAAGAAAAAAAAAAAACGAAAGAATAAATGGGAACACTCAAGAAGGTGCAAAAAGGGGGGAAAAGTCGGCAAATAGATCGACAATCGGCAAGGATATCATGCGACGGGTGAGATTCCAAAAAACTTCAGTGAGAGGGGAAGTCCTTTTAAATGTCCACGACGTTCATGTCCCGAAGCCACGAGGGGGAGGCGCTCATGGGTCATTAAGACGGGCGAGAAATCACACTTGCTGGGGAGAGAGCCAAAATGGGTGCACCATCAAAAAGCGCGTGCGGCCGGAGATCAGGGAAAAAGGATCGCCCGCAGGAGGAAACCTCTTAGACATTTCTACAAAAAGATTGGAGGATGCGAGGGGAGGACTATGTACTCAGCCGCAGAGGCCCCCTATAATGTAGCGTTCATTCCCTGCGGAGGTCCATAGGGCGTGTTCGGTATAGGTTTGCAGCAGAGGAAATAGCCCTCTGATAGGGGAGAAAAACGGGATCCGCAACGCACTATTTAGGTGGACGGTCCTTCCTTCGGCTGTGGGCTGGGAGCACCCAAAGGACGCATATAGGAGGACGCAATCATGCCACAGTTGTCGCCTTGGCTACCTGGCGATCGGTTGGGAGGGTAGTTGTTTCAGCAACAGCGGGGAAAAAAAAGCAAAAATCTTGATCGAAGAAGTCCCTACGACCAGACTTGAGCAAAAGCCCTAAACCAAAGAAAGAAGGGAGTCAGAGCGGGAAAAGGGGCGCGATTTTTTAGCACTATCTGAGAGGGCGGTTTTAATCTACGCGGCAATGGGAAAAAAAGGATACTACACTTCAAAGGAGTCGTATGTTTCTGACCACAAGGCAGAAGGACACGGGTAACGATGAGGAAGATGTAGTCAAAAGACTGGAGCTCAGGTTTGCCGACAAAAAAATCGGAGAGTTCCGCCCTTCCTAAGAGGAAGGTCAACTCTTCGGGACAATCTCACGGCCGGCGCGATGATGGCGGCATAGTAGGGGGTTTGACGGTGGATAGTAACGCGAACGTTTCAAAACCAGGGAAAGGGCGCCGATAAGAGCCCAGAACGATGTGGCTCATCCCGCGTCGACCATACACCGGAAAAAAGGCCAATGAAGGGAAAACACTGTCAAGGGTGTGCCGAGCCCCAAAAGGAAAAAATACCCTCGAAAAAGGATTGGGATTCATACACCTAGCGAAACGAAATGAATTCCAGCGAAAAGCAGGCTCAGAGCAAATATTTGGGGGATTGCCGAATCGAGTAAAAACAAAGAAAAAGAAAACGGGAGGAGACAACTACGCTGCTTAACCTAATCTCTATCCGTTAAAACCTGGGTTTTCGCACATTCTTCATTCATCAGCACGGCAAGATAATAAGGGACATGCGTAAAAACACGGAGCAACCAAAGGAAAAACAAAGGGATCCATCGGAGAAGCTCCTAATTAGCCGGCTTGGAAAGAAAAAACTACCAAGACTTTGATTCCTGGAATTCACCGGAGGGGACTTGCGGGGTGTGGTTGCTCCTTCATACTGCAAATCCGAGATACGAGAAAACTGACTCCGACGAAGGCTCATTTAACTTGCACTGTCAAAGAACTTAAGTCGATAGAGAGGGAAGCTCAAGCAAGAAAGCGGAATGGAAGGGGGGGGGGGGCCGTCGTTGGGGGAGGGTTCCAACGCAATAATTATACCAATAACATGAGGACCATCGAAATCCACCACTGCCCTTGAGGCGTAAAAGAAGAGAAGCGCGTTCCGGCGCTTGGGTAGTAAAGTGAGCGTTCTGGTCTTATGCGCGATTGCTTCTACGGGGGTGCCAAATCGACAGAGGGTCACCCAGGGGGATGATTTCAACGGGGGGATGTGGTAGGAGTGAGCTCCTAAAAAGAAATGGAACTATCTCACGATTTCAACGTCCAAATGCTAGGGCCGAAGCAGCGAGTGAAACACGACGGGAGACAAATAATCACTTGGTAGGACAGAGGGTCAAAAATAAAAAAAAAAAAAAAAAAAAAAAAAAAAAAAGAAGGAGAAAAAGAAAAAAAAAAAAAAAAAAAAAACAAACAAAAAAAAAAAAAAACAAAAAAAAAAACAAAAAAAAAAACAAAAAAAAAAAAAAAAAAAACAAATAAAGAGAAAAAAAAAAAAAAACCAACAACAAAAAAAAAAAACAAAAAAAAAAAAAAACAAAAAAACACAAAAAAAAAAAAAAAAAAAAAAAAAATGAAAAAAAAAAGAGGTACTGTTTGCGGTTGGGTCGCACTTCTTCCCTTGCGATGCATGCAGTGTGTAAAATCAGGGAAAACTCTTTGAGAGATTAAAACCATCCTGGGTCTGTTCGGAGGAGAAAGGAAAAATTTCTTGACTAGACCAGAGAAAGGCTCGAAAAATCTTTGAATCTCCTTTCAAGGGGAATCGTGCATAAACCCCTTGGACTGGTTCCGGAAGGAGCGAAACTCTCTAGCAACAACAAAAAAGGAATAAAGATGAGCTCCTTCCGTAAAAACGAGGGAAAGCTGGAACCTTGCTCTTATGAGGGCAGGCAGAAGGAAAGGGAGCCAACTAACCTCAGGGGGGGCGAGCGAAGGGCTGTACTCATACCGATCCCGATTGAAGCTACAGATCAGGAGTGGCTCGCCCGCGGACGGAAGCGCCTTGCAGCGCGGAGATTCGGGGGGGAAATAACAAGGCAGTCCGCATCCCGAATGAACTCCAAGCGAAAAGGACGCAAAAAAGAGGGACGCCATGTTCTAGACGATGTATAACTCCTCGTGATGCGGTCAAAGGTCGGGGAGATAATACGAGAGGTCTGGCAATGGAAATACAGGAAAAGAAGAGGGACATCGCTCTCGGTTTCATACGAAAAGCCTCGGCGAGCCGCTCACCTCAAAGGGTACCACCATACAAGCCATAAAAAGGAGATAGAGGATGGGACGGGGGGGGGGAGGGAAAAGTGGGGTAGTAGGCTAGGCGGGGTGGGGAAAAACATATGAGAGGGGGGTTCGGGACTGGCGTATGAGGTTAGGGGGGGAAGGAATAAATGAGGGGGGGCGAATCAGCAGGGGTCCTACAGAGAAGAAGGGCACACTCATTAATAAAGAGGAGCGAAAAATTTACTAACAACGCTCAAGGAAAGCCGCGTTCGTCTGACGCCGAATGGCAGAGCTTTGGGGAGGGTTGAAAAGGGTCAACGCCAGGCAAAGGGATGTGGAGATGGGGGCAGGGCGGAGGAAAGAAGGAAAAGAAAAAACCTCATTAAAGCAAGTGCAGGTGAACTTCGATCCTATCTAAACTAATCAGTAGATGAAGTGCAAGACCCAAAACTGACGGCAGGTGCAGGGGAATCTGTCCAGTGGGGGGGCATAAGGCCGCCGTGTGCATGTAAAAGGGGAGATACGAAAAAAAACCCATTCTCCGTGATGAACATCATTCGTGGGCGTCTTCTACAAAAAGCCGGAGAAGCGCAAACGGCGAGTTCAGAATCAACAAGGGTGATCGTGGTGAGGCAATGGGGCGAAAGTCCATAAACAGGGGAGGAATAACTGTTAACAAAGTTTTACTTAACCCGAAGATGGGAGGGACGAGAGGAAGGGTTGTCGAAAGCAGGGGGGGTGAGCGAGTCCGAAGTCTGAACAGAGAAAGCGAGGAAAGAGCTTGCACGGAGTCGGAGGGAGGCTTTCTTACAGGGGTCATTGCAGCAAAAGAGCGTCCTCTGGTAAACGGTTTGGCGTAATTGGCAACCTGGAAGGAGACGGGGGGGAAAAGCGATGGTGGGGGTGCGCGACGCCGGGGGGGGGAGGAGAACCAAAAAAGGCGCTGGATCTCCGCTTCCTTTTTCTGGGGGGGGACACGTATCGCTACACGAAAAGCGATGCCCTCCCATCAGGTTTTGTGGAAACGGCAAGATGGGTGGGTCCCGCCAGCGGGGGGAGGAGCTCAGGGGGAAGGAAAAACTCAGGGGGTCTGGCGGCTCAAAAGAGCCCTCTTCCGTCCTGGTTGACTACAAGACAGGCGCGAGAGAAGAGGAAAAAAGGTGGCAAAAATACAAAAAGGAGAGAAAAAGAAAAGGGTTGGCGATGGAAGGGGAGAATGAACCTCCGGGGCGGTAAGATTTAACCGCGAAAATAAGCCAACGACTTTAAACGAGCGGAAGAAAAGGATGAAGCAACAGGAGGGACGTGCTCGATCGGTCGTAGGCTGCCGTCAACCGATTTGGGGGGAGGAGAGAAGAGGAAAAAATACTTTCAAGTTACCACCGTGTGGTCCCGGAACCGCGAAATTATTTGGGTTTCAAATTAGAAGAAAGAAGATTAGCGAAGGGGGGGTGGCTAAAAAGCACGCAACTCAATCGAAGGAAGGAGTGCCACTTAAGAAGGAGGGGGGATGGGAGAAAATCTGTTCAAGATCCTATTCAAACAGAGGGGTACGTCAAATAACTAGGAGGACGAAGCAGGCGTCCTATGGAAATCCGCGTGTGATAACACAAGAGGGGAAGGGGGGCGGAGGGAGGAATAGACAAAAAGCCTGGGGGAAAGCTTTGTAGAAATGAGACTAGCCTTTGTGAAGACGAAGTGCTCAAAGACCTCGCCTGCTTAGCCGGCCGAGCGCTTGGCTTGGTGAACAAAGGTTGGGCGGTCCAAAAACGTGGTGCTCTAAGACTGGAAAGGTGGGCGGGGAAGAAATGACGGAGCGGAAGAGGGGGGAGTCACTTTCCATGAACTTAAAATCGAAAAGTCTCATTTTCAGAGGGGAACCTGCCAGTTGGAATCTAAAAAATCTCGAAGACTTGCAGAAAGAGGGCTGTGCGCCTGCGAAGCAGTCCCGGGTTGAGCTGATGTCATTGGGGCACATTGCCGGAAAGAAAATAAAGAAGGACAATAGCTTTTGGAGAATTTTTCAAGGGATGGAGATTTCCACCGTCTCAAGAAGGGCCGAAAGAAAGGAACATCAACGTCAGTGCGAATCTAGCAAAAACGGAAAGAAACAGACAGGCATGAGCTGTCGAGAGCGTACAACCACTATTAAGGGAGAAAAGAGGAGATCGCAATCATATCGGCTGGGCGTCGAGGCGATTTCCTCCAGGAAAGTGGTGAGGGGGCGTGTCGTGGATGGTCACCACGTGACGGTAGAGGGAAAAAAAACTGAAAAATATCGTCCAACAAAACGGTCTCCGGGGTCGCGATTGCGAAGGGAGAGAGGAGGCGAAAAATCCTTGTGACAAGCGAAGCAGGCCAACGTACGACGCCGTGCGCGCAGCGCAACAACGCGGAAGTAGTGTCAGATCAAAAATAAAGTCAAACAGATGTAAAATCAACATTCAAGTTTCGATTTACGCGAATTCATGACCACAGGGAACGCCACAGTTGGGGAAGCGGGGCGGGGGGGACTTTCGAAATTAGGGCGAGCGACCACGCTGGGACGCATACCAACTTGGTTCACCCTCCAAGCCGCGTGTGAGGCAGTTATAAAACCGCCGGTCGAGCGGAAACGGAAAAAAGGGCGAAACCTCTTCGCAATTTCGAAAAAGAGTGGGGCGTCGGCGCTGCTTCAACTGAAAGACCAGGTCCCCCATTTTATTCGTTCGCCCAAATGCGGTATTTCCTAGTCCCCACCTGGGAGGGAGACTATGTTAAACAAAAGCGTACATATGCTCACAGAAATAAAGAAGGGAATCCCAGAACCCAGTATTGGGTTTGAAAATCCTTCCTGAGAGGGGAGGCCTTCCACCAAACAGAATCTTCGGCGGATAAGTTGAAATAATTTCAAACGGGGAAAACAGAACCTCCAGGAAAATCGGGGGATTGGGGGGTTGTAACCTGCGAGCAATAGCGGGGAGGGAGGACATATCCCTAAGAAAAAAGAACTTAGCACCGCTATACCGGGATCGCATCGTGCTTAGAGAGCGACAAAAGGGAGGACAGGCCATTGGGGAACATCTGTAAGATCTGTGAGAGGGGAAAATCTCCGCAGGGCATTCGCAAAAACAAAGAGAATCAAGTCACGTTCGAGTTGGTAAGTAAACACTGCAATTACACTCCGATAGAGAAATTGTAGTCAAAAAGGAAATACGGGCCAGGTGGGGGGCAAAAATAACCAGAGTTCATCCCGTGCCGGATTTCGCGGAAAAAGCGGGATTTCCCAAGATAACGAGAGCAAAGATTCTTCAGAGAGGTTTTCGGGTAACGCCGAGGAACGTTTAAAAGACCGGACGGAGCAGAGACCATCCCCAGACTGTGAAGCCCGCCGCAAGACGAATACCCAACACAAGGAATGCCTAGCAAAGGGTAGAAAAACCTTTGTCGCAGACAACCCGTAAAACTCGGGCAGCTCCCGGATTTTATTCCAGAACAACCGATCTACAAAGATGGTAAAGAGACACAGAAGTGCTACGGGATTGCTCACTGTACTTAAGGAGTTAAACAAACTTCCGGAGCGAAAAAAACAAGCCCCTCCATCTCGGTGGTAATCCGGTAAAACCTGGGGTTCGCACAGATTCTCGTTAGAACTAAACCGGGGGGAGCATGAATGACACATCATAAAACAAGCGCAAACAGAGGGGACCGGGTCTAAAAAAAGAGGGAACGCGCGAGGAATCTGCTTTTGTAACGACGACACCACGACGGAGGGCCGGGAATAACCTGCTACTTAGGTAGTGAGAAGAAACACAGACGGGGGAACGGCTACGCCGCAACAAACAAAAGAGAGAACGTTCCCACCGCAGGAGGGGATTTGCAAGGAAGGATAAGATGGAGGGAACGAGAATCTTGAAATAAGAAGCGTCGTCGTTGCCCTCTTAGGGGGCAGAAGGTCCGTCCACTTAGCCAAAGAAAGGGAGTGTGGGGCACATCGAATACAAAACCAAGAGTTCAAAGGGAGAAGTATTAAACGAGTTCCAGGGCGTTGGTCGTCAAAGTAGCTGCGGGAGAAAAAAGGGAGGAGAGGCTCTGACGTGGTGGACACGGGGGGCAGAGGTCGCCTTGCTGAGGGCGAGAGGTGTAGTCTGGCGCTCGCCGGAGCGCGAGGAGGAGTGAGAATCCGAAAAAGGGGTCGAGGGCGAGGGAGATTGGGGGACGAAGCGGAGATTGTAGCAAAAGGAAGGGAGGAAAAGACTCGTAGATTACAGCAAAATCTTGCCGTGACGGTGGGAGCTTCGGCTAAAACGAGGCGGCCTGCAGTGTGTACGTCCAGGAAAACTCAAACAGGGAAAGGTCGAGAAATGGATATCCACAACCTGTGGAGGGTTTCGCGGTCCAGAGGGAGCGGGTCTTGACAGAGAAGAAAAGAGCAGGATGACTCCCACCTATGAAAAAACCTGGCGCAAGCACT
>Ga0179593_1579905_pt1 | contig 12339 bp, 13 predicted proteins | sample CZODoug2_1_08_16_FD_185931 | JGI IMG/M metagenome (GOLD analysis project Ga0179593, IMG submission 185931) | Vadose zone soil fungal communities from Angelo Coast Range Reserve, California, USA - CZODoug2_1_08_16fungal (PacBio error correction) | ecosystem: Environmental > Terrestrial > Soil >...
CTTGATATCAAAAATCGGAAGAGAAAGACATAGCGGAGTCAGGGGGTGTCGGAACTATGCTGTGTGTTAAGAAGCATCAGGAGACGCTGAAGCGACGAACCATGAGATAACAGGAAAAAAGGGTTAGCGCAAATCCTTCTCGAGGGAGGCAGGGATACAAGAGGGACTCAAAAAAGGATGTAAGTCCAAGCACAAAGATAACAGAGGGAAGAGAAGGGAGAAATTCCAAGGGCCCACAGAGGTCAGGAGAAAGGCCCCCCAAATATCCAGTGGCAAGCTGTTTTGGAGGGGAGAACGAGGGGAAATGGGGATTTGCTTCGTAGGGGGGAAGACAGAAAGACAAAGAGGAGAACAGGATCGAGGATGCTATTTCAGTTCAGCTCGGAACAGAATTAGGGAAGAGGAAAGATATACTCGCGGCCAGGAGCGGCAAAAAAAAGCCATGACTCATTATCAGAATGCCTTGAAGAAATATGAGAGAAGACCCTCTAAAAATCAAAATCGTGAGTACAACATGCTTTCCCAAACTGAAGAGACGTGATACCCAACGTCCGTGGTGAAAAAAAAAAATCATTTAAAGAACATCAAATAAATTAAAGTAACTCCGGAAAAAAAGATGGGGGGGGGGGATAGAGCGGAGCTTGCTGTACTTTTTGGATGGGAGGTGAAAAGTGAGACTATCCGGGGTTCAAAAGAGAGAAGGGGGTACTGCGCGAATAGTTCGAGAAAAGTACGGAGAGCGGGAGATTTAAACGAGCATGCTGAAGAGGGCGGGGTAAAACACTGGGGGAAAAAACTGCGTGGGTAGGAAAGGAAGGAACTGCAAGGTGAAAAAAAAGAAAGTAGTCTGAGGGACGCTTGTTTACCAGAAGAAACAAAATCTCTCAAAGTCTCGGCAATCTCGGGAATGAGGGGTGCCTCGCAAGGAAAAATCTGTCTCTGAATGAAATAGTCTGGAGTAGCGTTTAGAAGAAAAAAAGATGGGCCATTTGACAATGGAATGGGGGAAGTGCTCATCCCAGACTCGACGTTTCCAATGAGGGGGGGGGGGGGAGGAATGAAAATGGGAAATGCTCTAGGAGGGGGCCTTCTGGAGTGTTAAACTCCCGTGAACGGATTACTTCTGGAGAAAAGTTCTCGAGGAACAGGGGGGATCCCTGAAGGCGGAAACTGCTAGACCGTCGAAAAAAAAGAAAAAGGAGAATAAAAAAAAACAACAACGTACAGTGAAGACGAAACAAAAAGATGGATCTCTAGAGAGTCGAATGTATAGATCAAGAGGCGTGAGTGCTGTCAAAAAAGGAGAAGAAACCATTTTCACCTTTACCTATCACTATGAGAGAGTCTTGATTCTCCTCAGGGGCGGCCCCCATACGCAGCAAAAGAGGAAAAACTTCCTTTTAAAAAGACTGGCCGAAGCTCTCAACAGAGAAGGAAAAGATAGAAGAGGAAACTCTGAAAGATGGGGAAGAGAACTCACCTTTGGACTTAATGGGAAGGAAGAAGTTCTCACTGTAATGGGGAGAACTCGCAAGCAATATTGCTCAAGAAAGGGGAAACATGGGGAAAGGAAAGGCTCTATAATGAAAAATCTTTCTACATCTCCGGATTGCGGAGAACCTCATGCAAAGAAGTCCTCAAAAGTTTACCTGAGGCGAAGGGAGGGGAAAAAAAAAAAAAAACTGGGAGAGATAAGTCGAAAAAGACTTAATATGAGAAAAGGAGAAAAAAAACTACGACCATCAGAAGAATGTCAGCGGGAGGCTAAACCATCCCGAAAAGGGAAAATGACACAACCGGGTAAAAAGAGAAAAAGAGGGAGACCGAAAGGGGGAAGAATTACCGGGAAGAACAAAAACTTTACCTTAAATTATCAGGCAGAACTCCATAAAGGCTCTATCGAGCAGGGAGAAGCAAAACCGCGCTGGGATTGAGGAGTTCAACACGGGAAGCAGGACTCCTGTTGAGGTGGGGAAAAGCTTGAGAGAAGTAATACGAAAAAAAAGGGGGGAGGGAAAGAAATCCTCCAAAAAACCGGGAATGAGGATCTCACTGGGACATCACTCTAAAAGGAAAGAGAAGTGGGTCGAAAAATGTAAGGCAAGTCACGATAGAGGAAGAGGGCTACGAAAAAAGGGCACTTGAAGCAAAAACTTGCGAAGAAGGGAACGCTAGAAAAAGAATCAAAGAATCTGCTGGAAGAAGAGGGGGCCCGGTAAACGACCTATTGGTGGATAGCGCATAAAAGAAGGCATCAAAGGTGGGGGGGTGAAGGGAGGGAAAAAAAGGGGGGACTAGGGGGGAAAAAAAAAACGGAAATACTAACTTCCGGATGTAGTAAAGCAAAGGGGTAGGGGTCGAGAGGAAGAGTCAGAAAGAGGAGGTCAAGGGCAATTTATTCAGAAGACTACGTTTAAGAGGGTATCGTTAGGTCTGTAAACAAATTGAAGGTACTGTGGGCGGTGAGGAGATTATCAGGGAAAATCGATAGGAAGGGGGGAAAAAACCAATCCTCGTAGCTGAAGCATCGGGGGCGTAGGCCGATTGTCCGAGAAAAAGAAGGGAGACGAAGAGACAGAACCGAGGGAAGGGCAGGCCAAACATGGATCTATGAAGGAGGATTGGGGGGGGGTCATGAAATTAAGAGGGTGGGAGTGAGGGTTTTTCCTTTTAAGAAGAATTACTCGAATGGAAAGGAGCCGTGGGGACGGTGAAAAATCTACAAGGTGTTGGGCCGAAGATCCGGCTCTACGAGTCAGTGGGGAGGGGGCCGAAAAGAATCGACTGGGAGGAATCAGGATTCTAAAAGGAAGAAACAGAAGGCGACAAAACAAAACTCAGTAGGGAGGGAAACACAAAGATGGAGAAAGGACTCAAAAAAAAGGAGGGATGAGGGGGGGAGATCACGAAAATGGGTCTTGGTGACGAGAAAGAACTGCGGGTTGTTATAATCAGATGAAAAATTATGTATCCGCGGAATAGACTAGGGTTAAGGGTCTTAAAAACTCAACTCCTTCTCCGGGCTTAGAGAAGATACCGGGCGGCTACAAAAAAAAAAAAGAGGTATAGAAAAAAAGGCAAGGGCTTCAAGAGAAAAAGGAAAAAAAACAGATGATAAGGGCAGGCACCGAAACAATTACGACAGGGCATAAGAAGGGGGCGGGCAAATAGACGATGAGAAGAGATTGGACGGATCTAAGATATAAAAGCCTCCTATTCATCTAGCTAACTTCAGCAGGGGGTCGGAAAAGAAGTTCGGAACGGGCGGGGGTAATTGGGTGAGAAATAGATGAAACCTCTTGAGGATATCTTAATAAAGTCCTCTAGAAAGAGAAGCAGTACCAAGTGACTAAGCTTCAGAAAGGCCGGTGGAAAAGGGAACAGACGGGCAAGGAAACAGCTCATGAAAACTCCTGGAATAAAAGATCCGTGGTATGCAAAAAATCAAGGATGGAGATAAAGTAAGAGACGTTTGCTCAGGTGGAGAGAGAGCGTAAGAGGAGGGGGAAACTTTGGGGGGAAGGGGACACCTCTAGAAAACGGAGAAAATGGGGGGGTAGAAAAGGAAAGAAAAGAGAATTATCGAAGGGAACTCGCGCGGTTCCGAGGACTATAGAGGAACCTTTCTTCGGAGTAAATACTTAGAAGGGAGGGTTTCGTAGGGGGAACTCAGAAATTCAAAGGGCTAAAAGTACCGTTGGTAAGTAAGCAAAACCGCCAGGAAGGCTCCCTCGGAGAATATGTTTCAAGTCAGAAAAAAGGCCGTCGCGCATGGAGTGTAAGCGGTTAGAGAGGTCAAAAGGGAAAGCATGTTGCTGCTCAAACCCGAAGGCTTGGAAAAGAGGGGGGACTTTAAAAAAAGGGGTCTCTGACAAAAAATCGAAAAAAACATGAGGAAGAGAGAAACGGAGAAAAAGTGGTACAAAAGTGCAAATAAAAGCTGTGGGGGGGGGGTCACTCTTCAGAGAGATCCCCTGCGAAAGGGGATTTGAAAAAGAAGAGTGAAAAAGAAAAAGTAAGAGGTCGGGAAGTAGGAACAAACACGGCAGAGGATGGGTTTCACCCTACACGCAGGGAACCAGTGGGAAAGAGGGAGCCTCTGGGGGGGGGGATACGCTGAGACAAAATTCGTCGACTTGAAGAGTCAGAAGAGATCGACAAAAGCAGGAAAATTAGAGACGCATTATCTAGGCAAAGTCCACCCTGGGACGAGACAGGGGGTCCGTTAGAGGAAAAATTTGTGGAAAAAAGGAAAGCAGATGGGAGGAAAAGATAGGGGGTGTGAAAAAGGGGGAAACTTTGTGTGTGGGAAAAAACAAAGACACCGACGAGCCGTCAGGGGGAGAGTCTAGGGACATCGTGAAGAGGGAGCTCAACTAAGTACAGCGTCAGAATGCAAGGGAGTCAGGGAAAACGAAGATGCTCCCATCATCACTGGTGACGGCGAAAAGAAGAACCCCTAGAAAACGCTTGGAATGGCCCGTCGGATGACGCACAGGAAAAAGGATCACAGGTCAGGAAAGGGAACAATGCCGCATAAGAGGAAGAAATCAAATGTCTGAAACGAAAAAGAATTCGAGAGAATAATAAGGGAGCAAAAGAAGAGAGTGGCTGAACGAAGACGTCATCGATCCTTGTTTTTGGGAGTGGTCAGAGGGACTCGGGGCCAAGAAAACGTCGGAGGGTCACTCTTTTCCAGTCCTCAACGACGAAAGAATTATTCTAGAGATCGACAGAAGTCGAAGGGAGGGAGGGGGGGGAAGGCATGGACAGAGAAAAATGTCGAGACCCACTCCGTATCGTCCTAAGTTTCAACATTGTAAATAAAAACGTACCGTAGAAGGGGCGAAAAAAAAATAAAGTCATTAGAGGAAAAAAAGAGAAACCCAGATACGTCTATAAAAAAAATGAGGGACGGCAATAAATGATCGAGTATTCAGGGGGGAACAGGACCCGAAGCCGGGAGGGGTAAAGAAAGAGAAGAAACAGGGAGGCGAGAAAAATCGGGTACGAATCCCGGTGGACGTTAATAGGAAAAGAAGAAAAACCTGATCAGAATGGAAGAAATTAATCAGATCGGATTTCTCAAATTCCCAGAAACGTCGGAAAATGGAAGATAGGCGACGGAGAGGTTCCTAGAGCTGGCCGAACGCGTCTTACGATGGAAAGGCTCACATAAGGCCGACAAAGCCAGAAATAAAAAATAGGAAAAGGCAAAAGCGATGCCAGGCTGAGGGGGTGGTGGAAAGGAAGACTGAAAGGAAGTTGTACGGTTGTTTAAAAAACTTAATGGGGAAAAAGATGGGAAAATCGGGGGGGGTTTCTGGTGAGGGGACTACCATAAAGTGTTGGGGGGGGTTTTAACAAAAATGTAGGAGAGAGACGGAGAATAGGTGAGTTTTCCTACAAGCAACCTCGAGAGTAATGAGGCCTCAAAAGAAGGGCGTCACGTAAAATGAAGGTCTGTCTAACACGAAAGATCAGCGACTACAGAACTACGCGATGTGGGAAAAGGGTCTCTAAAAGAGGAAGAGAGGTAACAAAGAAGAACGTAGTTCGTTGATTGCCCAAAAAGTGCGGTGTGGAAAGCATAGATGGGGAAAATAAAGGAAAGAAAAGAAAAAAACGGCTTTGCTCTTGGAGACCCCAAAAATGACCGAGCGGCTTAGAGGAAGGATACACAAAAGCAACCGGGGAAGGGGAAAACCAAAAAATTAAAAGGGTAAATGTACTAGACCATACCAACAATCCGGGGAAAAATCTGTCAGTACTGAAAGGGCCACCAAAAATGAAGACTTGCATGAACTGGAATCAAGAAAAGGTGACTGGGGGGGGTTGGCTTGGGAGGACGTCATGAAGGTCGGAAGAACGCAAGAGGGAGCAGAGAAGGAAAAGCGCTCGGGAGGAATGATCCTAAGCTGGAAGGAAGGATATGTGGGGAGGGGACAAAGAAATCCCCGACCGAAATCTCCGGAGCCCCAGACGGGAGTCCAAGGAGGAAGAAAAACGGGAAGAAAAAATGAGGAGAAACATTGAGGAGGGGCGAGAAAAGATCGCCTCCAGGGGCCGTTTCGGTCGGGGGCGCCCCCGTACAAAGAGTAAAGGCTTCCCAAGAAAGGGGACCTAATAAAAAGGAAAATCCGGGGGGGCGCGATCAAAGTACTCAATAGAAGGGTCATACTGAAGTGGGGAGGGGGTTTTTTCAGGATAGGACCGGGGACATTACTGAGGTAGGGGGATTGAAAAAAATAGCAGGGGAAGCTGAAACTTGCCTAAAGAAGTTTTAGAACTTGAATAAGGAAGTTGCTCAAGAGGTCCCGTAAAGAGAAAATCGCCTTCAGGAGGATGTGACGCAAAGGGGTGGAGGAAATAAAGGAAAAGAAGAAAAAGACCCCTGCAAAAGCGGCTATGAAAGGGGGTTTCACGTAAGCACACTCGAGAAGAAGAGGGACCTCGAGAAAGATCTCAGGAAGAGGGAGACTAGAAGGCGATAAAAATCGGTTAAGATCCGCGGCAGAGGATTCAGGTTGCAGGGGGACATCCCCAGAATAGAATGGAAAAATCGGGGGGAAATAGAAAAGCGCTGAGGGGGTGGAGAAACCAGGATACTGAGACGAACGTATCGGGGAATGTTCAGCCATTAATCGCATCGCAGGGGGCGCTGAGGAGGAGCTGGGACCGAAGAAGGTTGAGACTAACGAGAAAGAGCTGCACAATAGAAGAGGGAGGTGAGGGAGTAACACAGAAAAAAACTTTGTCGTAACATGGGGAAGAAGGACTCGGGGGAACCAGTGTAGCCATGTGATCGGGAAGAGAAGCTTCCAAATAGAAAACTTCACGGAATTTGGACAGGTGGGGATCTAAGAGAAAAAGAAAAAAAAGAACCGAAAAGAGATATTGACGAGAGGGCTCTCGGACACCGCGATACAAAGGGAAAGGGAAGAGAGTCTAGACGCTGTAATGGAGGGAGGGGAAAAAAATGGGGGGGAAAGACCACGTGTGTTGAACGCACAGAAAAACATATGCGCACAGTCATTTGAGAAAGATCTCTGAGAAAAATCGGGAAAAAGGGAAAAAGTCGAAAAAAATGCAGCCAGAAAAAGCGTGAAAAACCTAAAAAAAATTCATGGGGGAACCTGGGAAATACGTGCTCTCCGACAGATCATGGGTGCCAAGGAAACGAAAAAAAAAAAAAGATTCACGCGGACTAACGCGACAGACAAAAAGGACGGGAGGAAGGTTCTTGCTCAACGGCAAAAGTGAGAAAAAGTATATGAAAAAGGAACAAGAGGAGATATGTCCAGGGAAACAGGTACTTCGCAAGATGAAACAGGGGGAGGATCACGGAAAAGGGCGATTCTATCAAGGGAAGGACGGTAGTGGCAAAAAGCGAGAAGTGTCATGTGGTCGAGACTATGAGTTCCTTTAGTGAAGAGGCCAATTGCTAAGAGGGGACATTAAGCCACTACTACATTAAAATTAGATGAGCCACACATCACTGGACAGCGTCGAGAACTCGGAGAGAAAAATACGAAGCTTTAGGGGGAGGCGGCAAGATGGGACAAAAAAAGAAAAAGAGTCAGAAGAGGGGTGAACTTTCAATAAACTCAGACAGCCAGGAAGCTCGATCCTGAAAAAGCTGCCAAAGTCCAAAGGAGAGCAAAAACATGAAAAGATTGATGAAACGCGCAGACCTGGGAAAAATGAAGGATCCAGGAGGAGCAAACTAGGGTAAGCCGGGGTACAGTGGTTGGAAAACCGAAAGAAGGACCGATCGAAGCTAATGGAAGAAAAATCGTCGGCACGGAATGAGGCTAGGAAAGGAAGGGATAAAGACGGAGACAAGGGGAAGGCGGGATGCTCACGGGCCCACAGTGCCCTACGAAAGGAAGTGGCAAAATAACAACACGAAAAAAAAGGGGGAGGGTGAACGAAATGCCGAGAGATAGCTTAGGAGAAGGCCTCCGACACCATCTCACAATTACCATACCGGTAAACCGGAAAGAAGATGAGGGGGGGGGGGCATAAACACTGACACAAGGGGGTCGTCGTTTGATTGTTGAAGGGGGGGCATGGAGAAAAAAACATAGTTAGATAGGGGGCGGTTACGACAAGTTGTGTTTGAAATGCCAGGAAGTACCGCCGGGCTGGCTAACATATACCCTATCGCTATTATATTCGGCATAAATGGGAGGGAGTGACAAAAAACGAAGGTAGACTTGAAAGAGTACAACATGTACAAAGAAGAACATCGAAAACGATAGTAGGAAAATCTCACAAAAAAAGGGAGTAAAAGAGGGGAAGTAAAAGCTATCATTTGATCCTAAGGGTTTGGTCTACTAAGTTAAAAAGATGAGAACGGGGGGTCTAGTCAACATTCCTGTACATGAGTCAAACAGTGGGGGAAGGAGGGCAGAAGTGAGTGAACCGACCTCACCCGAAGGATGAATCTTAGCAGAATATACCGGGAGGCTAAAGAAGTGGAGAAAGAACAATGGAGAGGGAGGGGGAGTCAAGATCCGGTACCCAAAAACTACCACAGCGGGAACAGTGACTGCACCAAACCAGAGAAGGGGTATAACATACGAAGGCGATTGGCTATCGGGAGGGACCTTAGCGGAAATCAAAACAGAAGTCAGCTAAGCGGCGCAGAGGGGAATGAGAAAAAGGAAAAGGAGGGGCCGGGGACGGGGGAGGGACTGGTGGCGGTTGAAGGCAGCTTAATTACACCTTATAGTCCAAAGAAAACATACGAGTAGAATGAAAAAATGCCGACGAGGGGCGAGAACGCTTAAGTGCAGAAGGAGTTCGGTCGTTCTGATTGGCATTAACCAAAAGAAAAAAAGCCAGGAAAAACTGGGAAGGATGGGAGGAGAGAAAGAACTACGATTGGCTCGGCTCGATAAGACTAGTTTGAGGGTTGACAGTATCTGAAAAGCTGCGGGTAGTTCCAGGAGATTCGAAAGCTAAGGATATGCGCCGCAGGCATACATGAGGGGCGAAAGGCTCGCAGGAATTTCGATCGTCGAGGGAAAACGACAAGAGGAAAAAAAATAAATGGAAAAAGGTGAAGGTCAACCCGAGACGCCTCCATCGGAGCAGAAAAGGAAAAACCCCCTCAACCAAGGATCGATGTAAAGGGTGGGTAATCCAAAGATCGGCAGGCGCGAGAATGGGGCGAGGAATGAGAAAGAAGGAAAACAGTATGCGATCAATAGATTCTGAGGTTCATTCCTCGAAAACCGAAGGGGGAAAGGCGCAAAAAATCTACGCGGGGATGCTCACGACGCTTCAATGCTCGATAGAGGGGGAGGAGAGTCGAAGAACGCGGAAGGGGAGGTATCAAGGAAAAAGGAGGGGGGAGGAAGCAAAAAATGCTGAAAGGTCCCCCAAAGGTTGAGATCGAAATCGTGCGATTTAGGAAGATGGGACATGATCGGGGGAAAAGTGCGAAAAACAAAGGGGCTAGTAAAAAAGGTGGTCACAAAGTCGTGAACCAGTGTAACCATGGGATCGCATCGGGGGCCGAAGTCAAAGAAGAGAAGCTCGTAAACGGAGGACCCTTGTCTCGCAGGGAAAATTCAGAAAAAGAAGAGAAAGCATCAAAAAAAAAAAAAAGGGGTATGAGGGAGAGGAGGAAAAGATGATCTTAGGAAGAAAATGGTCGAGACAGTCAGTGCCAGAGTGAAAAAGGGGGGATTTTTTAAGACGGGACCAGGAACTATCAAAGGAGGCTCAACGGGGTCACGCGTAAACCCTGGGATGGTGGGTGGGAAGAGAAATGACGGGCAGGGGGAAAAAGAGGGAAGAGAGTTCCCGATTGCTATCGAAAAAACAAATGCGGCAAGGAAAGAATCATCACAGCGTGAACTGCTCTGCAAGGAAAGAGATTGCACCGGGAAAAGGAAAAGAATGGGAGGAGAAAAACGACGACAGACCTCGCAGAGAAGAAAAGGGTCCGCGTTCTAACCGTCTCATCACAGGGGGGGTCCAAGAGAAAGGGCAAACAAACGCGGGAAAAAGTGAACAGAGGAAAAGAAGGAATGAAAGAAATCCGACTGGACTGGTCTCTGTCAAGGAAAAGGAGTCTGTCGAGACTCGAGAGCAGATCCTGACGAGAGGGGGGTCTTACGTGGGGGCAACAGGAAAAATCGACGAAATTGTGGGCAAGGTCTGAAGGAGAGGCTTTCAAAAACTAAAAGGGGAAGCAAGGCTTTGAAGTCACTCCCGACGACAGTCGGAAGGGGTCTAAAGAAAAGGGGACATCGCCTCGAGGAAACCGTCGGAAAAAGGGAAACTTTCGGAAAAACTAGCCACTGAAAGAAGACATCAGAGGGAGGAAAAAGAAACGTCCAAGAAATGGACGCTCTATCACCTGAAAACAAGGAGGAAAAAGTCATTCCGGATACGCAAAGTACCTGACGTGAGTCTAAAGGGGGCGCAAAAGGGGAAAATCATAATCCGGAGCCAGAAGGTCCTTGGGAAGGAACTCGTTGTACCGACAACCTAAAGGAAAGGGGGCGAACGTACCTCAAAGGATAGGTAAGGGAAAAAAAAATCTCGGCCCGTGATCAAAAAAGTAAATAAGGAGGATGAAATCCAAGACAAATGAAAAGAAAACTCTCGACTGGGGGAGTTATCATAGCCACTAAGGAGAACCTGGGGGGTAAAAGATGTGCGGCGTCTTCAAAATTTCAAAGGAGAATCCGGCCCCGAGGGGAAGAACCAGGAGACGAAGGAGCGATGCAGGAGGGGGGTGTGTTGGGTTGGGGCAGCCAGCTAAAGAAAAGCGGGAATGGGTCAAGTGGAAGGGAAGAGAATTGACGAATCTGCAATGACATCGGGAGGGGGTGCGGTCCTTGACAGCCGGGTTGGTAGCCGCAAAGGAGAAAGGCGCGAAGCGTTCAGGAAAGGGACAAGCAGAAAATGGGGGGACGAGTCGAGGGCAATAAAAGGTCAGATGCTGCGCCCAAAAAGAGTAGGCTCAACGACGAAATTCGAAAACAACAGGGAGGGGAAAAAGATAAAAATCGGTAGGTTCGGTCTAGCCTATGAGGGGGGGGAGAATCATATGCACGCAGCGAAAAATGCCGACATAAAAAAGAAGAAAGGGGTAATCCAAACAACTCCTGCTGGCAAGGCTGGAGTAAGGAAGTCTACAAACACCGCTGATACAAGAACAAAAGAAAAGAGTCAATGAAGGGGGGATTCAAAGAACACAAGAAAAAGGAAAAAAAAGAGGTGGAAAACACCAAAATAAGGAAGGCAGGCTCTGAAGCCGAATAAGGGATGAGGGGGCGAAGGGGGATCGGGGAAGAGGATCGGAAGAAGCAGTGCTTCGATAGAAGGGAAACGAAAAGAAAAATTCTGACTATAGGAGTCGCGCTTCCTTCGCGGAGGGACTGTTTTAGTGGAAAGACATACCAAAGCGTAATAGAAGGGAGAGTTCAGAGGGATAAAGGCAAGCGGATATGACGGGAAGGGACGGTCTCGCAGGGAGAAAATTCTGAATCACAGACTCCTTCCGGTGAAGGAGGTAAGGAGGAAAGGCTTGCAACAAAAAGTCCAAAAGAACTGGAGTACAACGTAATAAGGCATGTATTCGCTCATAAAAAAATAGACACCGAACAGGTAAGCAAAAAAGAAGAACATACGTGGGGAGGGAAAGGTCCTTATCGAGGTGAAAGGGGGAGGGTAAGGGGGGGGGGAAGGTGGAATTCACCGGGAATGCGCAATAAAGGAATTATCCGCTCAGTTGCAAATCACGCATGAAGGGCGAACCGGGAAAAAAAAGTTCACGAGGAAGGGGAATAAAGGGACTTAGGGGAGAGAAAGCGTCAACGAAACGGGGGGGTGCGTATGACTCACACAGCCGTCTAAAAAAGGGAAAACGAGGGAAGAAGCGTGGGAAAGAAAACCAGCGCATGATCGTACTCTATCTCAGGAGGGCCGAGAGATGACGAGGAAATTAAGAACTAAGGGGCATCGGATGAGGGTCGAAGGAGGGAAACGGTTGAAGGTCTCATCCCCTCTAGACGTGGAGTACTGTAGCAAGAAGAAACTCGAAAAGAAAAAAGAGGGCGGTGAAGGAAAGCGAAAAGGGTAGATAGCCCCTGAATCTGAAGCGCAGGGGAAGAGGATGATTCCACTCCCCTCCGAGGGTAAAACGATGGGGAGTTCAGACTGATCGAAAGGGGATGGGGCGAACACAAAAAAAAGAGCTAACCAGGGCACCCTTAAGACGCGTGAACCAGTGAAAAGGAAGGTGGGGTCTCCTCTGAAAAAGGAGCGAACGGGAGGAAGGGGATCAAAAAGGGCGGGAATAGGATCATGAGGAGC
>Ga0179593_1584408_pt1 | contig 12339 bp, 12 predicted proteins | sample CZODoug2_1_08_16_FD_185931 | JGI IMG/M metagenome (GOLD analysis project Ga0179593, IMG submission 185931) | Vadose zone soil fungal communities from Angelo Coast Range Reserve, California, USA - CZODoug2_1_08_16fungal (PacBio error correction) | ecosystem: Environmental > Terrestrial > Soil >...
CGGGCGCCCAGACATTGGTACAAATGAAGGGGAGGAATGAAAAGGAAGGTGCACTTCGGGCAACAAGAATAGAATGAAAGCAACAACCACAACTAGGAGAAGAGGATTCAGGATCCTCAGGAAGGCTCTTGTGCTACCGAAGGGGGGCCTACTGGGCGCAGCGACGGGGAGGTTCCGAGGGAGACGCCGTATCTCCTCCTCGGTCCGCCGGCCGGGGGCATCCGCCAAAAGAAAGCGAAAAAGGGGGCCAAATAGGGCTCTTCCGAGAAAAGGGATCTCCGTTGATGATGGGGAAATGTGTCATAGACACGCAGAGCGGACCCGTGGAGGGGGAACAGACAGGCCATGGGAATCCTAGACCGGGGGAAACGGGTCGGCGGTCCTGGGAAAGGGGGTTAAGACGAATAGATGGGACTGTAGTTGGGAAAAGGACAGGAGGGGATGAAAGAAATGAGGCCGCGAACACAAAAGAGAAAGAACCCACGAAACGAAGGGGGGTTGTCGCTTATGGGCTAAACTTGGCAAGACACCCTAAATAAGTAAGGAATACACGCAGTTCCAGAAGCGTCCTCTGGGTCGAGGGAGGTAAATCGGTGTGGAATGTGTCCGGCCGACGGTTGAAGAGGGCTCAAAAAATGTGAAAAAGGGAGGCTCGAGCGTCCCAAGCCGTCAACAGGGGGAGTGTAGTACCAGTGGCGAAAGTCGCCAGATAGTCATTTCGCGGAAGAAGGAGCACTACAATTACAACAGTGAGGTTCAGAGGTGGGAACCGGAAACGGGGAAGGGACAAGTCGGAAGGGGACCACATTTCTCTAGTCTTCAGAAAACATAAGGGTCAGAAGGTCGACACTCTTCTTAACGACGTAAATGTGGACTATACAAAAAGAACGAAGTAGAAGGGAAAGGGTGGGGGGCTTAAGAAATCCGGAAGACAAGGAGGGGGGAAGCAGTCCTAAAAAAGAAGGCCGGCGGGGGCGAGGCAGCCAAACGAGAGCAAAAACGGGAAAAGAGGCGCGAACCGGCAGAAAAGAAGGAATTCGAGCGACATCAGGGGGGGGAAGGAAGCTAGGCGTCCCTGAGAGGGGACGAAACAAATTACTCGCAAAAAAAAAAAGATTTGCAGAAAGAAGCAGTGCATCACCTTGGAGCGGCTTGGAGAGGGGCTTTAGGATTCAGGAGAAAGAAGACAAAAGAACTATCAATAGAGACCTCCAAAAAAAGGGGTTTCTACACATGGGGATGACCAAGTGCCAGCAGGCTAGAGAGTTCGGATGGTCGTCTTTATTGAATGGCTTTATTTTGGGGGGGGGGGGGGGAAAAAAGCCTAAAGAAGTTAAAACGATCTGGTAGAGGGAGGGGTACTGAGGGTCAAAATGGGGAGAAGGGCTATAAAATCAAAAGAATCTTCTTCTCAGGACTTCTCTCAAAATAAAGAGTTTGATAGGGCTTCCCTGGGTAGGGAGAGATTTCTGCTCCCTAAGCACACCGCCAAAGAACAAGTTGTACGATCCCGGGGGGGAGGGGGGGACTTCCAAAGCGGACCCTCAGACGGCCGTAGAGAGATAGGTAATGGAGCCGACTTGAGAGAGAAGACACCTCTCTCCTGTGAAAAAAGGGGAAACACAAGGAGACTTACGTCTTCACACGAAATCTGGGGGCATTGGAGGAAAAGACATGAGCCTTTTAAGAAAAAAGAAATTTCCCTATTCCCACGAAGGGAGATCAGGGGAGAGGAAAAAGAGAGGTGCTAGAAGCCTCACTGAAGAATATTTTCAGATCTCGGGAAGAGAAGGGGAAATCCAAGGGCCTCCCGCCGGAGCGATGCGAGAAAAAAAAACTTGCGAGGGGGCTGTAAAAAAGAACATATGTCCTCCGAAGTACGATTTCGTCAGGTCTATGAGGCTCAATGTAATGGAGGGAATTTGCCGGACCTTTTTAAACAAAAGACCAAGAAAGCTGGGAAAACAAATGATCATTGTGATGGTGAGTCATTTTCGCGTGAGAACAGGGAAGCCGTCAAGGTATTTCTAAAGATTCAGGGGCCTAAACCCCGGAAAACGTGATAGACAACGAAGATCAGGGGAATCGCCAGGGGCGGGGTGGGTTCCTCAATACAAAAAGGGAAAAATAATGAAACCCGTGAATAACTACTGGGTTCGGGGGAGGAAGAGAGAGAGGATGGGTTTCTCGACGAGGGGAGTATTCACTACTATAATCTAAAAAGAAAAAAGAAAGGTTGCACAAAAGCAAGCAATGGGGGTACTACAGGGAGGGGAGAACAACAACGGGGTACGAAAGGAACTCAGGGAACACACTCGCATCCTGTCTACGAGCGGCGAAACGCTGGAAAAAATGAAAAAAAAAATGACGGTCTCTTTTACTTCGGAAATCTAAATGAGAAATTCTTGACGATAAATAATTCGGGTATGTAGGGGGACGAAAAATGCTCCAGTGGAAAATGCACAATCTCCTGTAACCAAAAGCCAAGAGGGCGGAAACACGTGGTTCCAGAAGAAACCGGCGAAAAACGCAAAGAGTGACCTATCCTTAGAGAAGGGCCCAAAGGGCGACGAGGTTGGACGACGAAGAGATCGGAAAGGAATATCTCCAATGGAGTGGCCTAACAGCCGGACCTGAGCAGAAAGAGAGAGAAGCAGTTAAAATGAGGGACAAAACGGGGGTGAGGGAGCACTATGGGCGGCTTCTACGTGGTAAAAATATTAAACAAAAGGGAAAAAGCCGGGCAGGGAAAAATCCTAAAGGGAAGAGTGAGTTAGCAGGAAAATGGGTAAATAGACGAGGATCAGCCTGAGCATAAAATTACTGCTCCGGGGCTCAACGAGGAAGGAGGACAATAGGGTCGGGGGAAACTGCTCGAGGACGGAGGGTACGTGCAACGGAAGAAGACTGGAAAAAACCTCACTTCAATGGGGGGGGTACCGAAAAGGGATAAGAGAAAAGGGCGACCATGTTCCGGGGGCGACCAACAAAGGGTGGTAGGAACGAAAAAAGGGGACCCCGTCAATCGGGGCGATCGTCACCTGCATAGCCGGGGGGGGGGGAAAACGAGAGCGGGGCCTCTCCAGGTTGGGGAAGGAAAGGACACGCGGGAAATCTTGTCCGAAAGGGGAGGGAGATCGGTATGCTGATCAAAAGCGCATAGAAAATAAGAAAACGCTTCCAAGGGGGAGGCCCCCCGTTATTCTTAACGCCTGGGGGGGGTAGGAGAAGGAACAATTTTTCAGTGAGAAAAGCAACTAAAAAAATGCGGAACGGGGCCCAAAAAGAAATTTCCGAGCGCAAAAGAGAGACCGCGGTTCGCTGCAACGGCGAAGAGACACTCATCTGGTATCACGATAAAAAGAACCCCGGACATTGACAAGGGGAGGTCTCTGGATGAAAATGCCCACTTTATAAATGTGGTGGGGGGCGTAAACTAACGGCAGTGCGGGGAGCGGTCTGGCAATGACGGGGGAGCGCTGGTAAAGAGCGAGGGGGAATGAACATGCGTGGGCACATAGGGGAAGGAATGGTCTAACCTACAGGAACTCTGTGGCCGGGGAATTTCTGGACGAAAGGTCAGAGTGCAAAGGGGGGGAGACTAAAAGGCCTGTGGAGAAGAGACCTTTTATACGGTCCCTGGGAGCATCTCCTGTCCGGTGAGAAATATGGAAGAGTGCACTTTGACTTCCAAGTCGAAGGAAACGGACTGCGAGGGAGGAGCGAGAAAGGAAGGGGCTAATAGGACGACCGTTGAATCCCGTAGGGACGCGATGGGTGTCAATTGGAAGGGTGGACGGGGGAGGGAAAAAAAGGCTCGATCTCTCTCACCACAAAGGGCGGGGACAGAGAAAAATGCTCATCCTCGGGAGAAAAAGGGAAGGAAAAAAGTCAACCGTCTATTCATAGACGACGGAAACTTTGGCCTAACTCAATATAACGCATTCACAACGAATCCACCAGGGGAAGGAAACAATTCTCGAGCTAGGAGATGGCGTCCATCTTCCTCTACCTCAAAAAACGAGGAAGAGGCCAAAAAAGTCTCACCGGGAAATCTCCAAAGAGGGTGGGGAGAAACCAGAAGACAGGGGACACTGTTCTATAGAAGGGGGGGGTTGGGATTCCGAGCGGGGATTCGAAACTAGCGGAACCTTCCGCCAGACCTTATGGGTCCAAAACACGACGGGCGGGCTACACATGGAGGATCAAGAAATGGAAGCAAGCGAAAACATGAAAAACGTTACTGTCGTTCCAAGAAAAAGGAAAGGGAACGTCACAATGCCGGTGGGCCTGAATTGCGATAAAGGTGAAAGGAAGAAAAGCTTCACAGCAGCAAACATTGGCGAGAAAAAAATTTAATTTTTTTCGCGCACTCGGCTCTCGTATCGGGGAAGTGGAAAGCCGCGTGGAAATCCCATTCCGGCGCGCAGGAACACGATGTGAGTGAGAAGTATAGATCACTCCTTGAAGTCGGGGGGGGGAAGACAGGATTTCAGACAGAGTCCTCCGTGAAGGGGGCTATCTCCCTCGAAGGTAGAGGGGAAAAAAGAAAAAAGCGGCAGAAAAGCCGGAAAAAGGCGAGCACCTTTCTTCACCAAATGTGAGGAAAAAAAAAGAGGCTCGTAGCCGAGAGGAGTCGGAACACGTAGTTGGGGAGCGCCCGCCTCAACACTGAAAGGGGTCGACCTTAGAGAGCCGTCACAAACGAAAAAAAAAGACGGGGCCAAGGGAAAAAGACTTTGCCGGTAGGTGGACTCCACTCAAGAAGAAAAGGTAGTGCAGGGGCCAGGAAAGAGAAAAAAGGGACGAAAAGGGCAGAATGTCGTGCACCTCCGCTTTCCTAAGAAGAGAGGACATTCCCAGGGTAATGTCGGTTAGGGGGTCAAGAAACGTCCTTGATCATCGTTTAACAAACGGGAAGCATCGAAGATCCACGGCGTGAAAGCGCAGACAGGGTTGGAAGAGGGAAAGAGTTTTCGACTATCGGACGGGAACGGCGTCCGATCGATACTCAGGAAAAACCCAAACTAGCAGCGGTGGCACAAACCAAAATCAGACGAGGAGAAAAAAACAAAGGGAAGTCAAAGCCTCCCGAGGGAAGGATTCATCTGGGAATCAGGGTTGGGAAAAAGGGGGAAGAACGCGAAGGCGCCGTAAAGAGTGGAAAGCAGACGATCTAAGTCGGGTAGCTTCCCTAGCCAGTCTGGAGCGAGCGGGTATCGTCCTAAAAAAAAATAAACGACGAGTGTGGCTTGGGGGATCACAACATACTAAAAGGAACAGGGGGGTTGGGGGTCATGTAGAGACTTCTGGAAAAAAAATAAAAGAAAACTTGCTGGTGCAGGACGGTAGAAGTATAATACCGGGGCAGAACACCAAAAGAGCCATCAGCTCTCCTGACAAAACGACCGCGAAAGAAAGAACGGGGGGGGGGGCAACCAGGTGGTCGGTGACCACGTCTCCAGCGACCGGAAGAGTCCTGCCGCAGCCCCATCGGAAGAGAAGAAGAACTTGTGGCTAGAGAGGACTTTTTTCGCCGAAAGGAAACTTCTTCAAAAAGAAACGTCGACACGGGGGGAAAAAAAAAAGCAGGAGTAAGTGGGGGTGGGGGCAACAAAGCGGCGCAACTAGGGGGGGGGATTTTCATGGAAGGCGATTGTTAAAATACTCCCAGACGCAAGTATAAGCAAGGAAAATAGAGCCTGGCCCGTCACCAGCGGCAAAGTCTGGTACTCAGGCGAGGAAAACTTGCGATCGCGGCGGAGGCAGGGGTGCAAGGACGGCAAGTGAGGAAGGCCACATGACGCCGATCAGATCGGAAGATGGGGAAAAAGAAATTGATGTCCTTACGCGGAGAGGGAAGGAGGACTGCCAGTCTATTTAAAGCGTGACGTCGGAGGGGAAGGGCCTGGGGAATGATTCATGGAGAGGAGAGGGTCGCAACGAAAGCAAGAGACATTACCTATGAAAGCGAGGAGCGGCGGGGGAAAAGAATGGGAGAAAGAAATGGGGGTACAATTGCCAGGTTTCTCATAAAAAAGGGGAGAGGCTGTCATCAGGCCATGGGCACTGCTAAAGGTCAGGAAAGACTCACTTCTTCTGCTTGACGGACTACTATATCTCCAAGGCCTATCTACATTCCGAATTGAACGCGAGACATGGACAGGAAACCGGTAGGAAGGGGTGAAAAAAGACAATAAACCTTTACGAGAAAGCCCGAGGACGTTCATCTAAGGGAAATTTTGAGACTGCCTGTTAAAAAGCACATAAATGTCAGGACTGGGGTTATGAACAGTCGGGCGAGTCTCATCTACATGCTCCGGATCGCAGAGAAGTTCTCAAAAACAAAACCGATTAATAGCCGATCCGCTGCTGGTCTGACGAGAACACGTGCGCAGACAAAAGGTGAAGAGTATTTCAAGCCCGCAAACAGGGGGGACAATCGGCGAGCGAAAAGATTGAGAAGTGTGGACTTGAGACATGTCGTCGGTTCTCTTCAGTGCGAAGAAAGGTGGGAGGGTTACCGATGCGGTGGGAAAGGGAGGGAAGAGGAAGACGGCGAAAAAGGGAAGCCGCGAGAATGTCGTAGCCAACTCCACCGCTGGAAGGAAAGGGACGAAATACGAAAGAAAAAATCCACACCATTCGAAGGGGAGACGATTGTTTTTGTCTGTCACCGCGAGGAGGGGGCAAGAAAAATCAAAAGCGAGGGGAGGGGGAGGGACGGTGGGCGATTACGCAGAGGGCGCGCCGTTTGACGGAGGATTGCGGAAACCTGAGCCAGCAAGGAATCGGGAAAAGCGGAAGACCTCTCTCCCGCGAATGGGTAACCCTTAGGGAAGAAGAAACGAGGGCGTCCAGGGGGCCACAAGGAGGGATAAAGTCGGCCGCGCGCTAAAACTTTAAGACGGCCCTCTAGATTTCTGCTAGGGAGGGTCATTAAGGGGGAAATCAACCCATCTCCTATCCGTAGAAAACCGAGGGGGAGTCAAGACTGCTACTTGCAAAAAAAGCAGGTGTGAGGGGGAAGGGGGACGAAAAAGGGGTGGGAACAAAATTCTTTTTCAACAGTCGGAGGGGGGCGACTTCACTTCACAAGAAAGGGATGACGACCACAAGGACGAAAAAAAATAGACCTGATGGGCGAGGAGCCCAGCAGTTAGAAGTAAAAAGGGGGGTTTGGAAAAAAGAAGTGTGCAGTTGAGTGCCTCTCCAACCTATTTTCCATAAGAGTACAGCGTCGTCCGGCCGAAAAGAAATCGGCAAGGAAAGAGTAGGGCAGGGGAGAAGGGGAATTGGGGTAAAGTGAATGTCCATCACCAAGGACGATGGCAAAACTCTTCCTCTCCTCGAAGAAAGCGAAAAATCTGAAGATTAGGAGGAAGAAGTTTATAGGACCGAGGTTGGGTCCGAAGGAGATGAAGGCCTCATGCTTCCATTCAAGGTGCACTTGCGAAAGTGGGTACTACAAGGCCTCGGCGCCCGGCACAGGAGGAGGAGGAAACGGTAAAGAAAAAGTCCTCGGGAGACGCGCGCACCCTCCGTGACAAAATCAGGGTTTTGGGGAGGTCTCCGGGCAAGGCCGATTAAGTGAGGAACCTGTAAGGAGACGAAGAAAAGTTTATGACCTGGCGTGAGACGTCCATTGGCCGCCAAGATGGTAGGACCGAAAAGGATGCGTCCTTGGGCCTGTCCCGTGGGGCGACGCTTGACTCTCCAGCGCGTTAAAAAACGAAAGGGGTCACACACATCAAAAAAGCGCGCATGACCTCAAACAAAAAGGGGAATTATACGTCAGGGAGGAACTAAATACAAGTCAATCACTGGAAAGTCGAAGTTTTGATAGTCCCATCGAGAAGAAGCGCCAGGCCCGGCCGATGAATCGAGGAAACGTTGTACGGCAGAAAGGGATAGTCCTGCCAACAGCGGGGGCAAGGGACTGAGAAAGCGTTGCCAGGGGAGGCCAGTAAAGGGGGGGGGGGTTCCCATGAATCTACTGCACGCGGAAATCGGCCGCGGTGGCAAGCGACTTACCAAAAAGCGGCGCGGGCCCTACCACAACTAAGCGAAAAAAAATGGCGATGCATCGTCCCCGAGGGTAGCGAGAGGGAGTATGATTACCAGGCAAGGACTAGAAGCTCACGGTGGTGGTCGTCTTCAGAATCTCAACACTCTGAGTCGCAGAAAGAGGCGGAGGCTCAGGGTTGTAAGGAAACGCTTTAGCTACACTCACAGGATCCGTGGAATCGGACAGCCACAAGGGCGTTATTCGGGGAATCCTTCCTTAAAAACACTCGTGTAGGACGCCACCGTCGGGAAACAGGAAAGGGAAGGTACACTCCGGCAGAATCCGTGCCTTCGATCTACAAAAGGGGGAAAAAGTCATCAGTAGCGGAGTACAGACGGGACGACGCACGGGTGGGGGGTCTGTCTGAGGCGTGAAAGAAACAATTCGCTTGCCGTGGTGTCCGAACGAAGCAGAGCACGCGGATGGATGACGTCAGAATCTTTAGGTTAAGGAGTCTAGCAACCGGCAGGTCGCTTGGGATAAGAGACACGAAACGTGAAAAAATCACCAGAGGAGCTTAACCTCGGAGTTTGTTAGTTGAATCAAGAAAGGCTCGGCAAGAATGCAAATAAAAAATGGAACGATTCAGCGGGCTTCGGAAAGACAATTGGGTCGGGATGGCGTTGTGAGACAAAGGGAGGGGAGAAAGGATCGCAGCACGAAGAGGATGTATCGGCGGGCATTGGCGTCCGCAGCAAGAAAAGGCTGGTCCACACTAAGGAAAAAAGCCAGGCCGGAGGGGTTCCCACGGGGGTCAACGAGGTCAGCGGCTTTCGCGAAGCCATTCTACCCCACCGGTGGGGGAGTCGGCCAGGAGAAGCGTGGAATGCATCCACCGGGTAGGAACTGCAAGCCCTACCGGGGGGCTCAAGAACCAAGGGTGAGCTAAGAATACTTGGATTAAAAAGGGGTTGTCCTTCCCTTTCTAAGCCGAAAAAATACGCAAAGGACCGAGGGGACAACGGTCCTCACGGTCTTCATCTAGAAAATTAAAGAGAGAAGCTACAGCAAATGGCCTGCAAAAGGTTGAAAGGGGGGGCAGGCCGTTCTATCTTTGATGGAGTCATCTAATCTGGAAAGAAGCCCGTGCCTCACACGGAAAATTTCAGAAGCAATCGAAGCCAGGGAGAAAAAGGAGCTATCGAGCCGTTTGCAAGAAAGTATAAATCAGCTTTTTATCTAAACAAACCGGATCCCTAGGCCGGGGGAAAAAACAAAAATCTGAAAAGGGAAGACGTTTTACCAAGAAGAAAAAAAAGGGTGACAACACCATCGGTCTGCGAGGAAAATTGGTGGAACCCGCGACTGTCAGCCATTACCCAACAAAATACGTGGAGCGGTGGAAATGGTTGAGGAATGGTGTGTCACCACCTTAGGATATCGACAAGAATAAGCTTAAAAGGAACGCGCCAATGGGGGATGAGGGGCAAAAAGAATGACCGAGCTAAGGCAGAAAGATGATTTCTCAAGGATCTTCACCTAAGGGCCGAAAGCATATGCTCGGGGGTTGAAGAAAAACGGGAGCGTAAGTTCAGAGGGGGGGCTGCTAACTACCAGTGTAGTAGGCGACTAAAAAATTGTTAGATTATAGGACTGGGAGTTGTCTTGTAGAAAACGTCTCGACTACGGGTAACAAACGGCACCCCATGAGCCGCCTCGTTCAAAAGTGGAGAAACCAAAACGCCCAATGTTTCAATCAGGACTACGACTTCACAGGTACCGAATCGGAATAAACCGGTGCTGAGGGGAAAAAAAAAAAAAGACTTGGTGTCTGCTCACACGGGGAAGGAAAAGGCGCCACATGAAAGGAATTTCGATCCCAACAACGATGATCGGGAGCAGCGGGGTATTCCAGAGGGGAGAGCTTTAGGGGAAAGCGACCCAGGGGGGTAAACGGGGAGGAGTTAGCGAAACCGGAGGGCGGACCTTCGGGCAAAGGGCTAGCCTCGTTTGGCGGTCCTTCTTTGTAGCCTAGCAGTATAGAGGGGAAAAGTCTCGTTCTTGTGCTAACATGGAACAAGACCGCAACCCGGCATGTTCAGTGTAGAGGAGGTGGGAAAAACTATGGATGGGTTTTCTGTCTATTGAAAGAGTCTCCTTCCAAGGGATATGGGAAAATAAAACACCTTAACTCTTAAAGGAAGGGTTAAGACACTACTAAAGGAAGCATAGTGGTAATTCTCAAAAAACTATTTTCCCAGGCCTTCGCGAGCTTCGTTTGCAGAAACGATTCTTCCAAAATAAGGGGTCTGGGGACTTTTCGACCCGGGGAGGATTTCTTCCTGAAAGAGGACAGGGGAGGGGGAAGGAGTCTGCCGCTACACGTAGACTATTTTTATGGGAAGTTGACTATCTTTCCGAGAGAGGGGCTGAAAGAGGGAAAAAGGTTGGCTCTCGCAGACACCTAGACCTAAGGGGATGGAGGGATCCTCTGAACAAATATGTAGAGCAGGTACCGCGGGAGGTATTGTGCCGAAAGGGGTTGCTGAGGAGATGGGGCCGAATTGGAAGGTGGAATGGCCGTTCACTGAGAGTCTTTTACTACGGCTCTTACTCTCCCGGAGCTAAATCGCCTAGAGCTAACTGCGAAACCTTCGGGAAACGCTTTCCCTCGGGGAAAGGGAAAGCGTACGAAAAGGGTTAGAGCCCTCTCACATTCATTTTGGAAAAAACTTGCGAAAAAGGAAACGGTTGCCTATAAAGTACACGAAGAACCGGGGGACCAAGACCGGGTTCGGGGGATTAGCTCTATCGTAAGAAGGAAGAGGGCAATTAAGCCAAAAAAGTCATGTTAACTTGAAGGTCGGGGTACCTCCCAAAATGGGTTAGGAGCAACCGGCTGAGTCTCGGGAAACGGGGAGGAGGAGACCTGGACTCGGGGGGAGCTGTGTTCTTCGAAATCGGGACCTACAGGCCCAGAAGAAAGGAAGATCTCTGACCTTGGAAAGACTAATTTTTTCTTGGGATGGTAGGCAGGTGACTTTGAGAGACTGGCAATGAAGAAATCGCTTTTCATAATAGGTTAAGCAATTCACTTAAAGAGGGAATCGACCTGTAAAGGGGGCAAACGCCTGCGAGGGAGGCCGTGAGCGGAGGCTTGCGGCCACCCGGGGGGGAATCAGTCGATGAGAGGCCGGCGAAGAAGAATCTAACTCCTTTGGGATCTAGGAGGCGGCGCCGAGAGATCAGAACAAAAAAGGGGAAGAAATAGAGAAGGGAAAGCTCATCCAGAACAAGAGTTAGAGTGAGGGAGGAGCCGGGAAAAACGCGCGACGGGACACGGGTGCAACAGGGCAGCCTAGGACAGGCTCGACTTGGACGCTGAGGGGGGATAAAAGCGACCGGCCCAGCGAAAGGGGGGAAAAGTCGAACTCTCCACCCAGGGGAAAGAAGGTCTAACCAGCACAAAGGGCCAAGTTCTAGATGGGGTGAAGGGGAGGGCCGGGGTTCGAAGCTCTTTTTGCCCCGGGTCACAACAAGAGGGACAGAAGGGGAATTTAAAATTCAGCAATCACGTTTCTCCGTCTCCCGCAAAAAATGGCGGAAAGAAAGGACAGGGGAGGTTAAAGGGCAGGAACTGTGCAAATACCCTATAGGATGGAGAAAAATCTCATTCATCTAAAAAGGCGGGGAGGATTGGAGACGGTGGAGGGACGTCCAGAGGGAAAAGACGGAAAGGGAACCCCTTACAAAAAAAGTCTCCAAAAGCGTTCTTACGATCCGGCCCGACCCCCAAACCAAAGAGTGGAGGGGGGAGGGGAAAATATGCGAGAAAGTATCAGCACAGAGCCATCCGAAGAAGACCGGGGGCGTCAAAATCGACGAGAAAAATCGCGCCATTATCGTCAGAACGATTTCGTTGGGGGGGCTCGTGAAACGGTTTGGGGGGGGGAGGGAGGGGCAAAAAAAAGGAAAAAAAAACTTCTTCAAACTGATCTCGGAACGCAAAATCTTCCCCATGGACGAAAAAGATGAAGTTGAATGAACCTCCTCCGTAAGAACAAGAGCGCCGGGTCGAAGAATCACCTACCATAGGCCAAGTACTCTTTGGGAGCAAGGGACGAAAGTGCACCGCAGATGATAAAGGGGGGTGGGGGGAAAAGGGAGGGATTCTCCTCTTCCGGTGGTGAGGAGATTGTCACGAAGGGTCCTTGAACCAAAAGAAGGGATGAGAGAACCAGCAGAAAGACTGAATCAAGGTCATCGCGCGGAACCGACGGGGGGGAGGTAGGACAAGGTGTAGGAACGAGTTGGAATATGAATTGGCCAGG
>Ga0179593_1591652_pt1 | contig 12339 bp, 12 predicted proteins | sample CZODoug2_1_08_16_FD_185931 | JGI IMG/M metagenome (GOLD analysis project Ga0179593, IMG submission 185931) | Vadose zone soil fungal communities from Angelo Coast Range Reserve, California, USA - CZODoug2_1_08_16fungal (PacBio error correction) | ecosystem: Environmental > Terrestrial > Soil >...
GCGCCGCCATTGCCGTTCAAAGATCCGGCACCAGAAAAAAAAAAAGCTTCGGAGAAGAATAGTTTGGAGAAGAGAAAGGACTTCGAAAAGTCATCATCCGGGCGACGTGGGAAAGCTGCCCGGAAAAAGAATCGGGGAGATTCGCGGACAGTGTCGTCTTTTCCTAAAAAAGGCTCATGAAGTAGGGGGAGTCGAAGAAAATGCGACCAATCGACGACGGAAGTACAGCACACAATGGAACCAAAGGCAGTGGATTTGGGGTATTCCCGTAAGTCGGCCCAGTGATAAGAGAGGCTTCGATGCTTGTCTACGACCGTGCGACTTCAACGAAAAAGGGGTATCGTCCGACCCTCTTTAAAGGACTGTCAACCAAAAAATCTGGGTATGAAGAGACGGCTATTTCGGGGGAATTAAAGGAGTGGACTAGGGGACGGATCCCATGCTCAAATTGGACGCTTAGGGGTGCCTCAAAAAACGGAAAGCTCAACTTCCATCAGGTGTGGCGGCGGGAAAGGAAGAAAAAAACGACAATCTAGAAGGGAGGAAAAAGTCCGGGAGGAGAGTTCTTGAAGGACCGAAGCAAGATTGATGTAGGCTTTTTTTCTGGGAGGTGGCAGAGACGAATCTTGTTGAGAAAAAATGTGACCCTAAAAGAAGTGTGTCTGAAAAGTTTCATCTAAATGAAATGAAGCTGCGCGTCGCGAGGTTTCGAGAATCGGCAAAAACAAGGGCCTTGAACGGCGGAGAAGAGGGCCGAAGATTGGGGTGAGAGCAGAGACGGGAAAAGATTGAAAGGACCCTACATGACCACCGCAGGTCGGGGGTTCTGGAGGGGAAGAATTGGAAGATCGGGGTGGGCTGATTCCCTCGCAAAAAAAAGAGTACACAAGGGTAATGGGGGGGGTGCGCTACTTGATCCGGGGAGCGGTCTCAGGACGGGCTCTTGAGGAAAAAGGTGGAGGTAACCAACTTGCATAGACCGCGACCTCCGATAAAATGGAGGGAAGGGCAAAAATCTTAAAAGGATGGTTGACGCCAGAGAAGGGCTCCGAAACATAGAGGATTCGACTGGACTTCTTGGTTCTAGGGGGGGCTCTTGGCTTCAAAAAGAAAAAAAATGAGAGGACTAAGTAAAAAGACAGCAAGGGAAGGGGAGACCGGTTTCGTGGGGGAAAGAGGTCTCGAAGGAAAACCTTCGTCCGCCGGTGCTGAAACTACTGGATCCCCTATTTGAAGGCAAATGCCCTTAAAAGTTTCTTGGGGTTAAAGAATCAGGCTAGCTCCTCCGGGTTCTTTGGAAGGGGTCCTTCGGAAGAGTACCGCTGGGTGGGAATGTTTCAGTCACAGGGGGGGGCACAATACGCTTTCCATGGGTCAACCAATGGAAAGCAGAGGCGGCCTCTCTTTCCCTTACGCAAGATGAAAGACTCTTCCCACAAAGGAACCTTCAGACCGAGGCGGAATGGCCCATTTTTGATGGGTTGTTGGAAAACGTAGGTCAGGAAGTCTATCTACACCGCAGCAAGTCCTTCGTGGGAAATAGAGGGGACGAATATCTTGGAAAAAGCGCAATCAGGAAAAAATTACAGACTTGTGGGAAGTCTTCAGCGAGGAAGGGAATACATGGAGCTGTAATGTTAGGACGATTCGTTGATGTAGCGACCATGAAAGAAATCGGTGGAAAGGTAAAAAACCTCTGGGTTCTTGCCTCTTGGGCCTCATCCCAAAAGAAAAGACAAGGGGAGAGGGGAAGCGTTTCTTGAAATGGGGGATATACCGTGAAAGGATCTGAATAGGAAGAAGGAGACCGGACAACAAAGAGTGGAATGTTCTCGAGGGAAAAAGGACGTATCAGCGTAAAGATGCGAGTTGGGAACTCAGATTAAACTCTCGTGGAAGTTGGAAAAAAGCCAAGGTTGAAGGAGCAACCACCTGCAATCCGCGATTCCCAGCTAGGAAAATCGGGACAGTCACGGAAGGGGAGACGACAGCGGATACAGCGTGACTCCAAAAGCGACAGGTTCAAGAAAGAGGATGGAGGAAGGGGAGAACAATGGCAGTACGGCCATGAGGGAAAACAGCGCTTAAATAAAAGCAAACTTACTTTTACAGGCAGTTGTCGATCAGCAAAAGTCGGTTCTCTGTCGCTACCTGAAATCTGGGGTGAAAACAAATCGGAGGTCATCGTGAAATTTCGCCTAGAAGGGGAGAAACTCACCACTTGCACATAAAGGTAAGGGGGGGTCGAAGCCAATCAGCCGGAGGATCGGCGAAAAAAAAAAAAAAACCGAGGGAAAGAGAAGGCCAGGACGACGACAGAGGGAGATCAAGAGAAAGGCCGCTGAAAACCGTCTAAAAAGAAAATGGTGAAAAAAAAGTCGTCTTAAGGGCCTTTGTGTCAAATGGAGACGACGGGGAAGGGATAAGAAAAAAGACGTACTAATGAAAGAGCGGAATGTTGCGGTAAAAACCCAGGAAAGACGCTGCCGAAAAAATGGTTCGGGAGGGGAACCTCATGAAAAGGGGGGGGGAGGCTACGCCGCAAGGGGCCGGAAATGGGGAAATTTGGGGGGAGACTTACTTTAAAGAGTCTTAGTCGTGCCAAAAAACGGAGCCACTCTGACAATCCAAACGCTCAGGAGGAGATTTTAAAGTCCTCGTCCTAAACGGGGTTTTGCGGCGGGACGCCCACAAGCCGGGTCGGGAAGGGAAGAAAGGCAGCGTGAGCCAAGGCGTCGGAGCAAGGGTCGCTCATCGCGCGGGTTCGCGGGAAAGCATCGGAGGCCTGCTTTCAAGGGGAACAAAAAAACCAAAAAAAGGTGAGGTGGCACCGCCAAGCGGGCGACAGAAAATCTGAAGAAAGAAGGGCCCATCGGGGAGGGAAACGTCCGCTTGAAAAACACCACCCCTCAGGGCGAATGGCCTCAAAAAATGAAGGTAAGCGTTCACTAGAGAACAAAGAAGCTGGACCGTGTTAATAGGGGGGAAGGAGATTCCAAAAGAAATTGTAAAAAAGAAAAAGGGGCGAGGGGAAAAGGTTATCGGACATCCAAAAAACGTGCGCGTGGTGGGGGAGCGCGAGCGGACTATGTCTTCCTTCTCAGTCTGGGAAGCGCTTGGCTGTTGGGGGTTCGTAGACACCCAACTCCCCTCCCTTCCACCCCCCTCGGACTTGGAACTAGAGCTATGTTTAACCGCGGCCCCCGGAGCTTTTAGGGGGGGCAGAATGAGATTTCTCGAGGAGGGGGTTGCCACTGTCCCCAAATGAAAAAGATGTAAGGGAAGGGGGGGTTTGCGGGAGACGGGGAAACGGTAAAACTGGGAGCAAGGAGACCTCGGTGTTTTTTGTTTTCTCACGTTGGGGGGGGGAAGACAACATCTTCGATGTGCTGTCTCTTTTTCAACAGTGTGGCCAATATCGAAGAGGAGTCGGACCTCTCTCATAAAGAAAAAGACAGGGCCATTAAGGGGACGTTTGTATAAGCGGCGAAATAGCGATCACGTTAAGATCCTCTGAAGGAAAAAAGCGGAAAGGGACTACGTCTGGGGGAACGCTTTGAAGGGCCTTCCAATCGTGAACGGCGAAGCGTTGAGTCCTTCGGATCGCGTCAAAGCCTCTAAGTTTACAGCTCAAGAAAGGTTGCGCAAAAGCTCATACCGGCTTCAAGTCGGAAGTAGAAGGCTGAACGTGCTTTAAAAGGGGGCAAACTGTGCGAAAAGGAAAAGGACAGGATCAGGGAGCACTTCCCTAGGAGGAGCATGAATGGCAACGACATCAAACGCAAAGGATCCGGAAGAAAAAGGTCCGATGAGGAAGAAGTCACCCTGGAGAAAACTGAGAAATTATTGGTCGGCAAAATTCGGGCGCGGGTGAACGGGGACAGGCAAAAAGGGGGGGTAGCGCCTTGCGACATCACAGCGGGGAGAATTCCATCTGAGGATCTCTGGAAACAGTGGGGGGGACTCCCCTGGAGAAAAAATCTTAATACTGGGCGGTGGGCCCGGGGGGGGGGCACGCTAAAGTCTCAATGACATTTCGACCTCGACGAGGTGGGATCGGAAGGGGGGGGAAATGTGGAGGGGCTACTAACTTACAGGAAAAGGGAGCTGGTCCATGCAGCTCCGAGAAGAGGAAGGGTTTTAAACCTACTCTCAGAAGGGAACTGTCGGTGAACCTCCCAAAAAGCGCGACCGACGATATAATATGACTGATAGCCGAAAATACAAGCAAGTCGGTCTAGTTCTTAAGGTGTCGGGAAACGCCCCGGTTTCCAGGGAAAAGGGAGGCGATGGTGGAGGGGACGTACTTTGAGTGGGGGGAGTGCAGGGATAAAGTCTGGGAAAGGCGCTCCGGAAGCCTCTTGGGAGTCATGTCTGCGCCTCATGAAAAACATGGGGGTCCTTAGCGGTGGAATCCGCTGCATAAGAGAAGAATTAGATCACCAGGTCGTGCTGGACGATTAGCCGGGACCTGGCTGACCATCGGAGAACAACAAGAAAATATAGAGTGAGCAAGTCGAAGGACAAGAAAGGGGTTCTGCCAGAAATGAATTTCCTGCAAAAAAAAAAAAAGACTGCAGGGTTACAGGGGAAGCGTCATAACACGGGGGGAACCGCTATAATCCTATCGCGGAGAATAAGCCATTCGATATCAATCGGCCACCATTCGAGGATTAGGGGCACCAGTATAGCCTCACTACAAATAGGAAAGGGAACTCTACATCAGACCTCTTTTCGAAAAGCGATGCAAGGAGGCTGCTAGGTTCTAAAGGAAAACTTTTTATCTCTGGAAAGGTTATCTGAAACGCACGTGCGGATGCTGACACGGACGGCTCCGCAAGGGTCAGGTTCGGTCAACAGAGGACGGAATCAGTCGGCGAGTCCAGAAAGGGTTTGGGAAAGGAAAGGTGCTGTAGTAAGAAACCACTCTCAAACCCGGGCCTGTAGACAGTGGACGGGGAGCGGAACACTTGATCTACTAAAGTCTTAAATTAGATCGCACGCGGATCTTCTCGGAGGTCCAGCATCTACCCCAACGTCTTCTTCCGGTAATGTAAAAGGGCTCTTCTCCGTGGGGGGTCTCCCAATCCGACTCTTCTGGAAATATCCAGCAGGGCGCTGGGTAACTCTAGAAAAAAAATGTCTTAGGCTCCCACTGACAAAACCGGTGCCAACCGGTCCTCTATCTCAAGAGTGCCCCGGACTTAGCATTCTCACACGTCAAGATGCAGAAACAACCAACGACAGCCATTCCTCGGGGCGACATGGAATCTTGAAATGTCCGGGGGAAGTTCTGAAGAGTAGAGACTCTCCGGCTAGGGCGCTCTAAAGACCATCACAGAAAAGGACGGAACAAGAATTTTCGTAAAAAAGGAAGCCAGGTCTAAAAAGCCGTCGAGGAACACTCAGCGGACAGGGGGGGAGGTACGAAAGAAATACTCTCTGGGAAAGTCGACGTCTACCAGCCGCCTGGCTGATCCTGCAAGAAGAAAATACGCTGCAGAGGGGGGGGGCAGCTCGAAAAACCACGAGGCAACCATATCCAGGAACCGGAACTGTGGTCTTAAGAGGAAAAAAATTCAACAAAACCTCGATCGGAAACATTGATACGGACCAGGATCTAACGGAAAAAATGACGCGCCCGATTCATCTTCCTGGGGGGGAGGGGACTGGGGGAAGCCCGATAAATGTCTCAAACACAATTGGGGATCATCAGGGGAACGCTTGAACAAAGCTGCTTTTGCTCAATAAGGGTCTGAAACGGGCTTTCCTAAGGGGGGGGGGGGGGGGGAGAACAAGAAAAATCCCAGCGTGTACGAAGAAAGGCCCTAAATCTCCTCACACTGAGGAACGCTCCAATCCGGGGGGGGTAAGGGAACTCGCCAGACTTAGGCCTTCACCACTTTGGGGGGAAGGGGATCTCAAAAAGGATCACGCCGTGGTCGGCCGCTGCTTCTAGAACCGTCATGCTAGGGGGGGCATCAAAAAATCGGAAAAAGGTCTTGTTTGGGGGGAACGGAATGGCCCGCGGGGCGTGCAATCACAAGGACGAGGTGGGGGGGGGTCCGTTAGAATTTCTCAGGGCCGGGGGGGACCTCCCTTCTCGTAAGGGGGGGGTGGCTATAGAACTCGTCCCCGCGCCCTCAAAGAACAGCACCGAGCATTATAGACACTTGGACCGGAAAAGAGGGGGTCTGCAGGAGAATCTGATCGTCGACATCAGAATACGACAGAACTGAAAAAACCGGTTAAAATTCAAAGCGAGCGTCCATTCAGGTCACCAGTGCAGACGTTATGTCAGCGCCGACGCGCGGCTGCGGGAAGTGAGGAAGTTCAGGTCGGAAAACGGTCCACTTGCCTAAACCCCTTGGAGGGGAGGGCACGAAAAGAGCCTCAAAGAAGGGGAAAACTAATTAAAACTGTCGGAAAGGGAATGCGGGGAAAAAAACAGATCTCAGCAGACGGTAAAAAAGAGTTATCAAAAGTCGTCGCGGTTGCGCTGGAAAAAGGAAAGCTTAAAAGGGGCGACAAAGGGTAGACGGTCCGGAGGAAAGCTCTGCCTGGGGGGATGTTACACGGTGTAGTGGTCGGTGCTGGTCGGCGCACGGGAGAGGGGGTGGACAGAGCCAACCGGGGGGGAAAAGAAAGAATAAGACTTGATTGGCAGGAAAAAGCGTTTCTGAAAAATTTTCAAGGGACGGTCAAAACTCGGAAGGCGCAAAAAATCAGAACCGATGACGGAGATTTGGGGCGCACCAATCCTGTGACGGACATCGTGGGGCGCGCCACGCGACAATGATCGGGAAAAAAAGGCTTCGCAGAAGGAAGGTGGAGAACAGCGCCGGCGTCGGCGGAAACCGAAAGAAAAAAGACGCGAGATCCGGCGAAAGCTCAGAGGCTGTAGTCGAGAAGAGTAGTCCGGAGAGCCTGAGGGGAGAGGAAAAGGATTTTGAAAGAAAAATTCTCATCTGGACCTCTGAAAGGGGTCAGTTGACGGAAACTGTGCAGACCAGATCAAAGAATTTATGGGAAATGTAAAAGAAGATCGGATAACGACGCCAGAGATCACCCTCGAAAGGAACAGTCAAAAAGGTGGGTTTGGAGGAGCAATCAAGCCCCGGCCAACTACCACTATAGAAAAAAAAACTACGACCGCTGTAAAGTATCGGAAAGCGCAATACGGCAAACCAGAAAATCTATCCCGGGAGACCAAACGTATCGTGCGAGGTAGACGACGCATGGTCGAGGAAATGGTCTGGGGTCAAAAGGCCGTGATCGCGGGGGAAAAGAAACTGCTCCGAACGGGGGGGGGGGTTTCCTAGAAAGAGGAAAACTTAAGGAGAGAGATCGGGGGGTGTAACTATCCTAATACAAAAATTGCTCTGCGTTCTGAGCGCAGGGTCCTAGAAGACATAGAAAAACTAGAGTTTCAGCGGGGCCTCATACCTTGAAAAGAGGGAAATCAGGGAAAAAAGGTTAACTCTGCAGAAGGGTAGTCATTGAAAGGTTAGGGAAGGACGACTGCCTTGAAGAAAAACCGAATGCCTAGCGAGGCAGTTCAAAAAAGAAAACCTCCTTAAAGGGCAGGGGGCCTTGCCATCGATGTGCCATCAGGAGAGACCGCTGCGTCGGGCAGGCTGCGCGAGCTGAAAGATGACCCGCGGTTGAGATGCGAATCGACGGACAGGTGGGATTCGGGCGGGCGAACAGCTAACAGGAAAAACAGAAAAAAAGTAAGTCATCGCAATAAAGAGGAAGGATGGGGCGTCAGAGGGCCTGAAAGGGGTGACGATGGGAAGGTGCAGAATCGGGGCGTCTGCCTTAAAGGGTGCAAAACCTCCCTCTAAGAAGCTGCGGCAACAATTCAAAAAGGGTGCCCCCCCGAGGGAATAGGACTTGCTGCAGGGAAGGCTCGATGAAGACTCGACACACGGAAAAAAAAAGAAAAAACTGCCGTGGGAGGGTGGGGGAAAAGACATCGATAAGGGCTGTAGCGGGGAAAAAAAAACATAGGGAAAAAAAAATTCGCGGGAGCCTGGAGGGTCCGGGAGGGGTCTCTTTCCAAGCGCTCAAACAGTTCGCCGCCGGAAAGGGTGAAGGGTCAAAGCCAATAAACGGCCCTTTTCCTAAAAAGGGGGGGGGGGGGGGGGGGACGGTCAACGAAATTCTTCAGCGCTAACAGAGACAGCCGCATAAGATGTTGGTAAAAGGAAAGGTCTCGCAAAGAAAAAGGAAAAAGGAATTCCGGGGGCCTGCAGGGCGTATTTTGAACGTCATCAGAGCAAGAAAATCACGCCTGAAAGGGGAATTTGGGCGGGAAAGAGGGTTAGCCAAACGACCAAACCAAACATCGATCCGGCGCGCGGAGTAAGGAAACGGACGCTTTGGATTCGCCGACTATGCCAGCGGGGGACAGCCAAGAAACAAGAAAGTTCTGTTGACCAGACGAGACCAATGGACGGCTGCGAGAAAAGTAGGGCTTGGGAAAAAAAGGAGAGGCTTGAGAAAAAATCCGCAACCCGAGATAAAGGAGAGACTCATAGAAAAAAAAAAGCGTGTTTCTTGGGGAGGAGCTGGCCCTATAAAACGATGGGCAGAGATCTGGTCAGAATGTATTTGTATCAAAGAAAGTTGAGAAGCCTCAACGCCATAAGCAAATCCTACAGGGGTTCTTCAATAGGAAAAAGTCGGAAAAGGGTCTGCCGAAAGGGAGAAAAAACTTCTGGGGAAGAGAGAATAATTCCTTATGAAAACGTAGTTGATGGTTTCCGTCTATGAAAAGGAGAACATGGAAGCTCTCTCAACAACAAGATGTGAGTAAATAGATAGAAAGGGCCATTGCCGTAGGAAATCGTAAGGGGCACAAGAAAAACGTCCTGCCCTGAGGAAGGGGGGATCACGACGTCCCATTCTCATAAAAGAACGAAAGGAAAAGAATCTAGTTACGTGAAAAAAAAGCGTCCAGGGGAAGGTGCAGCACAGAATCGGTCCTATGGCTTTGCGGGATCCGTATAGGAAAGAATGATCAGAAGAAGGCTACCATATCGGTGACACTCGACAGCGGCAAAAAACCCAACCGGCACCAAATCGGTTGATAGGGAGTGAAAAACCGGAAGAGGGACAAATCCTTAATAAAAAGGGGGAGTCGAGTTAAATTTCGGAGGAGACAAAAAGAAATCAACCCCAACTTTTGTAGGGAGAAGGCCGACCAAAAAAAGCTTAAAAAAAAAGCGCAGAATCTTGGGAGCGCCGTCCTGGGAGGTTCGAGGAAAAGCGTGGGACTCCGGGGGGGATCCCTCCATCTCGCCGCGACGGAGGTTTGCAAAGTTGTGGGCCTCACGCGGGGAACTCAACTAAACTTCCCATCAGTTAAAGGGGAGGGGGCTGAGGGGGACTACTAAAACACTACGGCCGTACAAAAAAAGGTAGAACGTAAAAGTTTTGCGAAGAAGGGAAATCAAATTGGTCGGGAGATTGTGTGGGGGAGACTGACGAGCTGGTGAATCGAACGGAAAAGCAACACAAGGAAAGGGAACCGGCGTCATCAAGGACGCGAAAAGTTCTCAAGGAGAGGAACGGGGAGAGCGATCGGTAAAGAAACGCCGAAAGCCGTGAAAGGCGTCAGTCGAGCCCTCGGTTGAAGAGGGAACAGACCGCTGGGGGCCGGTGAAAATCATGAACAATCAGGGGAGGTGGTTGTAAGGGACTTTGTAAGTGCAGTCCTCGAAGTCCTCAAGGAAAATGCAAGAAAGAGGAGAGAAACAATGTGGGGGCAAGGAGTCTCGTTCAGCAAGGACGATGTGTGCGACGGGAGGGGACCGATTTTCGGAAAAAAGGAGCAGAAGCCAACTAGGAGGGTAAATTCACGTCAACAGAACGAAAAGATCCCCCTTTCAGGGCTCTCTTAGGGATAAATGACTTAAACCATTTGGAGAAAACGGCTTGTAAAGGGGGATCTCGGGGGGGGGATCTGGGGCCCCGAATCCACCTTCCGGGGGAAACCATCCTCATAGGGGCAAAGCGCCTCACCGTTTACTTTAAAATTTGGGAGGAGCTGCATAGAACGCAGCTAAAAAAAAGAAGCCGGGCTACTCTAGCGGCCAACTGAAAAAGGCCCGTGAAGATCTGGTGGTGACAGTAAGGCTGGATCCGGTAGTTTGGGGGCCTTCGTAAAGAGGACCTATTCCTTTTAAATGAAGGGGGGATTGCCCTAAAAAGGGAGGGAACTGCGGCCAAACGCACTGACAGGAGGCGGAGGGCCGGGTAGGGGGATGAAAAAAGGGTGGGGGGGGGGGGTATAGTAGCCACTAAGATAGGACCCGGCTGGGAAATCCTCGGCGGGTCGGGGTCCCTCTCTAGGGGTCTGTGAAAAAATTATGAACAAAGCATGAACGCAAAACGACGGATACTCACACGATGAACACTTCTTCAGGAAGAAGGCGATCCTCTTTCGCCCAGGCTGTTGGAATGGGGGAGGTAGAATGACTCACGATAAAAAAAGGCAGACCCGAGGGCGGTTGATGGAAGTTACTTCTGGGGGAAAACAACAGCCGGGGAGCCTACAGTTCGGAGGCAGCGGAGGATCTCGGGGTCGATGGAGGAAGGGCTAGAAAGAGGCCAGGCTGAGGGAGATGCGAAAAAACCACTCGGGGTCGGGATGAAAGTAAGAAAAAGCAAAAAGGGGGGAAGGCAGGAAAAGGTGGTGAAAAAATTGCGCGAGGGTTCTGTGCCGATGACGTAAGAACCGGCACCAGACCGAAAGCTGCGCATTGGGAAAAAATCTTTTCAGGAAGCAGAGCAGAACAGATGACCGACGAAAGACTTTTCCATCACGGAGAAAACAGATCGATTGGAGGGGGCGGGCGCCGTCGCCATCCCGACAGCCGGGAAAGCAGAAAAGGGTGAAGCGTCCGCAAGGGGGCGAAGCAGGAAAAAAAGGAGCAGCACAGGAAAGTTCTCACTGGGGTCAGCTAGCTCGCATATGGGGGGCCTCCCTCGAGAAAGGGAAGCACCGAATGAAAAAAGAGGTTTGAAGACGATGTTGGCGGCAGAGAACCGGAAAAAGGCCGAACCAAGAATTTGGAAAAGGAAAAAATGTGAGACCAAAACCAGGACCCGGATAAAAAAGAACCGCACGCGCGTATCGTGGAATCAGCGCAAAAAATGTACGCCAGGAATCCGTGTTGGAGAATCGAGAGTTCGCCGGGTTGCGCAAGGGAAAAAAGGCGCGATCAAGGAAGAATGAGGGAGCAGGGTGTGGACGTACGGCATCTGGAGACGCAAAAAAAATCTTGCTGAAAGCCGAGATGGCTCATTCTCGGTTGAAACGAAGATGTGGTAATCCGGCAAAAAAGTGTTCGCTACTTCGTACAGGGACTCGAAGTCGGCGAAACATAAATGACAGATCACGCCTGAGGAGGGGAAGGGTGGAAAGAATCGTGCTCTCGGAAAAGGTTGGAAAGGTCTAACGACCATCGCCAAGAAAAGACGGATCAGAGCGTGAATCCGGCAGATAAAACGTCGTGTATTTCTCAGGGAGTCGCGGGGGAGGGTGTAAGTCCTTAGAAAAAACCGGAAAAAAAGGCCAGTTGTAAAAAAAGCTCGCCAAACAAAGAAAGGGAGACTCATCCTGGGGATTTACATCCTCGCTCCGCCGAAAGCCGACAATAGGAAAGGGGGCACGTGAAAAGATGCCACTATAGCAAAGAGGGGGACCACCAACCAAAATGTTGAATGGGAGAACATCATAATAGGGGAAAAAAAGTCTGAGGGAATATAATCCGAGGGAAAAGAAAAAAAAGAAGGGAATCCGTGTTAACTGAGAATGATCTCTTCAAAAAAAAGACTACATTGTTGGGAACTGACAGAGTGCAGCACAGAGGGAAAAAACGGATGGCGTCGTGGGGAAAGTCGCGGGGGGAAGGCATGCTCGTCATGGTGAGCTGGAGAAGGCTGGTAATTATCCCCAAAAAAGAAAAAGGAGAACCCAAGAAATGTCGTGGGCAAGCCCACTGAAATGGGTGAGAACATTTTGCCGATGGGGAGTGATGAAAGACAATACATAAGAGCTTAAGAAAGGGAAGGCTCGGGCCCCTGGGGGGAAGGGAGCGGTCCGGAAAAGGTATCATATCGGGGGTTGGACAAAGGGGGAAAAGGTTCATACCCAGCAGTTCGGCGAAATTCTGGGGCGGGGTGGGCAAGCGTAAGGACCTACAGCATCGGAATGAAAGAAAAGGGATACAGGCCATGAAGAAAAGTCTTCCGAACAAAAAGCGCGGAGGGGAAGGCGACCGAGAAGAAAAAAAAGGTCCGAGGAAGGGATTTTTCGACGGAAAGACT